>OLPZ01000463.1_pt1 | contig 32383 bp, 26 predicted proteins | sample 1672711 | NCBI WGS metagenome assembly OLPZ01 (sample SAMEA3136716, study PRJEB25190) | human gut metagenome
CATGTTGGGCACCTCGACGTAGCTGATAGCTCCGCCAGGGCTCAAGCGCTGGAACTGGCTCTCGAACTTCAGCTTGTCGAACGCATCGATTTCCTCGGACACATGCACGTGGTAGCTGTTCGTGATGTAGCCCTTGTCGGTAATGCCCTCGATAACGCCGAAACGACGCTGCAAGCATTTCGCGAACTTGTACGTCGTGGATTCGAGCGGCGTGCCGTACAGCGAGAAGTCGATATTGCTCGCCTCTTTCCACTCGGTGCACTTGTCGTTCATGTGCTGCATGACCTCGAGCGCGAAGGGAGTGCCTTCCGCCTCGGTATGGCTGTGGCCGGTCATGTATTTCACGCACTCATACAGGCCCGCGTATCCCAGCGAAATGGTGGAATAGCCACCGTAGAGCAGCTTGTCGATGGGCTCGCCCTTGGGCAGACGCGCCAATGCGCCGTACTGCCACAGAATAGGTGCCGCATCGGAAAGGGTGCCCTTCAGGCGATTGTGGCGGCACATAAGGGCTTCGTGGCACAGCTCCAGGCGCTCGTCGAAGATTTCCCAGAACTTCTTCTCGTCGCCCTGCGAGGAGCACGCAACATCGACCAAATTGATGGTGACGACGCCCTGGTTGAAGCGGCCGTAGTACTTGGGCTTGTTCGGGTCGTAGTTCTTCGCCTTGGCCACGTTGTCAAAGCCGTTGCCGGAGCGGTCGGGCGTGAGGAAGGAGCGGCAGCCCATGCAGGTGTAGGTGTCGCCTTCGCCCTCGACCTCGCCCTTGGAGAGCTTGTACTCCTTCATCTTCTTCTCGGAGATGTAGTCGGGCACCATGCGCTTCGCGGTGCACTTGGCCGCCATCTCGGTGAGGTAGAAGTACTCGGAGCCCTCGGAGACGTTGTCCGGTTCGAGCACGTAGATGAGCTTGGGGAACGCCGGGGTGATCCAGACACCGGCCTCGTTTTTGACGCCCTGGAAGCGCTGGCGCAGCATCTCTTCGATGATCATGGCGAGGTCGTGCTTCTCGTGCTCGTCGCGTGCCTCGTTGAGGTACATGAACACGGTGACGAACGGCGCCTGGCCGTTGGTGGTCATGAGCGTGACGACCTGGTACTGGATGGTCTGCACGCCACGGCGGATCTCGTCGCGCAGGCGCTTCTCGACGACGTGCGAGATGTTGTCCTCGTTGGGCTCGGCGCCGAGCGCCTCGACCTCTGCGTAGACCTCGCGGCGGATCTTCTTGCGGGACACGTCGACGAACGGCGCGAGATGCGCGAGGCTGATGGACTGCCCGCCGTACTGGCAGGATGCCACCTGCGCGATGATCTGCGTCGCGATGTTGCACGCGGTAGAGAAGCTGTGCGGACGCTCGATGAGCGTGCCGGAGATGACGGTGCCGTTCTGGAGCATGTCGTCGAGGTTGACGAGGTCGCAGTTGTGCATGCGCTGCGCGAAGTAGTCGGAGTCGTGGAAGTGGATGATGCCCGCCTCGTGCGCCTCGATGATCTCTTTCGGGAGCAGCATGCGCGCCGTCAGGTCTTTGGAAACCTCGCCTGCCATGTAGTCGCGCTGAACGGAGACGACCTCGGGGTTCTTGTTGGAGTTCTCCTGCTTGACTTCCTCGTTGTTGCACTCGATCAGCGACAGGATCTTGTCGTCGGTGGTGTTGGACTGGCGCTTGAGGTTTTGCAGGTAGCGGTAGATGATGTACTTGCGGGCGACCTCGAAGCGGTCGAGCGCCATGATCTGGTCCTCGACCATGTCCTGGATTTCCTCGACGGAGACGGTATGGCCCGCGGTCTCGCACTCGTCCTGCACGTTGAGTGCCGCGAATCTGATCTCGCGCTCGGTCAGGCGACGTGCCTCCGGGACCTCCGCGTTTGCCGCCTTGATGGCGTTGACGATCTTGTCCAGATCGAAGCTTGCCTCAGACCCGTTGCGTTTGATGATCTTCATTAGGTCGCCTCTCCTCATCTTCGAAAACTACATTCATTCAACACAATATGTTGTGTTTTTGTCTGATTGGAACTCAATACTTAGTAGCGAGCGAAGAGAAGAATAGACTATCCCGCGGGCGTTTTGGTCGAGGATTATCCACAAAATATTGTGGATAATCCCAGATTTCGCACTAGCTCTAGTGTTGCCGCAGGTAGAGAGCAGAGGAAGGCGGGAAACGAGTTTTCCACTATTTTTTCCGCCCTCCGGTGAACGGCAAAGCGGTCTCGAGGTGACCTCAAATGCCCCGCGAATTGTCTGGCACGAGGGGCCGTGGGTATCGGTTCACGTTGGCACGAGGGGCCGTGGGTATCGTGTCATTTTTTGGGCACGAAACCTCCCGAGGGCTACTCCTTGAGCACGAACTTGCTGCGATGCGTCTCGAGGATGCCTTCCTTTTGCATCTTGCTGAGCTCGTTGGAAAGCGCGGAGCGGTCGACGCCCAGGTAGTCCGCGAGCTCCTGCCGGTTGAAGGGGATCGTGAACGTGTTGCTCCCCCGCCTGATCGCCTGGGCGGAAAGGTACGAGAGCAGCTTTCCGCGGATGGTCTTGGGTGACGTGTAGAAGATGCGGCGCGAGAGGTTCATGTTCTTGTGCGCGAACACGTTGAGCAGGTTTTGGCTGATCTTGGAATGATGCGTGCACGCGTGCGTGCAGCTCGTGAGGATGCGCGAGACGTTGAGGAAGAGCACCTCGGTGTCCTCCGTGGCGATGACGTTGACCATGAGCGGCTCGTCTGGGACGGCGGCGTACACCTCGGCGAACACGAGGCCCGGGGCCACGTGCCCCATCACGCTCGTGTTGCCCCACACGTCGTTGCTCTCGATGCGCACGCCGCCCGACAGCACGAGCCCGAGCGAGTCCACGCAATCGCCCATCGTATATATGTACTCGCCTTTCTCGTAGGAGCGCCGGCGCGCGTCGAGGCAGCCGAGCATAGCCCTGATCTCCTCGGGCGTTGTCCCCCTGAACATGCGCGTGTGCGAGAGAAATTCGTAGTCGAGCTCTTTGCGTGCCATGCCGTTCGCCAATCGATTTAAAAGAAATGTAAATTCGTTGTAAGAACAACATACATCAACTCTCGCCCTTTTAGAATGCAGTCATCGGTTCAAAACGGACGGCTTTTCGAAAGGGGTCTTCATGCTGCGCACGGTCATCCAGATCGACGAGAGCAAGTGCAACGGTTGCGGCATCTGCGCTGACGCTTGCCACGAAGGCGCCATCGCCATCATCGACGGCAAGGCGCGCCTCACGCGCGACGATTACTGCGACGGCATGGGAGATTGCCTTCCCGCCTGCCCGACCGACGCTATTTCGTTCATCGAGAGGGAGGCCGCGGCCTACGACAGCGCCGCCGTCGCCGCCAACAAGAGGAGAACTGCATTGGAGAACCTGGCACACGCCGGAAGCGGATGCCCCGGCAGCCAATCCCGCACGCTCGAGCACGAGCAGCCCGCCGAGCAGGCAGCACCTGCCGCTCCCGCCGCGGCCGTCTCGCAGCTTCGCAACTGGCCCGTCCAAATCAAGCTCGCGCCGCTGCAGGCACCGTACTTCGACGGAGCGCATCTGCTCATCGCGGCAGACTGCTGCGCGTACTCCTACGGCAACTTCCACGCCGACTTCATGAAGAACAAGGTCGCGCTCATCGGCTGCCCCAAGCTCGATGGCGTCGACTACACCGAGAAACTGACCGAGATCATCAAGAACAACAACATCAAATCCGTGACGATGACCCGCATGGAGGTCCCGTGCTGCGGCGGTCTGGAATACGCGACCGTCGAGGCGCTCAAGGCCTCTGGCAAGTTCATCCCCTGGAACGTCGTTACCTTCAGCCTCGACGGAAAGATCCTCGAGAACTGAAGCGTCAATATTGGCGATAACGAGCACACGAGAGAAAGAGGGAACCATGTCTGACAACACCATGTTCTGCTTCCAGTGCGAGCAGACCGCAGGCTGCGAGGCCTGCACCGGCAAGGCAGGCGTCTGCGGCAAGCCCGGCGACGTCGCATTCGCCCAAGACGAGCTGACCGGGGCGATGGTCGGCCTGGCACGCACCGCGCGCGCGGCCGGCAGCATCACCGACAATGCCAAGAAGCTCGTCGTCGATGGCCTGTTCACCTGCGTCACCAACGTCAACTTCAACAAGGAGACCGTTGACGAGCTCACCAGGCTCGTGCACGAGGAAGCCAAGGCGATTGCCGATGCAGCCGGCATCGAGGTCGTCGAGGACTACGACATGGCCACCATGTGGAACGAGAACGAGGACATCCGCTCCCTGAAGAGCCTCATTCTCTTCGGCATCCGCGGCGTCGCCGCCTACGCGTACCACGCACGCGTTTTGGGCTCCACCGACGAGACCGTCGACAACTTCTTCTTCGAGGCGCTTGCCGCGCTGGCCGAGAAGGACACCCTCGACGAGCTGCTGCCCCTCACGCTGAAGGTCGGCGAGGTCAACATCACCTGCATGGGCATGCTCGATGCCGCCAACACCGGCGCGTTTGGCACCCCCGAGCCCACCGAGGTCACGCTGACCATCGAGAAGGGCCCCTTCATCGTCGTGTCCGGTCATGACCTCAAGGACCTCGAGCTGCTGCTGCAGCAGACCGAGGGCAAGGGCGTCAACGTCTACACCCATGGCGAGATGCTCCCCGCGCATGCGTATCCGGAGCTCAAGAAGTACTCCCACCTCAAGGGCAACTTCGGCACCGCATGGCAGAACCAGAAGAAGGAGTTCGACAACATCCCGGCTCCGGTGCTGTTCACCACGAACTGCCTCATGCCGCCGAAGGACTCCTACAAGGACCGCGTCTACACCACCGAGATGGTCTCCTTCCCCGAGCTCGTGCACATCGGCGACGACAAGGACTTCACGCCCGTCATCGAGAAGGCACTCGAGCTGGGTGGCTACGCTGAGGACCAGGAGCTGACCGGCATCAACGGCGGCCACAAGGTCACGACCGGCTTTGGCCAGGGCACCGTGCTCTCCATCGCCGACAAGGTCGTCGACGCCGTCAAGTCCGGCGCCATCAAGCACTTCTTCCTGGTCGGCGGCTGCGACGGCGCACGTCCGGGCCGCAACTACTACACCGAGCTCGTCGAGCAGATCCCCGACGACTGCGTCATCCTCACGCTGGCCTGCGGCAAGTACCGCTTCAACGACCTCGACCTCGGCACCATCGGCGGCATCCCGCGCCTGCTCGACGTAGGCCAGTGCAACGACGCCTTTGGCGCCGTGCAGATCGCGCTCGCGCTTGCCAACGCGTTCGACTGCGGCGTGAACGACCTGCCGCTGTCCTTCATCCTGTCCTGGTACGAGCAGAAGGCAGTCTGCATCCTGCTTTCGCTGCTGCACCTCGGCATCAAGAACATCAAGCTTGGCCCGACGCTGCCGGCATTCATCAGCCCCAACGTCCTGAACGTCCTGGTCGAGAACTACGCAATCGCCCCGACCACGACCCCCGAAGCCGACTTGGCAGAGTGCCTCGCCTAGCTTCGTAACCTCACTATCTCTCTCCTTGCGCCCCGCATGCTCCTCTCCTGCATGCGGGGCAGTCCTTTTTTGGGACACGCGGCAGGGATGGCGGCAGCGAGGAGGCAGCGGGTGGCGGAAATCGTTGGCAGCGCCAGAACTGGGTGGCGCAGGAGCCGCAGAAGCCAGGAATCCCTGGCAGTGCCAGCGCTGGGTGGCAAGGAGACCGCGCACGCCAATCATTCCTGGCAGTGCCAATGTTGGGTGGCGTGGCACCGGTTTTCGCCAATTATTCCTGGCAGTGCCAATCCTGAGTGGCGAACGCCAATAATTCCTGGCAGTGCCAATCCTGAACGGCGAGGGGCTACCAACTCCCCGTCTCGCTCAGCCCGCCCTGCCCAGGAAACCCCTTACCACCTTCAAGCGAGGCGCAGAGTTCTCGAGTATTCTGCCCACCATGTTTTCAACGCGACTGTCGAGATACTCCAACGAAGGGGCTTCGAGCGTCGTCACCAACCTGCTTACTTCCTCGGAAAACCTGCCGAGGCTCACGTCCATATCCGCCGCGAGCAGCGTGAAGTCGCGCTCGTCGATATCCTCCAGAGCGCGGTGATCGCCGATATCGAAAGGCATCGCCGTCGAATAACCCGTAAGGGGAATGCACGTCACGTCGTAAAGCGGCGCGAGCCTGCGCGCGGTCCATGCTCTGTTGTAGAGCAGGGAGAAATTCTTGAAATGCGCGTCGGAATTGCCGATGACGTAGTTGAACACCATCCGTTTGGAAAATTCGAGCAGATCATCTTGCGGATTGGCGGAAGCGGATTCAATAAGATCTGCCGCCATATACGGATAATTCGCCTCAACCCCTTGTGGCTGATACTTGAAGAACGGAGCCAGACCAAGCGCTTGGCAAAAGTCCTCTTGGTGGAGACGAACGACCGCATCGGCGCCATCAACTTCCACCCTAACCCTGTCGTAGCGCGCAACGGAAATCGCCCCCGGCACCTCTGCGAGCTCGTGAACCTCCGTCACTTCGAAGCCGCATGCCCGTGCGAGCAGAGCGCAAGCGAGTTCATTTAGCGCGATCTCCTCCTCGCCCCTGCGGGAGATCTTGATGATGTGCGTCGAAGGGGCGGTTCCGCGCGGAATCATCCAGTCCTTCGCAGAAGCGGAACGTGCATCAGCATCTTTGGACAGGAACCAAGCGACCTTGTACTGTGCACCGGCAAGGGAAAGGCGCGTTGAGCTGGCGGCAAGGGTAGCCATTCGGACGGGATTTTCAATCATCTCGTTCAACGTCTTTGATTCGACTTGCTCATAGCGTGGCTCGTATTCTCGGGGGTCCACTCCTTCAGAGACGAATGTGAGTGCGCCGATGCTCTCACACCCCATCTGCTCGAGCAGCGCAAGGTAATCGCTTCTGGGGACCTGATAGAGACCTGCGAGATTTGCCAGCACCTCGCCCTCGGGTAGCAAGCCCTCGAAGAAAGGCCCGAACTCAGCAGAGGAATACGGGGCGGCATCGAGGGCAGCATCACAGAAATGCCCAGCTCCTCCGCCTGCACGGCACGCCTCACATACGCTTCGTCATAGCTGAATGTGCCGCGCTCGCCGCGCCTGTAGTCGATCCTCCCGACGAATTCTGGATGACCGTTCCGGTCTCTATACACGAGGATTCCCATGCTATTGGCCCCTCACGCGTGCATATAAGTCGATGCCTATCATCCTGCAGACGTGAATCACCTGCTTGATGTTTCCACCCGCAACGCCACGCTCGAGTTCGCCGATAAATCGAGGCGAGCAGGCACAAGCATCCGCAAGTTGCACTTGAGTCAGCCCGAGTTCGATCCGACGCTTGCGGATAACCGACCCCAGGTCGTCTGCATCGCGGAGCTTGCCGTCAGGATTACGCGGCTTTCTCAGCTTGAGCTCTTCCACGAGAGGCCTCCTGCCAGACGTCAATCTATCTTCCCATTTGGGATGATATTACGTGGAAGCAAAAACATCATCCCATTTGGGAAGATTTTCGTGACAAGTCGCGATTCTTCCCATTTGGGATGATTCTGCGGAATCATACGGCTCTGTGCGCCAGAAAAGCTGGCAGTGCCAATGTTGAGTGGCGAGGGGCTGGTTTCTGCCAGATAACCCTGGCAGTGCCAATGTTGAGTGGCGCACGCCAAAAAACCCTGGCAGTGCCAGCGCTGGGTGGCGCGGCGAGGAGCGGCGGTACGGCTCCGCTACGAGTGACAGACGGAGCACTTTCCGTCGTATTCTGCGGGAACAGAAGGGTGCCCGGGCGGATACGTCGCCGACGCACTCTCTACTGGCTCCTTCGCCTTCCCCATCTGCGCATCGAGCGTCGCGCTGCCGTCTGAATCGCCCGCATCTCCACCGCCCAGGGAAACGACACCCAGGTCGCCATCCGTCGAGCGCGTGAGCCCCGTCGCATCGTCCCCCGAAGCGCCTGCATCCGCACCCTCGTTCGTCGCGTCCTGCGCCGTCATCTGCCCGCCAAGCGCAGCATCGAGCAACGCTTGACGCGCCTCGTACCCATTGAGCACCGAACCACCCAGCACGGCAAGCGCCACGCCAGCTATGGCAAACGCATACCAGAGAACCCGCGGGACCGGCTTGAAAGACGCCTCCGCAAGGTTTCCGCGCAAGGTCCCGAAAACCTTCGTCCAGTGGAGCACCAGATGCGCAAGCACCGCAACGCACAGCACGTAAGCGCTCACGATGTGCACGCGCGTCCACAGGTGCCCCACGTTCACATCGGAAAGATGCGACCCCGCCCCCATCAGCAAACGACTGATCACGAGCGCACTCAGCAGCAGCGCAACACCCGCAACACCCAACACGACCATCACCGCGAGCAGCCCCTGTGCACGCTGCGGCCTCGTCGTTTCCCTCGCATGGCGCGCGGTCCTCGAAGCAGCGCCCCAGCTGGTCGCAACATGCGCAATCATGCCCACGAGCAGCAGCGCGCCGGCAATCTCGTGCACAACCTGCCCCGTAACCGGGCGCAGCATCGCGAAGACGAGCAGCACGCACAGCGCGGCATCGAGCACGAGACGCCCCTTCATCTTTGCTGTCAACGCAATCTTCCCAGCTCTTGCGACCCTGTCTTCACGCGCCCTTTCGTTCACCACGCCGCTCACTGCTCCATCACCTTCACGGTGAGCGCGGCAAGCCTCCTGTAGAACTCGTCATCGGCATGCGCATCCACGAGCTCCTCGAAGCTCCGAACCCACGGCCGCACGTACGCGTCGCGGAAGTCTTCATACGCCTCGGCAAACGCCTCCGCGCCCGTCTCTTCCCACCTTCGCGCCATGAGGGCGAGAAACGCGAGCAGGTAACGAATATGGTCCGCCGGGGCCTTCTCGTCGGCGGAAAGCTCGATGCCAAACTGCCGGTAGACACCACGGACCTCCGCAGCCGTCTTGCCCGCAAGCAGGTGCTCGCCATCCAGGTAGTAGGAGGCGTAAGGCGGCGCCTCCATCTTGAACGAGCCGATGAACAGCCTTGTGTAGGCGAGCTGTCCGTCGACCCGCGTCGCAAACGCGCTGCTCGCGTCGATAACCTGCCGCACGTCATCAAAGCACCCGCCGCAGTCTTCTGCCGCAAGCGCCCCAAGCGCCGTAGCCGTCTCCTCGATGCCCTCACTCGGGTAGGAGTACGCCTTGGAGAGGGCGTCCAACAGCGCCGCCGAAGGAAGTCTCATGGTCCCTACCACGTCTTCTTGAACTCGCGGATGTAGTAGACGCCGGGAAGCGTCCCCTCATCAGGCAGCAGCACCGACGCCTCGTATTCCTGCCTGAGCTTGTAGACGTCGCTGTAGATGTCGTCCATGTCGCCAAAGGTCCTGGCGTTCGCTGGGCAAGCTTCGACGCAGCGCGGCACATCGCCGTTGTCCACGAGATGCCGGCACATTTGGCACTTGAGCGGCCCGCCCACCGCCGTGATGGGCAGGCTGTAGGCGTCGAGCGCGTTATCGTGCGGCGGATAGTCCTTCTTGGCAGCTTTCTGCAGGTCCGCGCCGCTCGCCGTGCCCTGCAGCAGCTGAGGCACGGCGCCAGTCTGGCCAGCCGCCGTCTCGGCAGGCGCCGGGGTGATCGCCCCGTACGGACACGCCTTGGCACAGCGTCCGCACTGCGTGCACGCGGCCACGTCGACGACGGTGAGCCCGTTGGCGTCCTTGTGCATCGCCGCCGTCGGGCATGCCTTGACGCAGGCCGCATTGGCGCAGTGGTTGCACATGACGGGGCGATACGTGTACGAGACCTTCGGAAACGTCCCGCTCATCTCGCTTTGGTGATAGCCCAGATGCACGCCGGCCGGCACCTGGTTCTCCTGGGCGCAGGCGATGTCGCAGCATCCGCACCCCACGCAATCGTGCAAGTTGATGATCATCGAATAGCGCATTATTCGCTCACCTTCTCGATCTTCACGCGCGTGAGGCCACCGTGAAACGCGGACTGCCCACTCAGATGGTCGTAATCGGCGGGAATGAGCTCGTTGTTGTTGCCGCCGCGCGGCGTCGCCTGCGCATAATCCGCAGCAGCAACATGCCCGAACGCCCAGTGCCCCTGGCCGTAGGTCTTCATCACGACACCCGGGCGCGTGCCTTCCCAGCCCTTGGCGTGAACGGTATTGGAGCCCTGCACAGAGCTGACCTTGATCGTATCCCCGTCTTTCAGGCCGAGCTTCTCCATATCCTGAGGGTTGATCTTCAGCACATCGTCCCACGGCACATCGCCGGGGTCGACGTCCTTGAACTCCTGGTACAGAGGGAGGTTGGCAGACCTTCCCTCGCGGTTGAGGCGCGAGCGGTTCTGGGTGAAGATGAACGGATACTCCTCCGGATCGCCATGGCGAACCGGCTCCTCGTAGTGCGGGACGAACGCAAGGCCGCCGCGCGCCTGGTAGTTGTACGTCTCCATCAGGTCATCGACCGTGGTGGTGTACGACCACGCCTCTTTTTCGAGGACTGCCTTGAGTGTCTCGCTGTAGAACTCGTACGTGCCCGTCTTGGTGCCGAACTTGCCCCAGTCCTTCTTGTATTTTGCCGCATTGCTGTTGAACACGCCCTTGCTACAGAAGTTGCGCCAGGATCCCAGGTCATCGCCCTGCCCCTTGCTCGCGTTGGTGCCGTTCCAGCAGGGAGCCGTGCGAATCTTCGTCACGATTTCGGAGAAGCTTTTCTCGTCGGTGGGCTGGTTGCCCGTCTCGGGATCGACGAACGCCGTCGAGAAATACTTGTAGACCTTGTCGAAGCCCTTCTCCGCGAGCTTTTCGGCGATGCACCACGCCATCTCGGTCTCGTCCGTCTTGGTGTCGGGCCAGACGGGGTCGATGATCGGCTGCTCGATGCTCACGTACGTGACCATGTCCTGATAGTTCTTGACGTAGCCCCAGTTCTCGAACATGTGGTGCTTCGGCGGCAAGACGATGTCCGCGAACTGCGCCGACTCGCTCGGGTTCATGGTGATGCACACGTAGAAGGGGACTTTCGCCATGGCCTGCTCCCAGCGCTGGCACCCCATGGCCGAGTAGGCGAAGTTGCAGTACTTGGTGATGAGCATCTTGATTTCGTAGGGGTCCTCGCTAAGGATAACGTCCGCGATGCGGTTGGTGAGGACCTGGTTGTCGATGCCGCCGTCTTTGGATGCGAGGAACTCCTTCGTGTGCCGTCCGTCGCACTGCGGCTTTTTCTCGTAGGTCTTGGCGAGCTTGTCGCGGTAGGGACGATGGTCGGGGAACGGCCCGACGCTCACGCTTGCGGGGTGCTGCGCGCCGCCCTCGTGCTCGAACGAGCCGACGAGACCGTTCAGCGCCTCGGCAGCCATGGCGCCGTACACGCCGCGGACCTGGTTGGTCGTGCCCGGCGATACCCATGAGCAGGCGTTTTGACCGTACTTGGCAAAATCAGTGGCGATTTTCTTGATATCGGCGGCGGCTATCCCGCAGATGGGCTCCGCCCACGCGGCGTCCTTGTCCTTGAGCTCGAGATTCCACCAGCGCACGAGCCCCGATGCGTTGCGGTACTCGAAGCGCTCCTCGTCGACTTCCTCGCCCTTCTTGAACAGGTTGACCTTCTTGTCGTAGTAGCCCGACTCGCCCAAGTTCCACGGCCCGTCCTTGAAGCTTCCGACAAACTCCCTGCTCCACTTGCCGGCCGCCAAGATCTCGTGGGCAATGGCCACGGCGAGTGCGCCGTCGGTGCCGGGAATGATGGGGACCCACAGGTCGGCCTTTGCCGCCGTCGCCGAGAAGCGCGGGTCGATGACGACGATGTGCGCGTCGTCCATCACCTGCCCCCAGCGGTTGATGGCGTTGGGCTGCTGGCGGTTCGAGGCGATGGGGTCGGAGGACCACAACAGCAGGTACTTGCAGTGCGAAAGATCGTAGTCGCGATACGAGAACAACCCGTTGACCGCCCACGACGCGAACTTCTCCTCCTCCGCGCAGATGGTGCTGTGGCCAAAGTAGTTCGGCGTGCCCATGAGGGCGGGCAGGAAATGGGACAGAATATCGCCCGTCTCGGATGCGCGTCCCTTCATGAAGACGACCTTGTGCGACTCGTTGTTGTCGTGGAGCTCGAGCCACTTGGTGGCGATGGTATCGAGCGCCTCGTCCCAGGTGATGGGAACGAAACCCGGGTCGATGCCACGCCCTTTTTGGGGGTTCGTGCGCTTCATCGGGACCTTGATGCGGTCGGGGTCGTAGAGCTGGTCGATGGCGAGCGAGGTCTTGGGGCACATCTGCCCGTGCGTCGCCGTGCAGTTGGGGTTGCCCTTCACGCGGACGACGCGACCGTCTTGCGTCCACACCTTGACCGGGCAAAAGCTCGTGCAGCCCTGGCAACTCGACGCTGTCCACTTGCCCGCGAGGTTCTTCTGGTGCGACTCGTCGGCGGCGGCAAGGAGCACGAAGGGAGTTGAATCCGCCAGCGCTGCAGCGCCAAGCCCCAGAGCGCTCGCTTTCAAGAATGACCGTCTTGTAACCTGCACCGACATCTCCCCCTCGTTCCCAATCTCTGCGATGACACGATGCGCGCGTTCCCTTCGCCCGGAATCCTTCGTGCCGATTCGCACGCTACACTTAATGCTACAATACTTTTATCATTAATTCGTCACTTATTTGCAGTTATCCACTAGTCTGATTATACGACTAGTTGACTTTGTCTATTACCGAACGTAGAATTCACTCGTCTAAGACGCGGCGCTCGGCCGCCCTGTTGCCGTCTGCAAACAGGGTTCAGGGAAGCGCGGCGCACATTTGAAAGGAGAGGTCTTGGATACTGCAAGGGCATTTGCCGGTGAGCTCATCGGTACGTTCATCATGTGCTTTCTCGGGATCGGAGCCGTCGCCACCGCCACGCTGTTCGGCGCACTCACGGGGCCGGGGCAGGTCGGACTCGTCTGGGGCATCGCCATTGCTCTTGGAATCTACGTCACCCGCAACCTCTCCGACGCGCACTTCAACCCCGCCGTCACGCTCGCGATGTGCATTGGCAAGCGCATGAAGTGGCGCGAGCTGCCCATCTACTTCCTCGGCCAGCTCTGCGGGGCGCTTCTTGCCTCCGCCGCGCTGTGGCTGCTCTTTGCCGACTCGGTCAAGAAGAACCTCGAGAACGCCGGCCTTTCCATGGCGTCCAACTCCATCGGGTCTGCCGCGAGCATCTGGTGCGAGATCTTCCCGAACACGACCAACGGCGCCGTGAGCTACCTGACGGGCGCGTTTGCCGAGGGCATCGGCGTGTTCGTGCTCGTCCTCGTCATCTTCTCGCTGACGAGCAACGCCAATATCGGACGTCCTAACCGCGCGCTCGCACCGCTGTTCATCGGCCTTACCATCACCGTGCTCATCAACGTGATCGGCCCGCTCACCGACGCCGGATTGAACCCCGCACGCGACCTCATGCCCCGCATCTGGGCCTGCGTGGTCGGCTGGGGTCCCATCGCCTTTGGTTCCAACGCGTTCGAGACCTTCGTCGTCTACTGCGTCGGCCCGTTTATCGGCGGCGCGCTGGCGGCGCTTTGCTACAACCACCTGCTCTACCCGCTGCACCAGCGCGGCGCCGAGCAGGACAAGAAGATGTGCAGGCTCTCGAGCATCTCGAGCACCGACATCTTGCACGCAGAAGACGAGATTCTCTAGCGAGAGCAACGAGCCTTCCGCTCCTTCAATCAAGCAATCGAAAGCCTCACTTCAGAAGACAAGGATACCGACATGAGCGTTTCACGCGAAGAGATCAAGAAGTACTACAGCAACGTCACCGTCAAGGAGCAGGGCGAGATGACGACCCACACCTGCGCCTGCGGTCCCGAGTGCATGCCCGCCTACATCCGCAAGATCGTGGCGGACATCCCCGAAGAGATCACCACACGCTTCTACGGGTGCGGCTCCCCGCTTCCGGCTGCGCTCGAGGGCTGCACCGTCCTCGACCTCGGCTGCGGGACGGGCCGTGACGTCTACCTGGCATCCAAGCTCGTCGGCCCGACCGGCAAGGTCATCGGCGTCGACATGAACGCCGATCAGCTCGCCGTCGCCGAGACGCACCATGCCGAGATGGCAGAGAAGTGGGGCTACGACAACGTCGAGTTCAAGCAGGGCTACATCGAGGCGCTCGACGAGCTCGGCATCGAGGACGGCTCCGTCGACGTCGTCATCTCCAACTGCGTTATCAACCTCTCCCCCGACAAGAAGGCCGTCTTCGACGAAATCTGGCGCGTGCTCGCCTACGGCGGAGAGCTCTACTTCTCCGACATCTTCGCCGACCGCCGCGTGCCCGAAGAAATCAACAACAGCCCGCTGCTCGTCGGCGAGTGCCTGGGTGGCGCGATGTACATCGAGGACTTCCGCCGCTTGATGCGCAAGTGCGGCTGGGAGGACTTCCGCTACGTCGAGTCGCGTGCGGCGACGATCGACAACGACGAGGTCGAGGCGCTCATCGGCAACATTCAGTTCTCCGAGCGTACGGTGCGTGCGTTCAAGCTGCCCGACCTCCAGGAGGACATCTGCGAGCAGTACGGCCAGACAGCCATCTACAACGGCGGCATCGAGGGCTCCGAGAACTACTTCGACCTCGACGACCACCATCGCTTCTTCAAGGGGCTGCGCCTCGACGTTTGCGGGAACTCCTGCTCCTACGTGCAGAACACCCGCTTTGGCAAGTACTTCACCATCTACGGAGACCGCTCCATCCACTTTGGCCCGTTCGAGAGCTGCGGCAACGCGCCTGCTGTCGGAGGCGGTGACGGTAGCTGCGGCTGTGGCTGCTGCTAACTGACACGAGGGGCCGTGGGTATCGTGTCACTTTGGGACGAAGGGGCACCCTGGCCGCCCCACCTTCAAGACTCACGACAAACCGGCGCCTGCGAAAGCGGGTGCCGGTTTCTTTTTGCGCGCAATCGCAGCAGGAGTATTCTGTAGGCAGATAACACCGGCTGGAGGAGGCGCCATGCAGTGGGAATACAGGCAACCCGTCGTCATTCACTTCGGTAACGGAAAGCTCGCGCAGCTCAGCGACGAGATAGACGCATTGGGAGGCACGCGCGCCCTGCTCGTCACCTCGGAGGGCTTCGTGAAGCGCCACGTCGTGTCCGCAATCGTCGACGACTGCGAGGGGCGCATCGCGGCGGTCTACCCCGACGTCAAGCCCAATGCTCCCTATCAGGAATGCCAGGCCTGCGTCGACCTCATCAAGGAAAAGGGCTGCGACATCGTGGTCGCGCTGGGCGGCGGCTCGGTCATGGACACCGCCAAGGCAGCTGCGTGCATCTGCACCGGCACGCGGACGGTGCACTCGTTCCTCGGCCACGCCGACGAGCTTCCGGGCAAGGGGCTGCCAGTCATCGCCATCCCCACCACCGCGGGCACGGCATCCGAGGTCACCCGCGTGTCGGTGCTCTCCGACCCGCAGGAGCACGTCAAGTACTCCATGCACAACGACGCGCTGTTCGCCGACGTCGCGCTCGTCGACCCCGAGCTCACCTATTCGCTCCCCAAGCACGCGACGGCGTCCACCGGCATGGACGTCTTGTGCCACGCCCTCGAGGGCTATTGGTCCGTCAACCACCAGCCCATCACCGACACGATGGCGTTCGGCTCGCTCAAGCGCGTGTTCAGGTACCTGCACATCGCCTGCCGCGACCCCGAGAACGCCGAGGCGCGCGAGGGGATGGCGGAGGCGTCGATCCTTGCCGGGCTCACGTTTGCCCTGCCCGGGACGACGGGTCCGCACGCTTGCTCGTATCCCATCACCTCGCTGTTCGACATCGACCACGGCGAGGCCTGCGGCATGACGATCGTCGACTTTCTGTACCTGAACGCGGCCGCAGACGAAGACGGGCGCATCATCAAGCTCGCCCGCCGTCTGGGATTCGGCAACATCGACGAGATGGCCAACCGCATCATCGAGCTCAAGGTGCAAGCCGGGCTGCTCCAGAACCTGAAGAGCTTCTCGCCCACCAAAGAGCAGATCGACCGCATGGTTGCCGACAGCAAGAACAGCACGCTGCTGCGCAACCCCGTCAAGGTGACCGACGAGGACCTGTACCGGATCTTCGAGGGGCTCTGCTAGCCGACGCGCGAAGGCGCCGTTTAGCGCACCAGGCCGAAGACCTCGCGCAGGACGTCGTCCACCTCATCGGGCGCAACGGTGCGCGACACGACTTTCCCTTCTTCGAGCCAGCTCAAGCGGCTGTAAGAGAACACCGTCCTGCCCTCGCCGGCGTCTATGCAGACCAGCGGTCCTTTCATAAAGCGCGTGCTCGGGTCGGTCGAATTGAACACGACCCGCTCGTGAAAGTCGGAGAGCTCGTATACCTGCGGGCCAAAGCTGAAAAGCGGCTCGCGCGTTGCGTCGCGGCGGATCCGGACGACGCGCAGCCAGTCTTCGTCTTCCCCGGGGGTTGCCTCAATGAGGTAGCTTTCGGGGCCTCCGGGCTGCACGACATCGAGTTCCATCCCCAGCGGTCCGCGGAGCAGGTACGCAAAGCCCACATCGCACAGCCACTGCCCGCCCGCTGCATCGGGCAGCTCGACCAGCAAGAAGATGTGATCGAAGACGCTTCCGCCCTCGTAAACGCGCCCCGCCTTGTACGCGACGCGCGCGCCCAGAGTCCGGAGCACGTCGGCGAACAGGGCGTTTTGCTCGTAGCAGATGCCACCGCGCCGGCGTGTGACGAGTTTGTCGAACAGCGCTTCGGGCTCGAGGTTCACCGGCCCCCTGCCGGCGAGGATGTCGAGGTTCTCGAAGGGGATGCTTGCGAGATGCGCGCGCTGCAGGCGTGAGAGCGCCGTTGCATCGAGCACGTCGATGGCGGGAATGCCGATTCGATTGAAATACGCGTCGAGCTGATCGGGAGTCATGGTTCCTCGCAGAATTCGGGGACAGGGCTTCGTCTTGAGCAGTGCCGGCGGCGCGGCCGGCGCGCATCCGCCGATGCACCGCGTCACAGCTGCACTCAGGATACACGAAAGGGCCCGCGCCATCTGCAGTGGCACGGGCCCTCGGGCTGAGCTTTCGAGCTGTGTTTAGACGAGGCCCTGAGCGAGCATCGCGTCGGCAACCTTCAGGAAGCCCGCAATGTTGGCGCCCATGACGTAGTTGCCCTCATGACCGTATTCCTTGGCCGCGTCGTCGCAGGTGTGGTAAATGCCGCGCATGATGCCTTCGAGCTTCTTGTCGACCTCTTCGAAGGTCCAAGACAGGCGCTCGGAGTTCTGGGACATCTCGAGGCCGGAGGTTGCGACACCGCCGGCGTTTGCCGCCTTGCCGGGGAAGAACGCAACGCCGTTGTCCAGGAAGTACTGGGTTGCCTCGAGCGTGGTGGGCATGTTCGCGCCCTCGCCGACCGCCATGCAGCCGTTTGCGACGAGCGCCTTCGCGTCCTCGAGCAGCAGCGTGTTCTCGCGTGCACAGGGCAGCGCGATATCGCACTTGAGCTGCCAGACACCGCGGCCGTCGCCCTCGTGCCAGGTGGCATTGGGCTTCTCGTCGACGTACAGGGCGAGCGTGACGCCACTGTCGTGGCCGGAGCGCTTCTTGTTGTAGATGTTCTCGAGCACCTTGTAGTCGATGCCGTCGGGATCCTCTACCCAGCCGTGCGTGTCGGAGCAGGCGATGACCTTGCCGCCGAGCTGCGAGACCTTCTGGATGGCGTAGATGGCGACGTTGCCGGAGCCGTGCACGACGACGTTCTTGCCCTCGAAGGAGGTGCCGTGGCACTTGAGGTACTCGTCGACGAAGTAGACCAGGCCGTAGCCGGTTGCCTCGGTGCGTGCGAGCGAGCCGCCAAACGACAGGCCCTTGCCCGTGAGGACGCCCGTCCATTCGTTGCGGATGCGCTTGTACTGGCCGAACATGTACGCGACCTCGCGGCCTCCGACGCCCAGGTCACCGGCGGGAACGTCGGTGTCGGGGCCGATGTGCCTGCAAAGCTCGGTCATGAAGCTCTGGCAGAAGCGCATGATCTCTGCGTTGGACTTGCCCTTGGGGTCAAAGTCGGAGCCGCCCTTGCCGCCGCCCATGGGCAGCGTGGTCAGGCTGTTCTTGAAAATCTGCTCGAAGCCGAGGAACTTGAGCATGCCGAGGTAGACCGTCTTGTTGAAGCGCAGGCCGCCCTTGTAGGGGCCAAGCGCGCTGTTGAACTGAACGCGGAAACCGCGGTTGACGTGCACCTCGCCCTTGTCGTCTGCCCAGGGGACGCGGAACATGATGACGCGCTCGGGCTCGACGATGCGCTCGAGGAGCTTTGCCTGCTCATACTCGGGGTGTGCCTCGATGACGGGCTCGAGGGACTCGAGAACCTCGGTCACGGCCTGGATGAACTCAGGCTCGTTGGGGTCTTTCTGCTTAACCTGCTCGATAACACGCTCGACGTAACTCAATGGTTCCTCCTTAGTCCTACCAACTTGCTCGATTATGAAACCTCTTCGAAATATTCACCATATGAACGCGGTCGATTTAATCAAATGGAAACAATCTTCGAAACAAAGAGAGGCTCCTTGGTTTCCCGAGGAGCCTCTGCGGATTACCGTGCTATTTGACGATGAGAACGGGCAGGTCGACCGACCGGAGCACCGAGTAGCTCACGCTGCCGATCGCGCCGCGGATGGCGCCCAGGCCGCGCCGTCCCATGACGATGCAGTCGAAGTCCTTGCCGCGGACGTAGTCGCGGATGGCCTCTTGCGGATGGCCGCCCACCACGTCGACGTCGAGCGTCACGTTTTCGGGGACTTCCCCCGCGACGACGCCGTCAACACATTGACGGATCTCGTCTTTGCGCTCGTTGAAGTACTTCTCGCGCGCGAGGTGCGCCGCCTCGTCGCTGATAGGCGGAACGCCTGCCATGCGCGCCGCGACCTCGAACGTCGCGTCGTCGAAGTCCATCATGTCGGTGACGTTCAAGACGGTGACCTTGGCCGGGCCATCGCCGCGTCCGAGCTCGACCGCCGCCTTGAGGGCGCGCTCCGCATGTTCGGACTTGTCAAAGGGAACCACGATATTGGTATACATGCTGACCTCCACTTCGACCGTGCCGTGAGCCGTTGCTGTTCGCTGCCTTTATTTTAGCTCACGATAGATGCCATGGACCCCCTATCCTGCGCGGAAACGTGCACGGGAACCGTGGCAGTGCCACGCATCCCGCGCCCTCCGCGCGAAAACAGTGGCAGTGCCACGCATCCCGCGTTAATTGCACGGGAACTGTGGCAGTGCCACGTTTTTCGCGCAGAGGGGGTGGGGCGATGCGCAAAGGGATACACTTGTGGCCGAAAGGACGGAAAACCACCATGCCCATCATCGACGCACACGCCCATATCTACCCCGACAAGATCGCCGCGCAGGCCGCACACGCAATCTCCGAGCTCTACATGCTCTCCGCGCACTGCTCGGGATTCGTCGACGCGCTCCTGGAAGCCGAGAGAACCTCCGACCTCACCCACTTCATCGTCCACTCGGTTGCCACGTCGGCACATTCAGTTCCACACATCAACGACTTCATCGCCGCGCAGTGCGACGCGCACCCCGAGTTCATCGGGTTCGGCGCGATGCATCCCGACTTCGAGGACATGGAATCCGAAGTGGAGCGCGCGGCCTCCCTCGGGCTGCACGGCTTCAAGCTCCACCCCGACTCCCAGCGCGTGAACATCGACGACCCGCGTCTCATGAAGTTCTACGAGATCGTCGAGGGTCGCTTCCCCGTCGTCATCCACACGGGCGACTACCGCTACGACTACTCGCACCCCCGCCGCCTGAAGCGGGTGCTCGAGGCGTTTCCCGGCCTCGTCGTGGACGCGGCGCACTACGGCGGCTGGACCATCTTCGAGCAGGGCTACGATTACCTCCACGATGCGCCCAACCCAGAGCGCCTGTTCATCGACACCTCGTCGAGCGTGATGCTGCTCGGCGCGCGCCGTTCCAGGGAGCTCATCGACATGTGGGGCGTCGACCACGTGATGTTCGGCTCGGACTTCCCGCTGTGGGACCCCGCCGCCGAACTCGACGCCTTCCGCAACCTCGGCTTTTCTCCCGCCGAACTCGAAAAGATGCTGTGCGCGAACGCCGAGCGGTTTGCCGGGGTTTCGGTGAGCTGAGTTTCGCTGAGCTGACACGGAACTGTCGCTCAAACGGCCAGCTCGTTGCGCTATGGTGAGACCTGACGATTTGACGGAAAGGGGCACCTCATGCCGGATTTCGATAAGATTCAGCTCAACGTCGAGCGCGACGGCAAGAACATCTTCGGCGTCGTCTACATTCCGCGCGGCGACAACGGGACCAAGCGCTATCCCACCATCATCTACTCGCACGGCATGAGCTCGAACCACGAAAGCGGCGACAAGTACGCAGCTGAATTCGCGCGGCGCGGATACGTCGTCTACTGCTTCGACTTCTGCGGCGGATACGAGTCGAAAAGCGATGGCGACCCGCTCAAGATGACCGTCTTCTCCGAGCAGGCAGACCTCGACGCCGTGTTCCACCACATCGCGCGCCTGCCCTACGTCGATGCGAACAACATCTTTCTGATGGGCGCGAGCCAGGGCGGCGCCGTGACGTCGCTCGTCGCATCGCAGGAGGCCGGCCTGATCAAGGGGCTCATCCTCCTCTACCCCGCATTCAACCTCCCCGAGGAAATCAAGGCAGCATTCCCCGACCCGCTCAAGTTCACCGACATCTACGAGCTCGCCGTGCCCGTCGGGCGACCCTACCTCGAAGAGCTCTATGGCTTTGACTTCTACAACGTCATCGCCAACTACCGTGGCCCGGTCCTCATCCTGCACGGCTCTGCTGACACGGCGGTCCCATCCGGCTACTCGGTCAAGGCGGTGCGCACGTATCCGCACGCCAGCCTCGAGCTAATCGGGGGCGGCGAGCACGGTTTCGAGGGCGGTATCTTCAAGTACGCCGTCAAGGTGATCGTGAACTTCCTCGACGAGGAAACCGACCTGGCAGATGAGTCCGGCATGAACGGGGACCTCAACGTCCCGAGCGGCATGGGCGGATTCGGCGGTATGGGCGGCGGCCCGCGCACGGGCATGGGGCTGTAAGCCTCCTCAGCTGCTCTGCTCTCAACGCGAAAGCGAACGCACGCGAGCACGACAACGCGCGCAACACGAAGAAAGGCTCCACCGGTCTAGCCGATGGAGCCTTTTCGCTATGCGAAACCGAGCGCCTGAGAAACCCGAAAGCGCGGGTTTGCGCTTCGAGCTTACTGCGCTGCCGGCGCCTTCTTCTCCTTGTGGAGCCTGACGAGCGTCTTTGCGCCCTTCACCGCGAGCACGATGGCGAGCACGATGAGCAGCACGCCGATGACGAGCTGGAGGACCGACGCGAACAGCGCCGTGCCCGCTGCAATCGCCAGAATCTTTTGGTAGATCGTGATGCACAGCGACGTGAGCGTGACGGCGAGCATGAACACCATGGGGACGTAGAACATCTTGTTGTTCTTGCCCGCGTTGCCGAGCCAAGCGCAGACCGTGAGCAGCGCGAGGGCGGCGAGCAGCTGGTTTGCCGCGCCGAACAGCGGCCAGATCAGCGTGTAACCCGTGAGGCCAAGAGCCACGCCGAGCACGACGGTGATAATCGTGGCAACCCAGGGGTTGGCGAGTACCTTCGCGTAGCCGGGCAGGTCCTCTTTCCTCTTGATGCCCTCGGGCACCCAGAACTCCTGGAACATGTAACGCGCCAGGCGGGTCGCCGTGTCGAGCGAGGTCAGGCAGAAGACCGAGACCGCCAGGATGAGGAGCGCATAGGCGATCTCCTGCGTATTGGCCAGGCCGGGGATAGCCGCGAGCATCTGCGACAGGCCGTCGGCAAAGACCTGCGTGGGGGACGCGTAGCCGCCGGACTTGTACTGCGCCCAAACGAAGCCGACCGCGCACAGCGAGATGATGGCGAGCAGGCACTCGATGAGCATGGCACCGTAGCCGATGGGCTGCGCCTGGCCCTCCTTGTCGATCTGCTTGGAGGTCGTGCCGGAGGCGACAAGGCTATGGAAGCCAGAGATGGCACCGCAGGCGATGGTGACGAACAGCGCCGGGAAGAGGAAGCCGCCCTGTGCCGCCTTGTTCACCACGGCGACGCCGTCTTTCATGATCGCCTGCCCCGTCGTCGGGTCGACCGCCGCCGTGGAGGCAAAGAAGCCGGTGAACGCGGGAATCTGCAAGTCGGAGGCAGCGCCGGCGATGCCCGCGCCAACGATGCCGACCACGGCGAGGATGATCATGCCGTACAGCAGGTAGCTTGACAGGTAGTCACGCGGCTGGAGCAAAATCCACACCGGAGCAACCGACGCGATGAGGATGTAGATGCCGAGGATGATCATCCACTCGGTATAGCCGAGCTGCAACGGGTGGAAGTTGAAGCCGATGGCGACCACGACGACGATCACGACGATCGCAAGGCCGATGTTGAGCACCGCGGGGAGCTTGCGGCCACGCGTGGCCAGGCCCCAGATGATGGCGGCGAACACGAACAGAACCGAGATGGACGCCGTCTGCTCGTTGGCGACGCTGGGCTTTGCGGCGGTCGACGCGAAGGTGTTCGCGACGATCGAGGCAAAAGCCGCGACGACGAGGACGAGGACGAGATACGCGAATATGCAGAAGAGGCGCTTGGCGCTGCCGTCGATGTTTTCGGCGACGACAGAGGCGAGCGTCTTGCCCTTGTGGCGAATCGACGCGAACAGCGAGCCGAAGTCATGCACGGCACCAAAGAAGATGCCGCCGATGAGGACCCACAGCACGACGGGGACCCAGCCGAACACGGCAGCTTGGATGGGGCCGTTGATGGGGCCGGCACCCGCGATGGAAGAGAAGTGATGCCCCAAGACGACATACGGAGGCGCCGGGACGTAGTCCACGCCGTCTTCAAGCTCATGCGCAGGGGTCGGTCGGTTGGGATCGACTCCCCACTGCTTGGCAAGCCATCCGCCGTAGAGGACATAGCCCGCTACGAGAATGACCGCAGCGACAATGAGCAAAACCATTGCGTTCATTCGATTGAACCTTTCTCCTTGTGCCCGTCTGCCTCCTCGTCAGCACGGGCGTTTGCCTCGAGCGACGCCTTCATCTCCTTGCCGGCGCCGTTCGTGACGACGTCGTGCCCGGTAATGTCGACGACCGCAAGCCTCAGGTCCGCCCACCCGCGTATGCCGAGCGCGAAGTTCTTCCGGAACCTGGTCTTGCGGCAAGCTCGCTTTGCCTCGTCGTCCACGCGATCTGCGACGATGACGAGAGAGAGGGAGCTTTGCATGTGGTTGGGAACGGGGTCGACCTTCTCGAGCGCCCGCGTCTCCATGAACTCGACGTAGGAATCGAGCGTGCCCGCGTCGAGGTGGTCGAGCGCGTCGATGAAGAGGTACTCGTGGGCATTGACCTCCCACAGCTTGGCGCGCTTCACCAAGACGTACTTCTCGCCGTGGGAGTGAAACTCGCAGTACGCGTCGAACGTGCGACCTGCGAACTCGTAATCTGTGAACACGTCGTACCACGCCTCGTGCGCGGCGACGAGCCTTTTGACTATCAGCTCTTTCGGAGCGAAGGGCACCGCCTGAACTCCTCCCGTCGAATCGCTTCCGCCACGTTCACACGGAACAATAGATAGCTCCGCGTGAATGCAGGAATACTAGGACGAGCGGAGAGCATATACAACCGTTTTAGTCGGATATATCTGCACAATCTCTCCACACAACGGCGAACGGTAGCGGTACGCGCTGCGCTGGGGCACGAAACGCGCAGCGTGCGTGGGATATGTGGCACTGCCACGGTTCTCGCGCGTCCTGCAGCAGAAGCGTGGCACTGCCACGGTTCCCGCGCGTTTTGCAGCAGATGCGTGGCACTGCCACGGTTCCCGCGCAGGAGATGAGGGAAGGCGGGCGCTACTTCCCCGTAAGGTGGCGCAGCGCGGCGATAGGATGGTGAAACATCATGCGCGGACCGGAATAGCGCATGATTTCGCGAATCTTTTCGAGCTCGTCAGGCGTGTAGCAGTGCAGCGGGCAACGGTCACACGAAATCTTGACCTCCATGCGCGCGCACTGTTCCGTCCGCAAAATCGCGTACGCGTCGATCTCTGCGCACTCAGCGCAGACGGGCTCACCGCAGTGCGCGACGTGATCACGAGGCACTTCCCTGTGCTTGCCGTGGCAGTAGATACTGATCATCTGCGAGACGGTGCGCTTGTCACGGACGCGTTTGCGCGCGGCATGGGGCGAGTCCTGGGGCAGCTCCGGTATGTCGTTCACAGTTTCCACGCGTGCAACCATACGCGAAAACGGGCGAGCACGGCGTTGGAAACGCAACAAACCCCTCGACGTCGCTCGGGCAATCCCCCAATGGCTCCCCCGCGCCGCCGTGCCAGAGCACCAGCGTCTGCGCAACCGTGCCGAGCTGTACGCATCGAAAACCTACCAATTTGGTACGTTCACACCATTAGTCGCCGCAATCTATGGATATTTTCTGGTGATTGTGGTTTATTATCACGCCCGTACCTGTGTACAGGCCGCTCATGCACCTCGAGGGGCCGCTCAACACCAATTATGGGGAGTTTCACATGAACGTTCTGAAGAAATGGAATGACATCAGCCTCATCTGGCGAATCGTCATCGGCATGGTCATCGGTGCCATTTTGGGCATCCTCGCGGGCAGTGCCCCCGATATCCTCGGTGGGGACGCCGGCCTCGGCATCTTCATCGGCCTGCTCGGCACGCTGTTCGTCAGCGCCCTGAAGGCGGTCGCCCCGATTCTCGTCTTCTTCCTGGTGACCTCCGCCCTGGCGAACGCCAAGACCGCAGGTTCCATGAAGACCGTCATCGTCCTCTACATCATCTCGACGTTCCTGGCTGCCTTCATCGCCGTGGCGGCGAGCTTCATCTTCCCCATCGACATCACGCTCGCCGACCCGCCCGAGGAGGTCACCGCCGCGCCCGAGGGCATCGGCGCCGTTTTGGTCACCCTCGTGAAGAACATCTTCTCCAACCCGGTCGACGCGCTCATGAACGCCAATTACATCGGCATCCTGGCGTGGGCCATCGTCCTCGGCATCGCGCTGCGCGCTGCCAAGCAGGCGACCAAGTCCGTGTTCGAGAACGTCGCGCAGGCCATGACGAAGATTGTGCGCTGGGTCATCAGCCTGGCTCCGTTCGGCATCCTCGGCCTCGTCTACACTGCGGTCTCCACGAGCGGCCTCGAGATCTTCACCACCTACGGTGCGCTCATCTTGCTGCTCGTCTGTGTCATGTTCTTCATTGCGCTGGTCATCAACCCGATCATCGTCTGGGTGTGCATCCGCCGCAACCCCTACCCGCTGGTTCTGCGTTGCCTGAAAGATTCGGGCATCACGGCGTTCTTCACCCGCAGCTCCGCCGCTAACATCCCGGTCAACATGAAGCTCTGCCATGACCTGGGCCTGAACCGCGACAACTACTCCGTCTCCATCCCGCTCGGTGCGACCATCAACATGGCCGGCGCTGCCGTGACCATCTCCGTCATGACCATGGCGACGTGCCACCTGCTGGGCATCAGCGTCGACTTCCCGACGGCGGTTATCCTGTCGGTCCTCGCAGCCATCGGCGCATGCGGCGCATCCGGCGTCGCCGGCGGGTCGCTGCTGCTCATCCCGCTCGCCTGCTCGCTGTTCGGCATCGGCAACGACATCGCGATGCAGGTCGTGGCAGTCGGCCTGATCATCGGCGTCATCCAGGACTCCTGCGAGACCGCGCTCAACTCCAGCTCCGACGCGCTGTTCACCGCAACTGCCGAGTACATGCTCCGTCGCAAGAGGGGCATCGAGTTCTTCCCCGGCAAGGACGCCCCGCTACCCGAGGAGGACATCGCTGCCGACGAGCTCTCCACCGAAGAGACGACCGCCGAGCATACCTGGATTTCCAAGACCGGCGAAGACGTGCAGGCCGAAGTCGAGAAGAAGAACGAATAACTCGACAGCCCCGCACAGTTCCGAACGCAAGACGCCCGGGTCGTTCATCGGCTCGGGCGTTTTTTGCGGCACGAGGGGCCGTGGGTATCGTGTCATTTTGGTCCGAGGGGGACACCCCTGTGCGCCTTCTCGCACCCGCCCCCATGACAGGCGCTAGTACCAGCTTTGGCCGACGCCCTCGATGGCGCGCCCCGGAGAACGCTTGATGTTTGCGAACTGCAGAATGAGGAGCACGACGAGGAGCAGCATCTCGAGCAGATACGCGAGTACCGCCCCCATGAGCCCGATCGTGTGCACCAAGATGAGCGTCGCGGCAATCGAGAACACGAATGTTGCCAGATAGAGCTTGACGATAGTGCTCTGGCGGCGCTGCACCGTGATAACCTGATATAAAAACTCGATGGCCGCGGTGAGCCCGCCGGCCATGATCATGATGTAGACCAGGTACCTGAACTGCTCGAAGTCGATTCCGTAAAGCACCGACATAATCGGGATGCCGATCCACCCCATCAGCAGCATCATGACGAGCGTCGCTGCCACATCGGCACCCATCACGGCGCCGATAATCGCGAGGAACTGCTTGTGCTTGGCGGGGTCGTCCCATGCCTCGGACAGGCGGAGCAGAAGCGGCTTGTACACCATGCCGATGATCAGCAGGATGCTGTGCGCCGGGAAGTAGATGGCGTTGAAGTACAGCTGGTTCTCGTACGCGAGCGCGCCTTCCATGAGGAACTTGGGCATGTTGTCAATCAGGTTGTAGAAGAACAGCGCGAAGAACAGCGGAAAGCACAGCTTGAGCAGCTTGTTGACGTTTTTCAGGCTCCCCCGGCGCGAGCGCGGCGTCTCCATGTAGGCAAGGGGCAGCGTCAAGACGATGAACGAGAACACCGAGGCAACCGCCATGAGGATGCACGAGGCGACGAGGCTGCGCGTGAGGACGAGCACCACCGTGAACACGACGAACACCAGCGCCGAGCGAAACGCCTGCGAGATGCCCGCGAGGTACATCTTGTCAGCCTGCTGCAAACGCCCCTCGTACACGTCGGCCAGGCCGTCGATCATGCGGTAGACGTAGATTCCCATGCTGATGACAAACATGTCCCCCGCATACCCGCGGATCATGCAGTACGCGAACCCGACCACGAGCATGATGATGCAGGTCAGGATGCGGTTTATCTGGTAGTCGGCAAACGAGTAGTCCTCGTCGATATCGGAAACCTGAAACGTGCGCACGCCGTAGTTGGCGATGAACATGAGCAGCGTGCCCGTGACGAACGCCAAGGAGAACAGGCCCGCCTGCTCCGCGCCGACGAGCTGCGTGACGATGATCGTGAGAATCGGGAACACCATGCCCCACAGACCGACGCCGATCGTGTTCCACACGTAGTCGCGCTTGGTACGGTGCGCAGCGTACTGCGCCTCCTGGTCAGCGAAGCTGCGGTCCTCGACCCCGCCCACGAGACGGTCGACCCACTGGTTGACGATGCGCGAGACGGGATTTTGCTTCGTGTGCGTGAGCTGCTCGTAATACTCGTCGCCGAGGTCCTCCTCGTGAAACCTGTCGGCATACGGGTCGTAGACGTGCACGTGATCGAAAGACTCCCGCCCATGTGAGCTGGCACGATGGCGCTCCTCGCGGGAAACGCGCTTCGGCTCGTCGTCTGTTCTTCTCTCGTCAGTCACGCAGCATCCTTCTCGGCCATCGAACATACCCGATGATTATATGAGTAACAGATTGCATCTTGGTTGTACAAAACGTGGAATCGCGCGAAGCCATGGACCCTGTGCACGGCCCCGCCCGCAACCGATGCGGCCACCCGCCGCGAGACGCTCCGCCCGCCTACACAAACGCGATGGCGAGCAGCGCCGAGATGACGCCGACGATGCCGAGCGGAATGCATCCGTCGATAAACGCAGCACGCCCCTTGAGCGCGTAGTACAGCGTGTAGCAGACGACGTTCACGATAAACGCGACGCCCAGCACGAGCACCAGCATGATGAACGACGCGCCAGTGATGGCATGCAGGCTCGCGATGCCGTTGACCGTGGAAACCTCGAACGCCATCCACCCGACGATGAGCGCGAGCTCCGTCGTGACGGTGCGCTTGGCGAGCCAGCGCGTGCCCACCATGAGGACGAGGTAGAGCACGACGGCTATCGCGAGGATGAAAAACGGGGGGATGGCCATGGGGATCTGCACGAGGGCGACAACGGTAACCGCCACCGCGGCAACGCCGGCAATCGCCGCGACCACGATGCACGCGATGCCCACGGCGCGCAGCGCGCCCGTCGGCTTGTCGTCGACATCGCGGAAAAACACCGTCCACCACGCAAGGTAGAACACGGCGCAGGCAAACAGCAGGGCATGCCCCCAGCCAACCTGCGACACGAGCGCAACGCTGTCCACTACCGCACCTCCTTGTCCGGCGTCACGATCACGTCGAGCGCCCCTGCAAGAATACCAAGAGAGTAGGTGTCTGCCTGATAGCGCTCGCCGTCGATCTGGACAGGCGGTGCCTGGTCAAACGAGAGCTCGACGCTGCGCGCGGTCCTGATGTCGATCCCCTCGAACCTTTCGTGATGGCCGTTTTTGGCCCGGAGGAAAATGAAGGCTCCCCTGAGTGTGCCGATAGGCGCATGCGCGATGCACACGTCGAGCAGCCCGTCGTCCAGGCGCGCCTCGGGGCAGATCTTGAAGCCACTGCCGTAGCTCGGTCCGATCTGGACCGCCATGAGGATGAGCGTGCCGCGCTCGGGCGCGCCCCCGTCCACGCGAAGCGTGAAGCCATAGTCGCGCTTGTGGTGCAGCAGCTGGTCGACGCAGCTCGCAGCGTACAGCCTGAGCCCCGTCGTGCCCGTGCGCAGGCGGCGTTCCTGCGTGTCGAGCGCGATGCCCGCGTCAAGCCCGAATGAGATGGTCTCCATGAAGCAGGTGCCGTTGCAGGTGCCCACGTCGGCGTTGACGACGCTGCCCGCGCACAGCTGCGCGACCGCCTCGTCCACCGAAAACGCCATCCCCAAAGTGCGCGCGTAGTCGTTGCCAGAGCCCATGGGGACGACGCCCAGCCTCGGGCGCTTGGCACGCTCGAGGCTCACAAGCCCATTGCCCACCTCGTGGATGGTCCCGTCGCCGCCCACACACACGATGGTGTCGTAGCCCACGCTGCCGGCGGCAAACCCGCGTGCATCGCCCGCCGCGTTGGTGAACACGACGTCGACTGCCGTGCACGCCCCCTCCCGCTCGCGTAGGAGACGCTCGACGCGCAGCGCGGCGTCATAACCGCGGCCCAGTTGCGCCGCGGGGTTGGCGATGACGAGTGTCCTTCCCAGCATGTCGACCGGCAGACTATCTGAGCACTTTCGACAGGCGCATGATCAGGCCGGCGGCGATGCAGGCGACCACCGACACGACAAACGGTATCCACCAGGTGAACACGCCGGGCAGATCGTCGACGTTCATGCCGTAGAAGCTGAACACGATGGTCGGGATTGCCATCACGAGCGTGATGACCGTCAGGCGACGCATGACCTGGTTGACGTTGTTGTTGATGACGCTCGAGAACGTGTCCATGGTGCCCTCGAGAATGTCCGTGTAGATCGTGCACATCTCGATGGCCTGCCTGAACTCGATGGCGACATCATCGAGCAGGTCGGTGTCCTCCTCGTACATGCGGATGACGCGCCCCTTGTTGATGCGCGTGAGCATGGTCTCGTCCGCCTTGAGCGAGACGGAGAAGTAGACCAGGGAGTTCTGGAAACCCAGCATCTTCATGAGCTCCTCGTTGCGCATGGAATCGCGCAGCTCGTGCTCGGACTTGGTGAACTGGCGCTGGATGTTGCGCAGGTAGATCTGGTACCCGTGGCTGATGTTGAGCAGCATCAGCAGTAGCAGCCTCGTGCGCTGGTTGGTGTTGATGCGCTGCAGGCGCTTGTTGACGAAGGTGTCGATGGTCAGATTGTGCCTTACGGTAACCGTCACGAGCATGTCCTGCTCGGGCAGGAACAGAAACGTAAGCGGATGGGTATCGTACTGCACAATATCCGGACTCTTGGTGTCCACGGCATCTTCGACGCTCGGGCAGTCCACGATGACGAGCGTCTGGCGCGTGTCGTCGTCGTAGTCGACGTGCGGCCGCTCCTCGTCGTCGAGGGACGCCGTCACGAACTCGGGGACAATGCCCAGCTCGTTGCGGAGCCACTCGCGCTCGTCGTTGGTAGGAGAAACTACGCTAATCCAGCACCCGGGTTCGGGTTTCGTGATTTGCTGCGTGCCATCGGCTCCCGTCTTGAAGCATTGGATCACAACACCCTCCTTCGGCTGTGTATTGGCTGTAAGCAGGCTCCATTGTAAGGCTCTTTACAGGTAAGATAGCCCAAGATATGCGAGCAATATTCGAGGTGCATTGCATGACTGACTCCATACTGCGCGATCCCATCAGGTTCGCCTCCCATGACGGCAGCTCCGTCATCCACGGCTACGTCTGGCACGACGCGGACGCAGCCGGGCGCAAGGCGACGCTCCAGATCGCGCACGGCATGGCAGAGCACATCGGCCGCTACGACGAGTTCGCGCGCTTCCTCGCGTCCCGCGGCTACCTCGTGTGCGGCCACGACCACATCGGCCACGGCGCGAGCAGCTCCCCGGAGCGCTGGGGCTGCCTTCCCGGCGAAAACGGCAAGGAATACCTCATCGCCGACATGCACGAGCTGCGCAACAAGATGGTCGCGGACTACGGAGCCGGCGGCGCCCCCTACTTCCTGTTCGGCCACTCGCTCGGCAGCTATCTCACGCGCGCCTACGTGACGCGGCACGGCGGCGGTCTGGCAGGCGCCGTCATCTGCGGGACCGGACATGTGCCGCCTACCACCTCCAAACTCGGCAACTTGCTCGCAACCTTCATTGCCAGGCGCAAGGGCGAAGACACCAAGAGCAAGCTGCTCGACGGCATGGGTGTCGGCGCCTACAACAAGGGCATCTCCAACCCGCGCACGCCCGTCGACTGGCTCTCGTTTGACGAGCAAAACGTCGATCGCTACGTGCGCGACGAGCGCTGCGGCTTCATGTTCTCGGCAGGTGGGTACCAGGTCGTCACGAGCCTGACCGAAGAGGTCTGCTCGCCCAAGAGCGCATGTGCCATCCCGAAAAACCTGCCCCTGCTCTACGTGAGCGGGGAATGCGACCCGGTGGGAGACAGCGGCGCGGGCGTGAGAACTGCCGCCGCCCTCGCGCGCGACGCGGGCGTCGCGGACGTGGAGGTCAAGCTCTACGAGAACATGCGGCACGAGATCTTGGCCGAAGCCGAGCACGAGCGCGTCTTTGCCGACATCGCTGCCTGGCTCGACGAGCACGCCGCTCCACAGGACGCCGCCCAGTAGCCGCACGACGCCCCACCTGACACGACCACGCACGAGCACCACATGCGAAAGGACCGCACATGAGCGAGACCACGCAAGCCAAAAAGTACATGATCGCCCTCGACCAGGGGACGACCTCGTCGAGGACCGTCCTCATCGACCACGATGGCACCTGCGTCGACGAGGTGCGCCGCGAGTTCGGCCAGATCTACCCCAAGCCCGGCTGGGTGGAGCACAACCCGCAGGAGATCTTGTTCAGCCAACTCGGAAGTTTTGCCGAACTTCTGACCAAGCACGCGCTTTCCGCGAAGGACATCGTCGGCATCGGCATCACCAACCAGCGCGAGACCACCGTCGTGTGGGACCGTGCCACCGGCGAGCCCATCGCCAACGCCATCGTCTGGCAGTGCCGGCGTACCGCCCCCATCATCGAAGAGCTCTGCGGAAGCGAGGAGGTTGCGCGGCAGATTGTCGCGAAGACCGGTCTGCACCCCGACGCGTACTTCTCGGCGAGCAAGGTCAAGTGGCTGCTCGACAACGTCGAGGGCGCCCGTGAGCGCGCGCAGCGCGGCGAGCTGCTGTTCGGCACCGTCGACTGCTGGCTTGTCTGGAACCTGACCGGCGGCAAGGTGCACGCGACCGACGTCACCAACGCGAGCCGCACCATGCTCTACAACATCTACGAGGGCTGCTGGGATGACGAGCTGCTCGAGCTGTTCGGCATCCCCGCCTGCATGATGCCCGAGGTCAGGCCCTCGGCAGGAGACTTTGGCGTGACCGCCTACCCCAACATCCCGGCAGGCATCCCCATCTGCGGCGTGGCGGGCGACCAGCAATCCGCCTTGTTCGGGCAGTGCTGCTTCGAGGAGGGGCAGGCCAAGAACACCTACGGCACGGGTTGCTTTTTGCTGATGAACGTCGGCTCTGACCCCAAGCCGTCCAAGAACAACCTGGTCACCACCATCGCGGCATCGGCCCCCGGCGTCGGGCACACCGAGTACGCGCTCGAGGGCAGCGTCTTTGTGGCCGGCGCGCTCGTCCAGTGGCTGCGCGACGAGCTGAAGATCATCGAGTCCGCACCTGACTCCGAATACTATGCTGGCAAGGTCAAGGACACCAACGGCTGCTACGTCGTG
>OLPZ01000486.1_pt1 | contig 31693 bp, 20 predicted proteins | sample 1672711 | NCBI WGS metagenome assembly OLPZ01 (sample SAMEA3136716, study PRJEB25190) | human gut metagenome
GCAGGGTATGAGTACTGCGACCTTGTCTGCCATTGGGCTCCCTTTCAAACAAGCATTCTAGCCTCGGCATTGGCCGAGGCTAGAATCAATTAGTTATAAATTAGAACTGCCGTTCCAGCGTACACATTGCTATAAATCCACTGAGCGCTCGGATACGACATCCTTAAACAACCATGGGAAAGGCTATTCCCCAACTCAGCATCGGAATTCAGAATGGTATGGAAGAAGTATCCATTCCAAATTTGAGTACACCATTTCGCTCGACTATCGGTGCTCAACGACATCCTTTTACCGCCAGTCGTTCGATAGTATCCCGTTATCGTTGGAGTGCTAGGGGCGCCAGTTACACAGCTCCACCAATATTGAAGAGACCAGTTGTTTGCAGACCCCTTGAACACACCGACCCGATGAGTCGATCTGTCAACGCCGATAAGCCATTGCGTTCCGCTGCTATAACCCCAAATTCTATCCTGCATCGCCTTCCTATCTGATGGCATAGGAGGAACATAGGTTGTTTTTTCGAACGAAAACAACTGGGTTGCCGACGCGTTTTTCGTTTTCAGAGCATAATTGGCGCCATTAACAGGAGATCCATTTTCAATAGAGAGAACAAATTTCCTATTTAATGCAGACTCAAGATAGAAGCCGCCCGAGCCACCATAGGAAATGTACCATTTTTGAGCAGCGCTTCCATTCCACGCATACTGCTGGACATTATTTCCCTCTGCGGCGTTTCCATTTGCAACATCAAGAACCTTTTTACTTGGCGCATTTTCTATTCGATACGAGCCGTCACCATTGGCAGTTATGTTCCATTTCTGCGCTCCGCTCCCATTTGCTTCGTAAGACCAAACATTTGCACCACTTTCGGTTGATGCAAATTTAACGTCAACCGCCTGCCCATAGTTTGATTTCGAGTGAATCACATACGTTCCACCAGCTACAGGAGAAACAGTCTCGAAGATAAACTGCTGAGCTTTGCTACCGTTGTATTCATAGGTCTGGATGTTTGTCCCGTTTGACGTTGAGGCATAGCGAACATCCAAAGATTTTCCGCTTTCAAGATTAACGAACGAATAAGCACCGGAGTTAATACCTGCAAGCAACCACATTTGCGATTTTGCCGATGGATTCGGATCCTCTACACAAACGTTCGATTCGCGTTCCGCCATGTTCTTACCCGAGCATAGAGACTCGAAGCGATATACATTTGCATGTCCCTCAACATGAGTGCACATCCACTTCTGAGCGAATGTGCTATTGGAGGAATAGAGCTGGACATTAGCCCCGTCAGATTCCGACGCATTCGCAACATCAAGTACCTTATCCGTATCCAGGGAAGAAGATATCTTAACCAAGCCCTCGGGAACTACGTACTCAGGTTTTTCGAGCCTGAATGTGCAATAACCAGAATCAGGAGGCTGGCCCACGATAGACGCTTCAGAACCTAAAGAGGAGCACGACAAAGACAAAGCATTCGCAACGCAGATAAAGGTATATGTCCCATCAGGGTTAGCCTTTACGCTGAATTGCTGGCTTCCGTCTTCCTGTTTCGAAGACTGGACCACAGCAGAGCCTGGAACTATGCTTCCATTCTTTACCCCTATTGCCTTTTCGGAATTCAAAGAAATCAAACGATAGTAACCATCCGAATACTCAAATTTAAACAACTGGGCCAGCGTTTGGTTTCTGCTATAAAGCTGGACCTTCGCTCCATCAGATTTCGATGCGCCAGAGATGTCTACGCAAAGAGTGTCCGATTCGGAGGGGACTATCTCATACCAGCCGTCCAACCCAAGATCTTCGCAGGGCGAAACAGGCTCGTGCTCCGTCGACGAAAGATAGAACCTCTGCGCCGCGGACCCGTTTGCCCCGTACAGCTGCACGTCGGTGCCGTTGGCGGACGACGCCCACTTCACGTCCAGGACCTTGGAGTCATCGAGGGCGGAGCACACCCGGTAGCCGTCGCCGTCGGCGACGACCGACCAGCGCTGGGCCATGGTGCCGTTGGACGAGTACTGTTGCACGCGGGTGCCGTCCGCGCTCGATCCGCCAGCCGCGTCGAGGACCTTGCCAGATCCGACGTTGGCGATCTCGTAGTAGCCGGTCTTCTCGTCGAACGTGAACCTGAACGCCTGGGCGTTGGTCATGTTCGACTCGTAGATCTGGATCCGGGCGGAGTCGGACACTGATCCGCCGGAGACGTCGAGGACCTTGCCGCGGTCGAGGCCGGTAGAGACGACGTAGGTCCCGTCAGGCACCGTGCGCTGCCCGGAGGCGGGCTCGAGAGAGAACGACTGGGATCGGTCCGCAGAGAGAGCCCACGCCTGAGCGTTGGAGCCGGAGGCCGTCCCGTCGAGGTCGAGGGCGAGGCCGTTCGCCTTGCAAACCAGGGAATAGGACCCGTCACCGTTGTCGCGGACCGCCCATTTCTGGGCATCGCCGCCCCAGCCCGACCACTGCTGCACGTTGGAGCCCGGCAGCACGCTGCCGTCGGCGACGTCGAGGACCTTGCCGGACCTCAGGTTGGTGACGGTGTAGAACCCGTCGGCGCCGAGCTCGAAGCGGAACCTCTGGGCAGACGCGCCGTCGGCGTCGGAAAGCTGCACGTTGGAGCCGTTGCCCGACCCAGACACGGCGAGGGCCTTCGAGGGGTCGGACTTACATTTCACAAAATAGACGCCATCATCTATAGATTTGGAGGAAACAACCACAGGAGACCTGTCGTAGATATAGAACCTCTGCGCCGCGGACCCGTTTGCCCCGTACAGCTGCACGTCGGTGCCGTTGGCGGACGACGCCCACTTCACGTCCAGGACCTTGGAGTCATCGAGGGCGGAGCACACCCGGTAGCCGTCGCCGTCGGCGACGACCGACCAGCGCTGGGCCATGGTGCCGTTGGACGAGTACTGTTGCACGCGGGTGCCGTCCGCGCTCGATCCGCCAGCCGCGTCGAGGACCTTGCCAGATCCGACGTTGGCGATCTCGTAGTAGCCGGTCTTCTCGTCGAACGTGAACCTGAACGCCTGGGCGTTGGTCATGTTCGACTCGTAGATCTGGATCCGGGCGGAGTCGGACACTGATCCGCCGGAGACGTCGAGGACCTTGCCGCGGTCGAGGCCGGTAGAGACGACGTAGGTCCCGTCAGGCACCGTGCGCTGCCCGGAGGCGGGCTCGAGAGAGAACGACTGGGATCGGTCCGCAGAGAGAGCCCACGCCTGAGCGTTGGAGCCGGAGGCCGTCCCGTCGAGGTCGAGGGCGAGGCCGTTCGCCTTGCAAACCAGGGAATAGGACCCGTCACCGTTGTCGCGGACCGCCCATTTCTGGGCATCGCCGCCCCAGCCCGACCACTGCTGCACGTTGGAGCCCGGCAGCACGCTGCCGTCGGCGACGTCGAGGACCTTGCCGGACCTCAGGTTGGTGACGGTGTAGAACCCGTCGGCGCCGAGCTCGAAGCGGAACCTCTGGGCAGACGCGCCGTCGGCGTCGGAAAGCTGCACGTTGGAGCCGTTGCCCGACCCAGACACGGCGAGGGCCTTCGAGGGGTCGGACTTAGCGAGTATCGAGTAAACGCCATCATCAACAGTGCGACCACCTTGAATATCGGGGGACGCATTATATACTGCCCACTTCTGCGCTGCAGTGCCGTTTTTCACGTAAAGCGCAACCCGTGTACCCTCCGAAGAAGATCCGCCAGAAACATCTAAGCAGTAATTTGCATTCAAAGCGGCGCAGATGACCACATTGTTATCGGCTCCCTTTTCTATCAGCCATAATTGACCCTTGTCATCAGCAGAATACGCTTTCGCAGACACATTTGGGCTCATCTTTGACCCCGAAACGTTTAGAGACAGGTAATTTGAGCTCCCCACCGATCTGATTCGCATTAACCCAGTTGCCGTATCTTTTTCGAAAGAAAACATTTGGTCTTTACCCATGTCAGATCGATTTATGGAAAGCGCAGAACTTGAAGCCGACCCCGATCCATTGAGTTGAAGGGCATTCCTGCCGCCAAGGGCAGACGCAATAACGAATTCACCCTCATCTACGCCTACAGAAGCACTAGGCAACTTCTCAGATACATCGATTGTAAATACATTGGACGATAGGTAGCCCAAGCAGTCAGCCTTTTCGCTCTTGTACCGATTCTGCCAACCGGTCCAGTAGATGGATTGCTTGGGATAACGCTTCGCAACGTTATTGACGACATAGTCGCAGAGAGTAGTTACAAAAACTTCATCCGACATAGAGTCATTGATGCCGGAATTCTTGAAGAACCAATTTGCACCATAATAATTACCATTGTTGATATATGAGGCACCGCCTCCTGCACCAAACAGGTTGACCATGCCCCAGCAAAGGCCCTTAATACAATCGGGGCGGTTGTCCAAGTTGATTCCAAATGCCTTAAGGCAACCACGAGCACCTAACGACCCGTTGTAGGAATCAATGTATGCCCAGCCATTCTGCAGGTTTGAAAACTCGGTGGGGTTCGCCTTGTATGCAGCATGCCACGCGGCATTGAGGTCATTGCCCAGTTGGGTGAAAGCACCATTAGAACGCGTTGCGCCCGTCACATTCCAGCCGTATCGATCGCCAATGACTTTTAAAGCGCTATAAGTTGAAGGGTTGTAGTTATACACAGCCTTCAGGAAGCTGCCCAGGCCATACCTGTTGTCAAATTGGAAATAGCCCATGGCATGATAACCATCGCCCGAGCTAAGGCCCTGGTCATAATTGCAGCTGCTCTCATATTTGCAGAAGTACAGCATCTCAGAGCTGAAGCTCATTGGCTGAAGGTTAGAGCCGTTAGCGTATGCTTCAATTTCGTTAGTGTCAGGCGGGTAAACATTCGCAATGTCGGAGGGGTCGTCAAGGCCGTCGGCCCAAATTGCCAGCTTGCCATCACTATAATCAGGAGCAGACAATTCCTGCTCGTCCGCGAAATCACCATCGACACCAAACCCAGCATCTTCCGCGCCAGAGACAGAACCATTGGAATCCATTCCGCCCTCGAAATCGCTTGGATCCGGCTTTGAGGCAACCCCGCCATCCGCGAATTCGGACTCATTGGAAGTCGATGCATCAGAGCTGGACTTGGTTGAATCCGAGCTCGAATCCGAAGGGTCCGCAAATGCCGAATAAGGAAGAAGACCCATAACTAAAGTGAAAGAAAAAATACGCTTAGCAGCTTTTTTCCGACAGCCATACGAATTGCCTTTCGTTAAACACACGTTCTAAACATCATACATAAGATTCACAAAACCTCGGGCCTGCGGCGTCAAACGAAACATTATTTAAGTCAACTGTCCGAATGCGAGGCAGCCGCAAGCATGAGAAGCAAAGCGGGAATAGCGGTGGCCCGCCGACCTCGAAAGCTCCAGACCGCAATGAGAGGCGCGTCCAATCCGCTTCAGGCAGAATCATTGGGTCCCAAATCTTATAATGCACTCATAATGAGATGCTCCATCAGCTTATCAACGGGACATTCTCGCCGAAAGCAGCCAAAGCAAACAGAGAGATCCAGCCCAGGATCGAAGCTCGGCGCTTACATCTCGTTGGCTCCGAGCCTCTCTTTAACTTCTGTGGTGGAGATACCTTGAGTACGATCAAGGTACACAACATCGCATAAATCCTTTAGGCTCTCGAACCGAACATCCCCCGCCCAATCGCTGCCCATGCAAACCGTATCAACATGGTATTCGGCAATATCAGAGGGCTTCTGAGCCCAATCGTTTTCAGGGATGACCAAATCAACGTAGCGAATCGCTTCAAGCATCTCTTTACGCGTCTCATAAGGGTAAAAGCTTTTCTTGCCTTTGATAGCGTTAAATTCATCAGTAGACAGGGCAACGATAAGATAATCGCCTAACTGCGAAGCGCGCTGCAGCAGACGAATATGGCCGTAGTGCAAAAGGTCAAATGTGCCATATGTCAAAACGCGCTTAAGCCCGGGCTTGCGCTGGCCCAATTCACCAACCGGCTCTATCGTCACCATGGCTTCACGTGTATTTTGATTACTCATCTCGCCAATCCCCTCTGCTTCACTCCACTAATTAGACGCTTTGACAAGCAGCTCCTTGTCAAGATCGCTGAATCTGGGCCTATCGCCCACGAAACGCAATTTCTTTTTGTTGCCACCGACGTAAGTGATGCCATGAGCAACGCTATCGAGGTTCTGCGGATCTTCCAGCAAAACAAGAGATCCGTTCTTCGCCGCAAAAGGGCCAACCGCAAGCGCGTCTTCTGGATGCCAAATGGAAACAACGAGAAACGAGTCGGCATCAACATTTCGCTCAATCCAGTTATTGATCAACTCATTTGCATCGTACTGGTCTTTACCCACAAAACGATGAACGGCTGCGGAGCTGCCAGCAATTGGAGCAATGCCCTCATCGGGAAACGATTTGAAACCGCCGATAATAAGCGTCTCTTCTTTCTGCGATGCCATTTCGCACATCTTCGGCGAAACCGCCTCTTCACCGAGCTTAACCAGAACGGGGCACTTTTTCGAATACAGGTAGGGGGAAAGAGATGCCAAATCGCCCAAACAGCCATCGTAGGTTAAGGCGATACTTGCATCCCAAAGAGCATTCGCTTCGCCGTATTCGTAAATCTCCCAGGACAAGCTACAAGCATCTTTGCCTTCAAGCGCGGTTATTTCAATCAATGGCAAAGCCACCTTTGCCTCTTCGCGAACAGCGCCCACATCCAATGTACCGCCATTCAGCACATACACCGCCTGAGGGTTGAGTCTGGTCAGCTCCTGCGCCGTAATATCGGGCACGCTTTCGTTCTGCGTAAGGAGGATCGGTGCGTCCAATGCCCCCGCAAGGCCATTCGCAATCAGCGGCACCATTTCGTGCTCGCCCGAAGCCAAGATTACCGCTTTAGCCCCATCAGGGTAGCAACGGCTTGAAAGCTTCGCCGCAATGCCGTAGCGCGTGTCTGCCTCGATGGATTCGATGCCGCTCATGTCGGGCTTCTTCGGATCCTGCAAGGTTTCGAACACAATCTGCTCCGATTCCTTGCTGCCCACATGACCACCCAGCACACGATAGGTCTGGCACACTTCCTTTGCTGTGCCTACCATGCGCAAATGACCCTTTTCGATCCATACCGCCTTATTGCACAAACGCTCAATCTGGTCATTGTTGTGCGAAACGATGAGCACCGTCACGCCGTGTTCTTTGATCAGCTTCGTAATGCGGTCTTCGCACTTCTTCTGGAACATGAAGTCGCCCACGGAAAGCACTTCGTCCACGATCAAAATCTCGGGCACGATAACCGTAGCAATCGCGAAAGCAATGCGCGCCACCATACCGGAAGAATAGTTCTTCATGGGCATGTCCAAGAACTTTTCCACTTCGGCGAACTCAACAATATCGTCAAAGTTTTCCTCAATGAACTGCTTCGAATAGCCCAACAACGCACCGTTCAAGTAGATGTTTTCGCGCGCAGTAAGCTCCATGTCGAAGCCCGCGCCAAGCTCAATGAGCGGGGCGATATTGCCGCTGACCGTACATGATCCTTTGCTGGGCTCCAGTACGCCGGCGATGATCTTCAGGATGGTGGATTTGCCAGAGCCGTTCGTCCCCAGAATGCCAAACACATCGCCCTGCTTCACTTCAAAGGAGACATCGTCGAGTGCGCGGAATTCCTTAAAGCGTAACTCGCGCTTCAGAGCGGCAATCGCGTATTCCTTGATGCTGTTCAGCTGCTCACTTGCCATGTTGAAGATCATGGACACATGGTCCACCTTGATCATGGTTTTCTTCGATGAATCGTCCGCAAGCTCGGATTCGATTTCTAGAACGCTGGTGTTCACGTTTTCGGGCATGGTTGTTCCTTAAACGTAGAGAATGAACTTCTTTTCGGTCTTCTTGAAAATGAGCAGGCCGATAGCAAACGCAGCCACCGCCATACCTAAGCACAGCAGGTTTTCCTGCAGGCCGGGCACCGTGCCGCTCAGGATAAGGTCACGGAAGTAGCTTACGTAGTGGTACATGGGGTTGTACTGCATGATGGGCGCCGCCCAATCAGGCAGGATTTCCACGGGGTAGAACAGCGGCGTGGCATACGTCCATGCGGTAATAACGACGCCCCACAGGTGGCATACGTCGCGGAAGAACACCGAAAGGGCGGAAAGGGCCATGCCCACGCCCGCGCTGAATAGCACCACGTATAGGAGCAGCAGCGGCAGGGCAAGCAGGCTAACGTGCGGCATAACCTGGAAGAAGATCATTACCGCAGCTACAGCAATGAGCGAAATACAGAAGTTCACCAGCTGGAACAGCACTTTTTCAAGCGGGAAGATGAGCTTTTCGATGCGGATCTTCTTGATAAGCGAAGAAGATTCAATGATTGAATTCATGGCGCCTGAGGTCGAATCGGCCATGAGGGCAAACATAACGTTGCCAAGAATTACATACAGCGGGTAGTTTTCGATACTGAACTTGAAGAACGTGCTGAACACAACGGAAAGCACGATCATCATGAGCAGGGGGTTCAGGACCGACCACAGAACGCCCAGGGCACTGCGACGGTACTTCAGCTTGAAGTCCCTGGATACAAGGGACGTTATGGTGAACCAATTCCTTCTGGCATTAGCGCTTGAGAGCATATTTGGCATTAATGCAGTTCCTTATCGTTTAGTGGTTGCGCAGGGGGTGCCGCCTTTGCGGTTGGCACCCAACGCGACCTAAATAATCACGATGTTTTATTGTAAAGGGTATTGGCGCACGCTAACCAGCCTGCACGGTTTTTGCGGAAAATGGGAATATAGGGACAGGTGCTTACCGGAAAGTTCTCTTTTTCTTTCCAAACAGCAAAAAGAACACCAATACATACATCGGAATCAAGAACTGCAAGGCAGCACCGTACCTCGGCCAGTAGTAAATCGGAGACGCTATTGCCAACGTAGCCACAAGAATAATTGATGGAATTAAAGCGAACACCCATCTCCCTTTGCCCGCAGCGAGCAAGCAAATGGAAAGGTACAGCACCGTCCAAAACAGCCAGCTGATCGGAACAGACCAAGAGTCCATAGGAAGCATCTCATTCCAGCTTTCGTCGAGCGCTGCAGGATTTGACTCGATTCCATACGGAACAAGCCGATCGGCATAGGCAGCATTAGCGTTCCGGGGAACGCCTGCACTTATGTTCCACGACCAAAGGTGATCACTGTTGCCTGGATTTACCGCCCAAAATCCGTATGTTTGCAATTCCCAAGCCTGAAAGTATGCATTTGGGTTTCTGGCAAGCATAGAGGCCCAATGTCCCCATAGCCCTTCATTAAGCGCAGAATTATTAAAATCGGGCGCCCATTTTAAATTGTCGGTGCAGCAGGGAGTATAGGTCGACTTGTATTCTTCCAGTGGATAAATTGAATTCATATATTCACGATCAGACTCGGACATCTCACCATCCAGCGCAACAACACGCGCCATCTGATTCAGCGGAATACCGACGCTTTCTGATGCTTCCGATGGCACTACGCCACCAAAAGAATAAGTAGGGCCGGTTACGATTCCGAAAACAAGCAAGACAGCCGCCATACACCCAATCACACGGCCAGACCCTTTCGCATACCGCAAGCGGGACTTGGCGATCAAGAAAATCGCCAACAGAACAAGCACCCCAAACAAAATATAGACGCCGTTATTCCGGAAGAAGACCATGACCAACGATGAAGCAAGCAAAAGAGCTATCCAGCTCCTTTTTTGGGCAATCTCTCCCTTGGACCAAACATAGTCAGCAAGGCACATCGAGAAAACAAGCACTGCCGAGCTAAAAAGAGGGTCTTTCCAAAGAGCAATGCCGTACGTCGCAATATACGGCGTCATGGAGAAAACAAGAGCTATCGCAATCCCCGCTAGAGGGCGGACGCCACCGCGAACCACAACCCAACGCGCAAGCAGACCAAAGCCCAGGGACATCAAAACGGACTGGCATATCGACGACAGACCCACACCAATAGTGTTGCCCAATCCCAAAATGCCAGCAAATTTCAGCCAGCACTTCAGGTAGATCGTGTAAGCAACCGGATGATGGTTGCTCAGTGCAGTCCACCCCATAGCCTGGCTAAGAGATGAAAGGGAATCGCCAAAAACGAAGCCAGGCCAGTAGATCACCATGTAGGGGACCCAGCCTAGAAAAACAATGACGGAAAGCAACAGCACCCATCGCGTACCCAAACGGTCCATGCACGGCTCGAGAATGCCTTTCTGCCGAGATTCACGTCTTGCCTGCAAGAGCTGAACAGGAACCGCAAACAGAGCAAAGAGACCGGGAAGAAGCATCACGAAAAGGGCGAAATCGCGAAGGTGGTAGGGTGCGATATAGCTCTCATCAACATGAGCGCTGTAGCCCCCACTAGCGGGCACCACAATATGATCGCCAAGGATCAAGCTGACTGCGAACGCAAAGACGAACAGGAGCACCACACACAATAGCGGCTTTCTTGTTGCCAGATTCCTTGGTTTTAATCTGTTTAAAGCGATAAACTCAAGAACGAACAGGCAGACCCAGGCTACGACCTCTGCGTCCACGTTCAAGCAACGAGCGCAGGCCCAGCTCGAAACTCCAGCAAGAAGCACTTTGCATGCCGTCTTCCAAGTATTTTTATCGCCGAGACCGCTGACAATTTCCGACATTCATTCCTCTTTCTGAAGCAAATCAAGCCCCGATCGGCAAATATTCTTATTGTACACTCGAAATGTAAGTCATGTTTTTTTCAGGGGACGACAAGCCCCTACCCCATCTTCTGCAAATTCAACGAGTAGAACCTTCGCCTGCCCTTGCGCGTCTCTCTCAAAAACCCTAGCTCTTTAATAAGCTTGCGCTTCCTTGCCATTGTGGGCTCGGACATCTCGGCTGCCGCGCACAGCTCTTCAGTAGTTGCACCGTTTTCCGAAAACAGATCCGCTTGAGCAAGAATGAACGCAACTCGCCAAAGACCGGCGTCCTCTTCTTTGGTAGCGATTGCGCGATTTACCGCCCCAACCGCATCAGCCAAATCGCTCTGCTTCGCCTGCAGCGAATCCAGCATGCTTTCCATCGCATCAACCACCAGCCCCGAAAAGGAAATCACAAAAGGCGTTATATCTCCCTTATTCAGCGGATGCTCGCAAATCGAAAACCCCTTGTAATATTTTTCGATACGCTCTTTCACGGAATACGAAAGGCGATACCCGACTATAGGGCTAAAGCTGCGAGAAAGGACATAGCTGCTGATGAACCTGTTGGTTCGCCCATTGCCATCGTAAAACGGATGAATATAGGCGAACAGAAAATGGAACACCGACACCCGTACAAGCGCGGGGATGGCCTCATCAGCAAGGATCATCAATGCCTGATTCATCAGTTCAATGATCTTTGATTCGGGTTCAACGCCCTGGTGTATTGGCTTATGCGAGGCATCCAGAACGCTTACTGGCCCTTTGCGGAAGAACTGACCATCTGGCACATGAGACGGATCATCGGCTCTTATTTCATCGAGAACCAGCTCGTCATACAAAGCACGCACATCAGCGCAAGTAGCGATAGGAATCATTTTACGCACTCTTAGCGCATGATATTTTTCAACAATGCCTAAAAACCTGCCCGTCTTGTCCTTTTCGGCGAGCATTTCAAGGGCATCGTCGATTTCCCTGCGCGTCGAGTGAACTCCTTCGATTCCGTTAGTAAGCACGATTTCGTCAATAAGGCATTTGTCCATGTATTGCTCAATGGCCCTCTGCGGCAACATTCCTATGGTGCGGTCAATGTCTCTATCAAGCTCCATCGCCTTGATAATTAGCTCGTAAATCGCGGAGTCCATTACGTAGAATGCTTGATTCCCGCTTATCTGAAAGTTAAGACGCACGGCGTCCTTGGAATTAAAGCGCTGCTCGTACACGAGCCTGGCGTCATTTTCTGAGATATGAAATAGGGTTCTTAGGTCCCGATATTTTGACGACATGAGACACCATCCCGAATAGACCAAAAATGTCGGTAATTATTTGGTCTATTGTCGCATATCTTACGAATAGACCAAAAAACCAGCCTATTTTTTTGTCTATTCGGGCGAAAACGAGCGATTGACCAAAATTCTTTGGTCTATTTTGGTCAATCGAGGGCGCTACCGTTCGCGACAAGCGACAGCACCGCGACGCAATATCGCCCCTAAACGACACCCATGCGACACTGTCGCGACAGTTTGGCGACATTGTCGCTTGGGTGTCGCACTGGGAATATAGGGAGAGGTCCCGTTTTCCCAGTTTTGCATGGCGCGCAGAAACCCATCTGCACAGCCTGAACCACCTCGACCCGAACCTCAACCGCAACCGGCTCTCCCACAGAAACCAGGACAAGCCCATAAAGGGCATCTCGGAAGATGTCATGAAGGAGGCAAGCCAACGATGGCGCTTACGAAGGGAACCCCAATGGACTTTCACTTGGAGGTTAAGTTTGCCCATGCTGGCAGAGTGGTATTGCGGACATTGCAGGATTTGGCCAGTTTAATGGTATAGAGTCAGTAGGGAAATTGATTATCGAGAAAAGGGGAATAGGGTGTCGTTCGAAGCGCAACAGAGCATCGTCGGAAAACTTCTTAATGATTCGGTTTACAGAATCCCTCGCAATCAAAGGTCGTATGTTTGGGAAGAGAGAAATTGGAACGATCTTTATCAAGATATAGAGCTTGTTGTTAAGGGCGTGTCAAGCTCCCACTTCATCGGGTCTGTCGTCCTCATGAAGGAAGATCCCGAGGGTGGCCTTGGAGTGTACACGGTGATTGATGGCCAACAAAGAATGGTGACCTTGACCATTTTGCTCACGGCCATCTCCTTTGCTATGAAGCAGAGAAGTTTAAAAGAGGATGCGGCTGGAACCAAGAAGTTTCTGATAGCCACCGATGTAAAAAACGACACTCATGTAATTGTTTCCCATGAAAAGCATCTATCGCTTGAGCGCCTTATCAGACGCGTAGATGAATTGGAATGCGCCGAAGCCTCGCGATTGAGTGTGAATTCCTTTGTGGGTTCATGTTGCGTTTCAAAGTCGAAGGACAAACAGATAGTGGATGCGTTTAAGTTTTTCAGCGGAAGAATCGGCCCGTTGCCAAACGAGGAATTAATCGCCTTCCGAAATGCTCTAATCGAGACTTCGTACGTGAAGATAGAATCTTCCTCCGAAGAGGACTCATATACGATTTTCGAAATACTGAATGCACGTGGATTGGAGCTCGAAGACCACGAGTTGCTGAAGAACTATGTAATGCGCTACATAAATCCCGCCGAAAAGAGAGACGACGCAAAAGCCATATGGGCGGACATCGAGAATCTGCTGGGGAGCAATATCAAGCCTTTCCTGAGGCACTACGCTATACAGAAGTACCGATTGGTTAAAGGCGACAAAGAGGGTCCATACAAAAAAATTCGAGATTTCACCAATCCGGAGAAGGCATCGGAGCTGCTTTACGACCTGCAGAAAAAGGCGGGTTATTACAGCGAGATACTCAATCCGTCAACAGGCAATGAGGACTCTAAGATTCTCATGTTCTTCAAGGCGCAGAATGTCAAGGTTTTTAGGCCTTTGTTCATGAGTTTGATGCACTGTCGAGAATTGGAGACAATTACGAAAAGGACTACGAAGAAGCCCTGGAATTTCTGTATCGCTTTTACGTTTGCTACAAGATTATTGGCGGATTAGAGTCTGCCAACCTTGTCGATTCGATAGCAAGGCATTCGTACTCTCTGGAAACCAAAGGCTCGAAAGAGACGCTAGACGAATGGAAAGCCTCTTTTTCGGAGAAGCTTCCGTCAAGGGCGTCATTCGAGTCATGCCTGAGCGCACTTGGATGGTCGAATAGGTGGGACCTATATAAAGGCTCTAAGTTGAAAGGCCGTTGTCGATTGGTTCTTGACCTCCTAGAGCAGCAGGTCGGCAAGGTCGACAGAGTCGAAGACTTCACCATTGAACACGCTTTGCCCGATTCCGCAGATGAGTCGAATTCCATGATAGGAAATCTCCTTCCCCTTGAAGAGCATCTGAACGCGAGGTGCAAAGACTTGCCCCTCAAGAAAAAGCTTCCGATCTATTCCGAGTCGCGGTTTGCGACAACCAGATCGTTTGCCGAGAGATACTCAAAGGCGAAGTTCTTCGTCCAGGAAAGGTCGAAACAGATTGCCCGCCAGCTCTATGACGAAACTTCAGTAAGCAAATCATAGCAGTGAGACAAAAGCTGTAACCGTTTTAAGACTTTAGCCAATGCCGTTGTATGCCAAAACTGTACGACCGCCGCGATATATAATCTGCTGAAGCCCCAGGCGGAAGGACTGAGATGAATCTGGGAAGCGAAAGCGAATTCGTCGAATTCAAGAAATCGACGGGCGAGCATAAGGAAGCATTACAAGCGATTTCGGCGATGCTTAATAAGCACGGCCAAGGAAGCTTGTATTTTGGCGTGCGCGATAATGGTGACGTTGTCGGGCAGATGGTTTCTGATTCGACCGTAAAGCAAATCCGCTCTTGGATATCTGACAAAATTGAACCAGCAATTCATCCTGTGATAGAAAAAAATTCTGACGAAGAGGGGCATGACTATGTTCATGTTTCCTTCAAGGGTCTTAGGGCACCTTATTCCGCCGATGGCCGTTACTTTATTCGCGTAGGAACATCTGACGAAATGCTCGGATCTGCCGATTTGAAAGAAATGGCAGCGAGATTCTATGAGATAGATAACCCGTGGGACTCCCGATCGTCTAACAGGACCGTCTCGGATATTTCTCCGAGCGTTATTGAACGATACGTTTCAATGGGAAACAAATCCGGTCGTATTCCTGATTCGTGTGCGGATGCACCCAACGTTGCTGAACGGCTGGGCCTCTTGAACGGATCAAGATTGAAAAATGGCGCTGCAGAATTGTTCTGCTCCTCGTTTCCGCGAACCCGATTGACCATGGGCGTGCTCGCTAGCGAAAGCAAGGTTGATATTCTCGATTTAAAACATGAAGATGGTCCCGCGTTTGATCTTATCGACCTTGCGGAGCGCTATGCATTTTCCAATGTTCGCCGAAAGCTTGTGATCAAGGGTAAGGCCGCACGGGAGGAGATCCCCGAAATTCCTAGGGAGGCTATCAGAGAAGCGATTGCAAATGCCTTTTGTCATCGTGACTATACCGTTGGTTCTGCGGTTGAATTAAACATTTTTCCCGATACCGTTGAAATAGTAAATCCTGGGCTATTTCCAGAGGGCGATAGCCCTGAAAACCACATAGAAGGCAAAGTCGGCGCTGTTTCAAGCCCGAGGAATCCGCTTATTGCCACCCTGCTATTCCGCGCTGGTATTATCGAGCAATATGGTAGCGGCATCCCCAGGATCAAACGTTCTTGCGATGCCGCCAATGTGAAATTTGAATATCGGCAGGAAAAGGGATTCACTCGAATCGTTTTCTATCGACCCGGCTCTCAACTCCATCCCAGCAAGACCTTCGATAGCTCGCCGCATGACGCGCCCAGCGATTTCGCTATGCTCATCTTCGAAAAGATGAAAGAGGATGGAACAATAACAACCAAACAAGTGATGTCTTATTTTGGAGCAAAAGAGCGAAAATCCCAGCGTGCGCTGAAAGAACTTGGCGATGCGGGCTTGGCCGTCTCGCGCAGAGAGGGCAGCAAGGTCGTATGGCGTCCTTCGCTTAAAGACTGACGGACGGTGACGGCCCGTGACGGACGGTGACGGCCCGTGACGGACGGTGACGGACGGCTGAACGGTTTTATCCGATGGCATGGAGATAGCGAGAAACGGCATCTGACGACACCTATGCGACACTGTCGCGACAGTTTGGCGACGGTGTCGCATAGGTGTCGCACTGGGAATATAAAGACAGGTCCCGTTTTCCCAGTACGACATGGTGCACAAAAAAGCCTCGCTTGCGCGATTCATTCACTGCAAGCGAGGCTCTGTCCGCTAAACGGGGAAACAATGCCTATCCCTATATACCCACCTGGCTTATTTCCCCGCAGCTTTCAGTGCTGCTTTGGGACCTGCCACCAGCAGATAGTACAAGCCCTTGCGCAGCGGCGTGGGATCGTTGGGGAAAAACTGCTCGAAACGCTTTGGGTGCTCCATCAAATATCGCAGGTTCGCGTTCTGATAGTCGCTGAACAGCGAGCGATCATACGCACCGCCCCTGAACCCGGCGCGCAAATCCTCATGCATCTTAACCACAAATTCGCGGCGCTGCTCCGGCGCCAAGCGCGCAAAGTTCCACATATAGCTGTCGTACCGCAGCCTGAACAGGACTTTTCGCAAATCTTCGCAATCAGGATCGTTCTTGATGAAGCGCTCGGCCATGTCAAATTCTTTGCACACGCACATCACTTTTTGCGCATCGTTCACAGAAGACGCCTCGTTGTCTTGGCGGTAATGCAGAATGGCCTCTTCAGACATAACAACCTTCTGCGCAGTTACCCACACCTTGAACTGGAAGCCCAGGTCCTGGAAGCTCGCACCTGCCGTTTCAAGGAAACGCACGCCCTTTTCAACCAGCATTTCGCGACGATACAGCGCCGACCAAATGGAAGGAATGCAATAGAACACCTCGCGAACATCGCGCGGATTAAAGGGGGCATCCGTCATGGGGGACTTACACACGCTTATAAGCTGGTTGCGTTCCTTGGGAGTGCTCCAATAGAACCAGTAGTTGGCTTTAGCCACGTCGACAGGGGCATCGGCGCTTGCGTCCTTCACCAGGCCATACAGCAGCTCCAGCGCATTCGGCTCGAAGAAATCGTCGGGCTCCAAAATGCCGATGTACTCGCCACGCGCGGTGTCGATGCCCAAATTCATTGACGCGCCATAACCGGAATTGTCCTTATCAATCAGGCGAAAACGCTGGTCTTTTTCCATGTAGCGCTTAATGATATCCAAAGAACCATCGGTGCTGCCGTCGTTGATGCACAGTGCTTCGAAGTCGGTGAGCGTCTGAGCAATCAGCGAATCAAGCGCCTGCTCCAAGTATTGTTCGGAATTGCAAATGGGCACCAGCACCGAAATAGCAGGTGCAGGCCCTTCAGGTGCAGGGCTGATCTTCGCACTCGCACGCGCTGCATTCGCACGCGCCTGTTGCTGAGAAATCTGGTTCTTGCCCTTTTTCTCGGTCTTCGCGGCAGCGTTTCCGCCACCAGCGCTCTTCGCGTTATTCTTCTTAGCCATTCCCTGCCCCTCTCAAATCAATTAGGTAAAAGTATACCGTTCATACAAGAAGCAACCACAGAGCATATTTCAGCTGCCGCGAATCACGTCAAGCAGTCCGCAGGCCTGCGCGTCCCCGACAGCCGCGAATTACGTCGGACGTCCTTGGCTGCCGCGCCCTCACGAGCGTCGCAATCGCGCTGAGCATCCCCAGGCTTCATACGTCCACGGGCGCCGAGAATCGCGCTGGGCGCTCCACGCCTCCGCCAACCCAAGCGTTCAACGACACGCACGGACATTCGCCGCCCCGCCCATCGCACCACGAACTTCACAGCAAAGCTTCAACACTTAATTAATTCCTCGCAAACGAGGTGCTTTCCTCGAGCGCATGGCATAGAATCGATCTAATGTAAAACGCGTTCATAAAACAGCGCCAGCAGAGCGCAACATTATTCGCTTCAACGCGTTATTGAAGCCCGCCGCCAACAAGGAGGTTCTTATGAAACTTGGATTCATCGGATGCGGAAATATGGCCAAAGCCATGATCAAGGGAATTATCGCTAGCGGTGCTGTTGCGCCCGGTGAAATCTATGGCTCCAATGTCACGCCGGAGCACGCCGCTGCCGTAGCCGAAGAATTCGGCATTAACACTGGCACTAACAACATCACCGTCGCCGAAAACGCCGACATCTTGTTCCTTTCCGTAAAGCCCTACCAGTACGAGGCCGTTATTGCCGAAATCCGTGGAGCAATGCGCCCCGAGCAGACTGTTGTCACTATCGCCCCCGGTAAGACCATCGCCTGGCTGGAAGAACACTTCGGCGCGCCCGTCCGCATCGTACGCACTGCGCCGAACACACCCGCACACGTGCTGGCAGGCGTTACCGCCTACTGCCCCAACAGCTTGGCAACTACCGAAGACGTTGCTGCCGTCCAGAGCCTGCTCACCAGCTTCGGCACCACCGTTAAGCTGGAAGAATCGCAGCTCGATGCCGCAAGTGCCATCGGTGGCAGCTCACCCGCCTATGTATATATGTTCATCGAGGCCTTAGCAGACGCAGGCGTGGCCGAAGGCCTGAAGCGCCCGCAGGCTTACCAGCTTGCCGCACAGGGCGTACTGGGTGCTGCAAAACTCGTGCTCGAATCCGGCAAGCATCCTGGCCAGCTGAAGGACGAGGTGTGCTCGCCTTCCGGATCCACCATCCGCGGCCTTGAGGTTCTGGAAAAAGGCGCATTCCGTGGCACCGTCATCGATGCACTGCGTACCACCATCGAAAAGGCACGCGCTCTGTAACGCAAATGGGCGCGGTTGGGTGCCTGCGGTGCCGATGCGCTGCGGCAAGCAGCGATTGGCGGAATCCAGAGCAAAACAATTCGACATCAAGGGCATTAGGGGCAGAGCAGCGGAACTGTTTCTGATTGACGGACATCGATCAAGCCCGAAGGGAATATGCATGGTCCCTCTGCGCTGATTCTTCGGAAGGACCATGCCGACGCACAAATCGAACGTCTCTGACCAAAAAATAGCCGCACTTGCTTACGCAATCGCTGCGAATCATCACCCCCGCAAACAAGCCCTCGCTGCATGCGCCAGGGCGCACACCGCACCTACGCCCGCCCGCACAGCACCGAACAAAGACGAAGCCCCGCGCCAGCGACGACATTTACCCGCCAGAATTCAACGTAAACGTACCTAAAATCCCATATAATTCATTATTTTTTAACAATGTACCCAGGGGATACATTACGATGGGCTTATCCATACCAGTTCAAAGGACAAGTAGAAAGGCAAAGTGGGATCACATGGAAAAAGCGTCAGCAAAGAATAAACGCTTTCCACTGCGGTAGCACTTGCGATGGCTGCTTCGCTGAGCGTTCCTTTCACGACATATGCTGATGAAGATGCGAACGCTTCGCAAGAGGCAACCCAGCAAGAGGAAACGACAGCGGCAAACGACGAATCCGCAACCAACAACGAAGAAACTGCAACAGTTAAGGCAACCGGCGAAACTGAGGCAGACGCGAAAGACGCAATTGCGCTGCATTCCAACGAATCCACGCAGGCAGTGGCCGAGGTTGACGGCATGAAGTACGCAAGCATCGCAGCGGCAATCGCGGCCATCGATGCTAAGGGCACCGTTACCCTCCTGGGTGATGCAACAGAGGACGTCACCATCCCTGAAGGCAAGGCCATCACGCTCGACCTAAACGGCAAGAAGCTCACCAACAAGGCAAGTCACACCATCACTAACAATGGAACGCTCACGGTAACGGACTCCATTGGCGGCGGCGTGGTTGACAACATCACCCATGCAAAGGCTGCGCTCTCCAACGCAGTAGGCGCAACGGCCACGCTTGAGGGCGGCACGTTCATGCGCAGCAAGGAAGCCGGCAAGGACGGCAACAACAGTGGCGGCAACAGCTACTACACCATTGAAAACTATGGCTCCATGAGCTTCGACTCTGGTGCATCGGTGGAAAACGCTGGTCACTTCTCCAGCATGATCCGCAACGGCGGCAAGAACACCGCTGAAAGTCCCGCTAAAATGACCATCGATGGCGGCACGTTCAGCGGCGGCATCAACACCATCAAGAATGACGATTACGGCAACCTCACCATCAACAATGGCAACTTCGACAACACGTCCCAGTACGTAATCATGAACTGGAGCAAGGCCACCATCAATAACGGCACGTTCAAGACCTCCAGCAAAGCCACCTCTGCTGTTCTGTTCAATTCTTCGTACGGCAACGACCCCGCTGACACCGGAAGCCTGGAAGTAAACGGCGGCACGTTCACCACCAATTCCGCCGCCCAGCCCGTGCTGACAAACTACTACGATGCCAACAACACGGCAACGTCCACGGTGATAAACAACGGCATCTTCAACGGGGATTTGGTAAACGAGTCCGAGCATAAGGGCCCGCTTTCCGTTTCCGGTGGTACGTTCACGGATCCGGCAGTCGCAAAGCACCTCAAGAGCGGCAAGGCAGCTTTGTTCAACGACGGCAAATATGCTGTCGGTAACGAGGATGCCGTGAAGGGCGATGCAACCTATTCCGTAACCAATACCGACGGAACGGTTGTTTACTTCACTGATGCTCAGGCTGCAAACGACTATGCTAAGGAATCGGGCGCTCAGGCTCCTGAGGTTTTGAAGGTTACCGTTACTTTCGATTCCAACCAGGGCACGGCAGTTGACTCTCAGCTTGTTGCCGTTGGTGGCAAAGTGGCAAAGCCGGCAGATCCTGCCAAGAAAGGCTATACCTTCTCGGGATGGTTCACTGACAAGGACTGCACCAAGGCTTACGACTTCGATGCTGCTGTAGACAACACACAACCCGAGTTCACCCTGTATGCCAGCTGGAAGGCAGCGGCTCCTTCTACCGTTCAGCCCGGTGCTGGCGACAACGGCAACAACTCCTCTGCCAACGCGAACGTAAACGTCAACACCGTTAACGACAACGGCGACAATGCCGCAAGCGAAGCAAAGGCGACTACCGTGAAGACGGGTGACAACCTTGCTCTTATTGGTGGCGCAATTGCCCTGATTGCCGTTGCGGCTGCTGCCGTTGCAGGATTTGCACTGCGTCGCAGGAAGATAAACTAGTTTTTTGCTCACTACGTTGTACTGACTGTAAGGCAATACGGCGATAGCGTGTGCGGTAAAGGGTCGGGCCTGAGGAAATCTCGGACCCGACCCTTTTGTTTTGCTTTGGGACAATGGGGACGGGCACTGTTTTCTCGCGCATCCTTTCGCATTGGCCTTTTGAGCCCTGGAGAAATCCAGGGCTTTTTGCTTACCCGTCTAACAAGCAGAGCCCTACTTGCGACCAATTAAGCGAGCAGGACCCTGCTTTTGTACGTGTTGCCAAACAAAAAAAGGGCGGTCGCTTTTGCGAACGCCCTTAGTAAAGCTGGGAATTTGGTATCAGTCCCTATATTCCCACTTACGCCATGAATTTGTAGACGGCTTGGGTGTAGGCCACCGGGTCGTCGATAGGCAGGCCCTCGGTGATCAGCGCCTGATCGTACAGAATCGTGGCGTACAGGTGCACCTTTTCGGTATCGCCATCCTCGAACGCCTTCTGTACTGCCTTGAATACGGGATGCTCGGCGTTCAGTTCGAGCACTCGATCGCTCTTTACGTGCTCGCCGTCGGGACCCTGCGCCAAGATCTTTTCCATTTCCAGCGTGATGGGACCTTCTGCGGTTACGCATGAAGGGGTATCAGTCAGGCGGGCGGAAACGGCAACGCGCTTAACCTTGCCATCGAGTGCCTTCTGCATTTCGGCGAACAGGCCCTCGTTTTCCTTCGTAATGGCCTCAGCTGCGCTCTTTTCGTCCTCGGTCTCCAGGCCCAAATCGCCACCGGCAACGTTCTTGAAGGGCTTTTCCTGGTACTCGTTCATCGACATGAAGCAGAACTCGTCAACATCCTGCGGGCACAGCAGCACATCGAAGCCCTTGCCCAGCACCGTGTTCACGATGGGGCGCTTCGCCAGACGGTCGATGGCTTCGCCTGTTGCGAAGAAGATCGACTTCTGGTCCTCCGGCATGGCCTCCACATACTCGGCCAGCGTCACCATCTTCTGCTGCTTGGCGGAGTAGAACAGCAGCAGGTCAGCCAGCACATCCTTCTTCATGCCGTAGCTGGTGTAGATGCCGTACTCCAGGTTGCGGCCAAAGCCCTTGAAGAACTTTTCGTAACCGTCGCGGTCGTTCTTCAGGAACTTCTCCAGTTCGCTCTTGATCTTCTTTTCGAGTTTGCTGGCAATAGCGCGCAGTTGGCTGTTCTGCTGAAGCGTTTCGCGCGAGATGTTCAGCGAAAGGTCCTGCGAGTCCACCACGCCCTTCACGAAGCTGAAGTAGTCGGGCAGCAGATCGCCGCACTTTTCCATGATCAGCACATTCGAGCTGTACAGTGCCAGGCCCTTTTCGTAGTCCTTGTTGTAGAAGTCGTACGGCGGGCGCTTGGGGATGAACAGCAGCGCATCGTAGGTCAGCGCGCCTTCCGCGTGCACGGAAACGGTGCGGGCCGGATCCTCGAAATCGTGAAAGTCGGTCTTGTAGAAGGTGGCGTATTCCTCGTCGGTTACCTCGGATTTGCGGCGCTTCCAGATGGGGATCATCGAGTTGATGGTCTTAACCTCGCGCACCGTTTCGAATTCGGGCGTGTAGTCGTCGCCAGCATCTTCGGGCTTGGGCAGGGGCTTGCGCTCCTCCATTTCCATGTGGATGGGGTAGCGCACGTAGTTGCTGTACTGCTTGATAAGGGCCTGGAGCTCATACTGGTCTAGGAATACGTCGTACTCTTCTTCGTCGGCGTTGTCCTTCAGGTGCAGGGTGATGCTGGTGCCGTGGTCGGCGCCCAGTGCGGCGGCCTCCTCAGCGGTGGCGGGCTCGATGGTGTAGCCCTCAATGCCGTCGGATTTCCAGGTGAACGCCTCGGCCTCACCGTATGCGCGGGAGGTTACGGTAACTTCCTTGGCAACCATGAACGAAGAATAGAAGCCCACGCCGAACTGGCCGATGATGTCCACATCTTCGCCCTGCTTTTCGGCGTTTTCAGTCTTGAACTCAAGGCTGCCAGAGTGGGCGATGGTACCCAGGTTGGTTTCGAGCTCGTCGCGCGTCATGCCGATGCCGGTATCGGAAACGGTGATGGTGCGTGCATCCTTGTCGAAGGCAACATCGATGGAAAGGTCGTCCTTCGAAACGGCGATAGAGGTATCGGTAAGGCTCTTGAAGTAGAGCTTGTCCACCGCGTCGGATGCGTTGGAAATAAGCTCGCGCAGGAAGATTTCCTTGTTCGTGTAGATGGAGTTGATCATCAGATCGAGGAGCTTTTTGCTCTCAGTTTGGAACTGCTTCATTCAGATCCTTCCTTCTTTGGGCGAATGGCACGCGCCACACGGCACAGACGCGGCAACACCCTGTTTATATTGTGGGCAAACGCAAATTAGCACTCCCGCAAGAGGAGTGCTAATACGAATTCTAGTATGGGAATTGCACCTGTCAAGGAAGGCGAAGACCGCCCGCCCGTTTGTAACGCGGCTGTTGCCTCTCGGGCGGTTTACGGCAAACGGGCGCGGGCGATGGTAGTGCGCAGCGCGTCAATCACCGTGCCGCGGAACGCGCCCTTTTCCAGAACCGCAACTCCGCGAATGGTGGAACCAAAAGGCGAGCACACCTCGTTCTTCAACTGGCCAGGATGCTTGCCCGATTCCAGCACCAGCCTCGCAGAACCCAAAACCGCCTGCGCGGCAATCTGCTGGGCCTGCGGGCGATCAAGCCCTTCGGCCACGCCGACGTCGCAGCCTTCGCCTATTACTAGCGAAAATAGCAGCAGCCCTAAGCGTTTTAGGCGCTATTCCTTCTCTTCGCCTTCTGCCGTCTCGGGCTCCTCCTCGAAGCGGACGTCAATCTTGTCGATGCGCAGGCCGTCCATCACACGAGCCATCATCGTGATCTTCGTGCCCTCGTGATGCAGCTCGTACGAATCGCCCTCGGCGGGGATCTTGTCCAGCAGGTCGAGCATCAAGCCGCCCGCAGTTTCATAGTCGAACACGGGCACGGGCTCAAATCCAATGAACTCAACGAACTGATCAACCGGCAACGAGCCGTCCACCAAGTAATGATGCTCGCCCACCTTCAGGATCTCGTCCTGATCGTCGTGCAGGTACTCGTCCTCCATGCGGCCGATAATCTGCTCAACCACGTCGGTCATGGTAACGATGCCGGACGTGCCGCCATGCTCGTCAACCACCACGGCGATTTTCGTGTGCTTAGCCTGCAGCACCTGCAAAAGTTTCGCGATGGAAATGCTCTCCGGCACCGCCTGAATAGAGCGAATCTTCAGGTCTTTCATCGTGGAGCCCTCTGGCAACAGGTAAGCGTCCTTGATGTGCACGAAGCCCACAATGTTGTCCTTGTCCTCGCGGAACACGGGGTAACGCGTGAATTTGTTCTTCCCCATGAAGTCGAGATTCGTTTCAAGATCATCGTCGTAGTCGATGGCCAACACCTCGGTGCGGGGCGTCATGATAGCCTTCGCGTCCTTGTCGTCCAAGTCGAAAATGTTGTCCAGATACTGGTACTGATCCTGCTCGATAGATCCGCTCTCAGCGCTTTCTTCAAGCAGCAGCTTAATTTCTTCCTCGGAATAAGCCTCGCTTTCATTCTTGGCATCGTGGCCGGTCAAGCGCATAACGCCATTGGTGGTAGCGTTAAACAGCCACATGATGGGATAAGTAATGCGATAGAACGCATGAAGCGGACCCGCTGTGTGCAGCGCGTAGGTTTCCGTCTTCAGAATAGCCATGCTCTTAGGGATAAGCTCGCCGGCCACCACATGCAGCGTGGTCATGATGAAGTAGCCAATACCCACCGAAATAACGGTGACAGCCGTGTCGGGCAAGCCAAAGAACGCGAAGATCGGGTGAAGCAGCGCGGCAAACGCGGGCTCGCCCAGCCAGCCCAACGCCAGCGAAGCCAGCGTAATACCAAGCTGGCAAGCCGAAAGGTACTCGTTAACGTTGTCGGCCATTTCGAACGCACGCTTGGCGCCCTTCTTGCCTTCTTCCACCAAAATCTCAATCTGCGATTTACGCACGCGCACCAAGGAAAACTCAGCGATAACGAAAAAAGCGTTCATCAGCAGAAACAGAACAACCAATATCAAACTTAACCAAATAGGCATCTAGGTACAAAACTCCTTGTGTAAGCGGGTGAGAAGCGGAATCGCCATCTCTCACTGCGGGGGCGAGAAACAGTCGGCCGTTTCTCATTGCGGAAACAGAATCGGAAAAGAGGGCCAGCCTGCTTTTCCGCTAAAGGGGAATCGGTGCGCTTTGCACCCTTTCCGAGAAAACCGAAATTACACGGCCATCTCCCCCTTGGGGAAGGGCATAAGACGCGTTACGTCCGCCAGCAGGGAAAGGCGTTTGCGCACGCCTGGGCGCAAGCCGCGAACAAGGAAGAACTGCGGCACTTTTTGCGCTGCAGCACCTGAATACAGAAACGCAGCCTTTTCTTCACACGAAGACAAAGACCGCGAGGGACCAAAAAGAGAATCATTGCATTGTGCGGTGCGTTTTCGGGTCGAGCAACATCGACCGCCGCCGTCGGAGTCGTTCACGACAGCTTCATCTCCTATTCTGATGGCCGCCGCCATCGTTGGTCCCACAACCCGTTTTGCGTAAACAGGCACGATATCTTTCAGAATAGTACCGCGGAACAACGGCAATTCAACGAAACACCATCACAGCGCCACGTTTTCTGCGGTAAACGACACAATCCCGCTGTTTCGGCCTCCTCGCGGACACGACGACAGAGATGCGAGTGCCGGCCTCATGCGAAATCCCAACCAAATCAACAACGCGCGCCGCCGCGAAACGGACGCGCAGGGCAAAAGGCGCGTGGACGGCGAGGCGGGATATACCCAGCGACGCGAGGCGAATGCGCTTGCCCCGCATGGGACGACACGGAATGTACGCACACCTCACACAGGGGCAACGGGCACGTCTCACGCAAAGGCGGGCGCGACAACAGGAGCATCTTGCGCGTGAGCGGGGAGCAGCTCGAAGCTGCATGTGAGCGAACCCACGAAACAGCCGCGCCAGCCCGCACAAACGGGGGCAGTGCGCGAGCCGCATGCGCTGCGCCGGCACCCCTCGCCCCGCCTCGCCCCTCACCTCACCCGCAACACCCAAACGAAACACCCAGGAATGGCAAGATTCGCGCGTCGTGCATGATTCGAGGGGCCTGTGCAGCGAAAAGACCCCTTCATGGCAAGATCTTCGCGCGGTGTATTCCCAAACGGCTGTTTGCAGGGCTTTTCGGATGCATGGCGCGCATATCCTGCCAAAGCCAGCTCGTTTTGGATGCATGGCGCGCGAATCTTGCCACGAACTGGCGATTTTCCCGTCCGAGGCACCTTTTGGGATACATGAAGCGCAAAACTTGCCACGGATTGCCGCCCGGGAACGCACCAGGGCGAAATATTGCCATCGCCAGGCACCCGAGAACGCACCGTGGCGTCACGGAGCCGGGAGACGCCACGCGAACGAAACATTGGCCAATTCAACACCGCATGCTGACACGTCCAAGAAACCATGAAAATATTTTGGTACCTTCCGCCAAGAAACGGCGCTAAAAACGTGCTCGCGTAGTATGGCGAACATGAGCAAAAAAGATACTTACATCAACGACACAGACGGGCGCGATGACGGCACCGAGCCATCCGGGCATGGCAGCGCGGCATCATCGGAACACGACGGCAACGAACCGTCCCAACGTGGCGACGCCGACTCATTGAAGCATGGCAACGCCGAACTGTCCGATCACGACAGCGCAGCCTCGCCGGAGCGCGACAACACCGCTTCGTCAGAGCATGGCGATACCGCCTTGCCGGAACGCGACAACGTCACTTCGCTGAAACACGGCGACACCTCCTCATCGAAACGCGGCAATGCCCCCTCGCCCGAACATGGCAACGAGGCAGCAGCGCAGCGCGACGGTGTCGGCGACGTCTCATCGGAACGCGAGAACGCCGCCATCGCCGACAAAGAAGCAGCAAGCCGCTCCAATCACGCAGAAGAGGCACCGCTCGATGAGCGCAGCGCCGCTCACGCAGCGGAGACGGCATCCGACAAGTACCATGCCTCCCACGCAGCAAAGGCGGCATCGGCGTACCTCCAGAAAGCCGGAAATTTCCTCGGCCTACACAAAAAAGCTTCCGCCATCGCTGCAGCCATTGCGCTGTGCGCCGTAGTGGGCATCGGCGCAGCCGTGGCTTCAAGCAGCCGGCCCGCCCCTAACGGCATCCTCCTAAGCAGCAGCTTTGTGAACTACGCAGCAAACGCCGTTGCGACTACCACGAATACTGCCGCAGACGAAGCGGCAGCAGGGCTCGTCGCTCAACGTCTCACGCCCAACGCGCTCAACAGCGTCGATTCCTTCGCCACCGCCCCTGGCACGTTTTCCCTGATAGAAGGCGAAGATTCCACACCGCTTTCCGAAGAGCAGCAAGAATCCCTTGCAGCAGCCACCCAAAACATCGAAGACGGCGGCTACACCGTTGGCTTCACGCTCATCAATTTGAACACCGGCAAGGGCATCGCCTACAACCTCGACTCGCGCGTTTACGGCGCCAGCTCGTTCAAGGGTCCCTACGCCGCCTTCCTGTGCCAACATCTGGGCGACAACGACGCTTCCTACCCATCCGGCAGTGAAGCGGCAGGCTCCGGCGTTTCGTCGTCCATATATTCCCTGATGCAACCCATGATCCTCTACTCGGACAACAGCGCATTCAACAGCCTGCGCAACACGTATGACAGCGCAGGATTCGCCGAATGGCTCAATTCGTGCGGCGTGGATTCCGAGATCATGCACGACACGCACTTCCCACGCTACTCCACGCGCGAATCCGCCCTGCTATGGCTGCGCACGTACCAGTACCTCAAAACCAATACTCCCACCGCACAGAACCTGGCATCGCTCTACGAGCAGACGAACGTGTCGTTCATTCGCTCTGGCGTGAGCGGCGATGGCGAAGTTGAAGCCGTGCTCAACAAGGCAGGCTGGTGCGCAGGCCGCGAACGTTTCACCGGTTTGTGCGATGCGGGGCTCATCAAGTGCACCGACGGCACCACTTACCTCATGAGCACCATGACCAATTCGCCCGACGGCGGCCTATACACCGTCCGTCTGGCGAACCTGGCATCAACCCTCTTTGAGTGCCGCGACGTGCTGGAATAGCGCCTAGCAAACAGGCGGATGCAAAGCAGGAACTGCAGGGCAAAGGTCGCTAAGCGGTGTAATTTTCCTGCCTCTTCCGCCCGCCGTAGAGCGTAAAAGATACAATGAACAATGCTGCGCAAATGCGCGTTGAGTGCATTGGGGCGAAACTACGCCACGCAAGGAATGTCCTTGGCATGTCTGTGCGGCGGGCAACGCAGGGAAATCGCTTTCGCACGATCCCTGCGCAACAGCCTCTTGCCTTTGCACATGCCGACGCCGCTCCCGCAAAGGCAACGTCGCACAAATGCGCATCGATTGCGCTGCGCCTCAAAGGAGGCCTCACACAACCGATACCGCACCAGTGTCGAACAGCACAGTGCCCCCTAAAGGGAACCGCACTGCCAGCGAATAACAAACCCCGAACGAAAGGATTGCCGTGGTGAAACTTGCTCGCGAACTTAACCGTCATGCCGCTTCGGCAACCCACGAGCAAACGCATCTTGCCGAACACCCAGGACAGCTGGTGTGGATTTTCATGGGCATGTCCGTCGTTGGCCTTATGGGTGAAACGCTGCAGCACCTTGTGGCGTTCGGCGAATTGGAAAGCCGTGCCGGCTTCATCTGGGGTCCGTTTTCGCCCATCTACGGGCTGGCGGCAGTTCTGCTAACCATGCTGCTCGAACCCCTGCAGGACAAAGGGGTTCCACTGCTTTTGACGGTAAGCGCCGTCGTGGGTGGCAGCCTTGAGTACTTCGCCAGCTGGGCCATGGAAACATTCTGGGGCGTGGTGGCATGGAGCTATCTGAACATCCCCCTCAATTTCGACGGGCGCACCGACGTTTTCCACTGCCTGATCTGGGGCACCATTGGCGTGCTGTGGGTAAAGGTTGGCCTGCAATTATGCCAACGCATCTTCAACCGTATAAACACCGCCGGCGCCCCGTACCGTGCGGCAACGGCAGCGCTTTCCATCTTCATGGCGCTCGACATTGCCATGACCATCATCGTTTTGTTGCGCGCCGATGCCCGCACCGATGGCATTCCGCCGCAGAATCCCATCGAACAATTCTGCGATACCGCCTACCCCACTGACATGCTGCAGAAGCGTTTCCATAACATGGGCGGCCTCGGCATATAGGCAGGAAAAGGGACCAGCAGCAGATTCCCGCTTTATTGCTCGGGCAATTGTCTGCTGCAAATGGCAGAGTGCCAAGCGCTCTATGCATCCTGTTTGGCGGGAACCTAGCGCCTGCCCCATTTCCCGGGATTCGCAATAAGGCGCAAAAGCAGAGCCGCGCTCGCGATCTACACCGCAAGCGCGGCTCTGCTCGCTAGATGGGAATCTGGTACCTTTCCTTTTCTCCCGCCCTACTCATAGAAGTCGGCGGCATCCTCGAGCAGCTCGATGATGTTGATGCCTTGCGGGCACATATCCTCGCAGGCACCGCATTGAATACAGGCAGAAGCGCGACCGTCGCGGGTTTGCCAGGCGTACTGACTCTTCGCAAATTCGCGATTCTCGGTCATCTTTTCCAAATTCAGCAAACCCAAGGCTTCGGGAATATTCACGCCAGCGGGGCAGTCTTTCACGCAATAGCGGCAGTTGGTGCAAGGGATCAACCCCACGCTCTTCAGAGCATCAACCGCATCGCCCAGCGCCTTTTCTTCGGAGGCGGATAAGGGTTCGTTCGCCTTCCATTCGCGCACGTTTTCCTGGATCTGCTCCAACGTCGACACGCCCGAGAGCACGCTGATAACATTGGGCAGGTTGTAGCAGAATCGATAAGCCCACGAAACCACGCTCTTGTCGGGGTCGGCTGCCTTCAACACACTTGCACCGCGCTCCGGCAAGTCCGCCAAGCGACCGCCGCGGGCGGGCTCCATAATCACCACGGGCACGCCATGTTTTTGCGCAACTTCCATGCATTTGCGCGATTCCACCACAGGATCTTCCCAGTCGAGGTAATTCACCTGCAACTGGACAAAATCCATATCGGGATGATCGGCGAGCAACTTGTCCAACGTTTCGGCGTTGTCATGCATCGAGAAACCCAGGTGCTTGATAACGCCTTCGGCTTTCTTCTGCGCGGCCCATTCCCACATTCCGTACTCATCGAATTTCGCCGTGCGCGCACCGCCCATGTTATGCAGCAGGTAGAAATCGATGTAGTCAGTACCCAGGCGTTTGAGCGAAGTATCCAAACATGCTTTAGCATCTTCTGCGGTAGGCTGAGCCCAAGCCAAGCACTTGGTTGCAATAGTGAACGAATCGCGCGGATAGCGCTCCACCAGCGCCTTGCGCATAGCAACTTCTGATTCGCCTTCGTGGTAGACATAGGCAGTATCAAAATACGTGCCGCCAGCCTCTATGAACGCATCGACCATCTTCTTCAAGTGCTCGATGTCGATGCTCTTCTGATCCTTGGGGTCAGTAAGAGGCAAACGCATGCAGCCAAAACCCAACTTAGGGGTATCCAAAAGATTGCTCATAGGGGGGCTCCTTGCCTGTTCTTCCACAAATCCTCTGCGCCCATTGTAGCGGAAAACCAACTTTAGTAACGTGGCGTTACTTATTTTAAGAGAAAGCAATAACACGACACGATACACGAGCAAGCGCCCAAACCCGCGGCACCGCCCGTGTTTCGCAACGCCGCGCTCGGGCCACATCACGACGCCACGCCCAAACAGTTCCCTAGCACGGCAGCGGGGCAACATCACGATGCCGCACCCGGGCAACACCTTGGCACGGTACCCGGACAGCACCCAGGCGCCGCGGCCGAGCAATACCCTGGCGCTGCATCGAGTCAACCCCGCCCCGCGCCAGGTCCACCCCCGCTCCGCATCGGGCCCACAACATCCCAGCGCTGTCTCGAGGACCCTCCCAGGAGCCCAGAAACAAGAAAGGCGCCCGCTATGCGGACGCCTCAAGAAAAACCAAACCGGCTGTAATCTACGCTTCCTTGGCACCATACTGCTCGTAATAAGCATCGAGTGCAGCCTTCAACGTATCGTCGATCACCACTCCGCCCTGAACTTCGTGGTTGTACAGAAGCTCGGTAACTTCAGCCATGCTTACGATGGAAGCTACAGGGAAGCCATACTTTTCCTGGACTTCCTTCTGCGCAGTCTTCACGCCGCCCTTGCCAACTTCCATACGGTTCAGGGAGACAATCAGGCCCTTAACCTCAACATCAGCGGCACCCTTCAGGATGGGGTAGGTTTCATCGATAGACTTGCCCGACGTGGTAACGTCTTCAACCATGATCACGCGGTCGCCGTCGTGAAGCTCGGCACCCAGCAGGTTGCCGGCATCGGCGCCGTGGTCCTTCACTTCCTTGCGGTTGCAGCAGTACTTAACTTCCTTGCCGTACAGCTCCTCCAAGGCGATGGCGGTAACAACAGCCAGCGGAATGCCCTTGTATGCAGGACCGAATACCACATCGAAATCCAGGCCAAAGTTGTCATGGATGGCGCGAGCGTAGTACTCGCCCAAACGCTTTAGCTGACCACCCGTAACATAGGCGCCAGCATTCATGAAGAAGGGGGATTTGCGCCCGCTCTTAAGCGTGAATTCGCCGAACTTGAGCACCTGGCTTTCCACCATGAACTCGATGAATTCTTTCTTATATGCTTCCATGAGCGCACTCCTTCTCTAGTGAAGCTACTGTTTTCATTCTACAAAAGCCTGGGGCAAAGCCCCTGCGGCTACTCGCGGTAAAAGCCGTTCATCGCCTTGTACACGTCGATCTCCCACTGGCGGCGGTGGCTCT
>OLPZ01000523.1_pt1 | contig 30614 bp, 33 predicted proteins | sample 1672711 | NCBI WGS metagenome assembly OLPZ01 (sample SAMEA3136716, study PRJEB25190) | human gut metagenome
TTACTAAATATTTCTTCATTCGAAAGACGCTCTTCTGTCATCCTTGTCTGCTTATCTGCTTCATCTAATTTTATTTCTATCGATTCATTCCTTTTTATTTAATTCTATATTTTGTCCCTTTCCCTTTACTTTCAATTGCGATTACATCTATGACGCCGGTCCTGAAACAGAAATATCTCAGAAATAAATTTTCCATCTCACCCGTGGCAAGATAGAGTATTTGTGGCAGAAGCGTAAAAATTGTCGACGTTTCTGCCTTTTATTGTAATTGTGCAATTTACGGATAATTCGGTGCGTCTCTAGCAATCATACCAGTTTCGAATGACGTTAGAATCGGTGCAATATGACGGACAACCGGTGTAATAGGACCCCCTTAATGCTTTAGTTTGACTGTAGTGAAAGGAGGTCTTTTTGCATGCAGAAAAGCACTACAATTATTGGTGTTCTTGAAATGTTAGAAGATGGTTTTTCTTATAGTGAAATCCATACAAACGGCGCCAAAAAAGCTGCACTTATAAATGTGGCATATCCATAAAAGGCCTAAAAGGATGTTGCAATAGAAGTTTGTGCTTCTTGCAGATCATTCACAAACGTATCGTACAAAACTCCACTCGCCAAATTATTAATGACATAACTGATTATAAAATAAACAATATTCCGTTTATCTCTTCGTTCTTCCATTTCTTCAACTCCTAAAAACTGTTTAAGATTATATGATTATATAAAAAACAAATCAATTGTTAATTGTAAATATTTTCAGTAAAACAATGAAATAAATAAGAATGCGTTTAAATCATCCTCAGTTTGGGCTTCACACAACATCTATAATAAAAATTTAGGGAACTTTTATGATTTTATTAAGCACAAATGTTCCCTAAACTGTATTCATTAAAATTTTCTTATTGCGAACTACGCTTTAAAAAGTTTTCCAACATTTTTCTTTTAAGAATTCATTTATAACACTGATATCTTCACCCTCATAGTATTTAACTAGTAATTTCTTAAAATCTGGCACTTCCTTTTCAGGGATTACAAGCAATCCTTGACCGTGTGCAATTAGATATTGATTTGCGAATATTACAGATGCACGTTTGTTGCCATCAATAAATATTTGTGTTTTCATACAATACATGCATAGATCAATAGCTATTTCAATAGGTTCTTTATTTGAATTAACTATATTATCAATAGATTCTTTTACAACACTTTCAATTGGAATAGGTGGAACATAACTACTTCCACCAATTGTGACAGGAACTCCACGAACTCTTCCACCATCTACATAAAAACCTTCATTTACTAGTTTTGCGATATGGCTAATCATATAATAATTTGAAGTACTCTGAATCACATCTTTGTCCAAAATAAATTCCCAAGCATGTTTTAAATTTAAGATTTTCTGCACATCTGAAGCTTTTACACCATTTACAATTCCATTATTTAAAATCTCTTCTGTTTGTGGAAAAGTTGTCCCAACCCCCTCTAAAACAGCCTGATCATAAATATTAGATTTCATGTTAGCACGTGCAAAATCAATATTTTGAAAAACACGGCTTGATAATTCAGAATCTTTATACCCTAGAGATGTTAATTCTCTTTCAATCTGTCTTATTCTTTTTCGTAATACCCTTGCATCTTTAGCATTTTTTAACAGTAATTGATACAATTCATCGGAATAGGCATCAACATAAGTTGACGTTAATTTTCCTGCAATTCGTTTTCTTACATATAAATAACGAGAACCATTTTGTTCTTTTATTTCAGGAGAACCATCATAAGGTAATAAGTTCAATCTAGCTTGACAATCCGCTTTATCTTCTAATAATGCCTGTATTTTAACCAAATCATTCATAATTTCACTCCTTAGGGAACTTTTTTTTATATATTATATCAAAAGTTCCCTAATCAATAAATACAAATAGGGAACTTTTATCACACATAGTGCTTAATAAGTTCCCTATTTTTTTCTTGTGTTTAAATCATACAAGAATCCTTTTGACATCTTATTTGTATGTGAACTACTCGGCAACAAGTTACCGAGCTTCCTGCTTCACCCACTACTGCATTAGCTGCGATGTTACGCAGCTCAATGTCTTACGCAATGTCCACAGGCGTATAAGTTTGGGCTATTCCATCCCTACTGTATATGTTTTGTTTATGCTACTTCACTAAGCAGACGTAACCCTTCGTTTCGAATGTTGATGGCAGCATTTTGGTCTCGGTCAATATGCAAACCACAGTCACAATCCATAACACGGATTTTAAGGTCTTTCATCTCAGGATGCTGGCTGCCACACTTATGACATATCTGACTTGATGGAAACCATTTGTCGACCTTGACAAAATATTTGCCCCTGTCCGCAAGTTTATATTCCAACATTTTTAGAAACATCCCATATCCGTTATCTAGAGTAGCTTTGCCGTTGCCAAAACCTTTGTTAGACATGGAACACATATTTAAGGATTCCACACAAACAACATCATACTGATTGGCTATCTCAGTAGATATTTTATGCAGATTGTCCAAACGCTGGTTTGCAATATGTCTATGAATTTTGTTTACTTTACGTAACTGTTTCCAATAATTGTTGGACTTCTCCTCTCCTTTTCTGGAGCTTTGTATATAGGAAAGTTTACGCTGTGCTTTGGCAAGTTTATCATGGCTTTCACGGTAGTACTTATGATTCGTACCCACATTACCGTTGTTGTCCACATACAAGCCATCAGAAGCGTAATCTAACCCAATGGCGTTAGTTTTATCGGCTATATAAGTATTTTCAGCTTCATCAAACTCAAAAAGCACAGAAACATAATACTTTCCATCTGATTCCTGTGATACAGTGGCCGATTTGATAGTCCAATTATCATTAGGAATGCGATGGATAACAGCCTTCACCTTACCAGCTTTAGGAAGCTTTATATATCTGTTATCTATAATGGCTACTGTGCCCTTTTGATTGTTTGTCGTGTAAGACTTACGGCTACGCTTTGCAGATTTGAACTGAGGGAAGCCGTTCTTCTTTTTGCGGGACTTGCTAAAACAGTTGCGAAAAGCTTCCTGCAAATCTATCTGTTTATTGGCAAGTGCAAGGCTGTCTACTTCTTTAAGATATGGATAATCTTTCTTATATTTTGCAGGCGTTAAGGCAGGAAATTTTCCAGTTGCTTTATACTCCTCAATCTTATCAGAAAGCATGAGGTTATAGACCTTGCGGCAACAGCCAAAGGTCTTGGCGAATAGTACACATTGTTTAGTTGTAGGATATACTCTGTACTTAATTGCCTTATTCATAGTTGACAGTCCTTTTGCCTTTCTATATAGCGAAGAATATTTTCTTCCGATGTAGAGCCAATAGTTTCACAGAAATACGAGCCATTCCATAGCTGACCTTTCCATAGAGACTTGCGAAGCTGTGGGTACTCTCTGAATAGTTGGTTACCCGAGATACCCTTCAGATATTTGACTATCTGAGTAACAGATATCTTTGGCGGGGCTGATACGAAACAATGAACGTGGTCGTTCTCACCGACTTTGCATTCAACTACGCTAAAACCTTTTTCATTGCCAACAGCCTTGAGCAGTTCGATAAGTCTATTGCTTATATCAGCAGATAAAACCTTTCTGCGATACTTGACGCACCATACTATATGATAATTGATATTATATACGCATGTTCTTGCGTGAGTGTATTTATTTTCCATACATATAGTATAACGAATAACGCCATATAATACAAGTAAATGATACATTTATATTATACATATAGTGTATCTAAACTACCTTACAGACGGGCTTTCATCTCGGCTACAAGTAACCGAGAATTCCCACCTGATTTCTTAAATCAAAAAAAATGAGGATGATTTCTAAGTCATCCTCATTTTGGGCTCCTCACCCTGCATTTTAGTTTAAATTGAATTTAGCTTCTCGCCATTCAAGAGCCATCGCTCATTTGTATTATACCAGAAGTCATCTAAAAGGCTCAACATATAATTGAAGCCTTGTTAGCCAATCGTGCATATTCAATATTCATAATTCTTTTATTGATATTTACGATAATCAAAAACATCTTCTCTTTCTAACAATTGAGACCATCTTGCAGATAATAATTTGGCGTATTTATAATCTACTAATCCATAAGCCCCTAAAGAATATGCATCATTACATTCAATCAATAATGTTCTACCATCTTTGGTAACACCAATATCAATAGAACATGCCATTGGTCTTTTATCTCATTCGATAAATTGATCCATAATTTCATCCAATACTTCTGCATCATAATTATAGTGCCAATCTCCCTTATATGGTCGAACATCTATAATTTGATCATAGTATACAAAGCAACGCCATTCACGCATAAATTCAATGGGTTCACTGCATAAGACCTCAAAATCTTCATTATAGGCACCACATCCAATTAAATCCTTAATACTTGAAATCACTTTTCCAGTGAATTTCTTACTTTCTACAGGCTTAACAAACCAACCTGCAGACCATTTACCCTCATCTGCAGAAATAGCATTTATGGTATCTCTCCATATTTTTCTGCCAAGAAACTTTCGAAGACATTCTGGATAATCATCTACATGTGGGTTTAAAACATTAAATTTGGCGAAAACATTTTCGCATTGTTGAATGTAATCAACGACTATATCTTCTTTTGTGATTTGATTATATACATCATCAAGAGAAAAATAAGGCACAACTTCACATGCCAATTCATTAAAACCAGAAATGGCTTTTTGCATATTCTGACTAGGTCCAACTACTAATCCTGAATTATAGTCTTTTTTGACCTTGATATAAGCTTTCATTTTAATTTTCCTTCTAATCTTGCAACATATTTAAATACATATCCAATCTTTCATTTATATATCCCGCAAACAAATTTTCCATTGCAAAAAGATTATGTTTTACATGATATTCATCAAACGCATTATAATAGGCAAGTCGATCCGTAAATTTAATATCAATAGGCGGATAACCAGCCTTCATCAATTCTAAATTCACTAATAATCTTCCCGTTCTACCATTTCCATCAATAAAAGGATGAATCGATTCAAACTCAATGTGGAAACGAGCTAATTTCGTTACAATATGCTCCTTACTATTCGCAAAATCCATTAATAATTGTTCCATTTTCGGTGCAATCAAATAAGGTTGTACTGGCTCATTCTGCGCGCCCATAATATAAACAGGAATTCTACGATATACGCCTCGGTCTTCTTTCTTATCCGCAAGAACAAGATAATGAATTTGTTTGATGACACTCTCACTAATGGGAACATTATTTTTGACTAGTTCTCTTACAAAATCAAAAGCTTCCTTATGTCCAACAGCTTCCATATGATCTTTTAGAGGCTTTTTATCAATTGTGAGACCACGAAGAACTAAATCCGTTTCACGCAAAGTCAGTGTATTTCCTTCAATCGCATTTGAATTGTAGGTATACTCCACAATAAATTCTTCATTCAACCTAGCAACTTCACCTTCTGTTAATGGTCTTCTAGAATCTAATTCCATCTTTTTTCGATCAATCTGCCGCAAAAGATTCTCTTTTGACTTTAAACGACCATCTGCCGGTTTCTTTGCACCCACAGGAATTTTCCAACTTCGCCCCTCATGATAAGCACCTAAAATTTTTCCCTGAGCACAAAGAACTCGAATTCTTCGATCTGAAATACCCCATTTTTCAGAAGCCTGTTTTACAGTCATAAACATGGATCATCACTCCTAATCTAGAAGTATTATATCATTTTATCGGAACAATAGACATCTATCGGAATAATCCAAAGCCGTTTATCGGAACATTATAAGTTCTTACCAAGCATATACGCTTATTTCATCTTCTGCTGCCCTTGCGATCATGTAGATATCTCGAAATATATATTCACTTGCATACACGATAATTTCTACACCTTTAATACACCACAACCAATACAATACTGAATTGTGCATCGATGACACCTCTTTGGCATCTTAACCTTATTGACACAATTACCTACTGATATTAGTATAATATCTAAAGCTGACTTTAGGTCAAGAAAGGAATCATTATGTATACAATTGGTCAAGTATCTGAAATGTTTGATTTACCCATTTCTACCCTTCGATATTATGATAAAGAAGGATTTTTCCCTCATTTAGTTCGCAAGGGCAATATTCGCTATTTCAGCAATCATGAAATTGAAGCTTTACATCTCATCGAGTGTCTAAAAAAATCTGGTCTTGGCATTAAAGAAATCAATCAATTCTTTAGTTGGGTTTCTGAAGGAAGTGCAAGTTTTGAAAAGAGAAAAGAGTTGTTTGAGGCTCGAAAAGAGGCTGTAGAAGCTGAAATCAAAAGTCTTCAAGAAACACTATCTTTATTAGAATTTAAATGTTGGTACTACTCAAAAGCTATGGAGGATGGTACAGAAGAATACCTTCAAGCTATGCTTCCAGACAAGCTTCCAAGTGACATTCAAAAATTATATGATGCAAGTCATAAATAAGAAAATGGAGCAGATATATTCTGCTCCAAAGCTTTTCAAAACCAGCTGGCTCGTTCTGATTTTGATTGACTGATTCTTAAATTTCAAACCATTTGATTTCACAAGCATCCAATTCAACTTCGAAACTTGTTCCATCACCCTTATACACGGTAGTTGTCTGCGGTTCATATGTATTATTGACAACACAGAAACTATTTGTAGAAGGATATACGTTGATATCCACATTGTAGTTGTCGGAATACCAGCGTTTCATTTCTTCTTCTTTGTGTGCTGCAAAGAAGATTGCACGATACAATAGTCTTACGTTTTCAAAACTAAATGGAAGACCATTCATATACACACCGCGACCTTTTCCATACTCATTTACAGCTAAATTGACATGTAGATCTTTTTCAGCCAAGATTTCGGTTTCAGGAAGAGCATATACATCATTTACACATTCTCCCCAATCTTCATGTTCTAATTGTTCTGTTATGAAGTGGTTTGGTTGTACTTTCCAATTGTATTTGTCTGTGTGCATTGTGAAACCTAATTCTTTATCCACACCTAATACATCGTATAAAGTGAAGAATTTACCGTTGCGGTTGATTGCTGTTGGCTCACCAACACCGATAAATCCACCGCCCTGGTCTACATAACGGCGAAGAGCTGTAATCACTGGTTCATCAAATTCAGCTCCACCACTAAAGCTTGTGTATGCAGAACCAATGTTCATCACAACGTCCATATCATCTAAGATGGTTGGATCTTTACGAATATCATCAAAACTAATGAAATGAACATCAAATGGGAAACCACTCAACGCCTCCATTACACCTGTATAAGAATAGATTTGTTTGTACCAAATGGCATGGTGAACCAAGTGTGTTCCCCAACGACGAAGTTCTCCCCAACTATTAATTACACCCACTTTTAATAAGTTTAATGGAACTTGTTGATTTACATGAGAATATAGCGTACGGAATTCGTCACATACCTTTTCAATATAATCAATGAATTCAGGGAAATCCAATGCCAATTTTAAATATCCACCATAACCAATACGATCGACTGGACTACGTAAAATAGCTCTACGAGCTGTTACCCAGTTGACCTTAGCTTCTTTTAATGGATCTCCATTTTCATGGAAAACATCTGGGAAGAAGTATGGTAAAAATCTTCCTTCTGTATACTTAACACCCTTAATATCGGAAATTAAACGAAGTGTTGTACCAGAACCAACCGATCCTACAACCGCATCCAATCCAATGGATTCAAAATATTTACCAAATGGCTCTGTACCAATCCAGTGATCCCCTAAAAACATCATAGCTTCTTTTCCATATTCATGACAAATATCCACAAATTTCTTCGCTAATTTACTTACTTCACGCTGTTGGAAATCCATGAAATCACGATATTCCTTAGTTGGAACACAGAAAGTTGAGTTATTAAATCCTTTGTTGATAATATATTCCGCTCTAAATGGATAGCCCACTTCTTTTTCAAACTGTTCCAAAATATATGGAGATACAGAAGCACTATATCCAAACCAGTCTACAAATTTTTCGCGTGCAAATTCATCAAATTGAAGAGTGAATTGGTGGAAGAACGTTGTAAAACGAACAACGTCTACATCATCTCTTTCTTCACAGAATTTTCTAAATTTATCCAATACATACTTTTGTGTTTTAGGTTGTCGAACGTCAAAAGTCATTTGATGTTCTTCACCCTGCCAATCATTCGTTAAAGCATTATACATATGTACAGGATCCCAAATCACAAATGCCAAGAAGCTTACTGTATACGCATGATACGGAATTGTATCATGAATAATCACTTCACCCGTTTCTTCATCATAATCCCAATTTGTGATGACTTCATCCGTCGTACGATCAATAACTTCCCACCATCTGTGATTGTCTTTTGTGTTTGGCTTTAATTGATCTTTATAGAAATGCTGCATGATTTGAATTTTTAATTCGGTTGACTTTGCGGTCACAAAATCGCTCATCAAATACATCTGTTGGATTTCATCTGGATTTGCCTTGGCCCACTCATTATCTTTTCTTGTCGTATAGTAAGTCGCATATTGCTTAATATCCATCTTACGCAATTCTTCTGGCATATCCGTTCCGTCACAGTCACGGATGGCATCAGCTTTCCATCGATTAATAATCTCAATTGTTGCATCAATTACATCAACATCTGTCGGTACAGTTACTCTGCCTGTTTCAATCATTTTATTTTCTCCCAAACTAGTCAATTCTATTTTCAGTTTCCATATCAAAGAAATGTACTTTTGATAAGTCCATTGTTAATTTAATTGTTGAATGTGCTTCTGGTTCCAAACGAGAATTTACTTTGGCACACATTTTTTGTCCATTTAAATCACCATGCAAAATATATTCATGGCCCAATAATTCGGCCACTTCAATTTCAAAATCAAAGTTAGCACTCGGATATGTATCAGCTACAATTCCCTCACCATGTAAATCTTCTGGACGAATACCCATGATAACTTCTTTTCCTTCATAGCTAGAAAGTTTTTCTCTATACATCAAAGGAATTTCAATCTTCATGTCCTTTACATGGAAGAAACCATTTGTATACGTACCCTTCACAAAGTTTGTTGCAGGCGCACCCAAGAATCCAGCTACGAATAAGTTTGCCGGATTATTATATATTTCTTTTGGCGTACCAATCTGCTGGATATATCCACCCTTCATCACAACAATACGATCAGCCATAGTCATGGCTTCGGTTTGATCGTGTGTTACATAAATGGTAGTAGCTCCAATACGTTCGTGAAGCTGAATGATTTCCGAACGCATTTGTACACGCAATTTCGCATCCAAGTTTGATAGTGGCTCATCCATTAAGAATACCTTCGCATTACGAACGATAGCACGACCCAAGGCAACACGCTGTCTTTGACCGCCTGATAAAGCTTTTGGCTTACGATCCAAATAAGGTTCAATCTCTAAAATACGAGCCGCTTCATGTACACGCTTATCAATTTCTTCCTTACTATACTTACGTAATTTCAAGCCAAAGGCCATGTTCTCATATACACTCATATGAGGGTATAATGCATAAGACTGGAATACCATCGCAATATCACGATCTTTTGGTTCCACATCATTCATTCTTTTTCCATCAATATAGAAATCACCGGCACTAATCTCTTCCAAACCAGCAATCATACGAAGTGTTGTAGATTTACCACATCCACTTGGTCCTACAAACACAATAAACTCTTTATCTTTCACTTCTAAATTAAAGTCAAATACAGCCTGAACATTGTTGTCATATATTTTATCAACATGCTGCAATGATAATTCTGCCATACTTCTTCCTCCTATTTATGTTTTCGATTGTATAGAAACAATAATGTTAGTAAGCCTGTCAATCCAACGATTTCAATCATTAGATTACGAACACTTACCGTCTTCTGTGCCCAAATGATCATACCTAAGAACACAAAGAATAATACGATCATAATTATGTTCATTCCTTTATTTTCATCTCTCATATTAGACACCTTACTCTTTCATTCCACCAATACTCATGCCCTGTGTAATCTTCTTTTGAACACAAATATAAAGAACTAACGTTGGAATCATAACAATTACCAACCCAGCATACATGACACCAAAGTTTGCCTGTGACTTCGCATCCGCCATTAAGTATTTAACACCAACGGCCAACGTAGCATTTTCTTTATCCATAAAAGTAAATGCGATAATATATTCATTCCAGAAAGCCAAGAATTGAAATAGGACAACCGTAATAATACTTGGTCTTGCCATGGGAATCATAATCTTTGTCATGGTCTTAAAATAGCCACAACCATCAATGCGAGCCGCCTCTTCATACGCCTTAGGCAACGTTTTAAAATAACCCGTCAACAAATAGATTGTGAAAGGTAAGGCTGTTGCCGCATACACGACAGAAAGCCAGAACTTATTATTTAAGAAAAAGTCAAATCCAAGCTTAATGTCCGCATTAAATAACATTAAGAAAATTGGCAAAACAATATAGTTCACATTTACGAAAAGTCCAGCCATGAAAAGTCCATTAAAGAATTTCTTTCCCACAAAATCAAATCGTGCCAAAACATACGATGCAGGAAGAGCCACCACCAATAGAATGACTAATGATAGTGCTGTTACAATGATTGTATTTATTAAATAATCACCCATTCTTGCCTTCACAAAGGCATCCGCAAAGTTTGACCACAATATTTGTTTTGGAAGATCAAATGGATTTCCACTCACCAATTCCAATTGCGATTTTAAAGATGCAAGGAATACCCATGCGATGGGTACAATAATCGAAATAGCTAATGTGATCAGTGCCACGTAAACAAAGATCTTGTATAAAGGAAAATTACGTTTCTTCATATCTCATCCTCCTAATACTGTAATATATCACGTTCAGTGACCTTATTTATGATGGCGGATAAGGCAAATGAGAATACGAAGATACATACTCCAACGGCCATACCAAATCCGTATTTACCAGCGAACGCATTGTTGTACATATAGTTCAATGCCACTTCACTTCCTAGATTTCCCTCACTTGTCAATTGAACGAACATAAATGATAAGTTGATTGTAGAAATTACGAAGAAAGTTAAAGTTGTACGAATGTTATCCCAAATCAAAGGTAAAGTAATCATAAAGAACTGTCTAACTTTACTAGCCCCCTCAAGGCTTGCTGCCTCATATAGGTTTTCTGGAATACTCGACATACTCGACATATACATAACCATATAATAACCAATGGCCTGCCATACAAGGGCACCAATTATAGAATAGTTAATAACATCTGGATTTCCCATCCATTGTTGTTGCAAAGACGAAAGTCCAATCATACCGAAGAATGTATTTAAAATACCATTCGTAGGTTGATAAATAGCTGAGAAAATACCCGCAATAACAACAATACTCAAAATATTTGGAATGTAGAAAATAACACGGAAGAAGTTTTTTCCAACAAACTCTTCACGAGTTAATAATGTCGCAAACAATACGGCCAACACCAAAGTGATGATCGTGATCAATACAACATACAAGATTGTATTTTGCATAGCCTCAATAAAACGCATGTCATTAAAAAGAACCTTAAAGTTGAAGAACCCGGCAAAAGTGGCATCACTAACGAAATTGCTCTTTTTAAAGAATGCTGTCTTAAATACATCAATCGTTGGAATCACCATAAAAATGAAAACTAGAATAACGGCTGGTGCAAGACACGCAAATACGAAACGATTTTGTGCTTTCTTTTTATTCATGAGTTTACCTCCCATCTCTTAAAAAGCGACGAGCAACAATTTGCTCATCGCTTTCAGTTTAATTATTCAGTTACAGCTTTGTTTTTAGATAATTTAACCCAAGCATCTGCTAATTTGCTTTGGTAATCTTTTGCAGTTAATTCACCAGTAGCTAAAGAGTCAATTGAACCAAATACGGTTGCAGCACGGTCAAAGTCTGGTAAGTTATCTGTGTTGTAAGGAGCAAATGCACCTAATGCAGCAGAAGCAGTGTCATATACAGAGAAGAATTCTTTTGTATATCCATCTTCCATAGCTGCAATTGTGTCTGACATATTTACACTTGGAACAATATTTCCACCTTCAGCCATGATCTTAATTCCTTCATCCGAATAGATAAACTTCAAGAATGCTTTCGCATCATCTACGTTTTTAGCTTGAGCAGGAATCCATACTTGTTCAGTCATAGAACCAACGAAACGTTCACCATCTTTTTCTAATGCAGGCAAAGGAAGTAATCCCCAGTGATAATCTTCAGGCGTTGTATCTGCCATTTCATTCACTACCCAGTCACCATTAGGCATGAATAATGCTTTTCCATCAATGACAGCCTGTTGGTTCATTGTGAAACCATCTTTCGCATTCGCATTTGAGACTGTATCAGAATATAAATAATCAGGACTTACTAATTTAGCTAAAATATCGATAGTTTGTTTAGCACCATCTGTATTCCAAGCATCCTTGTCATAATTTAATACATTCGTTAATAATTCTTCTCCACCAGTTTCTTTCAACAATGCATTTAATGTGTTGTCAAAATAACCATTTGTTGGATAAGTAAATAATGCGATACCATCTTTCTTAGCTTGATCACCTAAAGCCCAGAATTCGTCCCAAGTTGTTGGAAGTTCATATTTCTTTCCTTCTCCAACCAATTCAGTATTATAGAAGAATCCAGCTGGAGTTGTCTTAAGTGGCATCAAATAAGATTTTCCATCACCATAATATTGTACGATACTACTATTTGCGTAGTTTTCATCCATACCAACTTCTTCAACTACATCTGAAATATCCAATACTTCATGAGTATTTAATTGAGTTTCAGTATATCCAGAAGGCTGACCTAAGTTATAGTAAACAACATCCGAATATTCACCCTTCGCATTTTCTTTATTCAATACATCAGGCAATTCTTTTTCAAAACGCAATTGAACATCTACATCCGGATTTGCCTTTTCAAAAGCCTTAGCCAATTTTGTGAATACTTTTTCACCATTACCACCAGAGAAAGAATCAAATTTTAATACTCGCTTATCTCCAGAATCAGAATTTTCAGCTGGTTTGCTAGAACATCCTGCTAACATAGATGCTGCCATCGCAAATGATAACCCAGCAGTTATAATTTTTTTCATACTTTACCTCCTCATAAATTCGTATGAACCTCTTTTGACATGCCTAGTATAGCTTATTTGAAAGCGCTTTATCATAAAAATATAGCTCTATATTTTATATATATTGTGATTTAGTAATTTTGACAACAAAATTGATAAACAATAGAAAACAATATATAATAATACAAAAAGAGGTGTTTTTATGAGTACACAACGCTTTCAAATTGACCAAGTTGACTTCAATAAAGCCCGACCAAAACTACTATATATAACTGAATCCAAGTTCGATCACGAATGGAATTCCACCCTACATACCCATTTATATACAGAAATATTCTATGTGACAAAAGGCCATGGACTTTTAAGTTTAGACAACAAAAACTATCCCGTAAAAGAAGACGATCTCGTTATTGTCAATCCACTTATCTCACATACCGAGCGTGGTATTGAAAATATCAACTTCGAATACATTGTTATGGGAATTGAAGGCGTCACCTTCTTTTCAAAAGAAGAGGACGAAGAAAAAGGATGTAGTATTGCCAACTATTATGAATACAAACACGAAGTATTATTCTATCTAAAAACCATTCTAATGGAAGTTAAGGCTAGAGATGCTGAATATCAATCCTTATGCCAAAACTTATTAGAAGTATTACTGATCAACCTGATGCGTAGGGCCAACATTAGTTTAAAATCTTCACCCGTTAATAAAGCCAACAAAGACTGTGTCTATATTGAAAAATATATAGATGCTCACTTTAAAGAAGACATTACACTAGACACTTTAAGTGAACTCACTTTCTTAAATAAATATCACATTGTACATGCCTTTAAGCAATATAAGGGAATCTCTCCCATTAACTATATGATTCAAAAGCGTATTCAAGAAGCTAAAGTTCTACTTTCTACAACCAATCTTCAAATTTCAGAAATATCCCTCATCATAGGATTTACAAGCCAATCCTATTTTGCCCAAGCCTTCAAAAAAGCAACGGGCATTTCACCTATTCAATTTAGAAAAGATCATAGTGAACAATAGAAAAAATACAGCACGATATTTTTTAACCATGTCCTGATATTCTTCATCCGACAATGTTTTTTCACCAGGATTCATAGCGAATACACCGCCCCATTCATATCCATCCTTATATTTAGGAACTAAATGGAAATGAAGATGATGACCCGTATCGCCATAAGCCCCATAATTGACTTTATCTGGATTGAAGATTTCATGCATAGCACAAGCTACTTTATATAAACAGCCCTTTCTTCTGACGTCAACTCTGTAATTTCACTCACATGTTTCTTATGAGCCACAATCACACGACCAAGATGAGACTGTTCCCTAAACAAATACACTTTTGAACTTTCATTTTTTTACCTACTCTTCCTAAAGGTATAATGCAACAGTTTGTAAGTACTAACATAGTAAATTTAAACTAATTATTTAAAGTATACATTCGATAACAAAGTGCTTTCTTTTCCCGTAAAACCATGTTATACTGTGAGTGTGTTGATTAAGTTAAGACTCTAACCCTTTCAATTAACTTTCTCAACATTCCCATTTCTGGACCGGGCCCATTCCGGTCCTTTTATTTTGTCAAAAAAATGTTGTTTTTTTTTGCTGATGAAAACTTAATATTATGGTAATATATGAATGTTGGTTATTTTAAATAATCAACCCTTTAGCATTAGAGCTGGTACCATTTCACAACTTACTCAAATCCAGCTCTATTTTTTTGTTAAGAATTCTAAAATTATAAATGCAGGAACACACAAAGTTCCTGTTTTTTGTTTTAAATTGATTTGAATACAACTTCAAGATATTATATACACAGTATTAGATTGTATTAGAGGTATATATGATAAACAAAACTTTGGACTACTATAATAAAAATGCTGAATCATTTATTCAAGGAACTGTATCAGCCAATTTAAAAGATATACAAGATAAATTTCTTAAAGAATTGTCTGGAAATAAAATATTAGATTTTGGATGTGGATCTGGAAGAGACACTAAATGTTTTATTGGTGCTGGCTATGATGTTGATGCCATTGATGGATCTTTGGAATTATGCAAGAGTGCCAGTGTATATACAGGAATTCAAGTAAAACACATGTTGTTTCAAGATTTAGATAAACAGAATTACTATGATGGAATCTGGGCATGCTCTTCCATATTGCATTTGCCAAAGTCAGAATTAAAAAACGTCTTATCAAAAATGAATAATGCTTTAAAAGATGATGGCGTCATTTACACATCCTTTAAATATGGAGATTTCGAAGGAGAAAGAAATGGAAGATTCTTCACAGATTTCACTTTAGATATTTTCAAAGACTTCATTCATGATGTAGACAACTTAATGATTAAAGAATACTGGATTACCACAGATGTAAGACCAGGAAGGGAGGAAGAAAAATGGTTGAATCTACTCCTTCAAAAGACCAATTCTTAGTTGAACACGCAGATTTTTCTTTAAGAGAGAAAATCAAATATCCAAATGGTGGAATATCCAATTTTTATGATAATGGAAAAGACATGGTTATTATTGATGAAGATATTTGTGAGCACAAGAGTAATGATCCTGTATTTTCATATATGCTGATCACAGATAAACAAAATAATTATATGCACCAATTCAAGAGAGTTTTCCGTTTCTTAGGTTACTCTCATTTAGAAGTCGATAAATATCTTTCTAGAAAAGAAATTGTATTGCCTACTAGTTATACAAGAAGTGTTGGAGACAGAAGCGAACAATCCGATGTATCTCCATTAGAACTCCATTTCGAGAAGAGTTTCTCAAATGCTTATGGCATGAATGCACTTAAATATATTTCTCGCGAATATGGTATTTGCGATGAAAATGGAAAGAATTATTTCCTTGATTATTTTGTACGAACAAAAGATGAAAAATACGCAGTGGAAGAAAACGGTGTAACGTATCATCACCCTCAAATCATAGGTGAAGAAAAATATAAAAACCAATTAACAAAACAAAATACATGTGCCTCATGGGGAATCAAATTATTCCGTTTTTCTACTGAGGATTGTGCATTTGAAAATCGCATTGAAGATGATATTAAACAATATTTTGGAAGTGATGCATCTAAATTTATTGATGATGGTTTAAAAATAGATAGAACCGTCGAATTATATGAACATCAATCCATTAGTTTACAAGAAATCCAGAAAAGAAGAGATGCTGGAATCAAAGCATTTTTGATTGTACTACCAACAGCTGCCGGGAAATCAAAAATTGTCGAGGAAGATTTACGTGAGTTTGCCAAGAACAAAAAAGATTTCAAAGGATTAATATTAGTTCCCGGAATCAATATTTTGACAGACTGGAATCAAAGAGTGCATAATTCTTTGCCTGAACTAGAAGATAAAATCGATATAAGAACCTATGCATATATGGCAAGACATTATACAGAATTATCTTCGGATTATTATAATTATATAGTTGTTGATGAAGCTCACCATGCGGTGGCTCCAATACTAAAAAGAGTTATTCAATATTATAATGCAGATTTCACCATAGGTTTGACTGCAACCGATCAAAGACCGGATAAGAAAAAATTAGAAACAGTATTTGGTACATATTCCACTTCATTGTCTTTAAAAGAAGCTATGGAAAAAGGAATTGTTGCCAAGGCAAATGTATATCGAATCGAAACAAACATTGATCTTTCTAAAGTTCGCTTTAATGGTAAAGATTATGTAAATGCAGATCTAGAAAAAAGAATACGAGTGACTTCTAGAAATGAATTAATTGTAGATGTACTTAAAGAATACTTTACTTCTGGAGAAGCCAGCTTACGACAAGGCGTCATCTTTTGTGTTAATGTTTCTCACGCAAACGAAATGGCTCGTCTTCTTAATAAAGCTGGAATTGTTGCGGCTAGCTATACCGGACAAACAAAAAATCCTGCATCTGTCATGGATGATTTCAAGAACAAGAAAATCCGATTCCTTTGTACTTGTAACATGATTTCTGAAGGATGGGACTATCCTGAGCTTGGTATTTTAGTTATGGCTAGACCTACTCTTTCTAAAGTTCTGTATCTACAACAAATAGGTAGGGGGCTACGAAAAACAGATACTAAGAAAAATGTAATTGTGATTGATGTTGTTGATGAATATGGAGCTATGATCAAAGCTTGTAATATGCATACTATATTTGCGAATCCATATTATGTACCATTCGGTGATATCACGATAACAAATTACACGCCTGGTCAGATGTTAATTGTGGATGGAATTGAAGAACGAATTGAGCGTATTACTGAAGTGGATATCAATACATTTGAAGATAAATATGGCGATTATCTAAGTCAAGAACAACTCGCACGAGAATACTTTATCAATACCGGAACTGTAACAAGTTGGATTAAAAAAGGAAAAATAAAACCTAGTGTAGAATATAAATTTGGTAGTAAATCTTTATATTTATTTAGTCCTGATGATGTTGAAAAGTACAGAAAAGAATTGGGTATAAAAGAACACAACAATGCTACAATCAAACAAGACTTCTTTGAATTCTTAGAAGAAAGAGATTATTCATTATCTTATAAAATGCCATTCTTATTAGCTTTTGTTAAAAATGTTAATTCGATCGGTGATGCTAAAATAGATGATGTATTAAATGACTATATCGCCTTCTACCAAGACAGAATTGATAGAGGACTACAAGTAGATCGTAGTACTTGTCCATACAATGAAACCACTCTACAAGATAGAAAAGCAATCTGCAGAAATATGTTAACAAATCCATTTGAGAAATTTGAACGTAAAAGATTCTTATATTATTCAAAAGACTTGAGCATTATCTCAATGAATCATGTTCTATACAGTAAGATGAATAAAGAAGATTGGGATAGAGTTAAATCACAAATGCAAGAAGACTTACAACACTATTATTCTGATATGGGTGGAATTTAAATAAAGCTTAAGGGGTAAACACCATCGTTATAGCCCTTAAATATGGTACATTTCTCTAATAAATTATATACGTAAATAAACTAAACCTATATCCATTAGCATTAAAAGGGCTGCTGTCTTAATCTAGACAACAGCCCTTTTAATTTTCATTGAATGATTATTTTAATTTTCTGATTCTTCAATTTCTTGTTTTACTCTATTATATTCAACTTCATCTATATTTCCACTGGATATCATTTGATCAGTCCATAATTTCAAAGAATCTACCGTCATAGATATATGTTCCAAATCTCTTTTTATTTTAACAAAATCTACTAATTCATTATTCGAAATTTTACCATCTAATGTAATCTCTGCCAATCGATCTGTCTGTACACTCACTTTTTTTAATAATACTATCGTTTCTAAAGTGATTTGTGATAATTCTTTTGTATGTATTTCGCACATTTCTTTTTCTTTACCAACCGGACACTCATTACAACAATAAGTGTTACATAAATTTAAAACAGCATTAATTTTATCCGAATCTTTTATTCCTCTATCTTTTATACATTTTTTATAACCACTAACAATTTCTGTCAAATACTTTAAATCTAATTTATTATCCCCTCGTTCTATTTTTTCTAGTTTTCCTTCATCCAAGTCTTCACTAAAGTAACTGCACGCTTCTTTTCGCGTTAAATTTAAAGTATCTCTTCGTATGTCTTGCAGAAAATGCAAAAAATCTTTATCTTCCATATGCCCTCCCCAATTTTAGAGAAAATTAACAAATATATCCCCATTCCTGCTGTGTACTTCTAGATAAGAATATTTTACCATTTAGATGACTTAAGTCAAAACCCGGAGACAAAAACACATGAATATGAACCATGATTTCACTAAATTTAATTTAATCACAAAAATTTGTGATGATCCTGCATTTGCCAAGAAAATAGGGATAGAAATAATCCCTATTACAACTGAAGAAGGAGAAAAAAATAAAAATGGAAACCAAAAAAACACTATTAGAAGAACTGAACGAAAATAACATATTCACATCAGATACTTTTACATATTATGAATATGTCGATCAACTTACGAAACTTCAAACATTTATTACTAAGAGAGTATTTAAAGAATCTTATCACAGCTTATATGGTATTGAAGATGTTGCTACAGAATTAAAGAAAAAGGCAATCGAATTTGATGTATTTGAAGACGAGCATTATTCAAGATGTCTAAAAGCAATCAAAACAGTCCAAAAAGAATTAGCAATTAGTTCTTCTGGAAAAAAAGCAGAAGATCGAGTTAATAAAATGTTATCAAATTATGTTAATCGTAAAGATTTTGTGAATTACCCAAATTTATATATTTCAAACGATAACGGTAATACTGAAATTGATAATGTTATTCTTACTAGAAACGGAATCATTCTTCTTGAAGTAAAAAACATTAAGAGCGATGCTACTATTTCTCGTGATGGAAGATTATTTATCGATAATGATTGTAGCTATGAAAAAATGCCTTTAGCTAAAAAGATGGAATATAAAAGAAACTTATTTAAAAGCGAATTAAAAAAATTTCTTAAAGCTAAAGGAATCTGTATAGACATTATGGTAGATAGCTTAATTGTTTTCAATAATTCAGACCTTAAAGAACATTTCATTAACAATCAAAGTGATGAAGCTCATTGTACAACAAATGAATTAGCAAAAATCATTGATGATTACGAAGAATACATTCCCTACTCTCTAAATCAATTTGAAATATTAAATGAATGTCTTTCTAAATTTAGCCACAAGAAAAAGCCTTTTAAAACAAATGTTAATTTTACCATCATAAAACAAAACCTAAGTTATTTTATCGATTTAATTGAGGAAAAAGAACTAGAACTACATTGTATTAAAACAGTCGAAACAAACGAAAGCAAAACTAAAGAAGAAATGAGGATGAATACGCATATGGATAAAGTAATATCAAAATTAGCTGGATTTGGAGTACCAATCCTTATATTTATAACAGCTATTGGAGCAACAGGTTTAAGCGGTGCTGCAGCATATACAACAGCTCTTGTGGCTATTGGTCCAATGGGAATGATTGGGGGAATCGGAAGTCTACTTGTTTTTGGATTAATCAGTGAAACGATTACTGAATTTGGAATTACCGAAACATACAATTTAGTAATCAAAGAAATGTGCAAACAAGGACAGACTCAAGAAAACATGCTTAAAAAGGTTAACAAATATCCAATATCAAAAAGTATGAAATACAAATTAAATGAAACAATTAACAATTATTTTTTAAGTCATTAAGGAGGAATAGATCATGACAAAATGTAATAGATGTGGAAAAGTAATAAATCGAGCTGTTGAAAAAGATGAATTTGAAATGGACTTCTTTGATAAATCCTATGATTGTTTCTCAGAAACATTATGCTCTGAATGTGCTAGCGAAGTAATTCAAAATGAGGAAACTGGAATTTATTATGAATATTGTGAAAAATGCAATCGCAAATTTGATTACTTTGAAGATAAACTAAATTTTTTAAACTCACATTCTTATGATAGTGGAGCTGAAGATTTCTATTGCTGGAACCATATTCTATGTGCAGACTGTGCAGATGAAGAATACGATCATCAAATAGCATCAGCTAATGTTTAAAATTACGCCAAAATTTATTAGAAACTATTTTTTTAGTTTTCTTATATTCAATATGTTTATTGGATATTATGGAGTATTTCTTTTATACCAATATGAAGTGTCCATAGGTATGCAATACATAAATATGAGCATAGGGTATAGTTTAAAAGTACTCATAATAAATCAAATATTAACATGGTTCGAAAATATGAATTCAAATCAAACATAAAAAATTGGAGATTACAACTCTCCAATTTTTTAATAATTAATCTGCATATTCTGTAAGAAGCCCTCAATATTTGTGGCTGTCTTTTCAGAATCATCCGTAAGAAGGCCATCATCTGTTAGAATAGGTGTATCTAAAATAGTTTTTATAGAAACTGCAATACTAGCACAAGATGCAATTGTTTTCTTTGATTCTAAACTATATTGTCTATAATCATCACCTTCATTTTTAAGAATATCTTCCATTTTATAAATTTGTGGAAGAAAATAAGAATCTAAACGAGCCAATAAATTATAGAACATATACGTTCTTCTTCGAATAGTCTCACACTGTAATGATGCCGTTTCTAATTGGGAAGCAATCTGTATAGCCTCTGCTCTGTTTGTATAAGCTTTATCTAAGCCTTTTTTTGCGGTATGTCCGGCAACAAGTCCCATAACCATAAGTGCTGGTCCTGCAACTAATCCACCTAAAACCGCAGTACCTCCAGCCATACCTAAACCTCCTGCTGCTAATGATCCACCACCAAAGAAAGCAAGAGTTGCATTGGTAGCTGCAGCTCCACTTAATGAAGCAATTGCAGTTCCTGTTGAGGCGACAGCTAATGCTTGAGCCGCACCATAAGCACCAAAAGCCGCTAGTGCTCCACCTGTAGTTCCAACCACTGCTCCACCTGCTAATGAACCAGCAAAATTCACCATGGTTTTTAGTTCAACAAATTCTTTTTCATCAATATGAAATTTGTTCAGTTCATCCAAACCTTCTGTGTCTTTGAAATCCACATTTTTTATTTTTGTAAACGTATCAAGAAAAGAAGCAATATTACTATTTAGAACAAACATTTTCTCTTCACCAAGACTACTCAAGGAGTTGCCGCAAGCAAGTCTTTGGGCATTAATTCTATCTGTAGCTTCATTTACTATTTCATTGGCATTCAAATTAATTTTCTTAGCATTTTTTGTATCAATACCAGCCTTAACTGTTGTACCAACACCAACTGTACCAGTCACAGCCGCAATTCCAATAAATAATAATGGTAATGGCATATTCCTGTACCTCCTTAAAGCGTAATGATATCTTTGATGCTTTCAAAGATAACTCTTTTTCTGTTTTCTAATTCTTTAACTATAGCTTCAATTGTTAAATATGGTTTGTCCGTTGTTTTAATCCAAGCTAATTCTTTTTCTAGATCCATCAATGTAACTAAGCTGCTTTCCAATTCAAGGAAGATTGCCTTATCAATATTTAGTTTTCTAACAAAATACTTTATCAATCTTCTTTCTGCTTCAGCATAATTCTCATCACTATAAGCGAAAGCCAATAAATTCCATAATACAAATTTAGGTGAAACACAAACATCTTCACTTTTTATAGGAGTTAACAAAAGATCTTCTACTGCTTCTTGAACCACATCGTAATAATCCACAGCATCAATAGTATTAACTACACTTACCTTGCATTCTTCTACTAATATTTCTTTTAAACTAGCAAAATCATTAACAAAATCATTTCCTAAAACATCAAATTTATCCTTTTCTTCCTGACTAACACTACCATCTACAGACATAAGATAATAAATTATTTTCAATGCACTATAAAGAGGAATCTTTTGCACATCCACAGGCAACAATGGTGTTTCTTTAGGTTTAGTTTCCTTTTTTTTAAAGATTTCCTTTACCTTATCCTTATCAATTTCCTTAGCCGTATCCCTTACTGTTTCAGCAACCTTTTTAGTTGCATTTCCTGCTTCATTCAAAGTCTTTTTTAATGTTTTCCCAATATCAATTTTAGCCATAAACCTATCCTCCATTAAAACTGAAGCAGAATATCCGATTCCATTAAGTTATCAAATTCCTCTTGATTACTAAACTGAGGATCTCTACCCAATACCTTTAGTATTTTGACATTTCCACTAATCACTAAATTCGAATCATTTGATTCTATACCTTCTTTAATAGAATCAAGACCATTCATAAATTCTTCAATATCTTCAGCAAGATAATTAGAAACCGTTTCTTCTAAACGCTTTTCAAATTCATGAAGCTCTTTAAGGAATATCGAAGCTTTAGCCTCTGATAAAATCATCTTTTCATGAATTAACTGAGCTTCTTTTTGATCATTACGAACCTCTTTTACAATAGCCAATACAGAACGTCCTGCACCTACATAATTGTATCTAGCTACAAATTTTCCCGAGAATAGAACCCAGTTAGCACCTGATTCAATGGCTGCATGAACAGCTGCATCTGCAGTATCCGCCACATTAAATGTCATACTAGCAATCATCAACATTCGATCTACAGTTCTATTATTGAATGGAATTACTTCGTGCCAATCTACTTTTTCACCCAAAGACTGTCTTCTTTGCAAATCTCCTAAACGACCTACAAAATAAAGAATTCTTATATAGATTTCATTGAATGCGACAGGAATCACTTGTTTACCTGCAGCTTTTAAATATGCCAATTCATGACGCATATCTATCTTTTGATTTTCATATAAATCATTTACAATCGCTGTTAGACCGGTATCTTTTAATCCTGGTAATGAAGCCACTTCATACAACATTGAAATAAAGACACCTGGAATTCCCATACCAGCTCCAGCTGTATTTTTGGAACCACCCATGTCACTAACTAAATGTCCAAACCAATTGTCTATACACTTAGCTACTTCAATCAACATAGGTATAGACGCTGCAAAATGAACAATCTTTTTCATCGATTCCGATTCTTCTGGTTCTGAATTTGTTTCAGCAATAAAAGCCAACCAATTTAAAATACCAGAAAGTATAGCTGACACTAATACTTCAATAACATCCTCTACATGTGTATCAACAAGTTCAAAATGTAACTCACCATTTTTATTCACAAAACTACCAAAGCGAAGAAATTGAACAAGGATTGAAGTTGCTAATCCTATTGGTGTGGGATGATGTGCCAAATCAGCCAAATGATGATTTTTTGCGGATACCCCAATTCCTTTACCCTTCCAAACATTATCCTGAGCAACCTTAAATTCTTTCTCTAAATCTGAAATTGCATCTTTCAAACGATCGTTATCAAAACCTCTTGCCTTCGCATATTCTTGAATAAATCGATTCACTTGCTTATGAGAAAATGCTATATCTCGTCCAGATACTACTGTTTCCCCTACAAACACAGAATCAATAAAGCCTGCCATTATTCCACTAAATACAGACACAGCATAATCTATATTATCTGCTTTATTCGTATAACGAACCAGTTCCTTATTTAACTCTTCAAGACGGGCATTCAATACATCTAAATCAATATTACTACTTGTATCCTTAGACTCTAATTTTACTTCTGCTGATACAACTTCTTCTTCACTAACTTTTTCTTCTCTTACATATGTCCCATCAAGAATTCCAGAATACTGTTTTGTCTTTGTCCATTCAAAACATTCATACGCACGTGTAGCCAATCGAGGATGACTATCCCCTTTTATAATCATTTGTTCCAAGAACTTATTTGAATCTGACTCTTCTACAAAACGCTTTAAATCTAAAGCCTGCTTCAAAAATTCTTCACGATTAATATTATCGTAACCATGAATGCGAAGTAACATATCTATTGTTTGATTAGGACCACCATCACAAAGAACGGCCGCTCTATCTGCCGATAATTCACTACAACGATACCAGTACAACAACGCATTTACCAAAGTTGGCGTTACATATTTTCTTACTGCATCAATCTTCATTAAAGGACTACTATCAATACCATTTAGCAATTGAATAGCCATAGAATGATAAAGCACGTGATTACACGCAATATGTCCACACTCATGTGCAATCACACTTGAAACCAATTCTATTGGAACTTTTTCAACAAGTTCTGAAGTAACACAAATATAAGGATTTGTACTACCTGAAGTCCACGCATTCATCTCTTTTGACTTAATGTAATATAAATCAGGAATTGAAATACCAAGCTTTGCGCAAATAGGTGGTAAAAGATTATAAATTTCCGGCATTTGATTTTCGTTCAAACGAATAGCCGAAGAAAGTTTACATATCTTTTCTACTTTCTCATCCACATTTGCCATATACGCCTTCTTAAACTGAACAAACTTAGGAAAACGATTCAACGAATCTAAAGCCGTTCTGTCTAGATCATGCATATACAATTCTGATCTGTAAATCATAGTATTATCTCTCTTTCTTTTTATCTGGTACGAACTCCACGATATCGCTCAACTGACAATCTAAAGAAGTACATAACTTCTCCAAAACAGTTACTTTTACATCTTCATCCTTTCCAAGTTTTGCCATCGCATTTGTAGTAATACCCGCAAGATGAGTCAGTTCTGTCTTTGTCATATTTTTATCTATTAACATTTTCCAAAGCTTATTATAACTAATTGACATATACGTACTTCCCTTCTTTGTTTTATCAATTTCAGTATAGCACTACGTAACACTTTTTCAAGAAATTCTTGAGTTTTTCAAGTTTATTTTGAATTTATAACGCAAAAAATACTCAACACCTATTTATAGTAATATACAAACAAACATAATCATGTTACACTTTATATGTTCCGTGAGTTGGCACCATTTCACAAAATATTCAAAGCCAACTCTTTTTTATACTCAAAAATATAACCGTTGCATTTATGCAACGGTCAAAACAATTATAGCAAGATTCATTTCTTTAAAATATTATTTCGCCAACAAAATAAAAAGTTGACGTATCTCCGTAATTATTACCTTCATACTCTAACAGACCATAATGCCATTCTTTTCGATAGTCCATATCATCATACGTTTGACCAAACAACATAATAGGCTGATCATATATCACCATTAATTTTCCATTTTTTAATTTACATTTTCTTTGCCTTTTTCCAATCTTTATAAAATTCTTATCGATGCGTCCAACCTGTTTAAATTCTGTAGCCGTATAACTACTCAAAACAGACAATTTTAAGCCAATTTTTATACTTCCACTAAAAAGAAGGATATATCTGTTGTTTATAATATAATAATCAAGTTCTCGTCTGCCTCCACTAGAAAATTCATACATGCCATTATTCCATCCATAACCATCTTTCTTATAATAATATCCATGTTTTAAATTAGTTAATAACTCCCTAGTGGTTGTGTCACAGCGTAAATAATGGTCTTCATAATTATTCGACTTTTCCAATAACTGACGGACTTCATGATAATAATCCTTTTCTATAGACATTTGTTCATATTCACTTATTAATCCTTGTGTTTCTGTTTTATTATTCATCAAGCTGCTCCTATTCATATAAATGGTAATACTTTATAAAGTCATCGATATCATCCTCACTGTATTCCGAATTTTCATTAAACTCAGATGGATAAGAACTATACTCAGGTAAGTTTTCAAATGTTCCATCTTCTGAATAATATATTATTCTTCCATCAACAAATTCTCCTTGTTCATCCGTACCATCATATGATAGAAGCACCATATTTCCTGTACTAGTAGAAATAATATTTGAAATAAATAAATCTGTCAGTCTAGTACTATCCATAAATGTTTTGTAAGCCTTTGAAGCTGATAAAAGCCTATTTTTTTCTGTAGGATCATATTTACTAGTAATAGTTAAAGGCAAAGAATATGTAGTTTTATTTCCAGCTCTGTCTTTTACACTATATACTATTTCATAATCTCCTTCTTGATGTTCAACAACATTACTATTTTCTTTTTTTATTTTATCTGTGATATTTCCATCAAGATTATCTTCAGCAGACAACCCCATTTGAATGCGATCATAATCAACATTTTGACTAGCATCCATTGTAATGCTATCCAACTTATACTTAATTATAGGTTTAGTTTTATCCTTCTTTATTTGCTCTTTTAAACTGTGTTTTTCTTCTTGTCTTTTTTCTAATGCCTCATCTATTTTTCTGCTTTTCGTATTTGAACAACCATATGTACTTAAACATAGCATAAGAACTACTGTTAATGTAAAATATTCTCTCATAACTAACCTCTGCGTCTTTATATATGCATATAATAGCATATATCAACATTATAAAGATATATCTTCTACTAACTATTGGATAGTGCTATAATGAGGCTAAGAAAAAAATAGAAAGAGGTTACATTATGAAATTAATTAACAAAATTTTATCAGCAGTAGTCGCCTCTACTTTGTTATTTGGCTGTTCAAGTAATGAAGAAGATAAAACTCCTGGTGATAAAGAATTTATTCTTAATGTCGAAAAGGCATTAGAAGATCGTTGGGATGTTGCAGATGAAACGGACGCTAATAATTTAACAGGAGCAAAACAACAACGCGCTTTTGAAAAAGCAACAGACGTTGAATATGATGCCATAGGTAAACTAAGCAAATATGAATTTGAAGACAAGGATTTGAAAAAAGCAGCAGAAATCTATATGAAGGGGCTTGATTTACAAAAAGAAGGTGTTCAATACGTAGGAACAGATGATTATAATAATCAGAATAAAACATGGATTTTAGGGATGAATTATAGAATTGTTTCATTAAAAACATTTGAAAAAGATTTTGGATTAACAGTTGGTTCAAAATACAAAGAGGATTTTGATGACATGTTAGCCCAATATTCAGTTGCAAAAAAAGAAGTTGCTATTCAAGAATTTGTTAATGATCTTCAATCAAAAATAACATATGCAAAAGATGAAGAAAAATCCGATGAATACACAACTTATTACTCTACAGTAATTGAAAACACTACTGAATATACTATTGATTCATTGCAAATTCAAATTAATTTCCTAGACGGTTCAGGTGTAGTTATTGACCAAGGAAATGATTTCTTAGATAACTTTGCTGCAGGATCTAAAGTTCAAAGTTCAATAATGTATTTAAATGATACTGAACCAACAGAACTACAAGTTACTGTATCTGCAGGTTTCTAAAATAGTTTATAAGTTAAATAAAAAGCAAATTCGAATTTGAATTTGCTTTTTATTACACTATTTAAAATATGAAATTCTATACCCCTCTTCCAAATACTCCACATCAAGATCAAGAAGCTTATCATTGAAATAATTCACCATGTTTTTTAAACCACCAATTTCACAACCCGCATGATTTACTACAATCATAGGCAAATCATTATCAATCGCATATTGAGCATCTTTGTAGTTTGTGATTCCATCATCCGCCACAATAACTACGTCTGGATTGAACTCTAACATTTCAAAGATATCTGTTCCAGCACCAGTACCAATGGCTAAATGAGATACTTCTTTATTTACATCCCCAAAAACATAAACACCCTCTTCACCATCTTCTTTTAATACATTAGCCACATGCGTTGCTAATTCTGAAACGGTTTGTTTAGGAATATTTGCAGATTGATAATACGAGTTAATCACTCTATCCCTAAAATCAAAACCAAGCTTTTTAGCCCATACATCACTCACACCATATTCAGGAATAGAATCCCAAACATCATGACAACGATACACACAAATATGTCCCTTACTTAATAAGTTTTTCTTGTGTTCAATAGACTCAACTAATTTAGTTTCCAAATGCGAACCCGTAGTATAGAATATATTCTCATGAGAAATAATAAAGTTAATCCCCTTTTCCAATGCCTGTTCAATCACCCTATTTGTAGCCACCCAACAAACACCAATCTTCTTTACTGCTTGATCATCATCACCAAATAAAACACGATCCCTCGTACAACGATTCCAACGAACCCAAGTACCCTCATTCTTTAAGCATTCAATTACATCTTTAATCTTCATAACCATAAAACCCCTCGATAATCTTCTTAATCTCAACCAACTCATGATTGAAATCATCAAATTCACCCACTAAGACCCTTACTTCTTCACAATCTAGTACTACATCACTACTATTTTAGCTTATTCAATACACATTCCAACAATTCATAATCCTCATCTGTCATCTACCTTAAGCGTAATAAAAGCCGTCACATTATGCAACGGCAAGTCTTCTATGAAACTTATATATGTGAATAGCTAATAAAATTATTAATACAATCGACACTGTTCTATGAAGAAGTAATATTATTGGATGTTCAACCATAATCAATCCTAGTATTCCTAAAGCAAAGGATAATATAGTTAATACAATAATAAGAATATACTTCAAATTCAATCTTTTTCTATACAGGAACACATGAATCAAAGCCAATACTAAGAATAAGGTAGAAGCCAATTTATGAACCATGTTCCAGTAATTGGAACCATAATAGTCAAAACAAAGCTAATAGCGAGTAAATAATTCAAAACCCTTCTCATACTGTCTTTACTCCAAACGTAAAATAAACCATATGAAAAATCCAAACAATCAATAAAACAATATTACCAACGACAATGCCCTTCAATCCCATCATGATAAATCCAATGCTCATTAATAAAGTTACTGAACACATAATACGAAGCTTTGCTTGTTTCGTCATACCACTCTTCATATTGTTATCTTTATACAACTTCGTATTCTTAAACCAACCATCCAATCTTTCACTTGATTTTGCAAAACAAAAAGCTGCAAGCAACACAAAAGGAACCGTTGGAAGAATCGGTAATATGACACCAATAATCCCTAACCCTAATGATATGCATCCAATCATGATATATAGAATCTTTTTCATTATACCTCTATATATAACTCATATTTTATAAGAGAAGTCATCTCTTGTTAGGTTTTACTAACTTTTGATTATTCTACTGAATTTATGACTTGTTATCAATCGGTTTGCATAATCCCCTATTTATAGCTATAATACAAATACAGAAAGACTACTGGATACAGTGGTCACTCTGAAATCATTCTAATGCGAAGGCACTAGTTTAACTTCTTTGCGTGAAAGGTGGACTAGTGTCTTTTGCATTTTTCTATAAACATCAACGTAAGTCGTAGTATTTGAATTATGGCCATTAAAGCCATGGCAACGTCAATATAAAGATAAATGTACATATGACAACCTCCTACAATAATCGGAATCGAGCCGAGAACGCAAGCTAAATTACTTTTAATTTCAGAGGTACCACCCTACTGTACACAGTAGCCAATTCCAATTATAAAACTTCAATGTGAAAACATTATTAATTCCAATAAATTTGTTGCGATTGTTCCTATTTCATCTAAAATGACTTATTTTCATTGATTTAGATAGAGTTAACCTTGACATTTAAATATATCGATTATTTAATATACATACAGAAAGACTACTGGATACAGTGGTTCCTCTGAATTAATTTAGTGAAAAGACACTAGTAATCCGTTGGGTTTGGGTGAACTAGTGTCTTTTACATTTTTCTATAATCAATAATGTGATTCTAAGTATTTCTACTATGGCCATTAAACACATGGCAACATCAATGTATAGATAAATATATATACAACACGTCTTCCTGCAAAAAAATTGAAGGATCTGTCAAGAACACAAGCAGATATCATTTTTAATTCCAAGGGTAGCCGTTACTACATCCAGTAGCCAATTCCTATTATAAAACTTCAATGTGAAAACATTATTAATTTCAATAAATTTGTTGTGATTGTTCCTATTCCATCTAAAACGACTAATTTTCAACAAAATAAAAGAACGTCGTGCAGGCGTTCTCTTGAAGAAATTCTAAAACAATAATTGCAATCCCATTACGATGACCCACATATAAGCACAAGTCTTAGAAATCATCAATAAACCAATCTTTG
>OLPZ01000530.1_pt1 | contig 30407 bp, 30 predicted proteins | sample 1672711 | NCBI WGS metagenome assembly OLPZ01 (sample SAMEA3136716, study PRJEB25190) | human gut metagenome
TAAACCCTCATTTGCCTTACCACGAACTCCATCTGTTCCAAAATACTTACCCATTACTCTGAATCCTCCTTGTCTGATGATGTATTTTTAGCTAATTTCACACTTGCATGTACTGTCTCTGGTGATAGTGTAACATTTACTCGATTACCCTTCGCATCATAAGCCGCCAACGCTGCATTAGCCTCAAAATCTTGAATTTGACCTGTACAGTCAATCAACGCCTTCACAATTCGAATTGAATTCAATTGATTCTGGCTTGCCGTAATCTTAACTGTCATCACATCTATTGTAGGTGTTTCAAAATCAGTTACCTTTTGGTTTGATCCCACCAACAATTCTGGTTGGATTGTGAATGATTTTGTAACTTTTTTAGAAAGTGTAACATCAATCGTAGCAGGATCTACAACAGCTTCAATTTTTTCTGGCAAATTCTTTACCTTTAAATTGATGATATTTTCACCTTCCGAATATTTTTTCAAGTCAGCTACGACTTGCACACTACCCTTTGAACGGAATACCTGAATACTTGTCGCATCTCCAGTTAATGAAACATCTACTGTACTTGGCACACCAGCCACATCATATTTATCCGTATCTGCTTGTACTTCAACAGCTACATTTCTAAGATCCACAGTTGTTCTTGTATCGTTGAACAATTTTAAACTAATATCTTCATAGTTTACCACAACACAAATCATGATGGATAAAACCAAAGAAATAATTACAGATCCTTTTTTATCAAATAATACACGGTCTACGAGTTTACTAACTTTTTGAAATATCAAAGTCAGTAAACCACGCAACTCATTAAACCATACAGAAGGGCTCTTCTTATTTGGAGATTCCATGTTGACTGCCCTCCTTTTTCTGTTCATATAAATTCACAATTTCAATTGCCTTCACACGCTCATCCTTATTTGCGTCCTCAGTCTGCTTTTTAGCACGTTTCCCCATGGACTTGGCCTGAGACAACATGGGAACAAGAATTGAAGACGGATTTTGACTTGATTCTGTCACTAACATATTTGTTAGATAACGCTGTAAACCTTCTGGTGGATATTGCGTTAACTGGCCATTGACCGCAACTGAAATATTTCCTGTTTCTTCACTCACAATAATTGTGATTGAGTCTGTAATTTCACTAATACCAACAGCCGCTCTATGTCTTGCTCCATACTTACTAGGAAGATCCTTTGTGGTTGGAGGAAAATAAGCGGCTGCACACGCTATTTTATTCCCCTGAATAATAACGGCACCATCATGCATTGGTGTTCCATACTGAAATATTGTTCCTAATAATTCAGTTGAAACTTCTGAATCCATCACAATTCCTGTACGAATAAAATCGGACAAGCTCTGTGTTCTTTCGATAGAAATCAAGGCTCCTGTCTTTGATTTTGACATTTCTGTACATGCCTCTACCAATTCATTGATCATTTGTTGAATTTGTGAAACGGAGACATCCGTTGTTAAGATGGCTGTTGTTTTACCAACTTTCTCCAACATACCACGAATTTCAGGTTGGAAAACAACCAAAATAACGACAACTCCCCAATTCAAGAACATTTCAATCAAATAATTTAAAGCATTTAAGCCTAACCATACAGCAAAAGCCTTAATTAAAACAATAATCAATACACCCTTCACAAGTTGGATCGTACGTGAATTATTACGCACAATTCTTAGTCCAGAATATATCAATCCCCATACTACTAAAATATCCAATAATAATCGAATTAGGAATGTAATATCAGATAAGCTGAAACTCATCTAAAATACCCCCTTATTTTATTTATAAATTTTTTGAAATTAAATCACTTACTGAATCATACTCAACTTGAGCATGTGCTTTTACATCTTCATCTGCATACGACATAACTGAACCATGCACACCAAATTCAATCAACGGAATATCATTATGTCCATCACCAATTGTATATACATCTTCTTCTTTGATATCCGCATATTCAATCAAGAAATCTAAACCTGTCGCTTTAGAAATCCCCTTTGGTACAATATCAACAACGAAATTATTTGGATAAGCAACAACTTGTTCATAATACAAATCGTTGATTTTACTTGCCACTTCTAAAGCTGAATCTGTATCTTCCATTGATAATACGATCTGCGCAAAATGTGTCATATCCAACAATTCGGCTTCCGTAACATCTGGTTTTAAATTTGGATAACGATGATCCACTGCATTTGGCTGCAATACAATACGATGACGGTGAATTCCATCGTTTACAACATAACTAATCACAGTGTCTATTTTTTTTACATTATGTAAAATGTCTAAACAAACATCAAAATTCAAATAATTCGACAACAAGACCTCTCCATTTTCACCAAAAACCATACCACCATTATTTGTGATCAAATAATCACATGGTAAATTAAATAATTTGATTTGCGCATCAATCGATTCTTTAGAACGACCCGTCACAATCACAAATTTGTTCCCCTTATTTTTCCATTCTTCAATCGATTTTAAATCTTCTGGCATTACATCCTGTGCATAACGCAATGTACCATCATAATCTGTAGCTAAAAGCTTCATGTGTAGTTCCTCAACTTTTCTATTTATCATAATTTTATCACAAAATAACACATAGCTAATATAACTTTATGCATTTTATTATAGCTTGTTGTATCTTATACGATATATAAAGATTATTCTCTAATAAATCAACTTTTTACCGTACTATATCATTATACATTATGTCATATTGTTGTATAGCTTGTTGTATTTTATCACGTTGCTTTATTGTTGCTTTATTGACTAAACGCCCTAATTGTTGCTTTTTACGAGCTCCAGAAGCTAAATATAAAGCAGTCTATAGGTAAATATAGCAGTACCATTAGTACCATTTTAATTAAATATAATAATATATACTCTAAATAGTTAAATAAATAACCGAATTGATTATATTATAACTATTTTAAACCAGTCAAGCGGTACTATTTAGGGTATCTGTTTCAGTGACAATAAAGTACCATTAGTACCAAAATCAGTGACAACGCACTCCAGAACGTATAAAAATGGACCTGATTATTTCAAAAATCATAAAAATAATACTCTTTTTTCTAGTGGGAACTTTTCGAGCATTTCTTACAATATTATGAAAATTAAAAACCTGGAGTATACGATCACCAGGTTTATAAATATTATTTAGTCATTTTCATGAGCTCCATTAATACCACTATAGGAAATAGAATAATAACAATTATATAAAACATTACTCCTCCTTACTGATTGCTACTAGTTCGAAAATCTGTTCACTGTATGCACTCACAATCTTTAAAGCCTGGGGCATACCCTGTAACACAATCATATCATCATCTCTAACACACGACAAACATTTCAATAAACAATCTAAACTTGTAACTTTTTCTAATAACTCATCTTTTAACATTTTGTAATCTCCTTTATTCTTTACTATTTGTATAATGCATTAGCTAATACGTCGTTAGCACGTTTTAGAGCATTGTCATTAGCATGACTATACACATTTAACGTTATACTCACGTTGGAATGTCCTAACTTTTTAGATACACTTACGATGTCCGCTCCGTTAACTATGCTGACTGTAGCCATAGTGTGGCGTAACTTATGAGGGTGTATATCTGGTAAATCATACTTCTTACCAAACGCCGTTAAATGCGTATTATAAGCACCTGGACGCATTAGCTCGCCGTCGTCTCGTGTAAAACAGAAACCTTTATTCTTTACACCTAAACGATTAAACGTTTTATCCTGTATTTCCTTCCAGTTGGCTAACACGGCTAACACTTTCTCATTAACGTAAATCTCACGACTCTTACCATTTTTAGGTGTGTTAATTGTAACGCCCTTATTAGGTATATACTGTAAGTTTCTACAGATATTAACCTTACCCGTTTCGAAATCAATCTCAGACCATTTTAAACCAACTATTTCACCAGCTCTACATCCTGAATCTATTGCAAACAACATGAGCGCTCTCCATTTTGGAGGCTCATTATCTAAACAAGTTAGAATATATTTAACTGTTTCTTCATCATATGCGAGTATTGTTTCATCTAACTTATTTTTAGAAGCCTTCGGAGGTTTCATTTTTTGCATTGGACTTATTTCAATAATTTCATTTTCTACGGCACTCTCGAAAAAGGCGTGTATCTGAGTGTAACGTTGTATTACTGTGGAGTGATTGAGAGCTTTACCAGTAAGACGGTTTTTCCCATTTACCTGTAGATCAGTAAAATACTCTTTAACCATTGAGTATGTAATATCTTCCATTTTAATATTACCAAAGACCTCGCTCGCACTCTCTAACGCTCTCTTATACCCTATAACTGTGTTCTCTGATAGGTTTACGCTTTTCTCTTTTAAGAATATCTCAACGTATTTAGAGAATGTAGGCTTTCGACGTTCTTCCTCGGCTCGTTGTTTAGCCTGAATGATTTCGGCTTGAACTTGTTGTTTTTGTTCTTCTTTGGTAAGTACTTCCCCACGTTTACAGGCGGCCTCAAACTCGCCCATAGTGCGCAATAACTCGCGCTCTATGGTTCGTTTGCTCCAGCCTTCTTGAGGTGTAAACGTCGTTGTATACGGCGTTAATTGTTTGCCTGTTAGCTTGTCACGGCCTCGGCTTACTTTAATCTGGTAACTGATAATTTCGCCCTGTTTATTTCGGCGTGCGTTGTAAGAAGCCATTATGATACCACCCTTCTATCATCTTATATATTTGTTGCCATTCTTGTTTAGACGTAAAAGCTGGCGGATTATCGTACGTATTACAGTGCTCTGTAAAATACGCTTTTGATAGAAAATAGAAGGCTATATATCTATATAATTCCGCTTCGTCCCAATAATTTCCAGGCCCTGAATAAAGCGTTTCGCCGTTCGTTAGGTCCTCGAATATAACTCTATTACCTTCTTCGTCAACCGTGATTCTGTAATCAATAGACTTTTTCATGTTAAAATCTCCTTTCTATACGGTTATGTACATCCCGTTTTCGATTATATAATACATCTTTACGATTATATAGTCAACAATTAATATGTCGTTTTTGATTATCTTTATACCGCATACGTTGTATTTAATACTCATAGACGTTATAATACCTATATACACTATTATGTAAGGAGGTATTTAAATGTCAGTTTCACAGAAAGTTAAAAGCGTTTTATTGTTGTCTGGAAAAGACCACTCAGGTCTTGCGTCATATCTAGGCATTAGTAACCAGGCTTTAAGTAACAAATTTTACCGTGGGAGCTTTTCCGCTAGTGATCTAGTGAAAGTAGCCGAATACTGCGGAGCTACTCTAATGTTCTGTACTCCAGAAGGTAATAGCATTACGTTAGATATTACCGACCTGGTAAAGGGGTAATAACAATGTCTATAAAGTCGAAAGTCGCTTACATAGTCGCTACAATGCTATTAATTGTATCTTTATCAGGTTGCGGAACAGAGTCGCAGGAGTCTCCTGAGCTCACTAATACGGGCGTTTATGACGGTTATACGCTTACGTTGGAAAGTGCTACACCTGAAACAGATGATTCAGGAAAGCAACTTATAAGAGTGAACGCCACGTATAAAAATGATAATTCTAACCCTGCGTACGCTTACTCATGTTTTTCTGTTCGAGCTTTTCAGAACGGCCAGGAGCTAACTGAAATATCAGATATAAACGGCTCAGAGTCGGAACTAATAAAAGAGATTCAAACGGGAGAGTCGCTAGACGTAAGTTATCTATATGAGTTATCAGACAACTCAGACGTTGAAATACTTATAGGAGAACCAACCGCCGACGAAACAACTATAGGAAAACTAACACAGTCATTAGAGACTAAATAAAGAACATGATAGTATAAAACAACGCCCACCCTATAATGAGGGAGGGCGTTTTAATGTTTAAAATCTAGTCGTTTCCACCTGTATTTTCCGATTTTCAGGGTGTTATCATTGGCTTTTATCCTTTAAATGTTTACATGACTGTTTTATTAGTCTCCGTTTTCGTCGTAGTCATTTGTAATATAGCGAGCTCGAATTTCGTCCGCACTATAAGTAACTTCTTCGTTCATACCGCCTGCGTTTGGTGTTAATACCAACTCATTAGTTTCACGGAACTCATAAAGAGCTTTATTTAAGAATATAGCCATAATGTTATTAGCGTTATTCTTTAACGCGGACTGGTTTAAAATATCTGCGCACATTTCGCTAAACATTTCCAACCATTGCGCCGTCTCTGTATTAGGTCTTTTGTTTTTCCAATCCCTTAACGCTCTAGCCGTATATCCTAGTGATCGTGCTAACCCCAGGTTTGACGGGAAAGTTCCACTCTCGTAGCACGCTCTAACGTAACATATAGTACGTTGCTTAATTTCGTCTATATCATCCAATGAAACGCGCTTTTTAGTGGCTACTTCCGCCAACTCTTGCATATTTAAGGATATTAACCCTTTTAGCTTCTCCTCCTGGTACTCGCCACTCTCGGCTTTATAACGGCTTTTACCTCGAACGGCGCTCAATTCTTTCGTCTTTGCTTCATTCATGTCCGTAACCATTTCCATCATGGTCTGGGCTTCTCGTTTTCCTTGTTTGTTCAATCTGTATCCTCCTCTTTGTCGAGCGCTTCGGCTCTAATCCATAAAAATCGTGTACGTTTATTACCTAAACGTTTAGCTTTTGTATTTTGACCTTTGTCGGTTTCAATAATCTTGTCTTGCGCTAAATACTTAAACATAGCGTTTTTTGCTAATGGGAATGTCATACCCTGCTTATCGTAAAATTTACGCACCTCTGAGTATATTGCGTCAGGGTAACAATAATAATAATTATCATCCTTATACCCCATAACAGAACGTGTTTCAGTATAATCAGATTCTTGACCTAGGATTACGAAACGAATTACGCCACGGTCGCATAACTCTCTAATAGCATTTAAAAACAGTTTTACAGGCGTTTCTTCGGTAATACGATAATTTTGTCGTTCCGCCAGCTTCATAAATACCGTCCAAGATTCCACTAACATTTCATCACTTTTTTCTTGAGACAACTGATTAATAGATTTTAACCATTTACACATGGTATAAATACCTATTTGTAAGTGAGCCACGTTTTCCGCTAGTCGCCTATGTCCGCCCGTTTGCGCTTTCTTTCTGTATTCATAAAATAGAGGTTCTAACTCTTTTTGAAGCTCTTCCCAGTTTTGAATAACGTATTGTATGTAATCGCCCATGCACTCATTAAAGTGATACGCTCGTTGTTGTACTTCGAATACGGTATCAATATCTAAATCTTCTGGTTCAATGTCTGCTGAAATGGAGCGAGCTATAGCACTCTCTCCGACATTAGAATAACTTTGTTCTGCGGTAAGAATCACATTACACTTAGGAATGTAAGCACCCTTTAGTGACCCGTCTGCATTCATTCTTTTGCGCCCTGTTCTATCACCTATTTGTCTCGCAACTGATTGCTCTATTTCTTCCATTTTGTCTTTTACCTTAGCAGTGGTGCTCGGTATAAGGTCATCTAACAAGACTAGAGTACTGTCAGTTAACGCGAATACTTTTTCAACAGAGTTTGAACTATCACGACAATTTGTGTTAGCCGTTCCCCCATTTTTAAACGTACCGAAAAAATTTACGAACATTTTTGACATAGTTGTTTTACCTATTCCCGTTTTCCCCGTAAAATAAAGAATAAAACGAGGTTCTAAACCTACCTCACGTAAAAGTGCATTTAATGGAGTTAGAAACGTCAACCCTAGGCCAGATAATACAATATGTTTTGAAGCACACGCGGGAAGAAGTTCAAGCAAAGTTTTAAACCTATCTTCGTGTCTTTCGGCCAAAAAACGAAAATCTCCTAAATCTTGCTCGAAACTAACTCGATATTTATCTGTCAATCCCTCGGCAGTTACGCTATAACCTCCGTTTAAAAAGACTCGCTTACCTCCGATAATTGCATAACCAGAATGTCGGTACACCGTAACTTCTGGCGCATTTTCACATTGGATTTGCATAGCTTCGACATATCTCGCTTTATAGGCTCGACCCAAATAAATACGGCAAGCCGCTCCGAATTTCAGAGTAGGGGTTTGGCTTAAAATATCCTTCAACGTTACGATTATATCCTCACTGTTTTGATACTTTCGTCGAGCATTGAAAACAAGCTCCTCACTCCGTTCGATACCGTCATCTATCACTCTTCGCTCTTTTAATATTGGCGAGTGGTTGGCTATAGCCGTCTCGCTCTGTCCTGTTACTTCGCCGTCCTTGATAATAGGCTCAACATAGTACAGTGTCCCGTCATCACCCACATAGTAATGATCGTTTATATCTTTGTAATGTTTCTTTATTTCGCTCACTAATCAAACTCACCCTTTTCTAGTTTGGAAATAAGCGAAGGAACATTTACATAGATTTTGTTACCACTTCTAATGTGTGGTAGATTTCCATTTTTTAACTGTTTTCTTAAAAAACAATTAGATACACCCACTGTTTTAATTGTGTCTTTTATAGACTGGTACACGGGTGTAATGTTCATATTCTCCATGTTCATCCCTCCTTTTAATATTTCAAGTAACCTCTTTCAATAGCTACGTCTTTCTGGACTTTGTCCACCAACTTCCAAACATGGTGTACAGTAACTCCCTCCAGATAGGATATACTTGCAACGTTTTCAGAGATAGAACCACTCCTATAAATATAAGAAATGATATCCTGCTCCCATTTTGAATACGTATTTAAAACCTTTTGACAAGCTTCCCAACCTAATCGCTCGATTTCACTTTTAAAGGTTGGCTTAGGATATCTAATATAAAAACGTAAACAATGGTTAGACATGTCAGAATAGAATTTTTTAGGCATTAGTTCCCTCCTTTCTTTCTTTCGTTTGCTTTTTTCAACCAATAACGGTTATTAGATTCTCGAACTTTGTCTGGATTCTTACGTCTCCATTCCCTTTTATACTCGCGTTGAGTTTTTAGGATTAATTCTTTTTCCTCTTTAGTTAGTTCCATGTTTTTTTCTCCTTTCTAAAATGCAAAAAGGTGCGCTATCAGTAAGGCCCTAAGCCGTTGCGATAACGCACCCTTTACAATTTAAACTCGTAACACTGACTAATAAATCTACTTTAGTCAAACGAATTTAATACAAAACAAATTCAGTTGTCTCGTTAATTATAGATTTGAATTAGAGAAATGTCAATGCATGTAGATGAGAATAAAGAGTTAAAAACGCTTTATATAAAGCATAATTTACACGTATACGTGTACAAATAACACGAGTAGAATTACGTTAAACACGAAAACGTGTCCAAAACTTTTTTTAAAAATTTTTTAATTTTTTTTCTAGAAGGTTTTTTTATTATTTTGCGGATATTTAAGCCACTCCCCCGCCTGATTTCGTCTTGCTTATATCCCCCTCGGGTGCGTATAGCGCATTTCTAGTAGGCTATACAAGCTAATTACGCGTACCCTTACAACCATACCATGAGACATTGAACGTGCTAAAAACCTATCTAAACGAGCTCAGAAATGGTTTATAACAACGAGTATTATATAGAGCGTATTATCGAACATATACAACGAACTTCAGGAACTAACAAGAATAAAAAAAATCATACATAAACTAATATGTATGACTTAATTAATAATATTATGTATAGTTTACTCAATAATGAGTTTCTGGAGAGCTCCAACAATGCGAGTGATCACATGATAGTATGCTCACAGATTATAGGACGACACTAAAACCAGCACCACGGTACTACATTGTCACTGTTTAACCTGGTGTAATTTTCTTGTTGTAGCTTGTTATAGCTTGCTATAAATTAATATGTCTTATAGTGGCACTAATGGTACTGGTATATTTACCTATATACATAGATATATTTAATTACTTATAAAACTTTAAAATTGTATGATTTTTAGCTCGTGTTACTTTTTTGTTGATTTTTTGCTTAAAATCACACTTATACAACGGCTACAAAACTAAAATATTCCCTATATATAAAGCATAATTTAATTTTTACGCAAAATTATATCACATACATTTAATAACAAGCAATATTGCTATCCGTCCTTGATTCACATCCTGCAACATAGACACCATTTTCTAATCGAATAATGACTTGTCCACGCCCAAACATTGATAATTCGGACTCTATTTCAATTTCATGACCACGTTTCTTTAATTCAGTAATTATATTCTCATCAAAGCCTGGCTCAACAATAAATTTCATATTCTCTATCCACTGAAATCGTTTGGCATCTAAAGCCATCTGTGGATTTAAATGAAAATCAATCATGTTTGTGACAACTTGCATATGTCCCTGTGGCTGCATATAACCTCCCATTACACCAAAAGGCCCTACGGGTTTATCATCTTTTGTCAAAAAACCAGGAATAATTGTATGATACGTCTTTTTATGAGGCATCAAGTAATTCACGTGAGATGGCTCTAAACTAAAATCATATCCACGATTTTGTAGGGAAACTCCATCTACGACAATGCCACTACCAAATCCCATATAGTTTGATTGAATATATGAAACCATATTGCCATCTTTATCTGCTGTGCACAAATAGACTGTACCAGATCCATGCGGCTTATCTACCCTTGGTGGCAAAGCCGAATGACCAATTTGACTCGCTCTTTGTTTACCATAATCAACACTTATCAAATCATCCACTGACATATTCATACATTTAGGATCTGTAACATATTCTTTGGCATCCGCAAAAGCCATTTTTAAAGCTTCCATCTGCGTATGAATACAATCGACATCTCTATCTTTAAATTGAAAATTATTTAAAACATTCAAAGCCATTAAAGCCACAATGCCCTGTCCATTAGGAGGTAATTCCCACACTTGATAGCCATGATAATCTACATGTATTGGATTGACCCATTCAACCTTGTGATCTTCTAAATCTTGTTTTCGTAAGAATCCACCAAATCTTTTAGATTCTTCATCAATACGATCTGCCAACTCTCCATAATACAAAGCATCTGTATTTGTATTAGCAATCTTTTCTAGTGCATCCGCAAGTTTTGGCATGCAAATCATCTGTCCTGGTTCAGGTGTTTTTCCATCAAAAGTAAAAGTATCATGCCAGCTCTTAAACTCCTCACTATTTGGAATCGCATTTAATGCTTTTTTCCACATACGAGCAATCTCTGCACTGACTGGATATCCATTTCTTGCATAATCAATGGCAGGTTCTAATAACTTTTTAAACGGCAAAGAACCAAATCTTTCACTTAAAGCTTTCCAACCCTTGACTGCACCAGGCACCGTAACTGGAATCCATCCTCGTTTTGGAATTTCATCCACTTTATCAGCCGAAATCGCATATGGAGAATGGCCTGAACTATTCATACCATACATCTTATCTTTCATCCATACAATCGCAAATCCATCGGATCCAAGCCCATTTGAACATGGTTCTACAACCGTCAAACAAGCTGCCGTCGCAATGGCCGCATCTACGGCATTTCCGCCCTGCATAAGCATTCTTAAGCCAGCTTGTGTAGCTAAATTATTTCCTGTGCAGACAACTCCGTTTCGTGCAATCACATTCGTTCTTTTGGATACGAATGGATTATCATAATAGTTAATTTCCATATCTTCATCACCGAGACAATTATACAAAAATTAGAGCAGACATTCCATCTGCTCTGATTTATTTATTCACTTTTTTTAAACCGGATAACTTTTCTACCTTATCCAATTTTTTTATCATCCACATTATGATTTATTCTATTCATTTTCCTTAAGCATTTTCTCAAGCATGACCATATATGAGTATCTTTAAGTTCCATGATCTAGATTGGATGATATCCTTAACATTTCAAGTACTCTATCCTTTTTGTGATTATTCACTCGATAAAAACCCTTTATCTAAATCCTATTTCCTTTTCTTGTTAAGTCCCATTGAATGTTTTTTCTAGAGTTCCTCTAGCTTAACCTTTGGAGCCTTCTCTCCATAGCTTCAACTTTTTATAGTTAAAACTTTCCGTTTCAACTCTATGTTATTGTCATCTTCTCACCGCTCTCTTTTTGTCTTAAGAGAAGTTTTCTCTGCTCTTACTTCTCTTTACACTTTCATTATAACCAACAAAATCAAAAAGAAAAGGCAAGTGGTAAAACTCGCCTTTTTACTGGTAAAACCGGTTATTTCATCGATATCTTTCTTTTTTTTCCTCTCGAAACAGGAATCAGAACCTTGTTTATAAGCTCAACTTCATCTTTATACCAAGCCACAATATATTTAGAATTCACAATATAGGATACGTGTACTCGTAAAAAGCCGAACTCTTTAAACACTTCTTCAAGTGCATTCATACTGTCACGCTTATGGAAAATGCCTTTTTTTGTATAGAAATACACCATCTTTTCATTCTTTTCCAAATAGTAGATATCTTCATACGAAAGATTCATACGAACTCCATCATAATTAAATTCATACACATGACTTTGAATACATTGCGAACGAATCATTTGATCATAAGCTGAAATGTCGGCTGCGATATTTTCTTTTGAAATATAGAACACACGACTTCTTTCATCGTCACCACGCGTCTTAATTGGATTTTCACAAACATAAATAACAATCGCATTGGAATTATCATGTACAAATACGCTTTCAATACGACTCGTCTTAAACATTTCATCAAACACAAATAATTGATACTCTTCTTCCTTCATCCGTTTTGCCAGATCACTCGCCTTTAAGTAATGACGAAAACACCAATCCTCATGCGTAAACAATTTAGATAATTGAAAAACGATGTCCTTAGTTTCTTTTTCATATTCTAATAGGGCTACTTTTATCATACTTATAATTATAAAGAGTGAACGCATTTTTATCAAATGTAAACCATTTCAAAATATTATTCTTTAAAGTCACGAATTAAAATCAAATCCTTAACAATTTCTTTTGCACTAATTGATAAAATGATTTCTCCCTTTTCTTTAGTTGCACCCTTTGGATCTCCACCAATCCCAAATGGTTTTTGCTGCTCAGTTACCCAATCCGATGCAAGCCAAGACAAATGTGCTTTCATAGCTGTATTTTTAGGAATACCCTTTTCACTTGTTTCTAACTTAACTAAACTTTCATCAATTGCCATGACCATGGAAGTCTCCATTTCTCCGCTATGAAAATCAAAAGTATTCCCTTTAGAAAACGTTGCCTTTACAGCTGGATGATCAAAGATTCCTGAGTTTAATACAAATGGATACACTTTAAAATCACTTCTTACTTCTGTAGAAATCAAATTTGCGACCGGTGCATTTTCACCATGACATACAAGAAAAGCCATTTTTTTAAAGCCATGATGAGCTAGACTTTCACATATGTCATACAACATATGATAGTAAGTCATAGGTTTAAATGTAATGGAGCCACAAAACTCTTTATGTTCCGTACTCAATCCGACTGGAAACAACAATAAATTTATGTCCTCGGCTTAACTCTTTTAAATATAGTCACACATAGTTGTGGCAATGAGTGTATCCGTACCAAGTGGTGCTTGATTTCCATGTTGTTCTAATGCACCCCTAATGGAATCAAAACAATTGTGTTTTCTCGATCGACTTGTTCCATTTCTAAACGTGTTAATTCTTGATACTTACAAATCATACTTATTTTGCCTCATAAATCAACTTAAAGCTTGGACGAATGGCTGCCAATCTTTTCCTCAAGAAATATCCAATGATGTAGTTAGCTGAGATTTTGATCAAGTTAAATGGAATTGTCGCAAGCGCAATAAATGAAGTTAAATCTTTAATACTTGGATTTACAGAACCTACCATCTGCACAACAGAATCTAACGCATTCCCATAGCTTTGGCATATAGTGGCAAAGTAATACATGCATTACAGAAACATGCGAATACGGTACGAATTAGAATTCCAACAATTAAAGTTTTCTTGTCTTATTCATCTTCTTATACACAAACCATGTTGGTAAAATAAATAGAACAATGCCTAAAAGATTTGCGAGTTCACCCACATAATCTGTGTTTGTTCCTACTGTCACAACTTTTACAATTAATTTAATAACTTCTACTAAAGCGGCAGATACAGGACCTAAACTAAATAGAGCAATAATACTTGGTACATCACTAAAATCAATCTTGTAGAATGGTGGCATCATTGGTAAAGAGAATTCCAGTGACATCAAAGCTCCTGCAAGACCTACAAGCATCGCCGTTAATACCATTGTTTGAACATTCCATTTTTCATCTTTTTACCTCCTTTTGATTCGGATAAGCTCTTCCAAAAGGAAAACCCCAAGAAAAATCTTCCCGGGGTCTAAAAAATACAAAAAATACTTTTGTGTCTTCTACCATCCAGACTATACTGTCGGTCTTGGAATTACACCAAGTCAGCCACTTGCGTGGGTCGCGGACTTTTACCGCCGGTAGGGAATTGCACCCTGCCCCGAAGAACTCATTGAATCTATGTTCGCAAATAAAATAACACACTTATTTTCATTATGTAACTAGTTAGTCTATTTTTTTCACAATATGATTATTTTTCACCTTTCATCTCAAATAAGATATCTCTTAGTTGCGCCGCTCTTTCGAAATCTAAAGTACGAGCTGCCTCTTTCATTTCCTGCTCTAATTCTTGGATCATCTTTTCCTTTTGTTTTGCCGGCAACTTTTTCTTCTTCAAATACTTAGCCGCCATTTCCTTAGTTTCCTTAGAACGAACTACATCGTGGATTGGTTTGATGATTGTCTTAGGAACAATGCCATGTTTTTCATTGTATTCCATCTGAATCGATCTACGTCTTGCGGTTTCATCTATGGCTTCCTGCATACTTTCCGTAATTTTATCGGCATACATAATAACTTTACCTTGGGCATTACGTGCCGCACGACCAATAATCTGAATCAATGATCGTCTTGATCTTAAGAAACCTTCTTTATCCGCATCTAATATCGCAATCAAGCTGACTTCTGGAATATCCAAACCTTCTCTTAATAAGTTGATACCTACAAGCACATCATATTTACCTTGGCGTAAATCGTGAATGATCTCCGTACGTTCAATCGTTGTAACTTCATGGTGTAGCCATGCTACTTTTAAATCCATATTCTTTAAATAGGAAGTTAAATCTTCGGCCATACGAACCGTTAGCGTCGTAATCAGAGTTCTTTCATGTTTTTCAATTCGATCCTTAATTTCATCTACTAAGTCATCAATTTGGCCTTCAATAGGACGCACTTCGACTTCCGGATCTAAAAGACCTGTTGGACGAATGATTTGTTCAACAATTTCCCCATGCGTTTGATCCAGTTCATAATCTCCTGGTGTTGCAGATACAAAGATGGCATTTTTAATCAACCCCTCAAATTCATTAAAACGCAAAGGTCGATTATCTAAAGCACTTGGAAGTCTAAAGCCATAATCTACCAATATTTGTTTTCTTGCACGGTCTCCATTATACATGCCACGAATTTGTGGTAAGGAAACATGACTTTCATCTACCACAAGTAAGAAATCATCTGGAAAATAATCAAAGAGTGTATACGGTCTTTCGCCTGGCTTTCTGCCATCAATATGCCTTGAATAGTTTTCAATACCTGGGCATACGCCAAATTCTCTTAATGCTTCTATATCGTAGCGACATCGTTGTTCCAAACGCTCTTTTTCTAATGGTTTACCCTGCTCATCAAAATAAGCCAATCTTTCATCCAATTCTTCTTGAATTGTGTCTGCTGCATGATTGATGATATCCATACTTGTCGCATAGCCGTTAGCTGGATAAATAATATACAGCTGATAAGATTGATTGACATGTCCTGTTACTGGATCCACTTCACAGATTCTTTCCACTTCATCATCAAACATTTCAATACGGATTAAATAACGATCCGTATGACCTGGTGTGATTTCAATGACGTCTCCACGTACTCTAAAAGTCCCTCTTAATGGATCTGTATCATTACGCTTATATTGTTGATGTACTAACGCTAGCATCAATTCATTTCTTTCAATGATCTGTCCACTTCTTAAAGTAAAGATCATATGACGATATTGTTCTGGATTACTAGCACCATAAATAGAGGCAACACTGGCTACAATAATCGTATCTCTTCGTTCTAAAACACTATTTACTGCTGCCATTCTAAGCATATCCAATTCTTCATTGGTCTTTGTGTTTTTATCAATATATGTATCTGTTTTTGGCAAATAGGCTTCTGGCTGGTAATAATCAAAATAAGAGACGAAATATTCCACACGATTATGTGGAAAAAATTCTTTAAATTCAGAATACAACTGTCCCGCCAAAGTTTTATTATGTGCAAACACCAAGGTTGGTCGATTCACTTGGGCAATCACGTTCGAAATTGTAAATGTTTTTCCAGTTCCTGTAGCTCCCAACAATACTTGAAACTTTTTATCTTCTTTTAAACCAGAAACCAATTCCTTAATAGCTTCTGGCTGATCTCCACTCGGTTTATATTCAGATACTAATTCAAACTGATTTTTCATACGCTCACATCCTTCATATATATATATATAATACACAAAAAGTAGGTTTATACCTACTTTTGTGCCTCTTCTATCGCTTTTTGTCTTTGCGTATCATCACTTGGTGTTTCATTCATCTTCAACAATACTTTTTCCATCAAAAGATCCCACGTCTTTTTATCACAATCTCCCGTTACTTCTAAACGATTGTCCTGTTGAAAACTTGCCAAAGCTTGAGAGCTGGTATTTGAAAAATATGTATCTGTTCGATCCACATCATATCCTAAATACTTCAGATATACTTGTAAAGCTTGGGCATTATCATCCACGCTGTCTTTTTTGATGACATCCTTTTTCTTGACTTTATAATAGGATGTTGTCTTCACTTCTCCAAGTTTTACTTCAACATCTGGTTTAAAACCCTTCTTATTGATGCTTGTACCTTTTGGCGTATACCAACGTGCCACTGTATACTTAAAACTTGTTCCATCTGAGAATGGTACTGTAACTTGTTCGGTACCTTTACCGTAAGATGTTGTTCCTACCGTAATCACTGTATCCCCTAAATTATCTTTTAAAGCACCAATCAGAACTTCGGCTGCACTTGCCGTATTTTCATTTTGTAGAACAACAATCTTATCCATTTTTACTTGATTGAATTCATCTTTTGTCATTTGTTTAGTGAACTTGCCATCTTTATCTTTTTCCTTGAAAACAACTGACTTTTTCGGAATCAAAGAACTCGAAATTTCCAATGCCGCATTTAAATAGCCGCCACCATTATTACGTAAATCTAAGACCAACTTTTTGATCCCCGCTTCTTGTAGGCTAGACATTGCCTTTGAAAAATCTTTGCCACTATTTTCTGAGAAACTCGTTAGAATAATTTCTCCATAATCTTCGTATACGTTACATACGACCGTTGAATCAAAAGTACCTGGAATCAAATTTGTCGTATATTCTTTTCCATCACGAAGATATTTTGTCTTAACATTCTGTCCTTCATGCGCCTTAATATATTTAATGATTGTGTCCGAATCATTTTCACTACATTTTAAATCATCTAATGAAATGATTTCATCTTGGGGTTTTAAGCCTTTCTTATCCGCTGTTGAATTGATGTATACGTTGGATACGACGAAGTTTTTATTTTCATTTAAATAAAAGGAGATTCCTAATCCTACATTACTTCCTTCAAGACTGCTCGAAAAGGCTTTGGCTTGTTCTAAGTCAAAATAGTTTGTATGAGCATCTTGGTCTAGAGTTGTCATTCCATCAATAGCTTGTTCCATAAGTTTGGAATCCAAGTTTTTGATTTTATTCGAATAATACCAATCTGAATTCAAAATTGAATAAATGGTATCAAATTTTTCTTGTTCTTTACTATTTCCTGCCGTTTTTTTATTTAAAATAACTGGTATACTTATGCCTGCGCCAAAACATGCAATGCATAGTAGTGTAATCAATATTGTTTGACTTTTTTTTCTCATAAGCTCATCCTGTTCTAAAACAAAATGGGACGAATCATTCGCCCCAATAATTCCATATAGAAAGTATACGAAACAATCCTTTATTCTGCAATGTTTTTATCGTCTCATTTTCAAATATTTTCTTGCCGCAAACAAGGATGCGAACCCACCAATCAAGGCTCCTGCAAGAATGATAGAGAGACCTACTTGAAAGCTGATTGTACTTGGTTTAAATAGGGCAAACATAGGTGTGAATAGTTTTCCGCCTAAACTTTCGTACAGCTTTTCATATCCAAAATGCACCAATAAATATGGAACGATAGATCCAAGTAGTCCAATAAAAATACCTTCGACAATGAATGGATTACTGATGAAACCATTCGTTGCACCTACTGTACGCATAATAATGATTTCCTCACTTCTTGAATCAATTGTCGTTCGAATCGTGTTATAAATCAAATATAAAGACAATAGAATCAATAAAGCAACAATGCCTAAACCAATCTTTTGAATCATATTCAACATGTCTACTAAACTTGTAACGCTGTCTCCTCCAAAAGCCGTGCTGGATACGCCATCAATTTTTTGAATCTGCGCACTTGTTTTACGGATAGAAGAAGCATTCTTTACATAAACAAAGAAAGCATTGGATAAGGGATTTGTTTCTCCTCGATAGGCTTTAAAAGCATCTCCCTTTTCTTTGATCATAAGTTCAAGTTCATCATCTTTAGAGGATACTTCTACCTTTGAAACATTCTTCAATTTAGATATTTCACTCTGAATACTTGATATAGCTGTTTCATCATCAATATCCTCATTTAAAATAACGTGAATACTCAAATCTTTTTGAACATCATTCGAAAAATAATTAACGTGTAATCCAATAATCAATATCGAACCAATCAAAAGTAGGGTAATGCCAATGGCACTAATGGCAGAAAAGCACAACATAATATGTCTTTTCATTTGGAGAAAGGCATACTTCAATTCGTATAAAAAAGTACGTAAACCTTTCATCATAAACTCTTATACCCACCTTTATTCGAATCGTGAATCACATATCCTTTATCTAACATAATCGTACGTTTTTTAAAGCGGTCAACCAATACTTTATCATGTGTAACCATCATGATTGTTGTATCTAGTTTTTGGTTGATCTTTTCTAATAATGAAATAATTTCTAAACTCTTTTCGGGATCTAGATTTCCTGTTGGTTCATCCGCAATCAAAACTTTTGGTTTATTCGCAATGGCACGGCCAATCGTTACACGCTGTTGTTGTCCTCCAGATAATTCGTCTGGATAACTTCTAGCCTTTTCTTTCAAATCAACAAGCTCTAATACTTCCATTACACGTTTACGAATTTGTTTGCGTGGCATACCCACAACTTCTAGGGCAAAGGCAATATTTTCAAAGACAGTTAATTTTGGAAGTAAACGATAATCTTGAAATACGCAGCCAACATTACGTCTATAGTATGGAACTTTTCTATGTTTTAAAGCCCCTACATTAATACCATCTACAATAACTGTACCTTCATCTGGAACTTCTTCTCCATTTAGCACTTTGATCAATGTAGATTTACCAGAACCTGTGGCTCCAATCACATAAACAAATTCACCTTTATCAATATGTAAATTGACATGATTTAAAGCATGTACTCCATTGGGATATGCTTTTGAAACATCTTTTAAATCAATCATAATGTTCCTCCTAACTAAAGAACTTTTCTGGTCTTTCCCTGCAAGGCGCTGCTTTGCCAGCTTCACAAGAAGTACCTGTGCCTGACCAGCCTGTTCCCCACGCAAAATCAGCACTCGCACTAAAACGAGCTACCGCATCACTTACAGACATTGAACCTAGATTATAGACTTCAACATGTGTATGTGGCCCACTTGAATTTCCTGAATTTCCCGATAATGCGATTGCTTGTCCTTGTGAAACGCTTTGTCCTGCACTTACGTAGATTGTTTGCGACAAGTGACAGAAACTTACGGCATAAAGTGTATCATTCACATTACACAACATTTCTATTGTGTTTCCACCACCATAAGGATATCCTGACCAGTTACCCAAATAGCCTGAGTTGCTTCCTACAGGGGCTGCGGCATATAAAATAACACCGCTTGCCGGAGCTACTACAGTTGTACCAATTGGAGCTGCCCAATCTAGTCCTAAGTGCATGCCTCCACCAGGATATGCCCATGTACCTGCACTTTTACTTCCACCTTGTATAGGATGTATAAATCCAGATACGGATTCAATCGATCCTGAGAAGTTTGTTGAAATCACAAAGTCTCGAATGCTATTCATGTCCACTTGTGCGGAACGTTTCTGTGCTTCTAATTCTGTAATTTTTTTCTGATATTCTTCAACTAGTTTATTATAAGATTCCTCTAATTCACTGGCCTGCTGTTTTTGCGATTCTAATTCTGCCTTTTGACTTTTTGCGTCCTCATCTAAACGTTTTTGTTCATCTTGCTGCAAAACAAGTTCTTTCTTTAATTTATTTAACTTTTTAATTTGCGACTGATCATCTTCTGTGATTCTTTCAACTCCAGAAATACGGCGAAGCATATCACTTAAACTATCCGATCCCATGATCAAGTCTATAATCATATTGGTTCCAATCGTTGTTTGTTCATTTTTCATACGATTTTCGATTTGTTCATTCCAAACATCAATTTCAGCTTGTTTTGCCTGAATCTTCTCTTCCAATTCTTTAATGTTGTTTTCAATCAATTCAATCGATTTTTCTTTTTCACTTATCTGCGTTTGTAGATTGGAAACCAATTCTTTTTGTTCCTTGGCAAGCTGCTCCATTTTTGTCGTATCACTCTGCAAAGAAGCGATGCTTGAAGTATAAGCTTCAATACTGTTTTGCAGACTTTGTTTACGATTCTTCTGATATTCCTGAAATCCCTGACAAGCTTTTACGCCAGCTTGTGAAGTTTGTGCCTGACTACACTTGGCATACCAGGCTTCTGTATCCGAATAGTCTTCTGCTGAAACAGGCATGATTAATGAGCAGGCCATAGCTAAACTTAGAAAACCTGCACAGAATTTATATTTTCTCATCTTGTCCACCTCAAATATTTTCTAACGGCTAAATAACTTCCTAGCATTCCTACAACCATTCCAATCAAAAGAATGCCGCCTGAAGTACACAATACAAATGGATATGGTTTCAGCATACTCATCAAGTCACTAAAAAACATACCATTCATTACGTGGTAAAGTCCTGTATAGCCAAATATACAAATCAAAACAGGGCCTAATGCACCCCAAAAGCCGATAAAGATTCCTTCTAATACAAACGGTAAAGAAATATACCAGTTATAGGCACCAACTGTTCGCATGATCGCAATCTCATCTTTTCGTACTAAAATTGTCATTTTAATAGTATTTCGAATCAAGAATACGGCGATCAAAACCATCAATCCAACAAAGACACTTCCCCATACACGGATATTTTTAAACAGTTGAATCGTCGTGTTGATAGCACTACCTCCATATGTAGCTTGAACAACACCATCCATTTTAGAAATTTTCTTTGTCACTTTTGAAATTTTTGTGTTGTCTTTTAATTCCACATTCAAAACGTCATATAAAGGGTTCTTGTCCTCTCCCTTATATTGTTTAAACATAGCTCCGTTTTCTTTGATCAACGCATCCAATTCCTCTTCTTTACTTGAATACGTTACTTTTTTTACGGAAGCAAGAGATGAAATTGAATCGGATAATTCACTAATTTCTTCATCTTCTAGTGTTGGATTTAAAGAGACTTGAATCATAAATTCACTTTCAATTTGACTCGTAAATCTTCCGACATTCATATAAATCACAAATATAAACAAAGCCATCAATAAAGCAATGCCAATCGATACAATGGAAGAAAAGGTCATCGAGAAATGACGGTGCATGTCTTTATTGGCACTGCGTACTAGTCTTGGTAAACTCTTAAAAAACAGTAACATTTTTATCACCTACATCACTAATTATAACATACCTATCAAATCAACCTACAAATCACAAAATTTCACATACACCTTCATTCTAATCCTTTCATGTGAAAACAATATTAAAACAGAAAAAAAAGATCGATTTCTCGATCTCTTATAAACTTTGACCTACTGCATCTGCCTTTTTAATAGCGATAATAAACTCTTCTTTTGTGAATGGGAAAGGTGCATTTTTCCACTCATTTGTTTTTGTAGCCGCTTCAGTCAAAGCTTCCAAATGGCTTTCATCCAAATCCACATCCGCTAAAGTCACTGGTAAGCCGATTGATTTATTGAATTTTGCCATTTTCATTAAATTTTCTTCATCCTTGGCATATGCATACAATACTAATACACCAAAGGATACAACTTCACCATGTAGATGGTGTCCATCACGTGCAATTGAGCAACTACCATTATAGAAGGCATGCGCAATGCTTGAATTATAATAATATTCTGGCTGGTTTGTTAAGTTTGAAACATATCCAGTGGATACGACAATATCCAAGGCAATAGCTTCGATTGCAGCTGAATTTCTATCATTTTTACAATCTTCCATACCTTGTTTACCATATTCCAACAATGGTGCAGTACAAGTTTTCGCTAATGCCAATCCCATTGTAGCCGTGTGATCTAAAGTCTTTCCTTGTGTTGCGAATTCAACTTCACATTGTTTAGACAACGCATCCCCAATTCCTGCCCAGAAATATTCACTTGGTGCTTTTGCGATAACATCTGGATTGATAAAGATGTGAGCTGGACAATGAGGGTATGAATAGTGGTCCAATGCTCCATTATCATCATATACTACGGCAATAGCTGTAGCGGCCGAACAGTTTGAACAGATTGTTGGAAATGAGAAAACCATTTTGTCATTCATTTCAATGGATGCGGTTTTACAAGTATCGATAGCTTTTCCTCCACCAATCGCAAAGATAACATCGGCTTCTTGTACGTTTGGATTTGAAGTCAATTTATGTACGTTCGTCATAGTACATTCAATACCATATACAATTGAATCTGTAATAATAATATCAGTCTCTTTAATGGCTTCACGAATTCTTGGCTCAGCAGCTGCCAAAGCTCTTTTACCACCAATCAATACAACTTTTTTAACATTGTATTTTTCGCATACACCTGGGATTTCGTTGTAACAACTTTCTCCGACTGAATAATTAGACATTTCAATTGTTTTCATAAACTTCTGCTCCTTCTTTTACTTCAACACTTTTTGTATGATAATTCTTGTATACACCTACAGTTAAGAATGGAACGATAATGATTGCGATAGCTAAATATCCACAGTATCCATATCCATATTTAATAATATTTGTTAATCCGGCTAAAGAAATTGTCATGGATACAATAATAATAAAGGCAGATACAATAATTCTTTTCTTTACTGGATTTTCTACATTCTTTAAAACACGAATATTTTCAAAGCGAGCCACAAATCCGAATGTTGTTGTTACTGCTGTAGAAATTAAGCAAAGTAATAAACAAATACCATATACAACAACCATCCAGTTTGCATTCATCGCATTTAAACTTGTCAATGTAGGTAGAGTTGTTTCTCCGTAAACACTCTTCCAAGAAATTAACATCAATACACTTAATACTAATGCGACAGCATTCATCACAAATGAGATCCACATTGCTTTTGAACAAGATTTTCGATCTGGTAAGATAGCTCCACATGCTACGATTGTTGGTAATGTCACACATTGAAAACCTGCATATGTAAATGCATTTAAGATGGCTTTAGGCATATTCATAAAACCATTTACAGAAAAGTCATTTGCTAAAATAGCTCCAATATTTTGACCTTTTATGATTCCCATACCATAAATAACAATAGCTGTTACCAAAATAGCCATACCCATATATGTACTTGCCATACGAACCACGTTGGCTCCAAAAATTGTTAAGCAAAGAACAACAATCCCAACCGCAACGACACAAGCATAATAATTAAATCCAAAGTATTGTTGTAATGCACTTGCAGCTCCACTAATAGCTGCTGCAACTGCCATCAAAACCATGATATTAAAGAAGATCTCAAATAAGATTTCCAACTTATCGAATGGATGATATAAGTTTTCAAACAATTCCTTTGCGCTTGTCAAATTTCTCTGGTTATACATCACCATGGCTTCTCGCATTGTCAATATCAATAGCAACATAGCTATTATGGCACTCACAATACCAGTCCATCCTATGCCTACATAATATGTATTTGCCTGATTTCCTGTGGCAAATCCACCTCCAGCATGTGCTGAGAATAATACGGCGCCTACCGAAAATATCGCCATTTTTCCAACTTTTTGTGCTTTCATACTTTTCCTCCTATAGCGTGCACAACAAGCTAACAAAAAAACCAATCGTTTCTTGCTGCCTGTTTAGACAGAAGAGACGAAAGGTTAGATTTACAATACTTCCGCGGTACCACTCTTCTTCATTCATTTAAGAATGCACTCATTTCAGATGCTATCACATCCTGCTTTATTAACGTTAAGCCTACGTTCAAGTCTTATCAACCTGACCACTCCATGGTAAGTTCAAAGTTCCATCTTTTATGTCTTGCACCAACCGACAACTCTCTAACAAAGGCTTTCCTTTTACTACTCCATTTCCTTGTGTTTTGTGCGTTTATAATAACACTACATTTTCATTTATGCAAGCATTTTCTTACATTTATTTTCAGTAAATTCGAATCTACGTTTTACATCCATCAAAAAAATGGTCCATATTACTCATATTTACCCTCAATATCCAATAATTTTTCTTTCTTCTCAATTCCACCTGCATATCCAGTTAAACTACTGTTGGATCCAATTACTCTATGGCAAGGAATCAAAATCGAGATCTTATTATGTCCGACAGCACTTCCCACCGCTTGTGCTGACATTGATGGAGAAATCATTCTTGCGATATCTTTATATGTCATAGTTTTACCATAGGGTATTTTAAGAAGAAGTTGCCAAACTTTCTTTTGAAACTGTGTTCCAATTAGATGCATATTAGGTAAAGCCTTTGGTTCTTTACCTTTAAAATAAAGATTTAACCATTCTTTTGTTTCTTTTAAAACAGCCGTTTCTTCTTCAATTGGTTCTTTTAAACCATTCGCATAATATTTTTGATTTTCAAACCAAACGCCAATCAATCCAATTTCATCGGCAGCCAATAACATTTTCCCTAATGGTGAATCATAATATTGTATATACATAATCAATCCTCTAAACAAGAAAAAAAGCCATCCGAAGATGACTTACATTTCAAAATTGGTGGAGCGTATCGGGATCGAACCGATGACCCCCTGCGTGCAAGGCAGGTGCTCTCCCAGCTGAGCTAACACCCCAAGTGCCTTTTAATATTACCTAATAATTTTGGAAAATGCAAGCTTTTTTTGGTAAAATTAAATTATGAAAAAGAAATGGACATGGATCATTATATTATGTATATTCAATTTCAGCTTAATGGGCTTTATTTTAACACACCCCACACCAAATTCGAAAGAAGCAACAAAGGTTGTAAAAAATGTTTCTACAAAAAAACAGGGAAATAAAAAATCATTTACGTTTGTAGGTGTAGGTGACAACTTGTATCATGGTGCGATGTATTGGTACCCATACCAAAGAGATGGATATTACAATTTTGATTCCTATTATGAAATGACAAATAAATATACGCAAAATGCAGATTTGGCATATATCAATTTTGAAACGTTATGCATTGGAGAAGAGTATGAATTGAGTGGATACCCTACTTTTAATGGGCCTATAGAAATTCTGTCTTCTGTTAATAAGGCTGGCTTTGATTGGTGGAGTTTAAGTTCAAATCACTCTATGGATCGAGGGGCTGAGGGTTTATTAACACAGATTGATTTGGTTCGAAAGAATTATCCAGATGTTATTACGACGGGTTCGCATACGTCTCAAAAGGATAAAAAGCGTACATTAGTAAAAGAAATCAATGGAATCAAAGTAGGATTTCTTGGATATACCTATGGCTTGAATGGATTTAATGTGCCTGAAGATAAGCCATGGCTTGTGGATTTGATTGATAAGGATCAAATGAAAAAAGATATGGAAGCTTTAAGTAAAGTGAGCGATGTCCAATTGGTTTCTATGCATTGGGGTGAAGAATATCAGATGGAGCCGACTGAAGAGCAGGAAGATTTGGCAAATTATTTAAATGAACTAGGTGCCGAGGTTGTGATTGGTTCACACCCACATGTTATTGAACCGGCAAAGGTTATTAAAGGAAAGAAGCAAGATACACTTGTGTATTATTCATTAGGAAATTATACAAGTGCCCAGGATATGGATATTACTATGGTTGGTGGAATGGCGAGCTTTACACTGAACTATGATCCAGATACAAAAAAGACTTCTTTTACAGATACTAAATTTATTCCATTGATTACATGGTTTGATGTAGGGTATAATGCATGGAAGACTTACCCAATCGAAGATTACAATGATTCGCTTGCACAAACACATAACTTAGCTTCGAATTATGATCTTTCAAAAGAGTGGGTGCAACAATTTGTCCAGTCTGTAATGCAAGATTGTGATGGAGTAGAGGTGGTTTTAGAATGAGTCAAAATCAAAAGACAATAGCCGAAAATCGTAAAGCAAGACATGAATATGAGTTGTATGATCGTTTTGAAGCAGGTTTAGTGCTTCAGGGAACAGAAATTAAAAGTATTCGAAGAGGAAAAGTTCAATTAAAGGACAGCTATATCAGTTTTCAAAAAGGGGAAGCTTTTATTAAAGGTATGCATATTTCTCCTTATGAATTTGGAAACCGATTTAATCATGATGAAACGCGTGATCGCAAACTCTTAATGCATAAGCAGGAAATTCAAAAATTGGAGCAATCTGCGCGTGTTAAAGGGTATACGGTTGTACCTGTGAGAATTTATTTGTATAAAGGGTTGGCAAAGTTAGAAATTGCTTTGGCGAAAGGTAAAAATCTTCATGATAAGCGTGAGTCTCAAAAGGCGAAGGATGCGCAAAGAGAGATTCAAAAGGCCTTGAAAAATCAGTATTAATAGATTATACTGATGTTCCTTGGGGATGTTCAGGCATTCGATGAGTAAATGTTTGGATTCAGCCACAGCCACGAAGGATACGTGTAATAACCAACTTAAATTAATTGCTAAAAATAAACTTGCTAATGTATTTGGTATGAACCAAAGCATGGCTTTCGCTGCTTAATTTTATTGCCTACGTTTGGCTTCGCAGCCCCTTTCTGAAATTTCGCTTTCTTATTTCAGACTGAGTGTTAAAGAAAAGAAGATAGAAATAAGCATTGGCTAGCTGCTTATTTTGAATCAACTATAGCTAACCCAAAAGAATTTTTGTTTCCATCCAAAACTTTTGGATAACTAGATGGAAAAAGCTGTAAACGCTGTCTCGTGGGACTTTGCTTAGACAGGAGTTCGATTCTCCTCATCTCCACCAAAGACAATCAACGCCCTTATTTAAAGGGCGTTTTAATTTATCGTGATGCATTTTTGAAGTATAATAAATAAGAAAGAAGGTATAGTATGAGAATTGCAGTCAGTTATAAAGATGGAGAAGTGTTCCAACATTTTGGGCATAGCTCAGAATTTAAAATCTATGAAACTGATCATAATGAAATTATTAAGAGTGAAGTGATTACAGTCGAAGGACATGGACATGTTAGTGTTTCGAATGCTCTAAAAGAACAAAATGTAAACATTGTACTTTGTGGTGGTATTGGACAAGGGGCTAAAACTGCATTGGCTAGTTTTGGAATTCATTCTTTTGGTGGAGTAACCGGAAATGCGGATGAGGCTGTTAAAAAATATTTAAGTGGGCAACTAGAATTCACAACGGATGTGACTTGTACAAAACATGAATCTGGCGAAAGTCATTCGTGTGGTGGACATTGCCATTAATTCTTGAGTTTTTCTTTTGACACACCTCGTATTTCGGTCTATAATCTAGGCAACAATAGTGATAAGGATATGAATGCATTCTATTCAAATGTAGAGAGAGTGTGGTTGGTGAAAACACTTTGCGAATGTATGTGTTTACTCCCTTTGAATTGCCCTTGAAAAAGTGTGCCGTAATTCTTGCGTTAAAAGGTTTGAGGTGTATACAGTAATTGTATAAACAAAGGTGGTACCGCGTGCGACAGACGTCCTTTGATGGCTGTCGCTTTTTATATGGAAAATGGAGGAAAGTAAAATGGAATTAGTGAACGTATTAGAAAATGAACATTTATCTATGTTGAACCACTCATGTGCTCATATGATGGCTCAAGCTGTTAAGCGTTTATATCCAAATGCTAAATTCTGGGTAGGACCTGTTATTTCTGAAGGTTTCTACTACGATATGGATTTAGGAGATGTAAAATTAAAAGAAGAGGATTTGGCAAAAATCGAAAAAGAAATGAAGAAAATTGCCAAAGACGGAAAGAGAATTGTTCGTGAAGAAATCTCTAAAGAAGATGCTTTAGAAATGTTCAAGGATGATCCTTATAAAATTGATTTGATCAACGGATTAGAAGATGGAAATATCACAATCTATCGTCAAGGTGAATTTGCGGACTTATGTCGTGGACCTCACGTTGAGACTGTTAAGATGTGTAAAAACTTTAAATTGTTGAAACATTCTGGTGCTTACTGGAAAGGTGATGCAAACAATAAAATGCTTCAACGCGTTTATGGTATTTGTTTCGATACAAAAGAAGAATTGGAAGCTCACTTAGAAGCTTTAGAAGAAGCTAAAAAACGTGACCACAAGAAATTAGGGAAAGAAATGGGCTTGTTCACAATTAGTGAATTTGCGCCAGGTATGCCTATCTTCTTGCCAGATGGAATGATTTTACGTAATATTTTGGAACAATACTGGTATCAAGAACATACAAAAGAAGGATATCAATTCATTAAGACTCCAATTATGATGTCAAAAGAATTATGGGAGTTGAGTGGACACTGGGATCACTATAAAGACAATATGTACACTTCAATGGTCGATGATCGTGAATTCGCAATCAAACCAATGAATTGTCCGGGTGCATTATTAGTATATAACTCAACTTTGCACTCATATAAAGATTTACCATTGCGTTTAGGGGAATTAGGACAAGTACACCGTCATGAAGCAAGTGGTGCATTAAACGGATTGTTCCGTGTGCGTACATTCACACAAGATGATGCGCACTTATTTGTAACTCCTGATCAATTGGAAGAAGAAGTTAAAAAAGTATTACAATTGGTAGATCGTATTTATTCAGTATTTGGTTTACCATATGAAATTGAATTATCAACTCGTCCAGAAAGTGGATATATTGGATCTGAAGAAATCTGGGATGCTTCAGAAAAAGCATTGGCACAAGCTTGTGTTCATGCAGGTAAAGAATATAAAGTAAATCCTGGAGATGGTGCATTCTATGGACCTAAATTGGATATCCATATCAAAGATAGCTTAGGACGTGTATGGCAATGTGGTACTGTACAGTTGGATATGAACTTGCCTGAAAGATTCGAATGTAAATATGTAGATGCAGATGGAACAAAGAAAACTCCAATTATGTTACACCGTGTAGTTTATGGATCAGTTGAACGTTTCATTGGTATCTTGATCGAACACTTTGGTGGACACTTCCCATTATGGTTAGCTCCACGTCAATTTGTTGTAATTCCAGTACACCACGAAAAACATGTAGAATACGCAAATAAAGTATGTGATGCATTAACAGCATTAGGAATGCGTGCAACAGTAGATTCTCGTAACGAAAAATTGGGCTATCGTGTTCGTGAGGCACAGCTACAAAAGGTTACTTACCAAATCGTAGTTGGTGATGGAGAGCAAGAAAACAATACAGTTACAATTCGTCAGAGTGGTAAAAAGGATAGTGTTACATTATCTTTAGATGAAGCTTTAGCTAAATTTAAAGCTGAAGTAGACAACAAAACATTGTTTGGAAAGTAAGAGTTTAGAGGTCAAAAATTGGCCTCTAAATTTTTTTGTCTTTTTTTGAAAAATTTGCTTGCAATAAGTTTTTATCCATGTTATTATAAACGGGCGTTACGGATAACGCAGGTGTTCTAAAAAAATAAGTATTCTGGAAATATTCTTGGAGAAGTACTCAAGTGGCTGAAGAGGTGCCCCTGCTAAGGGTATAGGTCGGGAAACTGGCGCGAGAGTTCAAATCTCTCCTTCTCCGCCATCTTATTTTTGGAAAATTATGGTCCAGTGGTGTAGTGGTTAACATGCCTCCCTGTCACGGAGGAGATCGTGGGTTCGAGTCCCATCTGGACCGCCATTCATGCAGATGTAGTTCAATGGTAGAACACAGCCTTGCCAAGGCTGATACGGGGGTTCAATTCCCCTCATCTGCTCCATTTAAAATTAAATATTGGTCCAGTGGTGTAGTGGTTAACATGCCTCCCTGTCACGGAGGAGATCGTGGGT
>OLPZ01000539.1_pt1 | contig 30128 bp, 25 predicted proteins | sample 1672711 | NCBI WGS metagenome assembly OLPZ01 (sample SAMEA3136716, study PRJEB25190) | human gut metagenome
ACATACATCATCGGCGTAGCGTGGAACAGTCACCGCTCAGGCGTACCGTACGCAGGAGCACCATTTCTCCAATCCAGTGTGTCAGATGAGCTTCGGGCGGTACCGGGAATGGCTGCGCGAGCAAGACGGCTGGAGTCGCGGGGAGGGCCTCCCCGCGGGCTATGTGCCGCAGACGCTGTTCTGGCTTTACGTTGATGGCGCGCCGGCTGGGATGGGTAAAATACGTCATGAGCTGAATGAATCTTCGAGGCTCGTTGGGGGAAATATTGGTTATGCCATAGACCCCTTGATGCGCGGCCGCGGACTCGGCAAAGAGATCCTGAGGCAGTTGCTTGCAAAGGCATCCGAGATGAGCATTGGGGAGGTCCTGCTAACCATCGACAAAGACAATCCGTCCTCGAAAGCAGTGGCCGAAAGCAACGGCTGTTTTGTGGTGGGCGAGAACGAAGAGCGGTGGTTTCTCACGGTGGAGTAGGGCCACCGCTCTTGAAAATTGGCCTTATGAGTCTGCCTCGAGAAATGCGTCGAGGAACTTCTCCATAGCCTCCTTTGAGCCCGTGGATACTCTGATAAATCTTGACAGGTCGCCATTGTTCCAGGATTTAACGAGAACCTTGTTGTCCTCCAGCGCGCGAGCTACTTCAGGCGCAGGATTCTTCGGTTCGACAAAGATGAAGTTTCCCTCGCAGCGGCGAGCGCAATAGCCGAGGTCGGTCAGTGCCTGCAAGATCCAGCGGCGTCCTTCCTTCTCGCTGTCGATAAGTTCTTGGACCATAGTTGGGTGGTCGAGAATGCGCTCAGCGAACTTGAGTGCTATGGCGTTGACGTCGAATGTCAGCTTAAGGTTATTGACATAATGAATGATCTGGGGATTTGCTATAACGGCTCCGATACGGCATGCGGCTAGGGAGAAGAGCTTCGAAAATGTGCGCAATACGATGACGTTGGGCCGCGAGATGGCGAGATCGAGGAAAGTCGCATCGAAGAAGTAATGATAGGCCTCGTCGATGATCACCACGGCGCCGTGCTCCTCGGCTTTCGCAACGACGGCTTCGACCTCATCGCGGGAAAAGGCGTTCCCCACGGGGTTGTTCGGATTTAGCAAGACAACGATGTTGGTGTTGGGGGTAATCGCGTCGAGTAGCTTTTCCATGTCGAAGGAGAGGTCCTCTTCGTAGGGTATCGGAATATGATTTATTCCCAAAAGCTTGCAGTTGACCCAATACATCTCGAACGATGGTGCCACGGTGATGCAGTCGCCTCCTTCTTGACCGAAAACTTGAAGGAGGTAGCGGATGGCCTGGTCGGAACCGTTGGTGACGGTGACATTATCGGGTTGCACTTGCAGGAATTCGGCGTACTTTTCAATGAAGCGCTGCGGCTCGGGATAGGTGGAGAGATACGTGGGGGTTATCTCGGTAAGCACTTCTTGCACGAACCAATGGGGCAGACCTTCGGGATTCTCGTTCATGTCGTAGCGCTGATAGTCATAGCGCCCCTGCATGGGAAAAATGCGCTCCATATTTTTGACGTGGGGGTTCACGTAGAAATCCATTGCGGGTCCTTTCGTTGCGAGCTCGTTAAGCGAGATATTCAACGTCTTTTCCTTGGTAAAAGTCTTGGAGAACTTCAGTGATAGCGCGTCCGATGTCCTCGTCGAGACATAACTCGCGGCTGCCGGCCTCGATGCTTCGGAGGAATGATACTAATTCGAGCCGAATTCCCTCTCCATCGAGCTGGTAGAAGAATCGCTGGTTTTCGCCGGGATTCTCGAAACGAAGCTCGAAGTAATCGGTTTTCCACCAAGGCGCGGGGATGTAGCCATAGCCCTCAGTTCCTGTAACAACGAGGGCTCCCTCGGACTTCGCCCCTTTTGCGACCTTGATCGAGGCGGTTGCGGCGGGAAAGAGGAAGTCTATTTTCGAGAAAAGATCGAACTTGACATCGGAATCGGCGAGCGAGGTGATAATTGTCTTGCGTTTGTAATTGGTTCCGAGCAGCTGAAAAATGGGCAGAAGCGCCATGGGTCCCCAGCCGCAGAGACTGCCCCAAAGGTTTTCGAGTTCTTCGGGTTTCTTCGCTTCGAGATCGGCCTTTGAGGTACATGTGGTGTCTACCGAGACAATCTTTCCGATACGTCCGCTCTGGACTAGGCGAATGAAACGACGATAGGCGGTGGAATACGCCGTCTTAATTCCCTCGGTGAGCACGAGTTCTTTTTCTCGGGCGAGTCGGCGCAGTTGCTCGTCCTGGATACTATCGAGCACCAGGGGAGGCTCGCATAGCACATGTTTTCCTGCTTCAAGTGCGGCGCGTATGATTTGATAATGAAGGTGGGGTTTGACCACCACGGATGCAGCGTCGGAGCACTTGAGGAGATCCGAGAGGCTTTCAAAGGAGGGGATGGAGCTCCCGGGCCCGTTGGAAAGCGTGAGATTGCAGGGAGGGGGGACGTAGGCGCCGCTTATGGTGAGTCCGTTTACGTAATTCGACTCGCGTATGATTTTTTCGGCATACTTGTTGTCGGCTATGATACCGAGGCGAATATTACAGGATTCAGTTCGGAGTTCAGCGCTGGAAATCCCCTCGGTGCGATCGAGGTAGATCACGCGACACCATTTGCCCAGGTAGTCGAAATAGCCCTCCCAATCTGACCCCACCGTGAAGATGTCGATGCCGTATCGAAGAATATCGTCAATCTTTTGCCCAGCGTATTCCTCAACGATGACCTCGTCGGCGATTCCTAAGGATTTTACGGCCTCCACGCGCTCCATAAGTGACTGGCGGACGTTGATCTTTCCGCGAGCCTTGTCAAAATCTTCAGAAGTGACACCAACGATAAGGTGATCGCCCAGGTCTCGGGCACGCTTGAGCAGATTGATGTGGCCCTGGTGCAGCATATCATAGGTGCCGTAGGTAATGACTTTGGTCATGGGCTTCTCCGGTTTGCGTTGCTGGCGTTTAATCTCGAGGTTTGAGGTTAGATTATCCCATACCCCGGGGCGGGGAGGGGTAACTGTTCACGATAAGGAAAAAACAAACTGATCGTGAACATATGATGAAGGTTCCCCAGTGCGACGTAAGTCGATACGCCAGGATGTTTTGATGAGGTAGAATTCGTTCAGACCTGCTTCTCGGAGAGACTGAAATGAGGCAAGACGTGATTTTGAATAATTGGTTACGGGGGGGGGCGTTCCGGGATAACGTAGCGTACCGCCAGAGCTCTTCGGCGACCTGCTTTGCGAGCACGTTCCTGGAGGGCTTTACGCGTTTCCCTCTTTGCTTTGTGCAACCTCTCTTCGGAGGAGGTTGCCGTGCTTAGCCTCTACGAGTTTGAAGCTCTGACTCGGGCTCATTCTGGCCTGCTTGGCTCGCAGCGTAAGTTAGCTGACGATGCCTGCATTTCTCTGGGATCGGCGAACAAAGCGATAAAGTCCCTGCGCGATGCGGGCTATTTGTCGTCGTCAAATGAGGCAACAGCTGCTGGTGAGGCGGCTCTTGATGCTTACCGGGTAAACAGCGTGGTTATTTTGGCGGCGGGCATGGGTACGCGCATTGCGCCCCTTTCGTTTGAAAAACCCAAAGCGCTTCTGACGGTGCAGGGGGAAGTGCTGATCGAGCGCCAAATACGGCAAATTCGCGAAGCGGGCATTCGTCACATCACGGTTGTGACGGGCTATATGCGGGAGTCGCTCTTTTATTTAAAAGACGAGTTTGGTGTCGATCTCGTTTTCGCGCCCGATTATGCGGAGCGCAACAATCACGCCTCTCTGCTGCGGGCGAGTGACTCGTTGGGCAATTCCTTTATCGTTTCCGGAGATCAGTATTTTCGGGAGAATCCCTTCCGCTCCTTCATGTACGAATCTTCGTGTGTGGCCGTGCAGACGGAGGGCGATACGCGGGAGCGAATCTTGGAGACCGACAAGAATGGTTATGTCACCGCAAGTCATTTCGGCGGGGGAGCGGGACTGTGTGCCGTGGGCCCGGTGTACTTGGAGGCGTCCGATTCTCAAAAGCTCGTCTCCATTATCCGCAAAGAATATGACTTGCCCGAGACGAAGAACAAGTTTTGGGAGCAGTTTCTGCTAGAAAGAATTACAGAGTTCCCCCTGAAAGCGCAGGTTCTTCCCGAAGGTGCTATTTGGGAGTTCGACTCTTACGAGGATCTCTGCTCCTTCGATGCCGATTTCTTCTTGAACGTGGACTCGCGCATTGTCGACAATATCTGTCGGGTCGTTGGGTGTGAGCGGTCTGCCATTACGGGGGTTTCCCCGATTAAAGAGGGCATATCGAATCTCTCCTTCCTCTTTACGGTTGATGGCGAGGGCTTTGTTTACCGCCATCCGGGAAGCGGTACGAACGAGGTTGTTAACCGCGAGGCCGAGAGTTACTCTCTGGGAGTGGCGAAGGAGCTGGGGCTTGACCATACGTTCCTCTACGAGGATACCGTTGAAGGCTGGAAGATCTCTCGATATATTCCCGGCTGCCGGTCTTTTGATTACGGGGACGGCGAACAGGTTCGCGTCGCTCTCGGCCTTGCGCGTAGCTTGCATCAAAGCGGTAAGACGTCTCCATGGAGTTACGAGCCCTTCGAAGAGTCTGAGGGGCTGGTTGCGCTCCTCAAGGAGGCGGGCTACCCCCTGCCGGAGAATTTCTCAACGCTAAGCGCCGATATCCGCAAGCTCTCGTATCTGAGCTCCCTGGAAGATGGCAAGAAGGTGCTCTGTCACAATGATTTCTATGGGTCGAACTTGCTTGTTCACGATGGCGGTATGGAGCTAATTGACTGGGAGTATTCCGCCATGAGCGATTATGCCTGTGACATTGGAAACTTTGTCGCTCAGGGTTCGGGGTATTCTGTCGATGAGGCAATAAACATCTTGCCGTTGTATTTCGAACGAGAGCCTACGGCTCTCGAGGTGCGGCACTGCATGGCCTACGTTGCTATCATCGGCTATTACTGGTATGTCTGGGCAATGTACAAAGAGTCTCAGGGTGATCCCACGGGACCATGGCTTGAGGTCTGGTATCAGGCGGCGAAACAATTCGGAGATTACGCGCTGGGGCTCTACGGCGAGCCGATCGGCCTACTTGCTCAGGAGGACCTTACGCAGGAGCGCTTCGACGAATTGGTGGAAAAGCAGCGGCGAGGCGAGGCATCTCTCGAAGAGATGGCGCTTCTCGAACCGTACCGGGCGCGACGGGCGGTGCTTCTGGCATCGGGCTTCGGCAGTCGGATGCTCCCCATTACGATCAACACGCCCAAGCCGCTGGTGCGCGTGCGAGGCAGGCGCATAATCGAGACGATCATCGACTCCCTACTGGCTATCGGGGTGACCGATATCGTGGTCGTTCGGGGATATCTTGCCGATGAGTTTGATGTGCTACTGAAAAAGTATCCGATGATTCGCTTTGTCACGAATCATCAGTTCGATTCGACAAACAATATCTCATCGGCATTGGCGGTTTTGCGAGACGATCCGCTTGCGTTTCAGAATGCCTATGTTGTTGAGAGTGATTTGCTGCTCACGAACCCCGATGTGCTCTCTCGCTACCAGTGGCGCTCCAATTATCTGGGCGTGCCGGTAGCGGAAACGCCAGACTGGTGCTTCGAGGTGGAAGACGGGAAGATCTGCGACCTTCATAAGGGGGGCACGCACTGCTTCCATATGTTCGGCATTTCGTACTGGAATGGCTGTGATGGGAAGAAGCTTGCGCAGGATATCGAAGAGGCATTCCAGCTGCCGGCCAATCGACAGCGGTTTTGGGATGACGTGCCCTGCGTCATCAGTGCGGAGCATTATGAGATCGATTTGAGGGAATGCACCTTTGAGGACGTGACCGAAATCGACTCCTTTGCCGAGCTGTGTTCAGCTGATCCGAGTTACGACGTTTCCTCGTATTCCGACTGTTAGAAAGGTTCAGCCATGAATGTATGCGTTGTGGGCGGTGGCCATATCGGTACCACGCTTTCGGCCTATATAAAGCAAAGCTATCCCGAATATTCGGTCAAATTGATGACGCGTCGTCCCGAGCGCTTTGGTGAGGCGATAAAGGTAAACGACATTGAGGGAGGCTTCTCTTACGACGTCGCTCTAGACGCCATTTCGGCCGATCCGTCCATAGCGGCGGCGCAAGCCGATATCGTGTTCATCGCACTGCCCCACTTTGCCATAGAAAAGGCGTTTTCCGATATTGCCTCCCATGTTGCAGAAGGGGCTTTCGTGGGCGTGATTCCGGGAAGTGGCGGATCCGAGTTCTTCTTCGAGCGGTATTTCGGCGATCGGGCTCACATGTTTGGGTTCCAGCGCGTGCCCTTTACGGCGAAGCTGGTCGAGTACGGCCATGAAACCAATCTGAAGAGCTGGAAGCCTTTTAGCGTGGTGGGAACGCTCAAAAAGAGTGATCTGGAAGAGGCGTGTTTGAGGGTAGAGCGCTGCGGATTGAAGACCGAGAAGGCGGCAAACTACCTCGCTGTTTCGCTCACTCCCTCTAATCCGGTTCTGCATACCGCTCGTACTCACGATATTTTCGGGGCCTTTTCTCCCGATCACGAGTTTAGCGAATGGGGAAAATTCTATGTCGGCTGGACCGATGATGCTTCTCGCACTATGCTTGCCGTTGATGATGAGCTCCACAGGCTCTTTGACGCTATTCCTGAATTGGATATGTCGTCGGTATTGCCCCTCGTGCAGCATTATGAGGCTCCTACCGTGGAGGCGATGACGGAGAAGATCAATTCGATCCCCACCTTTCAGACGGTGATGGCGCCTATGAAGCCCTCGCCGTGCACTGATGGCGCCTTTGTTGCCGATACCTCGTCCCGGCTGTTTACAGAGGACTTCCCCTGGGGGCTTTGCGTGATTCGGGCCTATTGCGAGATTTTCGGTGTCGCTTCTCCCACAATTGACGGATTGCTCCAGTGGTACCAGCGATACATGGGGGTGGAATATTTCGTGGGGGGAAAGTTCGCGGGGAAGGACTTGGCCCAGACGGGCATCCCCCAGAATCATGGCATAACGACCCCGGCGCAGGTGCTCGCGCTGTTTGATGCGTAAGTTCTCGTTGAAGGAGTGATCTGGTGACCCAAGAACACAACTTCGACAAGGGCTTGTCGCCTTTGACTCCCGTGTCGGGGGAGGGGGCTGCGCGAGAGACGGGGCATGTGAACCGTGGTACGCGTGTGGCCGATGAGTCTTATTTCGCCAGCCGCTCGCTCAAGAGCGGCTCGGCGGGATGGTTCCTGCTTATGGGGCTGGGAGTGGCCTACGTCATCTCGGGCGATTTCAGCGGATGGAACTACGGGATCGCCTACGGAGGATGGCTGGGACTGCTCATTGCGTTTATCGTGATGGGGCTCATGTACGCTTGCACCGTATTTGGATTGGCCGAGTTGTCAAGTGCCATGCCGACCGCTGGGGCCGGATATGGTTTTGCGCGCCGAGCGATGGGAAAGTTTGGCGGCTGCATGACAGGTTTTGCTGTTCTTATTGAGTACGTTTGTGCCCCTGCGGCTATTTCGACATTTATTGCGAATTATGTTGCCAACTTGGGCATCTTGCCTGAAGGGGCGAGTCAGATTGCTGTCATAGCCGCTGTTTTCGTGGTATTTATCGGGTTGCATCTTATCGGCGTGGGCGAGGCGCTCAAGGTGATGCTCGTCATTACCTGTGTGGCTCTGTTGGCTTTGGTGGTTTTTGTTGTTGGCGTAGCGCCCGCATTTGACCCGGCCAATCTTTTTAATATTTCCCCGACGAGCGACGGCGGCGCCGCACTGCCCTTTGGGCTTGCGGGCGTGGTCGCCGCTCTGCCCTTCGGAATTTGGTTTTTTCTCGGGGTCGAAGGTGTCCCGCTCGCGGCGGAGGAGGCCAATGATCCTAAGCGCGATATGCCGAAGGGCATCATTGGGTCCATGGCCGTTCTGATCGTTACCGGTCTTGCCGTTCTCTTTCTTGCCCCGGGGGCGACAGGGGCGCAGTTCATGGGCAGCTCGACGGCTCCCTTGGTGCAGGCTCTTGAAGTTGTGGGACAAAGCGGTATGGCGATGTTTTTGAACTGGGCGGGCTTGTTCGGACTTGTGGCATCGTTCTTCTCATTGGTGTATGCAGGGTCACGCCAAATGTTCGCCTTGTCCCGTGCCGGCTACCTACCTCGCTCGTGGGCTCTGACCGGCAAGCGAAAGACTCCGGTGCTCGTTCTGCTGATCCAGGGGATTGTGGGCTTCGGTCTGGCGGTTTTGGTGCAGAGCGGGGATACGCTCATCAATGTGGCGGTGTTCGGTGCTTGCACCTCCTATGCTCTGATGAACTTGTCGCATATTCTTTTACGACGCCGAGAGCCCGAGATGCATCGGGGATATCGCACGCCGGGAGGGACCGCGACAAGCACGATAGGGCTTTGTCTCTCCTGCCTTGCTCTCGTCTCGACATTCTTTGTGGACGTGGTGGCGGCTTGTGCGGTACTTGCGCTGCTCGTCTTCGGTGCCCTGTACTTCTGGGTCTGGGCGCGTCACCATTTGGTGGCCAATGCACCAGAGGAGGAGTTCGAGCTTGTGCGCAAGGCTGAGGGAGAGCTTAGATAGTATTTGGGAATTGTGAGGGACGATATTCGGTAAGGAGTGCGTCGTGACCTATGAGAAAGATATTGAGAGCCTGCTGAAGCAGCCGAGTCTGTATCCTGATTTACCTCGAAAGTCGGAGGATCGTCGTAAAGACGACCTCGTTCAATGGCTGGAAAAGTACGGCGAAGTCAATCGCAGTTACAATCTTTATGGCTTGGACGTGGTTGACTTCAGGAATCCTGACGACTTCCTCGACAACGGCGTTTTCAAGAGCCAACGGTACAAGGCGAACTCGTCTTTCTACCCCAATGGGAGCCGGTTCGCCTATGACTACAGCATTGTGTTTCGGGACAAAAGGCTGTTCGATGCCTATTTTGCCCGTCTGCTTCCGTCGGAAGAGATGCCGACGACCTATGCGTATCTGGTGAATGGGCAATTGCTGGGATGCGAGTGCGATGGCGCGCCGATGTCCATAGAGGAGTTCGCTCAGCGTCATGACGGTGAGCATCTGGCGGTAAAGCAGACGTTCGGTTGTCACGGGGTGAACTTGATTTCCTGTCATGTTGAGGGTGGTGGGACGCGCGAGGGAGAGAGTCTGCGCGAGCTTTTTGAGGGGATTTCTCCGGTCAATGGCGCTATGTGGATCATTCAGAGATGGCTGAGGCAACATCCTCAGTTGAGTGCCTTCAACGCCACGTCGATCAATACACTTCGTATCGTCTCCTATCACACTGGCACGGAAGTGGTTATCAGCGGCGCCTCCCTTTTGGTGGGACCCGAGGGTTCGCTCATCAACAACCCTGAGGCGGGCAATGAGACGCTTTTTGGTATTGGACTCGATGGGACGGTGTCTGAATCTGCTTACAGCTTTGCCTTGGGCGCGCGGGTTCCCACGAGCCATGCGGGTGAGACGATTCCGCATTTCGCCAAGGCCTGCGCTTTGGTCAAGCGCGCTCACGCTTTGATTCCGGAAGTGTTTTCGGTGGGTTGGGATGTTGTCATCACGCCGGGTGGCCCCCTTTTGCTGGAAGGGAATGACGGTTGGAGTCCGCGCGCGCTGCAGTTTCCCAACCAGCGCGGCGAGAGACCGATGTGGGAGGAGCTGTTGTCTGCACGTGAGGCGGCCTTCGGTGTTTCTTTGAGGAGTGCGGAATAACGCTTATGAGCAACCAGAAAAGAGCCTTCTTCGACTTTGATGGGACATTGGTTGACTTCGATACCGTCAATTCCTTCATCCGCTTCGTTCTGGCCGCTCACCCCGAGTTGGATGTAGAGCCGGATACGTCGCTACCCCATAAGCAGTATCGCCTTAAGCTTTTAGCGGGCTTAGGTGCATGCGAACTGGATGCGCTGGCAGGGGATTATTATCGCACCAAAGTGCGGCCGTTTTTGATCGAGGAGTCGGTGGCTCGACTGGAGGCGCTGCGTGCCGATGGCTATGATGTGAGTATCATCAGCGGAAGCTATGATCTCTATCTGCGTTTCTTTTGCCGGGAGATGGGCATCGATAATCTTATTTGCACAGAGGTCGCCTTCCGCAATGAGGAAGGTGTTGTTCGCTCCCTTTCTGAGTTGAATGCATCGGGCGTTGCCTTGGACGGATTTGAGTGTATGGGCGTGTTCCGATTTCTCGATTGCCTCGGGGAGAATAAGCTTCAGCTGATGGAGAAGAAGATGGGGCGTTCCGATTATCGCGAGTCCGATTCGGTGGCATTTTCGGATTCCGCTACGGATCTTCCCCTTCTGAGGGCGTGCCAGAACGCGGTTGTGGTGGCTCCTCGAGGCGCGCGTGCGGAGCCTTGGATGGAAGAAAGCGGTTTTGAGATTCTGAGATACCGCTATCCTCTCAGGCGAAAGCTTTTCCGCAAGCTGTGTTATTACGGGAGGAAGCTGGCAGGGGTTAGCTCCTGAGGGGTACATTGTCGCGGTTTTGGCGCCATTGCTTGCTGCGCTGGCCCGACCGCATGGGATGGTGATAGGTGATAGGTGATAGGCAAGGGGCGGGTTATGGGTTCCGTGGGGCGATACGATTCGATTGACTTAACTAAGTTCGTGCTGGCGTTCATGGTGGTATTGATTCACATCAATCCATTTTCTGCAGAGGTCAATGTCGTCGTTATGCCGGTTTTGCGGCTTGCTGTGCCGCTCTTCTTCATTATCTCGGCTTTCTTCTTTTTTACGAAAGTCAGCGTGGGGAAAGGCGCGACGGAGAGTGACGTGGTTCAAGCCGTGAAGCGGGCGATTGGTTTTACGAAGCGTAACCTCTCGCTGTATTTCTTCTGGTTGGCTATTCTTATAGTGCCCGTAATTTCCCTGCGAGGTTGGTTTGGTCACGGCATCTTGCGAGGCGTCTTTGTCCTGCTCCAACATTTCTTTTTCGGTAGCACATTCATCGCGTCGTGGTACATCATGGCGCTTATTATTGCGGTTTGGGTGGTGCTCATTCTCTCGGTGAAACTGAGCAGCACGCAGGTCGTTGCAATTACGGTTCCCTTCTTCGTTGTGTCTTGTCTGATGTCGAACTACTACTACGCTCCTCTTACCCAAACTCATCTCGATACGCTTGAATTTGCGTTTTGGTATCCATACAACTCCTTTTGGATCGGTCTGTTTTGGGTAGCTGTGGGGAAATGGATTAGTGATCGGGGGGGTCTGGGAAAGTGTCTCCTCTCGCAGCCTTTTGGGTTGCACGGCAGTTGGCGTTGTCGCTCTGGGATTTGAGCAGTGGTTCATTGTGTCGAACCATTACTGCTTCGACTCGAGCGTCTATTTTTCGCTCCCACTGGTGGTCGTCCCGTTGTTTCCCTTGCTTCTGAGGTGGAAGGTTTCCTTGTTTTGTGGGGCGTTTCTCCGTGCAGCGAGTACGGTAACATATTGCCTGCATGCGACCCTGGGAAGTGTTTTGGCGGTGTTTCTGGGTTGGTGGGGTTTGCCTGCTTCGGCGGCAGTGGTGCTGGGCCCCGTGATAATTACGTGCTTGCTGGTGACGGTATTGCTGATAAGGTTTGAGAGGTATCCGGGGCTATCGTGGCTGCGATACGCCCATTAAGGTGATGACGTGGCAATCGAGCCCAAACGTCGCGAAGAAAGAGGTGTGTTGTGAGGGTTTACGAAGGCGATATTCTGACGGTTGATGCGCAGGACAGTGTTGCTCGATATTTGGTGGAAGACGACGGCCGCATTTTGTTCGTAGGGGATGATCTGCCCGCCGAATACGAGGAGGTGCCTGTCGAGCATCTGGGAGAGAGAGCATTATGCCCCGCTTTCGTGGATACCCATGAGCACTTGGCCTCTTTTGCAACTTTCAATGCGGGACTGAACGTTATGCACGCCCGTTCTAATCGGGATATTCAGGCGATGGTTGTCGATTTTGCGAAACGTTGTTCGTCGAAGATTTTGGTGGCATTCGGCGCATCTCCCTATTCAGTGATTGAGGGGCGGCTGCTTTCTCGCGACGAGCTTGACGAGGTGTGCCCCGATCGACCGGTCTTTATGGTGAAGTACGACGGTCATGCTTGTGTGGTTAATACGGCATTGCTGGAGAAGATTGACGGCAAGGTGAAAGGCTTGCGTGGTTATCATCCTGAGAGTGGGGAGATGAACCAAGAGGCCTTCTTCGCAGTGAGTGATTACATCACAGGCAGTCTTTCGATTCCCGAGCTGATTGGTAATATCCAGAAAGCCATGGATTTTCTAGCTGGGCGCGGTATTGGGATGGTGCACAGCGTGAGCGGGGTGGGATTTGCGGGCGATCTAGACATTAGCCTGGAGAAGTGGCTGGGGAAGAGCGCTCAGGGCGGATTTCAAGTGCGTGTGTTTCCCCAGTCGATGGATGTGGGGGTGGCAACAAAGCGAAAGCTGCCGCGTATCGGAGGGTGTTTCGAATGTGCGCTTGACGGTTGCTTTGGAAGTCATGATGCCGCGCTGGTTGACTGCTATGATGATGCGATTGGCGGCTGTGGCGTTCTGTATTACTCGGACGAGCAAGTGATTGATTTTTGCAAGGCGGCGAATCGTGCTGGTCTGCAGATCGAAATGCACGCGATCGGGGATGCAGCCTTTGATCAGGCGACGCGCGCACTGAAGGCGGCGTTGGACGATACGCCTCGCGAAGATCACCGTCACGGCATTATTCATGCTTGTTTGCCGACGGAGGAGGGTATAGCCATTTGCGCGGAATACGGCATCCATTTGCCCGTCCAAACGAGTTTCATAGGATGGCCGCAGGAGCCCGACTCTTACTTGTCGGACATTTTGGGGGCAAAACGGGCGGCGCGGCTGAATCCGCTGCGCCGATTCGTTGATTCTGGCATCATCTTGTCGGCTGGCAGCGATGCGCCCTGCACCGACCCCGATCCGATTTTGTGGATGCAGCGAGCATGCAGCCACAGTGTGCCAGAGCAGAGTCTTACCGTGCGAGAGGCGCTGCGGATATGCACATACAACGGCGCTTGGGTTACCTTCGATGAGAAGGATCGTGGCTCCCTAGAGATTGGAAAAATGGCCGACATGGTGATTCTTTCCCAAAACCCCTATAACATGGCCCCCGAAGATTTGGGGAATCTAAAGATGGAAAGGATCATTCTGTCCGGGAAACCCTACAAGCCGCAACATCAGAATGCCCTAGCAGCCGTGGCGCGGGGGATGGTCTCTGGGGGAAGAGTGTGAGGTTTGGGACGCCGATCCAGGGGCCAATCGTTTTTCTTTCAATTGAGCACATGGGCTGAACGTTCGTTTGTGACTAGGGCACATTGACGCAGAGCTGTAGAAGAGGACGTCTGTTGGTGTGGGCCCAAAGAAGACTTATGGTTCTTTGGGCCCACACCAGGGTCACCTGCAGGGTTGCTCCCTTGGGCTTAGGTACGAGGCTCTATTGCAATAATAGGTTAACTGGTTTTAGAGATTGTTCGTGTTCCGATGTGGGTAGCGTCCCGATTGTTGGTGTAGGCGCCTAAAATCTGGCTCTCATTCTAACCCATCATCTAGGCCGCCCTCCTCCCTATTGGGTTGTCGGCAACCACGGCCTCGATGATGCGCCTGGCATGCTCCTCGGCGGTCCCGTCGTAGGCCGCCTCCGGGGCGGCCGATCGTGCCGGCGATACGGCTGTGTTTGGCAATAGCAAAGTCGACAATTGGGGACGCTGACGTTTTTCTGTCCCGGATTAATATGCCGCGAGCCCCAAAGACTTCCTGTAGGCCAAAGGGCTCAGCCCTCCCAATGATACCTTTATTCTCTTTTCGTTATACCAATGAATGTACTCGTCGAGCGCATCCATGAACCTATCGATCGTCAAGCCCCTCCAGTCTCTCCCGCAGGAGAACTCGACCTTGAGGCGCCCGAAGAAGCCCTCCATGGCGGAGTTGTCAGGAGAGCATCCCTTCTCCGGCATCGAGCGCACGATACCGTAGCGCTCGCAACGCTCTATCCAGCCCGGCCAGCGGCAGTAGCAACCGCGATCGCTATGGCCGATGGGGGTTTCGCCCTCGGATAGCTTCATCGCGGCCGCATCGGGCATCGTGTTCACGAGCTCGGCGTTGGGCGATGTCGATTGCGACCAAGCGACGCACATGCCATCGAGGCAGTCGATGATCGGGCTTAGGCAGATCTTGCCGGCGGGTATGGAGAATTCCGCGATATCGGTGAGTCAGAGTGCGTTAGGGGCATCCGCACGGAAGTCTCGCTTCACGATGTTGCCGGGGCATCGCTTGACTCTCCTTTGCAGGAGCTGTACTTGCGCTTGGCAGGACGCTCGGCTGCGAGGCGCTCGTCCTTCATGATCTTGCAGGCAACCTTCTCGGATGCGGCGATGCCCTCCATCTTGAGGGCGGCGCGTTTCCTCCGATAGCCATAACGGCTGCCGTTTTCGTGGAAGATCTCCGTTATGCGGATCCGAAGCCCAGCATGCTTGTCCGGCCTGGAAAGCGCCCCCTTCTGATAAAGGTAGCTGCTCTTGGCCATCCCTACCGCATCAAGCAGCACCTTGAGCCTGTGCGCCGACCTGAGGCTCTCCACAAGGATCGTCTTCTCCCTGTTCGTGAGCATCCTCGGGTCGGCGCTTCGGTCTTTTCCCAGAAGCTTCACCGTCCCTTCCAAGATCGCGCGCCGGAGCTCCAATCTGTCGATATCGCGCCGCAAGGCCTCGGCGTACTACTCGAGCTCTTCGATGGTTCTCGCATCCGGCTCTCTCGTCATCTTGCAGGGCGCCTCCTCGTCCAGAGGTCTCCGCTTCCAATTGTAGAGGGCGGCCCGCTCGGCACCGAGCCCATCTGAGACCTCCTTGGCGGATCCTTCCCTGGTGACGAGGTCGATGACGGCTTTCTCCTTCATCTTGTCGGGGATGCGCGATGCGTCGGCGCGCTTCGTCCTGCGGCCGGGCTCGAGCTCGTCTATCCAAGAGGCGAGCAGCTCTTGAGACGGATATCCGAGCGCTCTCATCGTGCGCGCAAGGCACCGACTGTACTCGAAGAAATGATCGACGGCGATGCGCTTCTGCTCGTCGGCGTATCGTCTGTGCTTTCCTGACGGCGGTACGTCGCTGTCGCTCTCGGGGTATTCGTCATATCAAGCGCGCAAGGTCGCCCGAACGGGATATCCTGGCTTCCTTATGACTGATGCGGGACTCAGGTCGTACTTGACGAACAGTTCCACCGCCCGAAGCCTCTCTTCCCTTGAATACATCTTCGCCTCCAAATCCATTCGATTTGGGACAGGCTTTCGTCAGCATCCCCCGATCTGGTATGGCTCCAAGTAGGTTTCTGGTAGAAGCTTTGCGAGGGTTTCGAGGATGCTCTCGCCGCCGCATCCCGTCTTCTTGCGGTGTTTGTCCTAACGGAGCTTCAGTTGTTGGCTATAATCTATCCGATTTATTGGAAATTGATCTGGCTGCAGGGCTACGGTCACGATTGATTGGTGGACATGAAGTACTTAGATTGCATCTCGCGGCATGCCGCCGACAATCCTAACAAGATCGCGATAAGCGTATCTGATGGACGCCGCATGACCTACGGGCAGCTTGAATGCGCCTCGAACAGAATTGCGTCTTTTATTGATCGCGACACAGCGCGAAAAGAACTCTCTTCTGTGGCCCCGGTGATTGTGCATGGGCACAAGGATCCTCTTATGGTCGCATGCTTTCTGGGGAGCCTGAAGAGTGGTCACCCCTATGTGCCGATCGATATGCACTCGGTTCCGCGTGATCGCGCTTTGGGCATTATGGGCCAAGTTGGTCCCTCCATCGTGTTTGAAGTTGAGAATTCCAACGAGGGCTCGTTGGCGGCCTGCATAAAAGAGACTTCCCCATCAGGGGGGGGTGCTCATCGAGCCATGAGTTCGTCGGTCGAGATGAACTAGAGCACCTTGTAACTACAAGTGGTGAGCCCGCCATCTCAACTAGTGCGGTATCGGGAGATGATCTCGCTTATATCATCTTTACATCTGGATCCACGGGTGCGCCGAAAGGCGTTCAGATAACCGCCGATTGCTTTGACAACTTCTGCCAATGGGCTCTGTCAATTGGATCGCAGAGAGTCCCTCGTGAGAATGCGGTTTTTCTTAACCAGGCGCCCTTTTCGTTTGATTTGTCAGTTTACGAGCTCTCACAGGCGCTTTGGGCTGGAGCCACTTTGTACTGCCTTACCAAACAGACTCAAGACGACGCGCGTGAACTTATTCGATCCTTTGGTGATTCGGATGCCACAATTTGGGTGTCGACACCCTCTTTCGCAGAGTTGTGTTTAGCCAACCCGGAGTTTGGTGCAGAGTTGCTGCCGCGCTGCGATTTATTTCTGTTTTGCGGAGAGGCTCTACGAAACACCACCGCATCTCGTTTGCAAGAGCGCTTTCCCTCGGCGCTTATTGTGAACACCTACGGTCCCACTGAATCGACCGTAGCGGTGACGTCCGTGATAGTGACGCCGGAAATGTACTCATCTGAGGAGCCGCTTCACTGTGGTTTACCGAAGCCGGGTACTGAGATTCGCATTGCCAAGAGTATCGATGAAGGTACATTTTCTATCGAAGAGGCTGAAACGGGGGAGTTGGGCGAGATTGTCATTGTGGGCGACACGGTCGCTCTAGGTTACTTCCAGCGTGATGACCTCACACGGCGTTCTTTCGGTGAGTTGCTTTTTAACGGCGAGCGAGTCCGCGCCTATCGCACGGGCGATGAGGGATTTTTGGATGAGGATGGAAACCTGCATTGCAGAGGACGAATCGATTTGCAGGTTAAACTCAACGGATTCCGGATTGAGCTCGGAGAAATCGAAGAGAGTCTTGTGCGTCTTCCCCAAGTTAAAGAAGCGGCAGTTGTGCTTGTTAGGAAATCGGAATCCTCCTCACATCTCGAAGCTCATGTTGTTTCGGCTGTGCCGAGGGTGCAATCTGATTTTCGGGAGGGCTTGGCGCTTAAGGAGGAGCTCAAAAAGACTTTGCCCCACTATATGATCCCTAAGAAAGTGGTTTTTCGGGATGCGTTGCCAATGACCCCCAATGGCAAGATAGATCGCAAGGCGTTGGCTTAGCGCGGGTACGGTGCTGTCGTCTATGAATTTCTATATCGATCCGGCGTTTTACGTAGTTCTGGCCGTTGCCATTGTTCCGGCAGCCATTCTCGGCTTCACGGGGCATCGAATGAAATACTACGGCCTTGCTGCCTCGCTCGTTTTCCTGCTGCTGCTTTTCGGGGAGAACTTGCAGGGAATGGTGGCTTTCCTCGTGTTTCTTGCTGTTGCGTGCGCTGCTACGTTTTGGGTGCTTCGCAGTTGGCAGAAGGGCGAGAAAACTCTGTGGAAGTACCGCATTGCTCTTGTGGCGGTAATCGCTCCTCTCGTGATTTACAAGATCGGGGCGGTGTTCGACCACAACCTGATGGGCTTCCTTGGGTTGTCATATATCACCTTCAAAGCCGTGCAGGTGGTTATCGAGGTGCGCGACGAAGTAATTACGGACATGAACTTCGTCGATTACCTGTACTTCCTCGTTTTCTTCGCGCCCTTCACCTCGGGCCCCATCGATCGCAGTCGGCGCTTTACCGAGGACGCTAACCGCATCTACTCGCGATCGGAATATGCGGATCTGCTGGCGCGGGGGATTATGCTGCTGCTCATTGGAGCGGTGTACCAGAAGGTACTGGGAACGGTGTTCTACGGCTGGTTCACGCCGGCTCCTGTGGGCGACGGGCCTTGCTGGCGCGAGCTGGCGAGTCAGGTGAAAGATGCCTACATGTACGGCTTCTACCTGTTTTTCGACTTCGCCGGCTACTCGCTGATGGCCATGGGCGCCAGTTATTGCTTCGGCATCAAGACCCCGCGAAACTTCCGTGCACCGTTCTTGGCTTTGGACGTGCGCGAGTTTTGGGACCGCTGGCACATCACCCTCTCCACGTGGCTGCGCGATTTTGTGTTCATGCGCGTAGTGAAGTCGGCCACACGGCGCAAGATGTTCAAAGAGAGGCTGCATACTGCTTGTTTCGGCTATCTTGTGAACTTCATGCTCATGGGTGTTTGGCACGGGCTAACGGTCGACTATTTGGTGTATGGCGCATACTACGGCGTGCTTATGGGGGCGACGGATGTGTACCAGAAGAAGTCGCCGTTCCATAAGGCTCACAAGAAGAAGCACTGGTACAAGATGTTGCAGTGGTTCGTTACGATTAACCTGGTCATGCTGGGTATGGCCATTTTCTCAGGTCAGTTGCACACGGTAGTAGGAGGTCTGATTCATGGCTAACGGCACGGTAGAGGAGCGCATGCTCGATTTGATCGAGGAAGTGTGCGATGATGAGGTGATTCGCGAGGAGCGCGATATCGATCTGTTCGAGGCGGGGCTTCTGGACTCCATGGCCGCCATCGAGCTTCTGGTTGGTATCGAGTCCGAGTTCGGCGTGGTGATTCCGCCCACGGCGGTCGAGCGCGAGGAGATGAATTCGGTCAACAAGATCATTCATCAGGTTGAGATTCGGGTTCAGGGCTAAGCATGCGGAAGCTTATTGCGGTCTGTTGTGCGCTGGCGCTTGCTCTGAGCGCTGGTGTTGCATGGTACCTGCAGGCGCCGACCGACGGTGCTTTGCGGGAAACGGCGCGGGAGAACCCCGCGTGTGCTCGTCCCGCGGGAGCATTATGGGGGAGCCCGGCGTTGCTAGCCGAGATGGTGAAGGCGCAGGAGGCCCAGGGGCGTACCGTAGGGTTTCTGCTGGGCTCTTCTGAGCTCGGGCAAACCGCCGAAGATTCTGCTCATCCGGTGCGATTCTTCGAGGAAAACGACCTGGGATTCAGTTTGATCTCCCTTGGCGCTGGCGGGTACCAGTCGCTTTGGGCGGCCATCGAGACGGCGGCGTTGGACCAATGTGGCGCGCTGCCCCAGAAGAAGATTGCCTTCCTGATAGGGGATCAGTGGTTCATGAACGAAGAAGGCTGTACGCCCGAGGCTTTCCTTAATAGCTTCTCGGAGGAAGCCTTTCGCGAGTGCATGGAGAGCTCTGGACTGAGTGAGGGGACTAAGTGGCATATTTGTGCACGGGTTGAAGAGCTGGGGGTAGATGCTCAGAAGGTGAGCGATCTGACCGATAATTCACTTGTGGCGAACGTGAACCGGGCCGTGAGTGACTTCGTGTCGGGTGGGGAGTGCCGCGCAGCGATGGCAGAAGGTTTGGCGGCCAATGAGCCGTTTGAGCACAGCGATGGCGCGACAGCCCAGCCGGATTGGGATGCGTTGATGGAACGGGCCGAGCAGGAGGGCGCGGCGGCCTGCACGAACAACGAGTACGGCATCTACGACGAATACTTTGACACGTACGTGAGTGATGTGGCATGGGGCCAGTACTATGAAGGAGAGCCATTTACGAGCTGGAGTGAAACAGAGTTTTGCGACCTGCGGCTGTTCCTTACGGTTTGCAAGGAGCTGGGGATAACGCCGCTGCTGGTCATCGAGCCAGTCAACGGCGAGTACTACGACATTCAGCCCTACACGAAGGAGAGTCGCGCCGAGTTCTACGAGAAGCTGCGTGGTGTGCTCGATGAGGCTGAGGTGGACTACGTTGACCTCTCCGGGCACGATTACGACAAGTACTACCTTCGCGATGTCATGCACCTCGGCTGGAAGAGCTGGGTCGAGGTGGATCGGGCGCTGTGCGAGTTCTACGGAGGAGGGGAGAGCGATCGGTCTGACAGTAGCGTCGCCGATGAGGTTGGCACTCGGTCGGATGAGCGTGGAGAGACGTCTGCAGAGAAGGATGCTGAGGCTGCTGCCGACGAAATGCTGGAAGTGGAAGGTGCTGGGAAAGAGGTCTTGGAAGACGAGGAGGCTGCCTCATGAAATGGCTGGAGAGAATGCAATGCTGGTTGGGCGAGCGCCCTAATGTAGAGGCCTTCCTCTGGTTCGTGGTTGCCGTAGCGTGCATTGCGATCTTGGTCTGGTTCCTTCTCTTCTCTGGCTATGGCGATCCTCCCGAGTTCGTGTACGAGCAGTTCTGATGTTATTTCGCGATCCCGTGTTCCGCTGTCCTTCGGTGCGCAATAAGTGCTTGAATTTGCTCGTGTGCTAGTATGGACGTATGAGCAAGCTTAGAACATATGATGTGATAGTGATTGGCGCCGGTGTGGCAGGGGCGGCTGTTGCACGCAAGCTTTCTCGCCTCGACCTTGCTGTTTTGGTACTAGAGGCGGGCAATGATATTGCCTGCGGTGCGACGCGCGCCAACTCCGCTATCGTGCATGCGGGATTCGATCCCGAGCCGGGCGGTTTGAAAGCGCGATTCAACGTCGAGGGTTCGAGACTTTTTCCTCAATGGGCTCGCGAGCTTGGCTTTCCGTACAAGCGCAACGGTTCCTTGGTGCTGGGCTTCACCGCTGAGGATGATGCGTTACTTCGCGAGCTTTGGCGTCGAGCCATTCGCAACGGTGTGGAGGATGCCAGCTTGTTGTCTGGTGAGCAGGTGCGTTTGTCGGAGCCGTCCGTCAATCCGGATGTTCGCTGCGCCCTTCTCGCCGAAAGCGGCGCCATTTGCGATCCCTATCAAGTGGCGCTCCGTTGCGCGGAGCAGGCGGCCCGCAATGGCGTCCGATTTCAATTCAATGAGGAAGTTGTTAGTATCCAGAAGGGGTACGGACGCTACCTGGTGAGGACGTCCCGGGGCGAGCTATACCGGGCCCGGGCCATCGTGAATGCGGCCGGTGTCTTTGCCGACGAGATGAACAACATGGTGAGCGCCCGGAAGTTGCGGATCGTTCCTCGAAGAGGTGACTATCAGCTTCTGGATACCGAATATGGCGATACGTTCTCACATACGATGTTCCAAGTTCCGTCGGCGGCCGGCAAGGGTGTGTTGGTTACGCCAACGATTCATGGAAACTTGCTGATTGGCCCTTCTGCGATTGAGCAGGCAAGTAAAACTGACGTATCGACGCATGCCGATGGGCTGCAGTTGGTGCACAAGCTCGCTCATAAAACATGGCCCGGGCTTTCCGCAAAGGGGCTCATAGCCAACTTCGCGGGGATAAGGGCCTCGAATGCCGATGGCGACGATTTTGTCATCGGGCAGCCCGACGATGCTCCGGGATTCTTCAATATCGCATGCTTCGACTCGCCTGGCCTCACCTCTGCGCCGGCGGTTGCCGTGCATATTGCAGGGGAGATAGCCGACTATCTTGACGCTCGCCCGCGTGAGAATTTCGACGACCGCATGCCCCAAAACACCCCGTTTGCTGAGATGGATGCTGGCAAGCGGGCGGCGGCAATTGCTGAAGACGGTCGGTGGGGGCATGTCGTGTGTCGATGCTGCCAAGTGAGTGAGGCCGAGATAGTAGAGGCGCTTCACGGGCCGCTGCCGGTGCTGTCGCTGGATGCTTTGAAATGGCGCACCCGGGCCATGATGGGGCGGTGCCACGGCGGGTTCTGCACGCCTGAGATATACAAGATCGTCGCAAGGGAGACCGGTGTCGCGCCCGATGCGCTGGATAAGCGAGGTCGGCGATCATCAGTCGTCGCGGAGGCGCGCGAGGATTACGTGGAGCTTGTTCGACATACCGGGGAACACGAGGCAAGGAGAGAAGCCGAGGAGGGCGGCGACAGCGGATTGCGTCGCGAAGAGAGCGGGTCCTTCGCTGCAGCGAACGCCGGCGTTGGGACTTCGTCGAAGGTGGTGGATTGCGATGTGACGGTGGTTGGCGGCGGGGCGGCTGGCATGGCGGCGGCCCGATCAGCAGCTGCCGAGGGGGCTCACGTGGTGCTCCTCGATCGCGAGGGGCGGCTCGGGGGCATTCTGAAGCAGTGCGTGCATAATGGCTTCGGGCTTCACCGCTACAAGGAGGAGTTGACGGGGCCGGAGTATGCCGATCGCGAATGCAGCGCGATGCGGGGCAGCGCTGACGAGGGCAACGTTGAGGTGCTGTGCGATTCTAGTGCCCTGGAGATGCGGCGGATAGCCGATGGCCGGCGCGCGATAGAGGCGGTGTCGCCGTCGGGCGCTGTTACGGTTCGTGTCGGCGCTGTGGTGTTGGCGACGGGTTCGCGCGAGCGGGGGCAAGGTGCGCTCAATATGGCAGGGAGCCGTCCTTCTGGCGTATTTACTGCGGGAAGCGCGCAGAACTTCGCCAATCTGCAGGGATGTTTGCCGGGGCATCGTGTGGTCATACTCGGGTCTGGTGATATCGGGCTCATCATGGCGCGACGTATGGCACTGCAGGGCGCCGAGGTGGTCGGCGTTTACGAGCTGATGCCGACGCCGTCGGGGCTTCGGCGGAATATCGTGCAGTGCCTCGACGATTTCGGGATTCCGCTGCATCTGAGCACCACCGTGACGCGCCTGGAAGGGGAGGGGCGGCTAAGTGCCGTGTGGGTGTCCGATGTGGATCCCGAGACGCTGCGACCGATACCGGGTACCGAAAGACGGGTGGAGTGCGATACGCTGCTGCTTTCCGTGGGGCTGCTGCCCGAAAACGAGCTGGCTAAGACGGCCGGCGTTATGCTGGATCCCATGACGGGCGGGGCCGTGGCGGACGAGTCGCTGCAGACGAGCGAGCCCGGCGTGTTCGCGTGCGGGAATGCGCTGCACATTCACGATTTGGCCGACTACGCGTCGGAGGAGGGCGAGATTGCGGGCGCGGCTGCGGCCCGGTTTGCCTTGGCGATGCGAGAGGGCGATGGGGAAGAGGTGGCGCGCGAAATTGCTTCTACGGGGACACGCGAGGATTGCGGCGCGGCGGCGCGCGACTTCGTTTCGGTGGTGGCGGCCGAGGGCGTCCGTTATGTTGTGCCCCAACGGATTTCGATGCGCGGGATGGGTTGTGGAGATGCCCGCACGGAGGATTCCGTGACGCTCTCTTTCCGTCCTTCCCGTGCGGTTAAAGGTCCTAAGGTTATCGTGGAAGCGATTCTTCGGGACGGAGCGACGAGGGCGGTGGTTTCCAGGAAGTTAATGGTCGCCGTTCCCGCTGAGATGGTGCGTTTGAAGGTGCCCGTGGGAGACCTGCGCGACGCCGTCGAGGTTCGCGTGAGGCTGGAGGAACGATGAGCGGTGCCGCGACCAAGCAGCTTACGTGCGTGCAATGCCCGTTGGGCTGCGCCCTGGAAGTCTGCCTGGATGAGGCTGGCGCCGTCGTCCATGTGTCGGGGCAGAGCTGCCGGCGCGGCACGGAATTCGCTCGCCAGGAGGCGGTGTCCCCGGTTCGAGTGCTGACTTTGACAGTTCCCGTCCCGGGCGCCCTCGAACCTCTGAGCGTGAAGACAACTGCGCCGATACCGCGCGACCTGATCCCCGCCGCAGCCGAAGCGATCCACCGCCTTTCCCTGCGACTCCCGATAGCCGCCGGAGCCATCCTAACAACCAACATTTGCGATTCCGGCGCCGACGTTGTTGCGACTAGGGGACTATGCTGAGGGGCTACGGCCCATTGTGCTGCTATTCTTTTCACTGAGCCATCCGATGCTGTGAACGTCTTTGTCGAAAACATGAAGGCTTAAGGTGCCGTTGCTGTTTCTGATGAGTTCGGCATAATTATTCTGAAGATGTATGAGCGAGGAACTGCTTTCCAGCATTGCGCAGGTGTTAGCGGCCTTGAGAATGCAGATCGTGGCCTTGCGCTCTTCATATATTCCGAGCGTGACTTCTTCTTGCGTGACTATGGCGCAGGTGCCGCTATCGGCGAAATCGAAGTCAAGGCGTTGTCCTAGAATGGCAAGACATTCCAGGAATTCATTTAATGCTCTTTGTCGAATAGGGCCGTATCCAAGCTGGCCGAGAAAGCGCGATAATTCGTGCCCCATCGTTTCTTCGGGGCATCCTATGCTGCCTAAGGGGAGCTTCTTGCTCAGTTGCTTCTCGTCGAGTTCGATCAATCTCGCGGTTGCTTCATGCATTTTCCCTCTATTGCGGATGGTATGCGCTACACCGTCGGCGAATTCTCTCAGCCAAGAGGTCGCGTCAAACATCGGGCGTCCATAGATGAGCAATCGCTCGACATCGATACTGTCAAACGTCCCATTGTCGATCTTTTCACCAAGGGCTCGCAGCAGAGCTAGGGTGGCGGGACTAACATTGCGTCGGTCGGAACTGGCCTGACGCTGCGATGTGTGCATCTGGTTCTGCGCGGAAGTTGTCATTGAAGTATGCTCCCTCTTGCTTCCCTCATCGTTGTTCTTGCGTCGATCCTATCATCAAGCATCTGCCATTGCGGAGCGGTGTTTGCCGTAAACACGTGTCCTGAGGAAGCGATGTTCTTTAAGGCAAGTTTTGGGACAGAGTGGGATTTGCATGGTCTCCCCATTTGCTTTCCGTATAGTATGCATTCCGACGGTTTTGAACTCTGCCGTGCCTCCTTGAGAAAATCGGACACTTCTTTTCTCTCTTGACGGATCGGACGTCGTGCCCACAAAGCGCCGCTCGACAAATCTCCGAGACCTAGCGTCGGCATTCTTTGATTCCCTCCATCATTTAATCTTGCGTTCTGTTTCGAATGCTGAAATTCGACAAGTATCATTTCATCAGCCATATTCTATCAGACGTTTAGCGAAAGATAGATCCGTCTATAGTAGAATGATGATTCTGTTATTGCAAACGTGAGCTGCGGAGGAGACGCTATGTACGGTGCAGGGGCGAGCGATAGAGAGCTTTACAAGTGGCTGGGAAAAGCGCAGAACCGGGTGAGTGAGTCGGCCTCTTTGCGGGCCATTTTTTCTAGGGATTTTTGTCTGCAATCACCTAGAGGTCGATGCGCAAAATTGTTCTCATCCACTAAAGGTCGGGGGATGAGAGGAAAGACCGCTGGCAGCCTTTGATCGGTGGATCCGAGGAGAATAGAAGGCGCTAATTATTTTCATGTGCATGGTTACGTAATTGATGATTGAGAAAGGAATTACATGTTCGATCAAGATCGGCCGATAACTTCTCCAGACCTGGACAAGCTAGATCGAAGGGAATTTTCTGAATCTATCGCGAGGGCAATACTCGATATGAGCCCCGAGAGCTCTGTAACTATCGGCCTAATCGGAGGGTGGGGTTCCGGCAAGACCTCCATTGTCAACATGATTCGACAATATCTTAAGATTGATGCCGCAAGGCGCGTTAATCGCGAAGACTCGGAGGATAGCGAATACGAGCTTCTTGTCGTAGACTTCAACCCTTGGAATTCTCTGGAGTCGAGCGATTTCGTCTCATTCTATTTCGACGAGTTACTCAGTCGTCTCCTCTCTGAGTACAAAACGCTTGGTCTCAAGGAAGAGACTTTAAATGCAATTGCGTCCAACATTGAAGAGTACATTGCGGCAATGAAGCCAGGCATGATCAAGATTACCTCTCTGGCGGTATTTAATCAGTTTCAGAATAGTAAACCGAAAGGGCTAATGGAAAGGAAAGCAGCTATTGAGACTGCGCTCGAACGCGCGCGGCTTCGGATTCTGATTGTTATTGATGACCTGGATCGGCTGCCATCAGAGAAGATTTGCCAGGTTTTTCAACTGGTAGCCGCTATCGCCGATTTCAGGCATCTGAGCTACTTGATAGCTTACGATCAGGAAGTGGTGGTAGATGCTCTCAAGTCTCTCCAAGGTATATCGGGCGAACGATACTTGGAAAAGATTGTGCAAGTTCCAATTCGTATTCCAGATATGACCGGCGCAGCGCTACGGAATGAAATAGTGCGTAGTTACGCGTCTGTTCTTGATGGCTATTGCGCTTTGCGGGGCATTGAGCTTTCTGACGATATGGCGCAGCGTCAGCAGATGCTAATCGAGGGGATCAAGTACCATATACCTTCGCTGAGGGCACTGAAGCGGGTTCAGAATGCCTTTTCGTTTACTCTCGGCGTTTTGGGAGATGCAGTCGATCCTGTTGATGTTTTAGCCTTGGAAGCGCTTCGGGTTCTGTCGCCGCAGGGTTTTTGCGTGATTGAGTCAAACAAGAGCATCCTTTGCATCGACGTGAAGAATGATCTCAAAGTAACCCAGGTGGATGACGGTGCGTTTGAGGCAATTATTTCGGGTTCGGCTGCTCGGCTTGACGCTGGGTCTCGCGAATTGGTTGATAGTGTAGCCGAATTCGTATTTGTCAGCCCGCGACGGGAAGCTGCATGCAGGGGTGAGCGTCGGGCGAGTACGTACCTTCATAAAAGGATGTACGATGCTGAGATATTTGAGAGGTACTTGACTGCTGGCATTTCCACGCATTTGGACGTGCCCGACGAGCTATTACTTGCGCTTTCGACGAACGATGAAGCAAAGATTGCCGACCTGGTTGATGATTATTGCAAGACCGGAAGATATGGGGAAATGCTCGAATGCATCGATGGGCTTCGGCATGATCTAGATGTCCGACAGCTTGCGGTTGTCTGCGAGGCGCTTTGCGAGAATGTCGTAGCGGCGGAAAGGCTTCGAGCATCATATTCCGAGAATACGAGAACGATCGACCTTCTGGATAGCGTTGTAGAAGCGATGGGCGAAGATGAGGCGTGCGAATACGTTACGGACCTCTTCGATCGATTGGGCGAACTGCAGGTGTTTTACATGGCCGAATTCGTGATTAGGCGGGAGCGCGCTTACGGGCACCATGGCTTCAAGGGGACTAGAAAAAAACTATTCAGTGAGGATCTGTTGCGGCGAGTTGAGGATGTCTTCATGGAGAATGGTATGCGAGTTGTTGAGCAGAATGAGCTCTGCGATCTCGTTGACTCGTTCGCGCCTCTCTGCTTGCTGCAGGCCTTGGATAAAAAACGATTTGCGGATGTGATTGTCTCTATGGGAAATTCACTAAGACGCGACTTGATACTGGCGGAGGCATTTGTCGGAGCTTGGAGGATTCCTTGGGAATACGATCTTGTCTCGTCGTTCCATCTCAAACGGTCGGCTTTGGATTATGCGAATTATGCGGACGTGTCCGATTTAGCGGCACCTACCATATCGCTTAAAGCTATCGGTGAACTTCCCGTACGCACGCAAGAAAAGCTAGTGGCTTTCCATCTTTTTCATGAACTGGGGCCCAACGCCGACGAGGTACCCATCGAGGCAGTTCGAGAACGGCTCAATGAGATCGACGCATCGTCTTGCTGAATTTGCCTCCGAGAGCGAGCGATGTGGCTTATGGCCCAGGTAGTTGATTCATCGAGATAAGCCTGCCTATATTCCTATCAAACGATAATAACGCACGACTCGTCTTGCGATTTGAAATTGCCCTTGGGACAGTTATTCTATTGCGGGTCAGGGGTTCTGCTAAGATTCTGTTCCAATCGAACGATTACAAAGGTTGTCAGTTTTGCATGACCGATGCTAAAGTTTGCATCATCGAACTGATCGTAGGAGGTGTTGTGATTTTTTACCATTACGATCGCTCTGGTGCTTTGAATCCAGGGCAGAAGGTGGAGCTCTCGAGAGAATACAGTGAACTCGACGTCCGCGCGGAAGGTGTTGCCGCAGTGCTCTCAGAAATGTTTCCCGAGGGGTTGTCGAGGCATGGGCGTCGATATTTGGATATTTTTGTCTCAAGGAGTATGGTTGGTGCGGTAGATGCGGGACCGCTGAAGTATGCTTTGCATGAGCTGCCGTCGTTTCAAATCGAATGGAATTTGGAGCTTGTCCGGCGCATTCTATATCCGGAGCTGCCTTCGCGGTGCCAATCCATCTTTTGCCTAAATAGTGTAGAGGAGTTTCAGAACTGGCCCGAGCTGATGGTTGGCGAGGGGCAGCTTGTTGAAATTCTTGTTCCGGATAACGGTAAATACGTGACACTCGATTCGCAGATGCTGCGTGGAGGCTTCGTCGTGCTTGACGATGGCACCTTAGCGGGATCCTCGCCCATGGGTTATGATTTCGCGAGGCGATATTGGTCTGGTGAGTTATCGCCAACTTCTCGACTTGAGGTTGTGGCAGAACTCCCCGTTGTGGTGGGGAGAGTGATTGGCCGCTTTTGAGCTTGCGGTTTTGGTTCGGAAGGCGCAATTTCTTAAATGTCGGCTTGACAGGATGCAACTGTAAGGAGTGCTGTTGTGCAGAAGTGATGTGATGCGCAACTTTAGATACCTGTACGCCGTCCAAAGAATCACTCTCCGAGACGGACGAGGAGTGGGCGTCGCGGCGCTGCAGTCTCTCATTTAGTTTATCGCTCAAAATCATTTTTCAGTACACTTAGCAACTGAGCTGTTTGTGAATCAGAGGCCTATTGCTGCGCTGATGACTTGCGTCACGAAGGGCATGACCTTGGGTATAGCCTCAACTCCCTTATCGAACAGCCAGTCGCAAACATTCTTTGCGGCTTCTGTAACTCTTTTCTTGCCGTCTGTCCGACTAGTCTCGAGCTGAGCGAGGAGGGTGATGAGTTCCTGTTTTGCGGCATCATTCATGATGGAGTTGGGTATCTCGTTTACTTGGGAAACGGTCACTCTGAAGTCGATTGCCAGATTCATGGACGATGTAGCGGTATTGCTGTTGAAGAAGGTCAAGGACATTCCCGAGGACGCTTTGTGAGTAGTAACCCTCTCCGGTACCAACAATCAGCAGAATCTGGTACCGCCAGTCAGCGGGCTTGGTACCCTGGGTAAGATAAATTGGTACCGCCGCCCATCGAGCCTAGAATTCCATGTCGCGAGCCCAATCCGGGGCTCGCTTTCATGGAAAGGGGCACGATGCCTATGTCCAAGAACAAGAAAATCCTCCTGATGCTGGCCAAGGGAGGGGCCACCCAGTCGGACATCGCGGCCGCGCTTCACGTCAGCAAGCGCGACGTCTCCGCCGGCGCCAAGGTGATGCGCGAATGCGGCCTGACGTTCGACGCCGTGAGCTCGATGGACGCCGACGCGGTCGATGACATGTTCTTCGCCAAGGAGGAGCGCCGTCCGAACGACGCCTACCTGAGACCCGACATGGCGGCGCTGGTCGAGCGCAAGAAAATGAGTCGGAAGCTGCCGGTGAAGCTCTTCTGGCTCGAGTACTGCGAGCGCGCCGCGGCGGAGGGGAAGCTCGCCTACGCCTACCAGACGTTCTGCGAGATGTTCGCCGACGCCGCAGGCAAGATGGGCGCGACCAGGCACTTCTCCCACGAGCCGGGGGCCAAGTGCTTCATCGATTGGGCCGGCGACGTCGCCCACCTCACCGACAAGCTGCTGGGAACCAGGACCAAGGTCTACGTCCTGGTCGTCACGTTGCCCTTCTCGGACAAGTTCTGGGCGGAGGGCTTCTGCGACATGAGGCAGAAATCCTGGCAGGAGGGCCAGATCCACGCGTTCGAGGAGTTCGGCGGCGTTCCGCGCATGTGGGTGCCCGACAACGCCGCCACGGCGACCGATCGGGCCGCAGCCCCGCGGGTCACGCTCGTGAACAGGGAGTACGAGCGCTTCGCCGAGCACTACGGGGCGGCCGTCCTGCCCGCCCGGGTCCGTCGGCCGCGCGACAAGAGCGTGGCCGAATCGTGCGTCGACCTGGTTGAGCGCTGGATCATCGGGCCGTCCGGCGAGATGACATTCTATACCATCGACGAGTTCAACGAGTTCTGCGCGGAGAAGGTGGCATGGCTCAACTCCCGGCCGTTCTCCGCCAAGGACGGCTCGCGCGACTCGGTGTTCGAGGAGGAGCGCATGCACCTGATGCCCCTTCCCGCCGAGCGCTACGAGATGTGCGAGTGGCGCAGCGCCAAGGTGGCCCCGGACTACCACGTCACCGTCGACTACATGCACTACTCCGTCGACCACTCGCTCATCGGCGAGCAGGTCGACGTGAAGCTGACCTCGTCGTCGGTCGCGGTGATGCACGGCGGGGCGGTGGTCGCCGTGCACCCGAGGCTTCACGGCCGCAAGGGGCAGTACTCGACCAACGTCGAGCACATGCCCGAGAACCATGCCGCACTGGACGACCCGTGGTCGCCGGAGCGGTTCGCGTCGTGGGCGAGGCGCGTCGGCCCCGAGACCGCATCGGCGATCGAGCGCGTCCTCGCCAGCCGCGCGATCGTCGAGCAGTCGTTCGTCTCCTGCCGCAACATCCTCGGGCTGTCGAAGACGTACGCGCCGGCGCTGCTCGAGCGCGCTTGTGCCAAGCTGAACGCGGCCTCGGCGCTTCCCAGCTACACCGGCCTCAAGAACGCGATCCTCGCCATCA
>OLPZ01000543.1_pt1 | contig 30039 bp, 24 predicted proteins | sample 1672711 | NCBI WGS metagenome assembly OLPZ01 (sample SAMEA3136716, study PRJEB25190) | human gut metagenome
CTACCCTCCAATGTGCAACAATAACTACTGCCCATCATCGGCGAAAGGAAGCCCATGTCTCAGCGAAGCACCAGCCTGCTCAAGCGATCGACCGTGCGTCGAACGCTGCGGCGATTTTGGGACGTCACGCGCACGCAGCCGCTAATCGTCTTCCTTTCGGTGTTTTCGTCTGCGGGCTACATCTTCTTGCTTACGTTTGCCAACACCTATGTCATGGCGCTTATCGTCGACCGTGTTCAAGCCGGTCCCGTGGCGGGCGATCAGGTATTCGAGGTCTTTGGGCCGTATATTCTCGCGCTCGTGCTCGTTAACCTGGTGGGCCAAATTCTTTCCAAGCTGCAGGACTATACCGTCTACAAGCTCGAGATTGCCGGCAATTATCATCTGGCGCGCCTGTGCTTTGACACGCTCTCTAATCAGTCCATGACGTTTCACACCAGCCGTTTTGGCGGATCGCTTGTGAGTCAGACGAGTCGCTTCATGAGTGGCTACACCGGCCTGGTGGATGTGACCGTTTACTCGCTCATTCCCACAATCACTTCGGTTATCTGCACGGTTGTAGCCCTGGCGCCGGTGGTGCCGCTGTTCACGGGGATTTTGGTCCTCATTATGATCGTCTACATTGCTTTTGTGTGGGTGATGTACAAGCGCATCATGCCGCTTTCGGCCGCTACGTCCGCCGCGCAAAACAAGCTTTCGGGCGTGCTTTCCGACGCTGTGACCAATATCTTGGCTGTTAAGACCTGCGGCCGAGAGGACTTTGAACGCGATCTATTCGACACCGCCGATCGTGCCGCGCGCGATGCCGAGACGGTTTCGATGCACGCCATGATGCAGCGCAACTTCACAACCTCCGGTCTTATCGTCATCACTATGGCCGTGGTGAGCGTTTTCGTGGTGGGCGGCAACGCGTGGTTTGGCATCTCAGCCGGTGCACTCGTTATGATCTTTACCTACACGTACAACCTCACCATGCGACTCAATTACGTGAGCTCCATGATGCAGCGCATCAACCGTGCGCTGGGCGACGCCGCCGAGATGACGCGCGTGTTGGACGAGCCGCGCTTGGTGGCGGATGACGAGGACGCTCCCGAGCTTAAGGTAGACGAGGGCGCGATTGATTTCGAGCACTTGAACTTTGCCTATCGTGATGCTGCATCGGGCGAGAGCGTGTTTGACGACCTTACGCTGCATGTGCCGGCGGGCCAGCGCGTGGGCCTGGTGGGCAAATCGGGCTCGGGCAAGACGACGCTCACCAAGCTGCTGCTTCGCCTGGACGACGTTCAGGGCGGGCGCGTGCTTGTGGACGGGCGGGACGTCTCGCGTTGCACGCAGCAAAGCCTGCGCCGCCAGGTTGCCTATGTGCCGCAGGAGGCGCTGCTGTTCCATCGTTCTATTCGCGAGAACATCGCCTACGGGCGTCCCGACGCTGCCGACGAGCAGATTCGCGAGGCGGCTCGCTTGGCTAACGCGACTGAGTTTATCGACCGTCTGCCGCAGGGGTTTGACACCATGGTGGGCGAGCGCGGCGTTAAGCTCTCGGGCGGGCAGCGCCAGCGCGTGGCTATCGCGCGTGCCATTTTGACCGACGCTCCGATCTTGGTGCTTGATGAGGCGACATCTGCTCTCGACAGCGAGTCCGAGGCGCTGGTGCAGGAGGCGCTCGAGAACCTCATGCGCGGGCGCACCTCGATTGTTGTGGCGCATCGCCTTTCCACGGTGGCGGCGCTCGATCGCATTGTGGTGCTTGCCGACGGCAAGATCGTGGAGGACGGCACGCACGCGCAGCTTGTGGATGCGGGCGGCGAGTATGCGAGCCTGTGGGGTCGTCAGACGGGTGCCTTCTTGGAGGCGTAGCGCGGCGGTGCGGATGGGGTGCTTGCGGATGGCGTTCCGGGCTGCTTTTCTCGTTAACGAGTGGCGGTAAAACGTGCATTTTGAAGCGAGTGGCGGTGAATCGTGCAGAATCGGGCCGTGTCTAGCCCGGAGGCGTTTCAAAAACCGCCACTCGTCGGGAGATGTTGGAAAAACCGCCACTCATTTCCGGGCGACGCCGCCATGGTGGGCAACATGTTCGTGAGCGCACCAAGGCGGCACCGAGACGGTGCTCGGCCCCGTATTCGCCGATTGATGAGTGGCGGTAAAACGTGCATTTCAAAATGAGTGGCGGATAATCGTGCAGAATCAGATCTTATCTGACGCTATGCCGTTTCAAAAACCGCCACTCATTTGAAACGATGCAATGGCCCAAACGGGTGCCGTGCTCGCAAGTGCATTAAAAACCGCCACTCATCCAGGAACGGCATCGTTCTCGATAGTCTGTATGTCCGTGGCCGCGGCAAACCTGCCACTCATTCCGATCCAGCACCGCTCCAAGCCGCTGCAACCGCCGCCGTCAACAAAAGGGCGCCGCTGGCAGATGCGCCGCGGCGCCCTGGTCCCATTTTCTACCGGGTCGCTCGGCTACTTTCCAAAAATTGCGCCGAAGAGGCTCCTGCGCTTGGTCTTTTCCTCTCGATACGCACCCTGGCTTGCCGCAGCGGTTTGCTGTCCGGTGCCCTTGCCACCTCGACGGACGATCTGGTACAAGAACGGCGACTTGACGTACTTGACCTCGATAGGCGTTGCGTGCACGGTGCTTTCGCTCGAAAGACGCAGACTTGGATTGAGGGGCGCCACGATGTGCGTCTCGCGCTTTTCGCTGAACACCACTGCTGCCGCGCGACCGGTCTGTCCGTTGACGGCGATGCGCACCTGTTCGTCGTCTCGACCATCCGCCGCCGGACGGTCAACAAAGTACACGGGCACCATGACAAGGCCGTCCTTGTGCTTGCGCGCCTTGCGAGCCCACTTGCGGATGCTCTTTTTGTTGAATCCTAGGGCGGACTCGGCGTCATTGCCCGCGATATCGAGCGCTAGCTTGTCGATAACGACGTTGTCTTTGGTCGAGGCATCGACGGCGATCACGCGGAAGTCACCCTCCTGCATTGCGGGGTCGAACGGGGCGACCTTCGAGAAATCCCAGGGCTCGAGAATTCCCATAAGGCGAACATCCAGGTAATTGGCCCGGGGGTACGCCCAGTCGAGTACTTCGTAATACACCAGTGCTTCCTTATTCAGGCCCTTGCCTGGGAAGGATGCCATCATACGCAGGTCGGCAAGCGCCATGGGGAAGTAGAAGAGCATCATATCGTTTTGAATGGCGTCTTCCACGTTATGGCCTGCAAAGGCATCGGGGTATTGCCGCACGAGATGCAAAGCGTTGGCGCGTGCCTGTTGCTCGGTAATCGTGCATGGAATTCCCTGCTCGGGCACGTATTCGGCGCCAACGCCCATGGTCAGGCGCTTGCTGAATACGCCGGGTTTGAGAAGGTCGGCGACACCGATTTTATTGCCGCACGACGGGCACTCGAACACGCGCTGTGTCGACGAGCCCTCAAAGGCCGCACCACAAAACGGGCAAGGGATGGTCACGTGCTCGGCTTCTTGGTACTCAGAAGCGGTGGCGCGGTCTTCCCATAGAAGATGCTCGAGCACCGTTTGGTTGCGCCAATGGGGATTGAAGAAATACCAATCGGGGTCTTCGGGCGTTTCGAGCTGCGAGACATGGGTGAGCTTGAGCAGACCGTCGACAACTTGAAGCGTTTGATGCCGAATACCCAGAGTACTCTTGGGCTCTCCCGCGCCCGGAGCCCACGGTATGGTCGTTCCGCAGTAGGCGCACTCAAATGAGCGATTGGCCTGGTGCGAGTACATGGGACCGCCGCAGTTTTGGCACTTGATGGCAAAGAACTCGTCCATGGGGTGAGCCTCCTTAACGCTTGGTCTGTTACCACCAAGTATGCGCAGGCTCGCTCTGTGTGCCTAGACCCTTAGGTCCCGTTTTGGAGCTGTGACGGCGCCCTGCGGTGCACTGTCATGCAGGGCTAGATGGATGGGCGCCGTCAGGCGGTCGCTGTGCGTCGGGTGGTCGCTGTGCGTCGGGCGGCCATTTCATGCCCGACGGCCATCGAGCGCCGAGCGTTCGCTCGATGGCCGCAGAGGCCTGTGCTTGCAAGAGTCCGTGCTGGCAATCGTCTGCACACACATGTGCCAACGCCCGCAATCGCCCACGTCGGCAATCGCCAGTCTGCGCAATCGTCAGCGTACGAAAATGCCAATGCCCGTGACCGCCCACACCCACAGTCGCCCTACTGATACCTCAGGCATTCCACCGGGTCGAGCTTTGCTGCACGGCGGGCGGGGTAAAAGCCAAAGATCACGCCTATACCTACGGATACCGCAAAGGCGAGCAGTACCGTCGTGATGGAAAAGCTCGGGGCGATTCCTCCGCTTGCGCCAAGCTCGCTCAGGATGCCGGAGTTTGCGGCAAAAAGCGTCAGCGCCCAGGCAAGCAGGTATCCGATGACAACGCCCAGGATGCCGCCCGTGATGCACAGCGCCGAGGATTCGGCCAGGAACTGGGCTGTGATATCGCGCCTGCTCGCGCCGAGTGCGCGGCGAATACCGATCTCGCGGATGCGCTCGGTAACGTTGGTGAGCATCATGTTCATGATGCCGATCCCGCCCACCAAAAGCGAGATGCCCGCCACGGCTCCCATGATGAGCGAGAACGACCCCATAAAGGAGTTCATGGCGTCGATAGCGCTTTTCATCGAGCTGACCATGACGTCTCCGCTTTCATCGTCGCCGCTCAGCCCCTTGAATTCCTGAATCTTGGTCTTGATGGTGTCGCACAGCTCGTCGATATCGGCGTCTTCTCGTGCGAGGGCCGTCACGTTGGGAAACACACTATACGACTCCGTGAACAGCGCGGCGATTGTCGCCCTCGGCATGATGAGCGACAGCGATCCCAAGGATTCGGCGCCATTATCGACCACGCCGATGATTCGCACTTCGCCGCTCGATACCTTGATTGTCTTTCCCAGGGCGTCTTCCATGTTTTGACCAAAAAGTTGTTCAGCGCCGTTGCTGCTGATCATCGCCACACGCGCGCCAGTCTTGGCCTCGGCCTCAGTATAGGAGCGTCCACAGAGGGGCTCGTCATACCCCTTAATCTTGAGTACGGAGATGTCCATGCCCTCAGTTGAGACGTTATATGTGGTGTCGTCTTTTTGATAATCGGTATAGGCGTTGTCGATGATGCCTATCTGCTCGATCTGGGGAATCGTCTTACGCAGTTTCTCGATATCCGAATCGGTGAGGTTTTCTGATGAATAGATTTGGATCATGCGTGCCGCATTGAGGCCCAAACTGTTGATGAGACCGTTTTGGATGCCGCCGATGAGCGAGGTCATGGCTATGACCGAGGCGATGCCAATGACGATACCCAGGATGGTGAGCAGACTTCGGCCTTTGTTAGATTCAAGCGAGTGCAGTGCCTCGCGAATCAAATCGCGGGTGCTCATAGCGTCGCCCCCTCTCGTGGTTACAGGGTGGGAAGTGCGGCGATATCCGAGCGAAATCCAGTGGCACTGGCAACGTTGGCGGCACTTCGCATGTGCGCTACGCCCGGAATATAGGCGCCTGCGTGCAGGCGGCCGTCGCGGATGGTCACGGCTCGGTCGGCCTCAGCGGCAATGCCGGGGTCGTGCGTGATGAGCACGATGGTCTTGCCGCGCTCCTGGAGCCTGTGGAACGTTTCCATGACAAGGGCTCCGGTGGTCGAGTCGAGATTGCCCGTGGGCTCGTCGGCCAGGATGATGGGCGGATCGTTGACGAGCGCTCGCGCGATGGCGACGCGTTGCATTTGGCCGCCCGAAAGCTCGGATATGCGGTGGTCCCAATGGTCGACGGGGAGCGTCACCGCTTGCAGCGCATGGACGGCGCGCATCTCGCGTTGCGAGCGCGGCACGTCGGTGTAGGAGAGGGGGAGCATCACGTTTTCGATGACCGAAAGGCGCGGCAGCAGGTTGAAGCTCTGAAAGACAAAGCCGATGCTCAAGGCGCGCACCTCGGTGAGCTCATCATCGTCGAGTTCGGCCACGTTGAGTCCTTGCAAGTAGTAGTCGCCTGCCGTCGGCTTGTCCAAGCAGCCCAGGATGTTCATGAGCGTCGACTTGCCCGAGCCGGAGGGGCCGGTGATGGCCACGAACTCGCCCGGATCTACAGCTAGGCTTACGTTATGGAGGATGTGCGCGCAGCCGGCCTCGCTCTCAAAGATGCGATGCACGTTGCGGATGTCGATAACGGGGCGCATTACATGTCCTCATATGGCGTGGCGTCTGCGGGAGCGTCGGCATCGCTGGAGCCGGATTCCGTGTCGACCACAAGAGTGTCGCCGTTGCGTAGTTTGGTTACGGGAACGTTTGGATTGATCTCGTTGCCTTGGTCGTCGTACTCGACCTCAACCTTACCCACCACGGCTTCGTCGTCATTTTGGGTCACGGTGGTCACCTCGACGCGGCGGGTCTCGGTGCCCGTCTCGTCGGTTGCCAGGTTGACGTAGTGTGTGTCGCCATCACCGGTCATGAGGGCGAGGGTCGGAACCATGACAACGTTGTCCAGCTGTTCGGTGATGATCGAGACCTCGGCGGTCATGCCGGGCTTTAGGCGTTTGTCGGGCGCGTCGATGAGGATGTCGACGTCGAAGTTCACGCCATCGCCGCCATCACCGCTTGCCACCGAGGCGATGGCGGTGACGGTTCCCTGGCTCGTGATATCGGGAAATGCGGGATAGGTGACGTTGGCGGTTTGGCCCACGGCGATCTTTGCGATGTCTTTTTCACCCACCTGGACCGTCACCTTCATCTTGGAGAGGTCGGCGATCTGCATGCACTGCTTGCCGCCGCTCGTGTCACCTTCGCCCATGACCATGCCGCCCGAGACGGTGGCGCCAACCTTGGCGTTAAGTTCCACGATGCTGCCCGAGCTGGGCGCCTTCACGGTGCGCTCGGCGGCGCGGGCATTGGCCTGGTCGAGGGCCGCCTGGGCGGATTCCACGGAGCGCTGGGCGCTCGAGACGGCGCTTTGTTCCGAGGAGGTGTCGGTAGAGGCAGGGTTGCCCTCATCATCGACGGTCGTTGCGCTCTGTGCGCTGGCCAGGGCCCTTTTTGCAGTGGCGAGGTCTTCCTGCGCCGCGGCGAGGGCGCGTTGGGCCTCGGCAACGTCGCGATCGAGTTCGTCGTTCTTGATAGTCATGAGCACGTCGCCGGCATTGACCTGTTGGCCCGTCTGCACGTTGATCTCTGCCACGGTTCCGTCGACGGTAGGGGAGACTACCGATGCCGAGATGGGCTTGAGCTGGCCTTTTGCCTCAACCGAGGTCGTAAACGTTCCTTCCTGGACCATCTCGAGTACGGGCTCGTTTGTGGATTGCGGCTTTGAGCTCATGATGGCGGTCGCAACAACAGCGATGAGTATGACGCCGGCGATGACGCCCGCGACAATGCCGCGACGGATGAGCTTCTTGCGGCGGCGTTCGGCACGCTTGGCTTTGAGCTTAGCGTATGCCTCTTCATCGGAGATGGAAGAATCTTGCTGCTCGGGGTCTGCGGTGGTCAAGAGCGGCAAGGTCTCAGTCGAGTCTACGGGCAGGTGCTGGACCTCGTCCTGGGAGGTGCGGGGATCTTGAGCCATGGGGTCTCCTCTATAGATTCGGTTTCCTCGATGGTTTACATGCTTTCCTCGAAAGTTTACATGACGACCCTGGACGGGTGTGTCGTGCGTGCGCTTTCTTACGAGCATGTTAGGAACCGAAGGGGCCGCTCGGGTGGCATCCAACTGCGCACAAGAAGCAAATTCGACCAGTGTCACCGCGCCGCCGCGGGAACTGGCTCGCTCCTCTGCGCAAAAGAAGCAGATAATCCCATTTAGAGCCCGTGACCGCGTCCCTAAGTGGGATTATTTGCTTCATTTGGAAGCGTGGCGAGCCTGTGCCTGCTTTTGCGTCTCTGGTCGTTCCTCGATTCCAAGGGTATCAAACGTCCAAAGCGGGGATAATACGGCCAAGACGATAAACCAGGGAGAACTATGGGTGATAGCCTACATATCCGGTCCGAGATCGGCCGGTTGAAAAAAGTCATGCTCCATCGACCGGGCAGGGAGTTTCTCAATCTCTCGCCGGACAGTATGGGACGTTTGCTGTTCGATGACATCCCGTATCTTGCGGCGGCGCAAGAGGAGCACGATAGATTTGCCGAGCTTCTGCGCGAAAACGACGTTGAGGTTCTGTACCTTGACCAGCTCGTTGCCGAGTCGATCGCATCGAACGCGACTGCCCGGGAAGAGCTCCTGGATGGTTGGCTTGCGCAGTCGGGCGTTTCTTCCCCTTCGGTTCTCGAGGCGGTGAAAGATAAGCTCGAAAGGATTGAGGATTCCCTTGTCCTTGGTGACAAGCTGATTGAAGGTATCAGGGCCGACGAGCTCGAGCTTTGCGCGAGTGGGACGTGCCGTTCGCTTGCCGATGTTGTTGCAGCAGACGGTAACGAGCGCAGTGGCCTTCTTATCGATCCCATTCCCAACTTGTACTTTACGAGAGACCCCTTTTCCATCATCGGACAGGGCGTGTCGCTTAACGGCATGTGGTCGGTCACGCGGCGTCGCGAGCCGTTGTTTGGGCAGATTGTTTTCAAGCATCATCCTGTCTATGCGGGCGCGCCCGTATGGCACGAGCCTGGCCATGAGGCGAGCGGATGTATCGAGGGCGGAGACATTCTCGTGCTCGGGCCGAGTACGATTGGCATCGGCATTTCCGAAAGGACCGATGCTTCCGGTATCGACGCTCTCGCCGAGACGCTGCTGTGGGGGAGTCCCGCCTCTGGCGTCGACCGAGTTTTGGCATTCTCGATTCCACGCAAACGCTCGTGCATGCATCTGGACACGGTGTTTACGCAGCTTGATGTCGACGCCTTTTTGGTGCACCCCGGGATTCTCGGGACGCTTAAGGTCTTTGAGCTGACACGTGGGGCGAGCGCCGGCTCGACTGCTATCAGGAGCCTCGAGGGGATGCCGCTTGAGAGCGTGCTGGCCGATGCGATTGGGGTCGATTCCGTTCGAATCTACGAATGCGGTGGTGGCGACCCGCTGGCGGCTGCCCGCGAGCAGTGGAACGACGGCGCCAACACGTTGGCCGTAAGTCCCGGCAAGGTTATTGTCTACCAGCGAAATTCGGTCACGAACGACCTCCTGTATAAGAGTGGGTTCGATCTTATCGAGATTCCTTCGTCCGAACTCTCGCGCGGCAGGGGAGGTCCTCATTGCATGAGCATGGCCTTTGAGCGAGAGGATTTGTAGGCACAAGTTCCCGTTGCAACAAAGCGCGGCGCGCAGATGCCCATGGCTCTGCGCGCCGCGCTAATTATGCAAATGGGTTTTGCTGCGATACCTGAGAGGTTGTTTAGCCCCACACGCGCTCGGCCACGCGCTTGACCAGCGCGATCTTTGCCCATTGCTCATCTTCGGTAAGCTTGTTGCCGCATTCGCAGGAGGCAAAGCCACATTGCGGGGAGAGATAAAGATTCTCGAGCGGCACGTACCTGGCGGCTTCATTGATGCGGTCGATCAAGAGCTCTTCGTCCTCAAGGCCGGGCTGCTTGGAGGTCACGAGGCCGAGCACGACCTTCTTGCCGGGCGCTACATACTTAAGCGGTTCGAAGGTGCCGGCACGCGGCGTGTCGTACTCAAGATAAAAAGCGTCGACGTTCTCGTGGGCGAACAGGTACGGTGCGATGGGGTCGTAGCCGCCCTCGAAGGCGTATGTCGAGTGGTAGTTGCCGCGGCACACGTGCGTGGTGATCACCAGGTCCTCGGGCTTGCCTTCGATTGCAAGGTTGTTGAGGCGAACGCCCAACTCGGAGACCTTTTGGATGTCAACCGGGCTCATACCGGTCTTGGCCACGAAGTCCGTGTCGCAGTAGATGCCCCAGGTGCAGTCGTCAAACTGGATATTGCGGCAACCTGCAGCATAGAGGTCGGCGATGACGGTGCGGTAGGCGGCAGCGATGTCTTCGATGAGGGCCTCGTCTGTCGGGTAGAAGGAACGCAGGCTTTCGATCTGCCCATCGCAGCGGTCAAGAATCACCTCGGAGTAGGTCTGGACGGGGGCGGGGATGGTCTGGCGCGCGACCTGGCCGTCCTCCTCGAGTGCCTTCACGAACTTGAAGTGCTCGACGAACGGGTGGTTCTCGCCGGAAATCTTGCCGGTAACGACGGCGGTGTCTGCCGTGGTCTCCTCGTCGTGGAACATATAGCCGGTGCGGCTTGTGCGGCGCTCGATGCCGTTGAGTCCCCACATAAAGTCGAGGTGCCAATAGCTGCGGCGGAACTCGCCATCGGTGATTACATGCAGGCCGGCGGCCTTTTGTTTGGCTACGAGGTCGCGGATGGCAACGTCTTCGACGGTCTTGAGCGCGGCGTCATCGATGATGCCTGCGGCATGGTCGGCGCGAGCCTGCTTGAGCACGTCGGGGCGCAGAAAGCTTCCGACGATGTCGTAGCGAAACGGTGCGTTATGGGTAGTGGGCATTGGGGTCCTCTCTCTGGTTTGATTGGTAAACCAGAGTATGGCAGCAGCTTTTGTCATAGGGAACTACTAAGAATTTATCGATGTATATAGGTAATGGCTATGGTCTGACGAGGAATCTAGATTTGGATTAGTTTTCGCTTTGTTAGCAGGCCTGCGCCTGTTGAATGCTGCGGTTCGAAGTCGGGTGGGGCTGATTTGCCGAGCGTCTGGGAAGCAGAATGACAGTATAAAATGTATAAAAATGTCCAAATCTGCTGTATAAATGTATCAAGAAAACTTCGGTTTTCCCATATTGACGTTTTAGGGCGCTTGACTGCAGACCGGCTGCTCCGAAATGGCAAAAAAGTCAAATATTGCGCGATGGCAAATGTCTTTTGGCTCATACGGGGCATTTAAAGGTTTGGGGGTGGTTCATGAACGGCGTTCATGAACCATTTTGCATGTTAAGGCATTTATACATTGATAAATGAAGGGGTTCCGAAGGCCCCCATCGCGCATTTCTAAACTTTTTTACCAGATAGATCAGTGCATGTTGCAGTGAAGTGATTTTTTGTTGCGACCTAGTTGATATATCACGACAGAGTGGGGGTCGAACATGTCTTTCAAGGGTCGATACTTAGCTTTGCCTTCGAGTGTCGCTTTGACTCTTGCGCTTTTGCCCAATCGAATACGAATGCATTTTGCATAGGAGTTTTCACTTGACGACTCTGTGTCGCCGGCGCCGCAAAAGTGCCCGTGCGATTCAATCCACGGCAAGCCGGGTAGGTATGTCATAGGCTAACGCTGCCGTGGCGTCGATGCCATGGCGAAGAGGAGGAACCATGTCTAAATACGCTGGAACCCAGACCGAGAAGAACTTGGCGGCTGCCTTTGCCGGTGAGTCGCAGGCAACCAATAAGTACACGTACTTCGCTTCTGTCGCAAAGAAGGAGGGCTTCGAGCAGATTGCCGAGATCTTCCGTAAGACCTCAGCAAACGAGCAGTATCACGCCAAGATGTGGTTCCGCGAGCTCGAGGGCATCGGCGATACCGCCGAGAATCTCGCAGCCGCAGCCGAAGGTGAGAACTTCGAGTGGACCGACATGTACGACGGCTTTGCCAAGACCGCCGAGGAGGAAGGTTTCCCCGAGCTTGCCGCGAAGTTCCGCGAGGTGGGCGAGATTGAGAGGCATCACGAGGAGCGCTACCGCGCGTTGCTCCACAATGTCGAGACCGCTGCTGTCTTTGAGAAGAGCGAGGTCAAGGTATGGGAGTGCCGCAACTGTGGTCACGTCGTCGTGGGTACGAAAGCTCCGGACGTTTGCCCGGTCTGCAACCATCCGCAGGCCTACTTTGAGGTTAAGGCCGAGAACTACTAAGGTCCGGTAAGTTACAGCGACGACGGTCATATCGACCGGAATTAACGCCACGGCATCGCACAGGTGCCGTGGCGTTTTTAATGCGCAACGGGCCTGGGTCGTATGTTTTGCGTTGAGTTTGCGCGGTCATGCTAGGATGGTCAACGAACTTTGACTAAAAGGGGATGCCAATCGTGACCATGCGTACCGATGATTTTGATTACACCTTGCCTGAGGAGCTCATCGCCCAGGCTCCTGCCGAGCCGCGCGACTCGTGTCGTCTGCTTGTACTTAACCGCAAGGGAAGCGATGCCGCAGATGCCGTGGCGTTGGAGCACGGCGGGACGGTCGAACACCGCATTTTCCGCGACATCATCGATTACGTCGAGCCAGGTGATCTGCTGGTCATCAACAAGACCCGCGTGATGCCGGCGCGCCTGATGGGGCGCAAAGCGGAGACTGGCGGAGTGGTAGAGACGCTTTTGCTCAAGCGCCGCGAGGACGTTGATCCTTTGGGTCGCGTATGGGAATGCCTGGTCAAGCCGGGTAAGCGCCTAAAGCCCGGCGCGAAGATCGAATATCGTGCGGGCGGCGCCCATGCTCCCGAGAGCGCGCCGGTCGTGTTGACGGCCGAGGTTACCGATTACGTCGTTGACAGCCGTGGTGGTCGCCTGGTTCGCTTTGAGCCTCAAGGTACCGACCCCGCAACGGGCGAGTCGCGCACGCTTGACGAGGCCATTCACGCCGCGGGCCATGTGCCGCTGCCTCCCTATATTACCGATTACGAGGGCGATCCCGAGAAGTACCAGACCGTCTACGCAATGCCCGAGGAGCATTCGGCTGCGGCGCCAACGGCGGGTCTGCACTTCACGCCCGAGCTTATGCAGCGCATCGAGGATAAGGGTGCGCACTTTGCCGCTGTCGAGCTTGAAGTGGGTATCGATACGTTCCGTCTGGTGGAAGAAGACGACCCGACTCAGCATGTCATGCATACCGAGCGCTATCATGTGCCGGCCGAGGTGGTTGACGCCGTACATGTCACCAAGGCGGCGGGCCATCGCGTGATCGCCGTGGGGACCACCGCTGTGCGCTCGCTCGAAAGCGCCTTTGACGCGGATGCTCCCGTGGCTCCAAAACCCGTTACCGCACGTTACTTCGAGAATCGCGCCGATGGCGCCGACACTCTCGGCCGCGGTGATATCACCGTGCATGAGAACGCGACCACGCAGCTCTACCTCATGCCGGGAAGCACCTATCACGTGGTGGACGCGCTCATCACCAACTTCCATGTGCCGCGCTCCACGCTCATGATGCTTGTCTCGGCACTGGCCTCGCGCGATCAGGTGATGGACGCTTACGAGCAGGCCGTCAAAGCACGGTATCGCTTCTTTAGCTTTGGCGATGCGATGCTCATCGAGTAGAGTCCTGCCGAGCAAGGCATTTGCTGTGCGCGGCCAAATATGAAGGCCGTGTGAAAATGTGACAAAATAAACCTGTCGTTTTACTGTCACATCGGTAGAAAAACGGTCGCCCAGTTTGCGGGGCGACCGTTTTTCGTTACGTGCGATGTGAAAGTCTGCGCTCGAGTTACTTCTTGATCCAGCTGAACATGGAGCGGATCTTCTCGCCGGTCTTCTCGATCGGGTGCTCGTTGATGGCCTCGCGCTGCTCGAGCAGCCACTTGTGACCGTTGTTGCAGTCGTCCACGAACTCCTGGGCAAAGCTGCCGTCCTGGATGCGGGCGAGGATCTCCTTCATGGCACGGCGGCTCTCGTCGTTGATGACCTTGGGGCCGGCGTAGTACTCACCGTACTCGGCGGTGTTGGAGATGGAGTAGTTCATGAAGTGGATGCCGCTCTCGTACATGAGGTCGACGATCATTTTCATCTCGTGATAGACCTCGAAGTAGGCAAGCTCCTCGGGGTAGCCAGCTTCGGTCAGGGTCTCGAAACCGGCCTTGATCATCTCGACGAGGCCGCCGCAGAGCACGGCCTGCTCGCCAAAGAGGTCCTCCTCGGTCTCGTCCTTGAAGGTCGACTTGATGATGCCGGAGCGGGCGCCGCCCAGACCCCAAGCGTAGGAGAGGGCGATATCCCAGGCGTCGCCGGTGGCGTCCTGGTACACGCAGGCCAGGTCGGGCACGCCGGAGCCCTCGGTGTACTGACGACGAACGATGTGACCCGGGCCCTTGGGGGCGATCATGATGACGTTGACGTCCTCGGGAGCCTTAATGTAGCCGTAGTGGATGTTGAAACCGTGGGCAAAGCACAGGGTGTCGCCGGCCTCCAGGTTGGGCTCCACAAACTCCTTGTAGACGGCGGGCTGCGTCTCGTCGGGGGTGAGGATCATGATGACGTTGGCCTCCTTGGCGGCGGTGGCCATGTCGGTCACCTTAAGGCCTGCCTCACGGGCCTTGTCGGCAGAGGAGGAACCCTCACGCAGGCCGACTCGCACGTCGCAGCCGGAGTCCATGAGGTTGAGTGCATGAGCGTGGCCCTGGGAGCCGTATCCGATGATAGCGACCTTCTTGCCCTGGATGATGCTGGGATCGCAATCCTGCTCGTGATAAATGGTAACTGCCATGTCGTTTGTCTCCTTAAAATCGTTGGTAGGTGTGACATGTGCGCCCGTGGGGGCTATCTATTCGCCGGATGGGCGGATAAACCGATGAATGGGTGCGCGGCCGCGCCGTGGCGCCGTCGAGCAAGGCGTTACAGGTCGTGGTCGTGTGCCCCGCGGGACATCGCGATCTTGCCGGTGCGCGTGAGCTGGCGAATGCCATAACCGCGAAAGAGGTCTTCCATGGCGTCGAGCTTGGAGGGGGTTCCCGTGGCTTCGACGGTGAGCGTGTTTTTGCCCACGTCGACCACTTTGGCACGGAAGACGTTTGCGATTTCGATGATCTCGTGGCGACGCTCGGGCGTGGCGAGTACCTTGAAGAGTACAAGCTCGCGCTGGATAGCATCGGCCTCGGTGAGGTCGGAAATCTTGAAGACGCTCACGAGCTTATGGAGCTGCTTGGTGATCTGCTCAAAGCCCACCTCGTCTGCCTCCACGATAATGGTCATGCGCGAGAGCGTTTCGTCCTCGGTGGGGGCGACGGTAAGGGACTCGATATTGAAGCCGCGACGCGAGATCATGCCGGTGACGCGTGAGAGCACGCCGCTTTTATTCTCGACGAGAACGGACAAGATGTGCTTCATGCTCACTCGCCTCCCTTCTTGGGCCCGAAGCCCTTCTCGCTCACGCGCACACCGCCAAGGGTGACGTCGAGCGCGCCGATGATATCGTCGATTGGCGCGCCGGGGGCGACCATCGGGTAGACCGTCTGATCGATGGGGATCTGAACATCCAGCAGGTAGGGGCCTTCCGCCGAGAGCATCGCGTCGAGCGCCCCGTCGATCTCCTCGGGCTTGCTGATGCGCGCTGCCTGCCAGCCGTAGGCGTCGGCGAGCTTGACGAAATCGGGGTTGGCGTCGAGCTCGGTGAACGAGTAGCGCTCGTTGTAGAACAGGCGCTGCCACTGGTGAACCATACCCAGGGCGCGATTGTCCATGATGAGCACCTTGACGCCCACCTTGTTGATGGCGGCGGTGGCCATTTCCTGCGAGTTCATCTGGAAGGAGCCATCGCCTGCGATGCAGACGACCTCGTCCTCGGGGCAGCCGATTTTGGCACCAATAGCGGCGGGGAAGCCAAAACCCATGGTGCCCAGGCCACCACTCGACAGGAACGTGCGTGCGTGCTCGCGATGGATGTTCTGGTGTGCCCACATCTGGTGCTGGCCTACCTCGGTGGTGACGATGGAGGCCTCGGGATCGAGCTTGTCGGAAAGGTGGGAGAGCACGACTTCGGGTGCGATCATACCGGGGAAATCCTCGAAGTCCTCGGTGTAGAGCGGCCAGCGATCGCGCCACTCGCATACGGTCTTGACCCATTCGGTGCCCACGGGCTGCGCGTCGATTTTCTCCAGGCGATCGTTGATGGCGCCGAGCACCACTTTCGCGTCGCCCACGATAGGCACAGCGGGGTCGATGATCTTACCGATCTCGGCCGGGTCGATGTCGATGTGGATGATTTTGGCGTGCGGGGCAAACTCATCGACCTTGCCGGTCACGCGGTCGGAGAAGCGCGCGCCCACGGCGATGAGCAGGTCGCACTCGGTGACGGCCATGTTGGCGTACTTGGAGCCGTGCATGCCCACAGGACCGAGGTTCAGCGGATTGGAGCAGCGCATGGCACCCTTGCCCATGAGCGAGGTGACCACGGGGATCTGCATGCGCTCGGCAAGTTCGGTGAGCTCGGAGCAGGCGTGGCTCGTCACGATGCCGCCACCGGCGTAGATGAGCGGACGCTTGGATTCCTGGATGCATGCCACGGCCTGGCGCACCTGCTTGGCGTTTCCCTTATAGGTGGGTCGATAGCTGGGCAGGCTGATCTTGTCGGGGTAATGGAAGACCATCTCTGCGCTGGATAAGTCGCTTGGGATATCGATAAGGACAGGGCCGGGGCGACCGGTGCTTGCGATATAGAAGGCTTCGCGGAACGTACGTGTGAGGTCGTCGGTGGACTGGAGCAGGAAGGAGTGCTTGACCACGGGCATGGTGATGCCCACGATATCGGACTCTTGGAACGCGTCGGTGCCGATGACGCCACGCGTAACCTGGCCGGTGATGACCACGAGGGGCACGGAATCCATGTAGGCGGTGGCGATGCCCGTCACCGTGTTGGTGGCACCGGGGCCGGAGGTGACCAGTACCACGCCCACCTTGCCGGTGGCGCGGGCATAGCCGTCTGCCATGTGCGTGGCACCCTGCTCGTGGCGGGCAAGCACATGGTGGATCTTCTTGGAGTCGTACAGCGCGTCGTAAATCTTAATGGCCTGGCCGCCGGGGTAGCCAAAGAGCGTATCGACGCCCTCGGCCTCAAGGCTGGCGATAACAGCCTGGGCACCGGTCATGGTCTTGCCCTCGTGCTCGGTTTTCGAGCCGGGACCGAACGGACGGCCCTCGATGGCGGCCTTCCTCATCGCGAGTTTTTCTTCGAGCGTCGTCATCCGATATACGCCCCCTTATCTGCGCTGGAAACGAGTTTTGCGTACTTGGCAAGCACGCCGTGATTGTGCTTGGGTGCGGGTGCCGTGAAGGAGGCGCGGCGAGCGGCCATCTCCTCGTCCGAAACGTCGACATCGAGCTTGCCACTTTCGATGTCGACGGTCACCATGTCGCCTTCGTGAATAAGGGCGATGGGGCCGCCGGCTGCGGCCTCGGGGCTCACGTGTCCAATGCACGGGCCCTTGGAGGCGCCGGAGAAACGGCCGTCGGTGATGAATGCCACGCTGGTGGAAAGCCCCATGCCGCAGATGGCGGAGGTGGGGGTGAGCATCTCGCGCATGCCCGGACCGCCAGCGGGACCCTCGTAGCGGATGACCACCACGTCACCGGGGTTGATCTTGCCGCCGAAGATGGCCTCGCAGGCCTCTTCCTCGGAATCAAAGCAGCGAGCGGGGCCGGTATGCTTCATCATCGAGGGGTCGACGGCTGCCTTCTTGACGATGCCGCCGTCGGGAGCGATGTTGCCGTGCAGGACGCGCAGAGCACCAACGGGCGAGATGGGGTTGTCGTGCGTGCGGCAGACCTCACCGTCAGCGGGCTTGGTGCAGCTCTTGAGGTACTCGGGCAAGGTGCCCATGCATGTAAGGGCATTCGTGTCGAGCAAGTCGAGCTCGGCCAGCTCGTGCATGACCACAGGCACGCCGCCCACGGCGTACAGGTCGATGAGCGGGCGCGGGCCGGAGGGTTGGAGCTTTACCAGGTGCGGGGTGCGTGCAGATGCGGCGTCCCAGTCGTCCATGGTGATGGGGCAGCCTGCCTCCATGGCGATGGCGGTAAGGTGCAGCACCGTGTTGGTAGAGCCGCCAAAGGCCATATCGCACTCCATCGCGTTGTGGATGGCGGCGGGGGTGATGATGTCGCGGATGCAGATGTTTTTCTCCAGCAGCTCCATCACCTTCATGCCGGCGTGCTTGGCCAGGCGCAGACGCTCGGAGTAGACGGCGGGGATGGTGCCGTTGCCGGGAAGCGCGATTCCCAATGCTTCGCACAGGCAGTTCATGGAATTGGCGGTGAACATGCCGGAGCACGATCCGCAGGTGGGGCAGGCGGAATCCTCAAGGTACTTGAGCTCCTCGTCGGTCATGGTGCCGGCTTGGACCTGGCCTACGCCATCGAACAGCGAGTTGAGGTCGGTGGTTGGGCCGCAGGTGCAGCCCTGCTTGTGACCGGGGAGCATGGGGCCGCCCGAGACAAAGACGGTGGGAAGGTTTACGCGAAGCGCGCCCAGGAGCATACCCGGAACGATCTTGTCGCAGTTGGGGATGCAGACGGCGGCATCGAAAGCGTGGCCCTGGACAGCGATCTCGAAGCTGTCTGCGATGGTCTCGCGCGAGACCAGGCTGTAGTGCATGCCGTCGTGGTTCATGGCGATGCCGTCGCATACGCCGATGGTATCGATTTCAAACGGCACGCCGCCTGCCATATAGATGCCGGCCTTTACGGCTTCGGAAATCTTGTCCAGGTTGTTGTGCCCGGGAATGATATCGCTTTTGGAGCTAAAGACCGCGACGAGCGGACGGTTCATTTCCTCATCGGTGAGTCCGTCTGCCTTAAGGAGGCTGCGGTGGGGGGCTCGGGCCAAACCGCGCTTGATGGCATCGCTTCGAAGTTGCACGCTCGTGTCTCGCTTTCTCGCTGCGTTGGATACTCAACGGTGTGGTGAGAAAATGCGAGCCAGATGGCGGTGCCTATCGCTCGATGCCTATGACGGAAGGCTTCCGGCCAAAAGGTACTTGCGCCAATCGGGACCGTGCGGGGGTGACCGCCGGCCGTGCGCGTTCGCTCGAGGCTGCTCGAGGGAATGTTCGGAACCGTCCACCGCAGGTTCTCAGGTTTGCCTGCTTGCTGTGGGATGGATGAGGCTCCTACTCGCCCTGTCATCGCATTTACTCGTTGGCGGCTACTATACAGGAATGCTGCCGCGTGTGGTAGAAAAACTTTGGTAAATGGCAGGAAATACTCTAGACGACTAAAGTTTGCAGGAAGAATAATGCCCCCGTAATCTTGAACGATTGCAGGGGCATCTGCTTTGACGTGCGTGCTTGTGAACGCGTTGGGCTGGCTTACAGTTGCGTCTGAACAATCTGCGGGGTAAAGCCGGCGGCGGCAAGCGCCTCGACGATCTGCTGCTTGTGTTCCTCGCCGTAGGCCTCGATGGTTACGCGCAGCTCCACCGCGGCGTTGCGGTTGGTGGTCACGAACTGGTTGTGATCGAGCTTGATGACGTTACCGTTCTGCTCGGCGATGGCGCTTGCCACCTTGAGGAGCATGCCGGGGCGGTCAGGCAGCATCGTGGAGACGGTGAAGATGCGTCCGCGCTGAATCAGGCCGTGCTGCACGACGCTCGCCATGGTGATGACGTCCATGTTGCCGCCGGAGAGGATGGAGACCACGCGCTTGTTCTCGGCGGGTAGGTGCTTGAGCGCCGCTACGGTGAGCAGGCCGGAGTTCTCCACGATCATCTTGTGGTTCTCCACCATGTCGAGGAAGCAGCCGATGAGCTCCTCATCGGGGATACGAATCACGTCGTCGAGGTTTTTCTGCAGGTACGGAAAGACTTTGTCGCCCACCTCGAGCACAGCGGTGCCGTCGGCGATGGTGTTGGCGTGGTCGAGCTTGACGGTGTGGCCAGCCTCGAGCGCGCGCGTGAGGCTGGGTGCGCCCTCGGGCTCCACGCCGATCACTCGGATCTTGGGGTTGTACAGCTTGGCAAAGGTCGAGACGCCGCAGGACAGGCCGCCACCGCCCACGGGAACCAAGATGGTGTCGACCAGCGGCAGCTCCTGGATGATCTCCATGGCGATGGTGCCCTGACCGGTAGCGATGGTCTCGTCGTTGAACGGCGGGATGTAGGTGAGGCCCTCGCGCTCGGCAAGCTCGATAGCGTGCGCCTGCGCCTCGTCGAACACGTTGCCAAAGAGCACGACTTCGGCGCCGTAGCCCTTGGTGCGCTCGACTTTGATGAGCGGTGTGGTGGTGGGCATCACGACTACGGAGCGTGCACCCGCGTGCGAGGCGGCGTAGGCCACGCCCTGCGCGTGGTTGCCGGCACTTGCGGTGATGACGCCGCGGTCCAGCTCCTCCTGGCTGAGCTTGGAGATCTTGTAGTAGGCGCCGCGCAGCTTGTAGGCACCCGTGCGCTGCATGTTCTCGGGCTTGAGCCACACGCGATTGCCGCATTGCGCCGAAAGCGAGGGGCTTTCTACAAGCTTGGTCTCCTGGGTGACCTCCTTGACCTTTGCGGAGGCCTCCTCAAAGGCTTCGAGGGTGAGCATGTCTGCCATATGCACTTCCTTTTGATTTTTGCGCGTACGCCGCCGGTGATTTGCCTATAGTAAGGCAATCGGCTTTTCAATTTGGTGAGGTTTATGCAAAAAGGGGAGTGCGCATCTATGGAAGAGGCACGTATCGATGCGGGTTCGGCCGTCATGCCGCCGCTGTTTCGCATTCACGATGCAGAGGTGGTGCGTGCGGGCAAGACGATTTTGCGCGTGGACGATTTTAGCCTAGCGGAAGGCGAGCACGTGGCACTGCTCGGTTCTAACGGCGCAGGCAAGTCGACCTTTATCCAGTTGCTCACGCGCGAAGTTTTCCCGCTGTATCGCGACGAGCCTCCCGTGCGCTTTCGGGGGCAGGAGCGCCCCTTGCTGGACGATATCAAACGTGCCCTTGGCATTGTGAGCTCGACCATGCACGAACAGGTGCGCGTGCACCTGCCGGCCGAGGAGATCGTGTGCGGCGGCATCTTTGGCACGTTGGGCTTGCCCATGCATCGCGAGGTGAGCGACGCCGACCACGCGCGTGCGCTCGAGGCGCTCGATCGCTTGCACATCGCGAGCCTTGCCGATCGCGACATCATGACGCTTTCCACAGGCCAGGTACGCCGCGTGCTCGTGGCGCGCGAGCTGGTGCGCAACCCCTCTGTGCTGGTGTTTGACGAGCCTTGTACGGGTCTTGACCCGCAGGGTATGTATCACCTGCGCGAAACTATGCGCACGCTTGCCGCCGAGGGCTGCTCCATCATTCTGGTCACGCACTATCCGGAGGACATCATCCCCGCCATCGACCGCGTGCTGCTCATCAAAGACGCGTCCATTTTTGCCGACGGCTCCAAGCACGAGCTGCTGTGCGACGACGTGATGAGCGATCTGTTTGACGTGCCCCTGACCGTGAGTGAGCATGATGGCTGGTACTCGCTCTATGGCGCCCACCAAGGGTAGGGGATTGCGATGTTAACGATTGGATGTCATCTTTCCATCTCAGATGGATATGAGGCAATGGGAAAGACGGCACTGTCTATTGGCGCAAACACGTTTGCGTTTTTCACGCGCAACCCGCGCGGCGGTTCTGTGCGTCAACTCGATTTAGACGATGTGGCCGCGCTGCGATCGTTGATGGCCGAGCATTCGTTTGGCCCGCTTGTGGCACATGCTCCCTATACGTATAACCCTTGCTCTGCCAAGGAGCGTGCGCGCGAGTTCGCGCTCGAGGCGATGGGGAAAGACCTGCGCCGTATGGAGGCGTTGCCGGGCAATTATTATAATTTCCATCCTGGAGCCCATGTGGGCCAGGGCATCGAGCGCGGCATCGAGCTCATCGCCGATACGCTGTGCCAGGTGATGTTTGAGGGGCAGCGCACGTGCGTGCTGCTCGAGACCATGGCAGGCAAGGGTACCGAGGTGGGAAGCCGCTTTGAAGAGCTCGCGGCGATTATCGATGCGGTGCGTACGCGCCGGCCCGAGCTGGACGCCTGCCTGGGTGTATGCCTCGATACCTGCCATGTGAGCGATGCCGGCTACGATATCGTGCACGATCTCGATGGCGTGCTGGCTGAGTTCGACCGTGTGGTGGGGGCTTCGCGTCTTCGCGCCGTTCACATCAACGACTCCAAGAATCCCTGCGGGGCGCATAAGGATCGTCACGAGGCCATTGGCGCGGGCTACCTGGGATCCGCCGAGCTCGGCGGGGGCGAGCAGGTTTTCGCGCGCATTGTTTCTCATCCGCGTCTGCGCGATCTGCCGTTTATTCTGGAAACGCCCAATGAGCTTGCGGGCTATGCGCACGAGATTCAACTGCTGCGGGGCCTGCAGGGGGACTAGTCGTTTGGGCGATTGTTTTCAATTGTGGATAAAAATAAGTCTATTTTGTTACAAAGCACTTTTTCGGAGGGCCATTATGCACGGCGGAGCATAATGGCCCCTAGTTTTATGCGTTCCTGACCAAGAGGGGACGCGTGGAAGGAGAAAAGTATGTACAAGTTCAAGAAGTTTGGCGCTGTAGTCGCCGCAGGCGCATTTGCCGCTGTTCTCGCCCTTGCCGGTTGTTCCGGCAACGGTGGCACCTCCGCTGGTAGCGCCGATGCCGGTTCTGCCGCGAAGTCCGACAGCGTGCAGCTTGTCACCAAGGGCAAGCTGACCGTGGGCACCTCTGCCGAGTACGAGCCGTTTGAGTATATGGAGGATGGCGATTACAAGGGCTTCGACCTCGAGCTCATCAAGAAGATCGCCGAGAAGCTCGATCTTGAGGTCGAGTACAAAAACGTCGACTTCGACTCCCTGGTAGCAGGCGTTGCCAGCGGCACTAAGTACGACTGTTCCATCGCGGCCATCACCGCTACTCCCGATCGCAAGAAGGAAGTCGACTTCTCCGACTCCTATTACATGGACGACCAGGCTATCGTCACCCTTAAGGACAACACCGCCATCACCGGCGACAACTATGCCGACGAGCTTAACAAGGATAGCGTGAAGATCGCCGTCCAGTCCGGCTCCACTGCCGAGTCCTTCGCAAAGGAGAACTTCCCCAACGCCGAGCTCGTTCCCTTCAAGAATGCTACGGACTGCTTCTCCGCACTTCAGGCTTCTAAGGCCGACGCTTTGGTGACCAACCGTTCTGTTGCTTCCCAGCTCACCGCATCCTCGTTCGACAACTGCCAGACCATCAAGCAGATCAGCACCGGCGAGGAGTATGCCATCGCTGTCAACAAGGACAACCCCGAGCTCACCAAGAAGATCAACGAGGCTCTGAAGGAGCTTACCGAGGACGGTACCGTTGACGCTCTGATGGAGCAGTACAACATCAAGTAGTTTGTTGCCCCGCTTGTAGCCATCCGGCCCCTTTCGCTCACGGCGGGAGGGGCCTTTGCGCGTATTCGCGCGTGCTTTGGCGAGCGGGAGCGTAAGGAGTTTTATCGTGACTGAACCCGTGAACACAACACTTGGCGGCGCTCGTGCGCTTCTGCGCCGCTTGGTTGTTGCCTGTGCCCTTGCGGCTTGTGCCCTGGGATGTAGCGCTGCTATGGCGCCGACGCCCGCCTGTGCCCTTGAGGTGCAAAAGCTCACCGCACAGCCCAATGCCGATGCCGGCAGCGATGTCCTGGGCGGTAAGGAGACGCGCCTGACCTGGGAGTTCCAGGCCGATGACGATGAGGCCCTCACTGGCTTTACCGTTACCCTTCCGCAGGGGACCGAGTTTTCTACCGAGGACGCGCGCGTGACCATCCTGTCCGGCGAGGACCTGATGGATCGCACGTTTGTCAAACCCAAGTACAGCGTCGATGGCCAGACGGTGAAGGCTACCTTCCCCGAGGCAACCGAGGCGGGCAAGTATTTCCGCCTCGAGCTCTACCATGTCGTCTTTCCCGCGCAGGGCGGCAGTGAGCAACTGAGCGCAACGTATGAGCTCGCCGATGGTACCGAAAAGGATGTGGCGAACATTCCCGCCCTCACTATCAAGGGCACTTCGGCACTCGACCAGCTTGAGTCGTTCCTCGAGGAGCAGCCTTGGGTTGAGGCATGGAATTCCAACCGCTTCCTGCGCTTGTTCCTCAACCCGCTCATCATCGTCTCCAGCTTGCCTGTTGTGTTCTCGGGCTTTTTGATGGCACTTGCCATCGTGCTCGTGGCGTTCCCGCTGGCCATTCCCTTTGGCTTCATCCTTTCGCTTATGCGCATTTCCAACTCGCGCATCCTGCACGGAATCTCGGGGTTCTATATCAACATCATCCGCGGCACGCCGGCGTTCTTGCAGATCTATATCGCGTTTTTCGGCCTGCCGCTTGCGGGCGTGAACATCGGCAACTATCCGCTGGGCGTCATCGTGATGGCCATGAATTCGGCGGCTTATCTGTGCGAGATCTTCCGCGCGGGCATCCAATCTATCCCGCCGGGACAAAACGAGGCGGCTCGTTCCCTTGGCATGAATCGCATGCAGACGATGCTCTATGTCATCATTCCGCAGACCTTCCGCAATGTCTTGCCCACGCTTACCAGCGAGTTTATCTTGCTGTACAAGGATACGTCGCTGCTCGCCGCCGTGGGTGTGATGGAGATCGTCATGTATGCCAAGACGATCGTCGCCACCACCGGCTCCATCACTCCGTATGTGGTGGCGGCTCTGTTCTACCTGCTGGTTACCCTGCCGCTTACGCGCGTGGTGAGCGGTCTGGAGAACAGGCTTGCGGGTAAGACGCCTGCCAAGAAGAATTCCCCCAAGGGAGCAGCCCGTGCAAAGGCGAATGCTGCCGACGCCACCCTCTAGGACCGAGAAGGAGATCTATCTATGAGTGAGAGCAACGAGGTCCGGGAGGACGTCATGTCCGAGGACGACGTAATCGTTCGCATTAAGGATTTGCACAAGAGCTATGGGGACTTGGAGGTCCTGCGCGGCATCGACATCGATGTGCACCGCGGTGAGGTTGTGGTTGTGCTTGGCCCTTCCGGTTCCGGTAAGTCGACCATGCTGCGCTGCGTTAACTTGCTTGAGAAGCCCACGAGCGGCCAGATTATCTTCGAGGGCAGCGACATCACCGCCAAGGGCGTGGATATCAACAGTGTTCGCGCCAAGCTGGGCATGGTGTTCCAGCAGTTCAATCTGTTTCCGCACCTTTCGGTTAAAAAGAACGTCATGATCGCCCAGGAAAAGGTGCTCAAGCGTTCCAAGGAAGAGGCCGAGAAGATCGCGATTCAAGAGTTGGAGAAGGTTGGTCTGGGCGACCGCGTGGACTTCATGCCGAGTCAGCTTTCGGGCGGCCAACAGCAGCGCGTGGCCATCGCGCGCGCTTTGGCTATGAACCCGCACGTAATGCTCTTCGACGAGGCCACGAGCGCGCTCGACCCCGAGCTGGTGCGCGACGTCCTCGCCGTCATGCGCGACCTTGCCCAGGGCGGCATGACCATGATCGTGGTGACGCACGAGATGAAGTTCGCGCGCGATGTTGCCGACCGCGTGATCTTCATGGACGGCGGTGTGATCGTCGAGCAGGGCACCCCGGCGGAGGTCTTTGACCACCCCAAGTCCGAGCGCACCCGCGAATTCCTCGGCCACATCTCCTAACGTGACAAAAAGTCGACAGGTTTATTTTGTCACATTTTCACAAGGCCTTCATATTCTAGGCGGTTGATTGCGGCGTCCCCGCTGAGGTGATCCTTGGCAGGGGCGCCGTTGTGCTTAGATGTTTGGGGCAGGCGAGTGCCGGCAGTGTCTTCTCGACAGTAATCTGTGTCTGGACGGCATGCTACTTTGATGTCAGTTAAAAAACGAGCGTAAGGATTATCGTGTTTAGCATTGAAGAGAACCTGTTTGATTTCGCATTTTGTCCCATGCCTGCCTTTGCCTATCTGAGCGAGCTTGCCGCTCCCGAGGATTGGGGCGAAAACGATCGCGTGCTCAAGAACTATCTGACGTTTACGTTCAAGCGCGCCGTCCATCTGTACAACAAGGCCGCCGAGGCGGGGGGGGCTGCTCGGCCCTGATCTTTCAGCATGACTGCTGCCTGATGGATACGGGTCTGTTTACGGAGCGTTTCGAGCCCATCTACGTGCTATTTGAGCCCAATGAGCGACCGGATGCCCGCCAGCAGTGGTTTCTCAAGGGCTTTTATAAGGCGAGCGACCCGCGTCTGATTGAGTTCAGCGTGCTTCCCGATCGCGTGCACTTTAGCGAGAACCCTGCCGACTTCGTGTTTGATTATCGTCTTGAGGTACGGACCAATATCGACCATATCTTGGGCGATGCCGAGAATCTCTCTCGTATACCGGAGCAGCTCAAGGGCGAGGGCAAGGCGTTTTTGCTACGCCACGCTTTTGAGGGTGCCGTTATGGAGGCAAGTCGTCGGGCTGCTGCCAATTACACCATCGCCGTGCCGCAGTACTACAACGGCAGGATTCAGCTGCTGCTGCCGCTTTGCTTGACGGGCGATACCCCGGAGCTGGCTCTCACCATTCAGCGCGAGGACGGTTACTATTCGGCTCGCACCTGTCTGACGCTTGATATGGCGTACAACAACGCGCGTTTGATCTGCCGCCCCGAGGCTCCTTGGATTAAGGACGCCGCTTGTCCGGACGTGTGCGATGACTAGTGGGCACGGCTGAATAGTTTGTGTCGAAGGATGACGACGCCCCCGCCGAGATTGATTCTCGGCGGGGGCGCGTTGCGTTTGGGATCATGTGCGTGCCGGGGCCGGAGCGTGCTCCGGTGCGATGCACATCGTTGCGGCTTCTGCGTGAGACGATAGAGGTGACGCGGGGGACAACGGGTGGCGCGGTCGGGCTTCTGGTTAGAGCGCAGACTCGTAAATCGCGCGGGCGTCGTCCAGCGTGAGCTTTTTGAAGTTGCCAAACACCTCGCCGCGCGTGATCTTGAGGCCCGGCATCAGGGTGTCGATGTCATCGGCCTTCATGTCAAATTCCGCGAGCGTGCGCGGCATGCCGAGGGAGCAGAAAAACTCCTGGAGTTCGTCGATGGTTTCCATCACGGCGTCTTCGATTGCCTGCTCGGGCGTGATGTCTACGCCGTCTGCCTTGGGGTCCACAGGCTCGATGCCGAAGACCTGACGGCCAAACTCCAAGAAGCGCTCGGGGTGCTCGCGCCACACGTAGCGCATCCAGGCGGGGAAAAGTACCGCGAGGCCGGCACCGTGGGTGATCTTCACATCAAAGGCCGAGAGCTCGTGCTCCATACCGTGGCAGCTCCAGTCTCCGTCGCGGCCACCGGCACAGCCTAGGCCCAAGCCCGCGATGCCATTGTGGGCGAGGGTACCTGCCCACATGATGTTGGCGCGCGCGTCGTAGTCTTGCGGATCTTCCATTACGCGCGGTGCTGCATCCATGATGGCGCGAATCAGACCACAGGCGATGTTGTCGGTAACGGGAACCGCAGGCTGACCGGAGAAGAAGCGTTCCATGATGTGCGCGCACATGTCGGTGATGCCCGCTGCGGTTTGGTAGGGCGGCAGGGTGAAGGTGAGCTCGGGGTCCATGAAGGCCATGACGGGGCGATTGAGGTCGGTGTTGCAGCCGCATTTGAGATGCTCGGCATCGTTGCTGATGACGCAGGAATTGGAGGCCTCGGAGCCCGATGCGGGGAGCGTGAGCACGCAGGCAACGTCTACGCGCTGCGTCGGCGTGGCGCGCTTGCGGAAGAAATCCCAGACATCGCCGTCGCAGGGAATGCCCAAGGCAATGGCCTTGGCGCAGTCGATGGCGCTGCCGCCGCCCACAGGCAGAATCAAGTCGACGTTTGCCTCGCGTGCGATGCGAAGACCCTCGCGAACCGAGGAAATCTCGGGGTTGGGGCGTACCCCGCCGAGTTCCACATGTGCGACGCCCGCGGCGTCGAGTGAGGCCTTAACGCGGTTGAGCGTTCCGGTACGCACTACGGAGCCGGTGCCGTATACCAGGAGTGCCGAGGTGTAGCCAGCGGCTGCGACGTGCTCTCCTACGTGGTCGGTCATTTTGCGGCCAAACATGATGCGCGTCGGCGAATAGAAGGAAAAATCGTTCATGGGAACGCCCTTTCTCGATGGTGTCGTGGCGACATCTACTATAGCGCCCGCCGATGGGGGCCAACGGGCGCTATTTGGGCGGTGAGGCAAATTGGTTGAAGTGGGGCGCTCGGCAGTTACGCACGTGCCGCTGTCGGACGGTTTGAGATTTTTGGTAGACGGCAAAATGTGACAGATTAAACCTGTCGACTATTTGTCACATATGGAGGTGTCGACCGGTGAACGGTCGGATGTGACAAAATAAACCTGTCGTTTTGCTGTCACATGGGTTTCTAGGCGAGTTGGGCGCCGAGGGCCTGGCAGGCGGCGATGCCGTCGTCATCGGGCTGTTCGTTGATGATGAGGGAATCGATGACGTTGACGCCGGCTTCTTCGGCATCTTCCTTCCAAGCGTCCATCCACTCTCCGCTGCCCCAGCCGTAAGAGCCAAAGAGTACGACTTTCTTGTCGCCAAGACTGCCCTTAACTTCGTCCCACATGGGCTGGAATTCGCTGTCTTCAAGCTCCTCTGCACCCATGGCGGGGCAACCAAAGGCGTAAGCGTCGAATTCCTCGGCTGCGGAGAGGGAGAAATCGGCGGCTAGAATCTGTTCGACGGTTGCGCCCTTTGTCTCGGCTCCCTCGGCCACTGCCGTTGCCATCGCTTCGGTGTTGCCGCTGCCGGTCCAATACACCACTGCTACCTTGCTCATGTTGAACTCCTTTGTTCGATCGATGCCCGGATGGGCAGGATTACCGTTGTGCGTGTTGTGGGCGCGTTGCGTTGCGCCCGCCTGCCGCGGGACTTACTGTGAGGCGGCGAAGGCTCTGCCCGCTTCGATATGCGCGAGCGTATATGCGTGCACAGCGTCGGTAGCGAGCGAACGTCCGCCTTGCTTGATTTTGGTTGGCGTATACCTTCCAAGGGCCAACTTCGAGGTAGTTTTGCCCGCGGTTTTCGATGAAGCCAACCACGTCTTCGTAGGGATAGCCCAGGAAAAAGCCGATTTCGTGCGGGAACTCACTTCGACAACCGCGATTGCTGCAGGGGCAGGGTTTGCTTTCATCGTGCGTTTGTTTTGCGCCTGCGCTCGCCCGGTTCTGCAGGCGACGCGACAGCTCATCGAGGCACGCATCGAGATCGCTAGGGCGATACCCTTCGTTCTCGAGCGGATGCGCTGCCCGCCGGTCGACAAGATACGCTGCAAGTTCGCGAGGGCGATACACGTAGACGAGGGCTCCGCAGCGCTTCCAGGCCAGAATGCGGATTGCGACTCCGGCGTTTGAAACTTGACGTTGGCAATACTTCACAGCTTCGAGGAGGGCCTGCCTGCGCGCGCTTGCTTCGCTCTGGCTTTCGGGCGCTTGCGCTGTGAACGAGCCGGGAAAGGTGAACAGGCTGGCGGGTTTTAGCGCAGCCAAAGTGGGGGAGCAGTTGCGCACGATGGCTTGTTCGAGGGCCTGGACATCGATGGGCCATGTCATGGCGTTCTCCTCTCGTGGTTTCGCTGCGCGCAGGGAGCAGCGGGCTGTTACCATAAGTTAACTATGGGGAACTTATAGCCTTGCAGCGCTGCAGTCAAGAGAAAAAGTCAACTTGATTAAACTTATATGACGGTCGATGCTTCCCAACCCGAGCGGGGTATAGTCGGCAGCGCATGGGCTCGGGGGATGTCTACCAACAAGAAAGGCGCATTAATATGTCCGTATCCACTGTCATCGTCGTGATCATCATTGCGGTGGGATTCTTCTTAGGTCTCTCTCGCATTGTTGCCAGTTTTTCTGGCAAGAGCTGCTGCTCGGATGGGCAGAAACGCGCCCGCGTGAAGAGGGTCACCGTGGCCGATACCGATGTCTCTCACTATCCGTATCAAGCGAATTTTCTCATCGGCGGCATGAGTTGCGAGGGCTGTGCGCAAAACGTCGCCAATGCCCTGAATGCCGTCGAGGGGACTTGGGCTACGGTTGACCTTGGGAGTCGTATCGCCACGGTTCGATCGAAGACTCCGATTGACCAGCAGGTTCTTTCTGCCGCCGTGCGCGAGGCCGGCTACAACATCTTGCAGCCGTAGTGCCGCTGGGCGTGTGAGTTGTAGCGCGTTGCAACTCGGGCGTGGCTTGGCGGTCGGCGCGGCGGGCGGTGGGACAAGGTGAGACGGACGGGGCTCCGTCTCGCTTCTCCCTCGGTAACTCGACATTTCGGCCAGTGGCAAAATGTGACAAATTAAACCTGCCGACTTTTTGTCACATCGGTATTTAGCTGGGGATTCTTGGACAGCGTTCCTCGGTGAAGGCTCGGATGTGACGGGGGTGCGGACGAATAGTTGGACCATTCGGTCCGGTTAGGAGTTCGCGTGTACA
>OLPZ01000546.1_pt1 | contig 29972 bp, 10 predicted proteins | sample 1672711 | NCBI WGS metagenome assembly OLPZ01 (sample SAMEA3136716, study PRJEB25190) | human gut metagenome
GCGTACCGCCTGATAGCCGTCGAAACTCAGGCAGCCTTCGTAGAAGCTGCGGGTTTCGGTGCCGATCGGCTCATAGCTAGGGTTGATGATGACATGGAACGGGAATTCAGCCGCTTCACGCGGATCATCGTCATCGTCGTCACGCACATGGTCTTCCACCACGGCGAGGGCCAGTCCAAGACCGATCTGGGTTGCGGCAAGGCCTACGCCCGGCGCTTCGATCATGGTGACGCGCATGGTCTCGATGAGTTTGTCGAGCGTTTTGCGGCTCAGCTGGCCTTCGTAGGCTGCGGTCTGCTGACGTAGTACCGGTTCGCCTGCCTGCACGATGGGGAGCAGTTGTTCCTTGCCGCCGGTTTTGATGAGTTTTTCAACCTCGCGGTTGAGTTCGAGGTTGACTTTCGAGTTGCGTCCAAACATAGGTTTCCTTCGCATATTGGTTCGGGATTTTGGATTGCCGAATGATGTATATCGGCAGTTTGGTTACAGGGCAAGTTCTTCGGCTACGACTTTGGCAAGACGGTCGCAGACCTCGTCGGCCTGCTGTTGGGTTTCCGCTTCGGCCATGACGCGCACGAGCGGTTCGGTGCCGGATGGTCGCAATAGCACGCGGCCGGTGTCGCCGAGCATTTTCTCTTCGTGTTCGACGGCCGCCTGCACTTTGGCATTGGTTTTGGCCGCGAGCTTGTCGACGTTCGGCACGTTGATGAGGGTTTGCGGCAGTTGCGGGAAGTCGGATGCGAGTTCTTTGAGGCTTTTGCCGGAGTTGACCACTTCGTTGCATAGGGTCAATGCGGTGAGGGTGCCGTCGCCGGTGGTGGCGAATTCGCGGTTGATCACGTGTCCGGACTGTTCGCCGCCGAGCGAATAGTCACCGCGCAGCATTTCCTCAAGCACGTAACGGTCACCCACGCCGGTTTGCACGGTTTTGATGCCCATGGAACGCAGGGCGAGTTTCAGGCCGAGGTTGCTCATCACGGTTACCACGAGGGTGTCGTGGTTGAGCTTGCCCGCATTCTTCTTGGCACGCGCAAGAATGCCCATGATTTGATCGCCGTTGACCATGGTGCCGTCTTCATCCACGGCAAGGCAACGGTCGGCGTCACCGTCGAAGGCCACACCCAGATCGGCTCCGGAGGCCTTGACCATGGCCTGCAGCTGTTCGGGGTGTGTGGATCCAGCGTTCTTGTTGATGTTGTAGCCGTCTGGCGAAGCGTTGATCACGATCACGTCTGCACCGGCGCGGCGCAACGCTTCCGGCGCGACCACGGAGGTGGCGCCGTTGGCGCAGTCGGCCACGACTTTCAGTCCTTTCAGCGGTGTCGGCTGGGACTTGTCAGGCCCAATGGGGGCGATGGTGGACACCAGATGGTCGATATACAGGTTGGTTGCGGTTGCCGTGTCGTGGCTGATGCGGCCCACACCGGCACCGGTCGGACGTTCCCAATCCTGGCCGAGCACACTTTCGATTTCGTCTTCTTTGGTATCAGGCAGTTTGAAACCGCCACGTGCGAAGAATTTGATGCCGTTGTCGGGCATGGGATTATGGGATGCGGAAATCACGGCACCCATTTCCACATTCAGCACGGAAGTCAGGTATGCGACACCCGGAGTTGGAATAATGCCCGCGTCGATCACGTCAAATCCGCCTGCGGACATGCCTGCGGACAGTGCCGCTGCAAGAAAATCGCCGGAAACGCGAGTATCGCGGCCGACCAGTACACGGCGACGACCGTCGAATTCGCTTTTGTCTCCGTCATCGCCAAGCACGCGCACCGCAGCATCGCCCAAATCCAACGCAAGCTGTGCGGTCAAAGCCCTATTCGCCAATCCTCGAACACCGTCTGTTCCGAACATACGTGGCATGAGTCTCAAGTCCTCGCTATCTCAAGTTATATTGCCGTGCACCATCGTACTCAACGGGTTCACCATTCAACGAAATAGTCGACAGCATGTTGCGATACCTGCAAACCACAGTATGCAATGTCGTGAGATTTCCACAATCTCAAGTTTCTTGCAATCTCGCTCCCATCCTCCGATTCCGACCGACTGGGCCATTATGGGCCCGAAAGACCCACTGTCCATAACCGTTATGGGACCGGCTTTTGTTCGGGATGGCTTGTCTGGAAGCAAACAAGCCCGGACTGGCAGCGAGATAAGTCACGCCGTCAGTCCGGGCTTGTGATGCAATATCACAGAGTGATATCAGATGCAGTTACCAAAAGTAGCTACCAAAAACAACTACTGCAGTGGTGTCAGGAACGGCATCAGAGGGACGCGTTGAAATCGCGCACCTTGAGCGTGCGATGCGACGATTCAACATTGCCGCGCACAATGCGCTGCAACGCGTTGTCGGCGTCCGCATGCGAAGCCAGCCAAGCGTCACCGAGATCCACCAGCGCGGCCGGATCGGCATAGCTCGGGTACAGGCCTTCCAGCAGAGCCTCAGCCATGTGGAAGGTCTTGTTCTTCCAAATCCAGTCAGCAACCTCGAAATACTTGGCCGCATACGGTTCAGCCAAGTCGGCACGTGGAGTGGATGCGAAGCCGCGGGCCACGGATTCCAACTGCATGTTGGTCAGCTCGTCGTTGTGCAAAGCCTCGTTCCAAGCCCATTCCTTGGCTTCCGCAATGCCTGCGACCGCACGTGCACCCAATGCGAACTCACGGTTCTCAGTGGTTTCGCGCTTGGCAAGTTCCGCGTCGATGTCGCTCTGGCCAATGGCGTTGATCGTGCTCAACGCGTTGATGATGGTCCAACGGAAATTATTGTCAATCTCCAAGCCGTCAAGCTTCACGGAACCATCGAGCAGACCCTTCGCATTCGCTTCGAACGCAGCATCGCCCGGCTCACCATAACCCAAGTAAGCGGTGATCAGCTGGAACTGCTCGTCGGAACCGGCTTCGGCAGCCTGAGCCAGCTTGAACAGTTCGGCAGCCACATGCTCCACCACTTCGGCACGGTCGGCCGGAGCGGTGTAATGCCATGCGGTGGTGCTGACCTGCGCCAAAGCGTAACGGAACGTGGTGGACTCATGTTCCGTGGCGAGCGCAGCCAAAGAGGTTTCGATGAACTGCTTTGCCGGCAATTCGCCGTCACGAGTCATATCCCAGAATGCAAGCCAAATCACGGAACGAGCCAGCGCATCGTCGAAACGATACAGGTTCTCCGCAGCGAACTTGAGGCTCTTCTCATCGAAGCGCAGCTTCGTGTATGTCAAATCGTCGTCATTCACCAAAATCAGCGCCGGACGTGCCTTGCCGGCAGCCGCTTCGACAATCGTCAGTTCGCCGTCAACATCAAGTTCGAACTGGTCGGTACGCACGATCTTGCCGGTCTCCGGATCCTCATTGTAGAAGCCGACAGCCAGACGATGTGCACGCAGCACCGGATGTTCAGCCGAAGCGGACTGGCGCAACGCAAGCTGCCGAATCGTACCATCCTCGTTTTCCTCAACTTCGGTAGCGATGGTGTTGATGCCGGACTGTTCAAGCCACTGGGCGCTCCACGCCTTGAGATCGCGGCCGGACGTCAACTCAAGTTCAGCCAGCAGATCGGCGAGCGTAGCGTTGGAGTACGCATGCTTGTCCAAATAGTTGTTGATGCCCTTGAAGAACTTCTCACGACCCACATAGAACACGAGCTGCTTCAGCACGGAAGCACCCTTGGCATAGGTGATGCCGTCGAAATTGACATACGTGTCGTTCAGATCGTTGATCGGCGCGACGATCGGGTGGGTGGTGCTCAGCTGATCCTGGCGCAGTGCCCAGCTCTTCTCGCCGGAGCTGAACGTGGCCCAAGCGTCCTTCCATTCCGTGGCTTCGGCAGTAGCAAGGGTGGATGTGAACTCAGCGAAAGACTCGTTAAGCCACAGGTCGTTCCACCACTTCATGGTCACGTAATCGCCGAACCACATGTGTGCAAGCTCGTGCAGCACGGTGACGACACGGCGCTCGGCATACGCGTCGGTGACCTTCGATTCGAACACGTACTGGTCGCGGATAGTGACCATGCCAATGTTCTCCATAGCGCCGGCATTGTATTCCGGCACGTAAATCTGGTCGTACTTGGCGTACGGATACGGCACGCCCCAAGTCTTCGCATAGAAGGCAAAACCCTTCTTGGTGATGTCGAACAGGTAGTCGACATCCTTGGCGAACGCTTCGGCGAGCGCCTGACGGCAGTACATGGCCATCGGCACGGTGCGGCCGTCTTCGTTGGCGTATTCGGTATGCCATTCGGCGTATGGGCCTGCGCAGATGGCGGTGAGATAGGAGCTCATGGTTGGCGTGGATTCGAACACCCACAGTTTGGTGGTTTCGGCTTCGTGCGTGCCGAGCGTGCCTTCTTCGGTAACGGTTTCGTTGTCGGTCACGGATGTGGCAGGCATGTTGGAGGTGACGATCCATGACTTGGCCGCAAGCACGGAGAAGTCGAACACGGCCTTGATGTCAGGCTGGTCGAACACGGCGTACACGCGACGGGCATCCGGCACTTCGAACTGGGAGTACAGATAGATGTTGCCGTCGGACGGGTCGACGCTGCGGTGCAAGCCTTCACCGGTGTTGGAATACTGGCACAGCGCCTTGACGGTCACTTCGTTGTGCGCTTCGAGGTTCTTCAGTTCGATACGGCTGTCGGCGAACGCTTCGGCCGGATCGAGAGTTGCGCCGTTGAGCACGATTTCGCTCACTTCGGTGGCGATCAGGTCGAGGAAGCTGGTAGCCCCCGGCTCAGCGTCGAACGTGATGGTGGTTTCAGAACCGAAATTTTTGGCTCCACGGGTCAGGTCAAGTTTGACCGTGTAATGAACCGGTGCTGCGATAACGCTTTTGCGTTCTTCCGCTTCGATTCGGGTGAGGTTTGCTCCTGGCATGTCACTCCTTTTTATTGGGAAATTCCTATTTGTGGAATAGGAGACGGCGCAACCGATTGTGCCGGTTACGCCGTCCTTCTTTTGATTATGTAATCAACAATTATTGACGATCTGTCGATATTTCAATATTATTTCAATATTAATTTCGCCGAAATCAGCGATATTGCGAAAAATATTGACTATCTGTCGATTCATCATTGCGCTGCGTTTAATCCCATCGCTTCGTCAACATCCTGCGCAATATCGGCAACGACCGGAACGATCATCGGCTTGCGATGCAGCTGACGTGCGACCCAGCTACCCAACGTACGACGCATGATCTGCTGAAGCTTGTACGTATCGCGCGTACCAGTCATCATCGCATCCTGCAATTGCTCGACGATCTGATGACGGACCTTGTCGAATTCGCTTTCGTCTTCGGCAACCGCGTTGAGATAGATCTTCGGACCTGCGACAACGTCAGCGGTTTCCGTATCGACAACGACGAAGCTCGACACGAAACCTTCCGTGCCTAGAATACGACGCTTCTCAAGCTCTTCCTCGGTAAGTTCGCCAACGGAATCGCCGTCAACGTACACGTAACCGCATGGCACGGAACCGACAACAGCAGCCTGGCCGTGGTACAAATCGACCACGTCGCCATCTTCAGCGAGCACCACATTCTGCGGATCGACACCCGTCTTAACCGCAATCATGCCGTTCGCCACCAAATGGCGGTTCTCACCATGAATCGGCATGGCGCACTTCGGCTTGACGATGTTGTACATGTACAGCAGTTCACCCTCATTGCAGTGGCCGGACACATGCACGGCGGCATTGTCTCGATTGACCACGCGGGCGCCAAGCTGCACCAGCTTGTTGATGACCTTGTACACGCCATGCTCGTTGCCTGGAATCAGGGAGCTCGCAAGAATGACCGTGTCGAATTCGTTGATGGTGATGTCGCGATGGTTGCCGTCGGCGATGCGGCCAAGTGCGGCCATCGGTTCGCCCTGAGAACCAGTGCACATGTAGACGAGCTTGTCGTCTTGCACGTCATGAGCCTTCTTCAGGTCGATGACCGTGTCTTCAGGAAGCCTCAAGTAGCCCAAATCCGCAGCAATGGACATGTTGCGAACCATGGAACGGCCCACGAACACCACCTTGCGGCCATACTTGTGAGCGGCGTCAACAACCTGCTGCACGCGGTGCACATGGCTGGAGAAGCTGGCCACGATGATCTTGCGCGTGGCCTGGGCGAATGCCTGATCAAGCGCTGGACCAATGGTGGTTTCCGGTTTGACGAAACCCGGAACCTCAGCGTTGGTGGAATCCATCATCAGCAGATCCACGCCCTTTTCACCAAGCTTGCCGAACTCCACCAAATCGGTGATGCGATGGTCGAGCGGCAGCTGATCGAGCTTGATATCGCCGGTATCGATGAGGCTTCCGGCCGGAGTCTGCACGAACACAGCCAAAGCGTCCGGAATGGAATGCGTGACGTTCACAAACTCAAGATTGAACGGACCGACCTTCAGCTTGTCGCGTCCCTTGACCTCAACCAGTCGCGGATTGATGCGATGCTCCTTGCACTTGGCTTCGACGAAAGCCAACGTGAGCTTGGAACCGATCAGCGGAATATCAGGACGAAGCTTCAGCAGATACGGCACGCCACCAATATGATCCTCGTGGCCGTGGGTGAGCACCAGAGCATCGACCTTGTCGAGACGATCCTTGATGTAATGGAAGTCAGGCAGGATCAAATCAACGCCCGGCTGCTCCTCTTCAGGGAAAAGCACACCGCAGTCGATGAGCAGCAGATGGCCGTTGTATTCGACCACGTTCATGTTACGGCCGATTTCACCAAGACCGCCAAGGGGCACGATGCGCATGGAACCCTTGCGGTACTTCGGCGGAGCGATCAACACGTCATCCTGCTGGGGTGCGGTGGTCTGCGGGGCAAGACGGGAATTACGACGGTTGCCGGCAGAAGAGCTTGCCGCATTGGAATTCTTGGATTTCCTAGCAGGCTTGACGCTTTTCACATTCTTGACGCTCTTCGCGCTCTTCGTGCCCTTGGAGGAGCCGCTGCCATTGCCGCGGGAACCGCCACGACCAGAAGACTTCGCCCTCTTGGAAGTCGTTTCGGCCTTGTTGGCCTTCTCGGAGCTTACAGACTTCGCAGATTTCACATCCGCGGTCTGGGTGTTTTCAGTGCGCTTGGCAGCTTTGCTGCCGCGCTTGTGCGTAGTTACTGTTTTGGTTTCTTCTATAGCCATTTCCTAGTTGGATTTCTATTACTAATTGTCTCCGCCTGTGCGGAAACGAGGAATTCAGTAAGTTTGCCGTATTACGGCAAACCGGTAGTCGCAATGCTTGCCGTAATCACCCTTGCAAATCAGTGCCGTAAACATCGCTACTGCAGGTACGGCAATCATCGCAATAATCGCAATCACAGCAAGCCGGAAGCGCGCATGCCATCCTCCGCGCGCTTAATCTCAGCTTCGCCCGGACCGACGTTTGGCAAACGCATCGTCGTGGAATCGAGAACGCCACGCACCTTCAACGACGCCTTCGCCATAACAGCTTGGAAACCGTTGCCATTCATCGCTTCGACCAGCGGGGCAAGCTGCACGGCAATGCGCTGCGCCTCATGAATGTCGCCACTATCGAACGCAGCAGCCAAATCACGCATCGGACCGGATGCGACATGCGCGATCACGGAAATAATGCCGACCGCACCAACCGAAAGGAACGGCAGGAACAGACCGTCATCTCCCGAATACCAAGTCAAACCGGTTTCCATACGCTTACGCACGGCACCGGCAATATCTCCGGTAGCGTCCTTGACCGCCTTGACATGATCAAGTTCAGCCAAACGGCGGTAGGTTTCCAACTGAATGTGCAACCCGGTACGGCCAGGCACATCGTAAACGATAATCGGCTTGTCGGCGGAATCATTGACCGCCTTGTAGTGGCGGAACACGCCTTCCTGCGACGGGCGCGAATAATACGGAGCGACCACAAGCACCGCATCGGCACCCGCCTCCTGGGTCTGCTCCACCATGCGCACGGTGTGGGCGGTATCATTGGAACCCGCGCCGGAGATGACCGGCACGTCCACGACCTCCTTGACCGCTTGTACCAGCTCGACCTTCTCCTCCATGTGGGTGGTGGGAGACTCACCAGTGGTGCCATTGACCACAAGGCCATCAGCACCATCGGCAACAAGCCGCTTCGCAAGCTTCTGTGCGGCCTCGAAATCAACGGAACCATCGGCCTTCATGGGAGTGACCATGGCCGGAAGAATACGTCCGAAAGGAGCAGGATCAAGAAGATGCATAGTACCGTCAGTCATGGTACCAACGGTACTTCCCGCCACGGACGCCGAAGCGTCCGAGTTCGTGACCATATCGTAATATGAGCTACCTCCCCGAGACCAAAATCCCCCAGCAAGTGGAAGAATCGGTACGCTTAGCCGCATACTCAGGTGGATTCAAGCCAAATGACTTCACGATTTTGATCTGGTGACCGCACGATTTCGGAATATCGCACGATTTTGATTTCCTGACCGCACGACACTCCAAAACAGTGCGGTCACCAAGAGGGAAAAATACGGCTACCAGAACAAACTCAGGCAAGGTATTGGGCGGGGTTCTGTTCGAACTTGGCGGCGCAGCCCGGGTTGCAGAAGTAGTAGGTGGTGCCGTTGTATTCGCGGGTTGCTGCGGCAGTGGCCGGATCCACGCTCATGCCGCAGACCGGATCTTTGGCGGGCGCGCTCTGATTGCCGTTGGCAGTGTGGCCGCCACAGCAGGAGTGCGCGCCGCCCATGCCTTCCATACCCTCGTGCATACCTTCCTTCTTGGCCTTGTGATCACTGAACAGTCCCATGATGAATCCTTTCTGACTATGGTTGTTGTGATTATTATCGTTCGGGTTCGGCTGGCGAACCTGATACGTCCTGTTTGCGGCACGCACCGCCTTGTCTGGATCGAACAGGCGCAGTCGGCTCGCATTCGTCACCACGCACAGCGACGAGAACGCCATGGCAGCGCCCGCGATCATCGGATTGAGCATCATGCCGGTGAACGGGTAGAGCACGCCCGCCGCAATGGAAATGCCGATGCTGTTGTAGCCAAGAGCGAATCCAAGATTCTGCGCGATATTGCGCATGGTGGCATAAGTCAGATCAAGCGCATGCACCAAACCCATCAGAGAGCCATTCATCAATGTCACGTCCGCGGACTGGATCGCCACATCCGTACCCGTTCCAATGGCGAATCCCACATTCGCACGGGCAAGTGCAGGAGCATCGTTGATACCGTCGCCTACCATGGCCACCGTATAGCCTTGCGCCTGCAGTTTTGCGATTTCGTCCGCCTTGTTTTCCGGTCGCACTCCAGCGATCACGTTGCTGACGCCAACTTGATTTGCCACGGCATGTGCCGTTGTTTCGTTGTCTCCGGTGAGCATCACCACGTTGACGCCATGCGATTTCAAAGCTGCGATGGCCTGTTGCGAATCGGGTTTTACCGTGTCGGCAACGGCCACGATTCCCGCAAGCTCGCCGTCGACCGCTGCAAGCATCGGCGTTTTCCCTTCCGCCGACAGCCGTTCCATAGTCTCGATGATGTCATCGAGATCCTCGTTGCCGACGCTCGGCATGGCCACGTCAAGATCGTCGATCAGATCGGTATTGCCAACAGCGATACTATGTGACGCGACGTGCGCAGTGACTCCCTGCCCGGAAATCGCGCGGAATTGCGTTGCCTCGCCTAACGTAAGATGCTTTTCTTGCGCTCCGGCAACGAGCGCGGCGGCAAGAGGATGTTCGGAATCCCGTTCGGCACTGGCTGTGATCGCCAGCAAATCATCTGGTATTTCACGCCATTTTCCAAGCGGAAGCACGTCGGTCAATGACGGTTTACCAGCGGTGATCGTACCTGTTTTGTCAAGCACGACAGCATTGATTTTGCCGCACGTCTCCAATGCTTCGGCGGAACGAATCAGCACACCCATTTGCGCGGCGCGACCGGTCGAAACCGTTACGGAAAGCGGTGTGGCAAGACCCAATGCACACGGGCATGCAATCAGAAGCACCGAAACCGCCGCCACCAGCGCATGCACCACGCGCGGTTCCGGCCCAAACGCAAACCACAATGCGCACGACCACACGGCGATCAGCACCACAATCGGCACGAAAATACCGGAAATCTTATCCGCCAGGCGCTGTACCGGAGCTTTGGAACTTTGCGCGGATTGCACCAATCCAATGATCTGTGCGAGCACCGTGTCTTTGCCGACTTTTGTGGCACGATACCGCAACGATCCGGTACCGTTGATCGTGGCACCGGTCACATTGCCGCCAGCCTGCTTCAGCACCGGCATGGATTCGCCGGTGATCATGGATTCGTCGACAGACGATGAACCGGAAATAACCGTGCCGTCAACGGGAAGTTGTTCGCCCGGACGAATCGCAATAATATCTCCGACCAACACCTGATCGACCGGAATTTCCTCTTCGATTTCATTACGCACCACGCGAGCAGTTTTCGGCTGCAGTTTCGCCAATGCACGCATGGCTTCTCCCGTACCGACGCGAGCGCGCGCTTCAAGCAATTGCCCGACCAGCATCAGCGTGATGACCACACCAACCGCTTCAAAATACGGTTCTCGAGCATTCTCAGGCAGAATCTGAGGCACAAACGTGACCACACACGAGTAGGCAAACGCGAATACCGTACCCAAACTGACCAATGCGTTCATTTCCGGAGAGCGGTGAATGATCGCAGCGAAACCGCTACGAAAAATCGGTAATGCGGCATAACACATCACCGGCAGCATCAGTATGAACTGCACCCAATTCGGCATCGGATACAGCATCAACATCGTAGAAGCGAATACCGGAATCGTAACGATGGCAGACACAATAAGCCGCGTAACCAATGCCCGCATTTCACGAGATGCGGAAGAATCATCTGAAGAACCAGCAGAAACAGAAGAAAAATCAGAAGAAGTATCAACGGATTCATACGATGTTTCATCAACCGCAGTCTGTTGCGATTGCATAGAAACATGAGATTCTGCATTATTCGGATTTTCTTCCGACACTGAATGCTCGTCCTGCATTGCAGCATGATGTTTTCCCGGCAACACACGCAACGTGCCATGCAGCATGTTCATACCGCACGCGAAACCGTACTCCCCCGGCCTATCAGGATGAATCGTCAACGTCGTTGTACGGAAAGGAGGTAATGCAAGATCGACGCCGAAATCGGAGAACACTACGTGCGACGAGCATTCGCCGTCTTCTTTTCGATCGAAGATCAACCGCAAAGGCAAACCAGCCTCGGCTTCGATGACTGCCGGACTGTACCCGCCTTTGACTTCGACGACCGCCTCTTGCACGCCGTTGTCGACACGGGCGCGGAACGCTTTGCGCGGCGCGAAAAAGAACCACAAAACGGCTACCGTCACAGCCAATGCGACGATGATGGCAATCAGAGCCTGCATGTTTCACCGGTTTCCATATTGCATTCGTTTCGATTCGGACAGTCACACTGTATACCAGCACTTGAGCCGATTGCTAAAAGTCAGCGCACAGCTTTATTACGTAGGCACAGATTGTATTGCGTAGGTATAAGACGATACAAATAATCCCCAAATCGCCGATGCCTGAAATAAGCCAACATCAGCGGTTTGGGGACCATTTACCGTTCAACTGTAAGGATTTACAGGTCGAGGAAGTTGTCGAGGCCGACGGTCACACCCGGGTATGCACCAGTGGAGACCTTGCGAACGGCCAGCAGCACGCCCGGCATGAAGGAGATGCGGTCGAAGCTGTCGGCGCGAATGGTCAGCTGCTCGCCGTCGTTACCGAACAGGGCTTCCTCATGGGCATTGAGGCCACGCAGACGCACGGCGTGCACATGAATGCCGTCAACCACCTGGCCACGGGAACCGCCATCGGTTTCGGTGGCATCCGGAACAGGGCCAAGACCCGCTGCCTTACGAGCTGCGGCAATACCCTGCGCGGTATGGAATGCGGTGCCGGACGGAGCATCCACCTTGTTCGGGTGGTGCAGTTCAATCACTTCGGCGGATTCGAAGTACGGAGCCGCAACCTTGGCGAAATAGTCGGCAAGCACGGCGGAAATGGCGAAATTCGGCGCTATGAACACGCTCTGGCCCTCGCGAGGCGCGGCAGCGAGCGCGGCACGCACCTGGTCGAGCTTCTCTTCGGTCCAGCCGGTGGTGCCCACCACCACGTCAACACCTTGCGCCACGAGTGCGCGCACATTGTCAAGAGACACGCTCGGCACGGTGAATTCCACCACCACGTCAGTATTTTCGGGGGTAATTTGGCTCAGGTCGTCGCCAGCGTCAAGCGCGAGCGCCAGTTCGGTGTCGTCCGCGTTGTTCACAGCGTCGACCACGTGGGAACCCATGCGCCCTTTGGCGCCAACTACAGAAACCTTGATCATTGCAACTCCTTCAGGCGTTCTGGCTGCATCCATCTGTAACAGCTTTCTATGATTCCAACGAATCCAACAATAGAATACAATTGCCCGAACATAATCCTCACGATCTTTTTCTGGCAATTTCTGGAATGCTTAATCCACATAGTATCTATGAATCACAGATCATCTATGCATGCTGTGAAACATTTCGACGCGTGATCACCCAGCCGAGCAGAGCGAACGGGATCGAGGCGAGCACGAAAATCCACGGCAGCATAAGGCTCACGTCGGGTGTGGCGTGATCCAGTATGATACCGGTGATCATCGAACCGAATGATGCGCCGACAGTTCCCGCAGTGCTCACCCAGGAAAGGCCTTCGGTCAACGACTCTTCAGGAACGGTTTCTTTCATCACGAGGTTGCCCGATGCGAACACCGGCGAAACAGCCAGACCGGTGAGAATTTCCACAATGCCTATTACGATCAGATTGCCTTGGCACAGGTGAATTACAAAGAAGCCGGCTGTGATCGCCGCAAGGAACATGATCATGTAACGCCAACGGGATCCTTTGAGCTCAAGCGTTCCGAAAACCAGCGCGCCCATACACGAACCGACCGCTAGCATCGCCAGCTGCACACCGAGCACGGAATCAAGATGCAACGATTTCATGACGGCTGTCATGGACGTGTCGAATGCGGTGAAACTCATGTTGAATATGATGAAAACCAGCAGCAACGGAATCACGCCAGCATAAGTGAATATGCTGCGTTTCTTGCGATTACCACTCGTCTTCAATTGCGCAATGGTCAGCCTGTTGCGCAGTGCGGAACCTGAATCGCCGGTATTGCTGGCATCGCCATCGATAGTCAATCGCACATCGGCATCGTCTAAAGAGGCCGAAACGACCTTGACTTCATGCACGACCGGCGGCTGCGTGTCTTTCAATGTGAAGAAGATGGTACCGCCAAGGGCGCAGGCAATCGTTGGCACGAACAACTGCGAAACAGGGTGCACAGAAGCTGCAAGGAACGCTGCGAGAATCGGTCCGAAAATGAATACGATTTCGTCAATGGCGGATTCCATGGCGTATGCGGTGTTCAATAGTTCGCCGTTGCCGGTGCGGTCGAGCACGTACGCCCAGCGGGTACGCACGAGTGCGCCGAACGAGAATTGCGTAAGACCCATCACCACGGCCAGCATGAACAGCAATGGAATAGGCACGCGCACCAGTGCGGCGAATGCGAAACCAAGCATGGTGATGATTTGCACGACAAGCACCATCGAACCGACCTTACGCTGGCCGAATCGGTCGAACAGTCGCGCGTACAGTGGCGTGACCGCTGCGGTGGCGAGCACATATGCGGCGCTCATCACGCCTGCGATCGTCCAATTGTCGTACAGGTGGTTGAGTGCGAGAATAATGCCGAGGCCCATCATCGACATCGGCAGTCGCGCCAAAGCTCCGGAAGCGCAGAACGCTTTGGTTCCCGGAATGGAGAACAATACGGAATATGGCGACTTCGGGGTTTCGGTTGCGCTGGTGGCAGCCATGCTTATCGCTCCTTAACTTTCGTTGCGTCCGGCACGTGTGCCCGCCCACACATGCTGCACGAGGGTAGCGGCGCTCCTCCACAACGCTGCACGTAGTGCGTTACCCTACGTGCAGGCTGGAAAGCGCCGCTTTTCAACGATGATCAAGAACAAGCAGGATGCATACACGCATCCTTTGGCGCACCAGCACTAGTCGTTGTCGGATTGTTTCGGAATTCCGTAGCTCAACTCGGCAAGGATCTCTTCTTCTGTTTTGTCGGCGGCGTTCAGCTGCCGATTGCCCTCAACGGGCTCACTCAGATAGTAGAGGCAGGCGTCGATAGCATCAAGCGGTACGCCTTCCATTGCCGACAGCAGCAGCCGATACATATCCAACTGCACTAATTTTTCTTGTATTTCTTCTTTTTTCCTAGGTTTTTTTCCAGTTTTCCAATCAACTATCGTATATTGTTTCGATTGGTCCTTTTCGTTGAGACCTCCGAAGAACACCGCGTCGAGCTTGCCGTTGATGATGGTGCCCAATTGCGGCATATTGACGACGATCTGCCGTTCCGCCCACGCGGGCTTACGTTGCGCCCATGCCGACGTGGCAAGACGCTGCTGCCAATCGAACAATGCATTGTTTTCCATCGCATTTTCCGCTGCATTTTCGACCGCCGCATTATTTTCTTGAGATTGCATCCCATTGTTGCGTTTGATTTCGGCAAGCATCGACGATCTCGATTCAGCTACGCGCGTATTTCCGTTGCCTTCAGCACCGCCGACGATGCAAGCAATATCCACATCGGCCATAATGAACCGTTCCGCCCACGCATGGAATTGCGTGCCTAACTGCGCGGCTGGCGACGCGACATTTGGAATCGGACGCACGAGCCCACGCCAGTAGGCGCGGGCGCCACGATCGTTCATCATGCCCGCGCGCGCCTGCAGGGAGGTGACGTTCTGACGGCCGGACGCAAGAATCTTCTCGCCTTGCGCACGCACCGACCGGTCGAACGCATCCTGCGATGCGTCGGCCAACATGTCGGGCATGAGATTGCCATCATCGACCAACAGCTGCGCGCAATGCAGCAGCGAACCGGCCGAACCGAGCGCAACGTCATCAGCAACAGCATCCGCCCCCACGCCGGTATCCAGGTCCGCAGCGCCGGCAACCATCGCATCACGCACCTGATCGGCGGACGAACGCAACATTTCGCAAGTCTCTTCGGTCAAAGCGCACGGCCATGGCAGGAATCGCTCGCCTTCCAGAGGCTCAAGCGGTGCGTTCCAGGCGTCACCGACCACCGCATCCTCGAAATCGCAGGCATGCTCGCCCACGAAATATCCGCTTGGCAATGGCGCGCCAATCGAATGCAAGCTGGAGATGCCATTTTCGGAAGCATTATTCCCGGAAATACCATCTCCAGAAAAAACGGCATCCGCACCATCCTCAACTTCCGCGATATCGCCCAGATTGCTCGGTTCATTCACTCTGGAAACGATATTGTGCATGGAGTCATACACTTCCTGCCAGAAATTCGACGGTTTGGCCACTTGTTTACGCTCACCCACGGCACGCGGATCACGGCTTTCCACATTCGTTTCGCTATAGGTGAGCAGCGCCTCATGGCGGGCGCGGGTCAACGCCACGTATGCGAGACGACGCTCGTCGGCATGCAAGCGGCGGCCATATTCCTCGCTCTGCGTCAAATACAGTCCGTCCGGATCGACGCCTTCCATATCGTCAACATTCATGGTGCGCAGAGTGCCGAACACTTCATCATCGATGATTTCCGCATCTTCCAACGCTTCCAAGGCCTCCAATGGATTCCAGCCGACGAGCGCGTCATGGGGGAATCGCGGCAGAATATCCGCATCCACGCGCACAGGAACAGGCACCGCGGCAGGATTCGTCAGCCATGTTTTGGCGTTTTCATGGTATTCAGGCGGCGTCCATACGCCATCTTGGAAACCATTGAGATGCGTTTCGTCAACGACAACGCTCAGGTTGTCGCCCTTGTTACTGGGAAATCCACCATCGGTCATGCCGACCACGGCCACGGCATCCCATTCAAGCCCCTTCGACTGGTGCACGGTCATCAACACCACGTCGACGGGCACATCGGGGGCCACCGCGTTCTCTTCGGAAGCGTCGCGCAGCGAATCCACCCATGAGATGAACGCACGCAGGCTCGGCAAGCCTTGCGATGCGATCTCCTGAATATACGTGTCGACGAGTTTCATCACAGCGTCGATCGGCGACTTGGCGAGCGCCACGTGGGAGGCGTCAAGCGTGGCCTCGGCATGATCGGCACGCATATGCCGAGCCAACAGCATATCGATGTCAAGATTCAACGCCGTAATAGCTTCGCGAACCACTTCCGGCAGCGGGTGGCCGAGCACGCGCTGCACTTGGCGGAGCGTATCCGCGGCACGAAGCACCGCCTGCACTCCCCTGCGGCTCAGCCTGCCATCGATGAGTTGTTCAAGATCGTCTCGTAGCATGAGATCCACCAGAAAAACAGCATTCGGCACTTGGTCGCGATACTCGCGCACAATGGATCGGATTTCAGCATTCGACAGACCAGAATCGGAAATCGTTTCGCTATTTTCGGAATTACTGGTTTTCCTGGAATCACCGGAATTTATAGAATTACCGAAATTCCCAGCTTTTGCGGTCTGTGCCGGAACAATTCCCGCCGATATGAGCGCACGATACCGGTACACCGTATTCACTCTCTCCGCCGTGTCCGCAAGCGCCTGCAGATCGTCGGCTTCAACGGCGAATCGTGGCGTCGCCAGCAGTCGCATAAGCGCCGCGCTGTCGGTATGGTCGCTGACCACGTGCAGCAGGGCGAACACATCCTGCACTTCCGGACGTTCCAGCAGGGCCGCCTGCCCCACGACCAGCGTGGTCAGCCCGGCCTGCTCGAGCGCTTCCGCGTATTTTGGCATGGTTCCTTTGGATCGGAACAGCACCGCCACATGCGGGCGATTGTCTTTCGCGCCATGGTCGAGGTCACGCGCAGAGGGCGTATGCAGGGCGATCGCATGTTTGGCGAAGCGCACGACCGCGTCGACTTCCTGGCCGAATGTGGCGAATCCAAGCACGCCAATCGTGCCTTCGGGGGCTTCTTCGATGTTGAAGAGTGCAGGCACGTCGACTTCGCGCATCAGCGAGCTGCTGAGGCGTCTGGCTGGCAGGCGCAACGGTTTGGTGAGATTGTTCGCCGCTTCGAGCACCATGCGTGAATTGCGCCGTGTCACCGTCAATGCGAACGGTTTTCTGGTGGTGTCCATGCCGAAATCGTGTTGCAGCATGCGGAATGCGCCCGGGCTTGCGCCTCGCCATGCGTAGATCGATTGGAAGGGGTCGCCGACCGCGTTGACCGCGCTACGATGCGTATTGTCAGCGTGGAACAGCGCGCTCAGCAATGCGGCCTGCGTGGTGGAGGTGTCTTGGTATTCGTCGAGAAGCACATGCGAGTAGCGTTTGCGGTACGTTGCGCCGATGGATGGGAATCGGGAGACCAGTTGGAATGCCGCGATGGTGAAATCGCTGAATTCCGCCATATTGCAAGCTTGTTTTTCGGCATGATAGTCAAGCACGAGGTCGAGCAGCAAATTGCGCTGCTTGGCGACGGATGCGAGTTGCGTACTGTTGTATACGCACATGCTGTGCCCGAGTTCGCGGTATTTCTCCAGTTTCTTTTCGTAATCCGCATCGGAATCCTTTTTCAGCCGTTTCGGCGGTTTTGGGGATTTCGGCTGCTCAGTTGGCACGGTTTCGCCGTCAAGCGCCTTATCAACCTGTCTGATGAACGCTTCATCCCAGTCGCGCACACGTTGCACCGCCTCGTCGAAGCTGGTGCAGCCGCTGCCGATCATAGCTCCGGAAATGGCGTTAGACAGGGCGAATACGTTGCCCGCTATGGTGTTGAACGATTTCAGATCGCCGTCGAACGCCATGAGATCGACCATATGCTTGTCGAGCACGGTGTGGATGAGCTGCATGGCTCCGGCCTCGCTCAATGGCTGCGTGTTTTGGTCGAAGCCGACAAGCAGTCCGTATTGACGCACAATGGATTGGAAGAAAGCGTCGTACGTGGAGACTTCCGGTTTGAGGAACGTCATATTCGCCGATTTCAGCCCACGTTCACGCTGGTTGCGGCTCACGGCTGCGGACACGCGCGACAGCAGTTCCGAAGCCGCTTTGCGCGTGAAAGTCAGTCCGAGGACTTTTTCGGGGCTCACGCCTTGTTCAATCAGTGTGATGATTCGCCTGGTCATTGTGTAGGTTTTGCCCGATCCGGCGCCGGCGACCACCACCACATCCTCATAGGAGGGCGCTTGGATAACGGCGGCCTGCTCCGGACTGTCGGTGAATTTCATGGTTCCGCTCATGCCGTTCTCCTTTCGAATACGGTGTTCTGTTCGCCCGCGCAGGCCGGGCAGACCGCAGTGTTCCTGCAATATTTCATATGTTCCGATGTTGGCCTTGCCGTGATTTCGTTTGCCCTGCTGGCTGCGGCCGCGTAGAAGACCCTGGCGATCATGGTGAGAGACCATACCGCCATGGTGTTTCGCAAGCCGACGAATTCACTCCAATGCTCGTCGCTCACTTCCATCGGTGGAAGCATCTCGTCGAGTCCGTCTTGGAAATCCTTGTCAAGTTTTTTGACGTAGTAGCGCGGCACGAATGCGCCCGTATTTAGGCTTCCGTTCGCGAACAACGCCTGCTGCATATGCGATTCGGCGGCGGTGTTGCCATATGGTGCCGGGAATGCATGCTTCGTTACGTGGAACAGCGCGCTTTGCGTGATGTTCGGCGCAGCAGCCACCGCTTGTGCCCCATGCAGACCACTTCCTTCGGGGAACACGAGTCCCAGCTGGTAGCAGACGAGCTGCAGATCGTTGAACAGGCCTTCGCCGTTCGGACTTGCACCGGTTTTGTAGTCGATCAGACGCACTTGCTGCGTGCCGTCCGCCATATCACGACGTTCCACACGGTCGATTCTGCCGGTCAAGCGCACGGTGAGATGTTCGCTCATGCCTGTTTGAGGCCATCCTCCAACCAACGTTCCCATAATGGCGATCAATTCGTTTCGTGAAATCGTATGAATACCGTCCATCGCATTGTAGGCTGCGAGAATATCGTCGAAATCGAATTTTGCGGTGAATTTCAGTTCAGGTTCGGCTTTCGTGAGTTTTCCAACGCTGAACGCATCATTGTTTTTAATTGGATAATCACCATGATTCGATTGAACGAAATACGTGGCGATGTTACGCAACGCATCCTTCGCCTGTTCATCTTTTTTCAATGCCTGATATCGTTGCGCGGGATCGGTAATGCCGTTCAGATCGCCGCGTAGACGCTCATATTCGGCATACATTTGCTCGGTGATCGCGTCGATGTTGTCCATATCGCTGATGGCGGTGTGCTGTTCCGGCATGTCAAGTCCGGCTTCGGTGGCCTTCTGCGCCACCGTGTGGATCAGCGAGCCGAAATTCGTGGCGACGCTGCCCATGCGCGGGCCGGAGAAACGGTTTTCAAGCATCCAGCACACCGGGCACGCCCACAGATTGTCCACCGCGGACGGAGACAGGGTCACCACGTCGGATTGCCGTGTCTTGCCATCTTGAATCGTTTCCCGTTCAGCGAGTGAAACAGGCTCCTCCACGAACGGCCAACAATCGGGATCAGCCGCCCTAATGCCTCGAGAGGCCAGCAATGCCAATGTTTCAGCGGCGTCACGGGCCTTCGGGCTGTTCGACGGTTCCATCGCAAGCACGCTTCGCGCGGCCGCGATCAAGCCACGGGGATCGGATTCAAGTCCCGCATAATCGCCCTGACTGCCGATCGCCGCATATTCGCGCCGTTCCATATCGGCGTCTCTATCGCGGTCAAACCATTCCGGCACATATCCATACAGAAAATCAGATGGCACGTGGTCGTCGTTCAGCACGGCGCTCATCACCGCGCACTCATCGGCACGGGTCAACGCCACCAGGAAGCTTTTCTGCTCGGATGCGAGCACGGCAGCCAATTGCGCATCCCGCTTGCCCGCCGAAGTGGTGACGGTATCGGACAGTTCGCCATGCAACATCACATCGGCGAGTTCCTCACCGCCGAACAATGTGTTGCGTGGCGTAAGATTCGGCCATTGCCCTTGCTGCAAGGACGGCAGAAACACCAGGTTCCAATGCCTTCCCGCCGCGCCTGCGGGCGTGGTCAGCGTCACTGCCTGGTCGATGGGCGCGGTGTGAGCCAACGAATCCGCCTCGATAGTCAGCGAGCGCACCTGTTCCATGAACGCTTCAATGGTGCGTGCGGCGAACTCGCCGCTTGATTCGCCGCCGGAAGCGTAGTTGAACAAGCGCATCGCCGCATCAAGTCGGTCGTTCGCGGCACGGCCGGCCGCCGAATGCTCCAAGGCTACGCGCTGCCAGATTTCCGCTTTTCCGCAGGCACGCCATGCGCAATCCAACACGTATTGCGGTTCACGCAAAACCAGCTTGTGTTCCGCCTCGCACGTTTTGTCAAGCACTTTCCACAATGATGCGAAAGCCTTGACCTGTGGATCCGAGCCCGTCACGGAGGCGATCGTGTCGATCACACGATCGGTGTTTCCTTCCAAAAGAAGCACGTATAGAGCGTCCATATCGAACACGGGATCATTCTGGTCTCCATCATGCCCACCATCATGTTGACCTTCGTCGGAAATCGCATGGCATTTCGCCATGTATTCATGCCAATCCGCCATCAAACGCAACAGCGACGACTGCTGTTCGACGTCCGTCTTCGCCATGTTCGCAGAATCCTGCGCGCGAATCTCATCATCGCCCACAATCTCAGCGAGCGAAGCCAACGCATGCATCGCGGATTCCACGGACGCGAGACGGGCCGGGCGCCCTTCATGCCGTCTGTCGCCGCCGACCGTAATCAGCGGGGATGCCATGATCGACGCCACACGTGAACGAATATAGGATCCGGCCGCCTGCGGGTCCATGCCCGAAGCCGCGATTGTCCGCCTTTTCAATTCCGCCAATTCAATCAGCGCGAACAGGCCTTGCACGAACGGTTCGTCCTTCAACGGCCGTGTCACGCTTGAATAGCGCACGGGAACGCCGTCGGCACGCAGCCGTTCGCCGAACGCGCGTACGGTGGCATTGTCATGCGTGATCACAGCCATGTCGTTCCATTCGCGGGAACGTTGCAAATGCTCGGTTTTGATCTTCCACACCACGTCATCGAGCTCTTCGGACGAGGAACGGTACAGGGCCGTTTCCACACTGCCGTCGGCAGGCGTGACGCAAGCATCCGTATTGCCGGACGGCAATGCTTCGATAGGCATCGCCCCCGGTATGTTCCGCATTTTGCCTGGGCGCTCCGGCAGGGGCACGTCAGTCGGTTCCGTGCTTGCGATCGACAGGCTTACGCGGGTCGCGACAAGAGTGCGATAGTCGTCATGCACGTTTTGCCTGTTCGACGCGTTTCGAATGGTTTGCGCGCCATCATTTTCGCATGCGGCATACAGGTTTTCGATGCGCTCCAATCGAGCTCCCATGCGCGCCTGCGCCTCGTTGAACAGATATTCCGGATACGATCCGCGGAACGTCTGCACGGCTTCGTCGGGATTGCCCACCAACAGCAGGCGCGTCCCGCGATTATGCAAGGCCTCAAGCAGGGCGAAACCAGCCAACGTCGCATCCTGGAAATCGTCGACGATCAGCATGTTTGGAATATCGGCATCCCGTATGTCAGACACGGCCTCGGTGGCGTCGATCATCAGTTGCGACGCATCAAGACGGTATTCGCCGGAATAGGCTGCACAAATCGCCGCATTGTATTCCTCACGCAGCGCGAAGGCGAGACGCCATTGGGTGCGCAGGCGTTCGCGACGCGCGTCAAGCTCGCCATTCCTGCTGGCCGCGCGGGCGATGAGCATGTTTTCAAGCTCCGGTTTCGCACCGATCTCGTTCATGCGTGCAAGCATGTCTCGCAATTGGTTGGCGAATGCGTCGGTAGAATCGTCGGCCACCAGTCCGGACCATTCGGAAACAGCGAAATAGACGCGCAGCAGATCGCAGGTGGCGCACTCGTCGCCATGCTGCCTATGTTCCACATGCGATGCAAGCACCTTGCGGATGATCACATCCTGTTCGGCGCCGTTCAACAGTTTCGGCAACGGTTTGCCCTGTGCGGATCTTGCGGCCGTCAGCAGGCGGAATGCGACGGCCGACAATGTGGTGACCGGTCGAGCCTGCGAAACCGCCGACAGTTCACGGATCGCGCGATCGCCCAACATGTCGGCGATCTGTCTGCCGGACACCGTCATCACGGCATTCGCATCACCATACCGCTTCATCGCGGCGATCAGCATGTCCAACGCAAACTCGGTTTTTCCACTGCGCGGCGCTCCCGCAACCAACGTGACGTGAGCAAGATCTTCCAAATCCATCATGCCTCCCAACACTACTAGTCTCGCCCTCCCTTACCTGACAAATCCGGCAATGGAGGAAACTCATGCTGGAAGGCTCGGTGGCCGCGAAAGGGCGGGATATGGGAACACCTCGGATGCCCGTCTTCGCATACGGATATTCGACCCCTTACTGGTAGGTTTCCGGGTTGGTCTTCGGATAGCATGGCCTTCAGAGAAGGCAGTGAACAGCATACGCATTACGAGGAAAGAGAGCATATGGAAGCCATGGATAGCATTCCCCCTCAAATCCCTGGGCACACATTCGCCCAGAAGTTGGGGTCCGGTTCCGAAGCGAACGTGTACTTGTATCAGCAGCTTTCCCCCAGCCGTCAGGTGGCCATCAAAGTCAGCAAGGAAATGCTCGACCCGCACGCGGCGGCAAGATTCCGTTCCGAAGCGAACTTCATGGGCAAAATCTCATCACACCCTTACATTCTTTCGGTGTACGAAAGCGGCGTCACCACCACAGGCAACGGCTACACCGTGTTCGAATACGCTCCGGGAGGCAATTACAAGACCTTCCTGGAATCCAACCGTCTCAACGCAGACCAGATGCTCACCGTCGGCATCAATCTGGCAAGCGCCCTTTCCACTGCGCATCGCGAAGGCATCATCCACCGCGACATCAAGCCCAGCAATATTCTCATCAACACGCACGGCATGCCCATGCTTTCCGATTTCGGCATCGCGGGAACGATTTACGGACGCCCCGGAATCGGCTACACCATCGCGTGGGCCCCGCCGGAAGTGCTTGCGAAGAACGGCGGAGGCAACGAATCCTCCGACATTTATTCTCTGGGGGCGACGCTGTTTGCCATGCTGACGGGCCAGTCGCCGTACGAATACGGCTATTCCGAAGCTCTTGGCGCAACCCGAGGCAAAGAACGCGGCACTCTACTGAGGAACATCATTCTCACCAATCCGCTGCCCAAGCTCAACAGTCCGGATGTTCCTCCACAAGTGGAGCGGATCCTGCGCAAGGCGTTGAATGAAACGCCGGAGGACCGATATTATTCCGCATATGATTTCGCGCGCGACATGCAGCGTGCACAGCAGGAATTGTATGGCCATGCCACGCCGACCACGGTTGAGGGGGAACCGCCGTTCCCACAGAACCTGTATGCACAGTCGCAGGCGAACATTCAGGTTTCGCCAACTGCCCCAAAGCAGCGTAGCATTGGGGCCAAGCCTCTTACGATCGTTGTTTCGGTGGTCGCCGCGATTGCAGCCGTCGAGCTGGTGTTCGCGTATGTGATCATGCCGAATATGGATTCCGTCTCAGACAACAGCAGCGTGCAGATCAAGAATCCGGAAACGTATGATCAGGAGAACGATTCGCCTGATTCGGCCATCACCACCGGCAGTGTGCCCAGTGTCGAGAATCTGACCGGGTCATATTCCGCCGATGGCGGCAGTGTGCAGTTCACTTGGGCAAATCCCGACCCGCAGAACGGGGATTCATACGCATGGTCGATGGTCGGCGATGCCGGTGTTAATCCGAATACCCAGGGAACCACCACCACCGACACGCATATCAGCATCGAACCCGCCGACGGCTCGCAGACCTGCATTCAGGTGAGCCTCATCCGAGCCGACCGTCAGATGTCGCAGAATCCTGCGATCGCGTGCGCAGCCAAACCATAAGCATCACAGCACTTCATAACAGGGTTGGCCAACGGCATTATTCAATCGCAGGCGATGTCCGGAACGAACACAACGACCATCGAAACGCTCAAGGAAGAACCGAAAAATGGGCAAACGCAAGAACGCAGCCAATCAGTCGGCACAATCGCACGAACGACAATTGCGCTTCGGACCGATGATGTGCAAACTGCTGTTGCCGTCGAGAAGCAGACGGTGGATCACACCGATCGTCATGCTGTTTCTGCTGCTGGGCATCATCGCAGGCGCGTTCATCGTCAGTTCGGTAACACAACAGCATGTACAACTTGACGACGGCACCGTGTGGATCACTTCGCTGAAGGACCGCAAGGCCGCACGATTCAATGCGAAAAACAAGGATGTGGACGCTGGAGTCTCGTCCACAGCCTCCCGTTTCGACGTGGCCCAACATAATGGCAGCACCGTGATTTCCGAAGGTACGAAAGCCAGCAACATCGCAGCTTCCACAATCAGCGAGACCGGCAACACCGCCATCAAAACGGATATCGAAACCATTGTCGGAGGCGATACCGCAGCGTTCATCAACGTCAAAACCGGCAATGTGTGGGTGGGATCCGCTTCCGATGTGAAATCCGTCAATCCCACCACCGACAAGCCGAAAATGAAACTGGGATCCGGTGGAAAAATCACGGTGACGCATAACGGAACCGTATACGGATATCGTGCTTCTGATGGCGCGGTGATGAGCATCGACAAGTCGCAAGGCGCGTGCGAGCAAGTTGGCACGATAGGAGGCGCACCGCATGCCGAATCGTTCACCGTCATCGGCGAAACCCCGGTCGTGGCGGCAAAAGGCACCGTGTATTGGCCGCAGGGAAGCGCAGCCATCAATCTGCAGGGCAGCATGACCTTGCAGGCCCCTTCCACGGACGGCAAACAAAACGGATGGGTGGCCGTGGCGACACCACGCGGGCTCGCAACGGTGAACCTCAGCACCAAGAAAACCTCTGAAACACCAAATTCCGGCAAGGGCGAGCCCGCCCAGCCGGTATCCACAGGCGGATGCGTATTCGCCGCGTGGGCGCAGAAAGCCAACAATTACGCCAAAGTATGCTCCGCCGACGATTCGGACATGGCATTCGACACCCTGACCAACATCAACGCCACTTCGGAACTGATATTTCGCACCAACCATCGTCTGGTCATACTCAATGACGTGGTCAACGGCAACGTCTGGAATCCGCAGGAATCCACCAAAGTCATCAAAATCCAATGGAATAAGGTGGAAACCAAACAGTCGAAGCAACAGGAACAGAACAACGACAGTGCCAACAACCAGCATAATTTCAGCAAAACCTGCTCGTCGCAATCCGGGCAGATCAAAGCGGAAGACGATTCGTTCGGCGCGAGAACAGGATCGCAGCAGATCCTCGACGTGCTTCGCAACGACGAGCAGACCGACTGTTCCGTGCTGCGCATCACTTCGGTAAGTGCCCCGGACGGAGCCAACATCAGCGTCTCGCCCGTATACGACGGACGATATCTGCAGCTCGACGCATCCGCGGCAGCCGAAGGATCGGCATCGTTCAGCTATGAGATTTCCGACGGACGCGGGCAGACATCCAACGCCAAAGTGAACCTCACCTTGGTCGGAGGCGACGACAACGCGCCCCAGCAAACCGATACGCCACCGGAAATCGACGTGGAGCAAGGAGCCACCTACACCACTAACGCATTGGGCAGCTTCTCCGACCCCGACGGCGATCCGCTCACGCTCGTATCCGCAACCCCGCAGAACACCGACCAGGTGACCGTCTCCACGCGAGCCGACGGGCAGCTCGTATTCAACGCGGGATCCATGCCTTCCGGACGCGCCGGCATCGAAGTAACCGTTTCCGACGGCCAGCAGACCGGCACCGGCATGGTGTATTTCTCAGTGAAACCGGCCAACACGTTGGCCGCGGTAATCGATCCGGTAGTCAAGCAGACCACGCCAGACACGCGCACCACCGTTTCACTCAAACAATACGTGCACAGCACCTCGGCCGAGCCCGCGCAGCTGACCGCCGTGGAAACCCCATCCGGCGCATCCACCACCATGAACGCCGCCGACATGTCGTTCACCTTCAGCGCACCCAACCCCGGCACCTACTATGTGCCCTACACCATCACGCAAGGATCCATTCCCGAGACCGGCCTGGCTCGCATCGAAGTGCAGACCGTGGCCGGAGACTCCGCCAAGCCCATCGCCGCCAACGACGTGGCGCTGCTCGGCGCCGACAACACCGCGATCATGGAACCCCTGGCCAACGACGTCGACCCGATGGGCGGCGTATTGTCCGTGACCAACGTGACCGCCGACGCGGCAAGCGGCATCAAAACCGGCGTCGTGAGCAACAAGCGCGTCTACATCACCGCACGGCAGGTACCGACCGAACCCGTGCAAATCAAATACGGCGTAGCCAACTCGGCAGGCACGTCGACCGGCGTGATCGTACTGCAGCCGCCGGCATTGACCACCTCCAACTCAGTGCCGAAAGCCGACAACATCACCACGCAGGTACGCACCGACGGCATTGTCTCCATCGACGTGCTTGACCACGTTACCTACGCCGACGGCACCACGGTAAGCCTGCAAAACGGCCTGCAATACGACAAGAACACGTTCAAAGGACTCGTATTCGTATCAGGCAACACCGTACGATACCAAGCATCCGACCAAACCGGATCCTTCCCCGTAACGTACACGGTCAAAGACAATCTCGGCAACGCGGCATCCGCCACAATCACCATCAACGTGCATCAAAAAGACGCCGAAAACAAGGCGGCGCCAACACCATCCGACGTTGAGGCACAGGTTGCGGCAGGGCAGAAAGTCCAGATCCCGATCACCTTGACCGGCATCGACTCCGATGGCAACGACGTGCAGCTGCTTGGTCTTGGCAACAAGGCTCCGACGCTCGGACGCATCAGCGAAGTCGGAGCCACCTACCTGGTATACGAAGCATATGCCGACTCCGCAGGAACCGACACCTTCTCATACGCCGTCGAAGACTGGACCGGCCAACGATCCCAAGCGCAGATCCGCGTGGGCGTGTTCAAATCCGGCACCGACTCGGGCGTGTACGCACGCGACGACGAAATCACATTGCGTCCCAACACCGCGGCAACCGTACCCGTGGCGCAAAACGACATTTCCGGAGACAGCACCGACCTGACCGTCAGCGAAGACATCGAATCGCAAGACATCAGCAATGTGACCGTAGCGGATAATGTGCTCGCCTTCACCACACCGCAGCAGGTGGGCACCTATTACATGGTGTATACGGTCAAAGACAAAGCCGGATTGTCTGACACCGCAACATTGACGGTGAACGTCGATGGCAACGCCACCATCGAACCGCCGACAGCATACGACTACCGTGTGCCATCTTCCGCGACGATCGATAAGAAATCCATCGACGTGGACGTTTCGCAATGGATCGCGAATCCTTCCGGCAGCGCCGACGAACTGCACGTGGCCGTTGATGATTCGGCCACCGACCATGCGCATGTCAAGAGCGGAGACAAGTCCACGATCATTACCGTGGAATTGACGGATGAGGCGCGAGCCGTGCCATACACCGTGACCAACACGACGTATGACATCACATCCACGGCGTTCATCCAAGTGCCCGCATACGGCGTATTTCCGCCGATCCTTCGACCGAAAGCGCCGGCTTTGAAGGTGAACGCACGCGAGACGATCACCATCAATATCGCCGATTACGTGCGTGTGGGTGCAGGCAAGACCGCGTATGTGGACGGCGCCGATTCGGTGAGCGCCACGAAGGCTGCGGACGGCGACCTGTATGTGAACGACCAGATGTTGAAGTTCACCGCGCCGAAGGATTACTCCGGCCCCGCGTCCATTACCTTCACCGCGGTGGATGGCAAGCGCGGCAAGAACGACAAGGTGAAAATCATCAATTCGGCGGTGCTGACGTTGCCGATCACCGTAATCGGGCGCGACGTGCCCGCGCCGACATTCTCTTCGTCCACCATCGACGTGGTCGCCGGCGAAAGCGCCACCACCATTGATCTGACCGCGTTGACTCATTCGGCGTCCGACCTGTACGACGATGAAAAGCGGTACACGTATTCGGGTGGCGCTGATTCCGACCAGGTGAGCGCCAATGTGAGTTCGAACGGCAAGCTGACCGTGTCCGCCGACAAGACCACGTCGCCGGGAACTACGGTGAGCGTGCCCATTTCGATCCAATATTCGAAGGGCACGGTGAGCGCAGGCGTCACGGTTCGTGTGACGGCATCCAACAGGCCTTTGGCGCGCATCAGCGCGAAAACCCTGAAGGTCAAGGCGGGAAGCAGCGAGGAAGTGAACCTGCTTGCCGACGCGTACAATCCGTTCCCCGATTCCACGTTGACCGTGACCGGATGCACATCCGACGGCGCGTCGAAGCTGACCGTGGACTGTCCGGCCAACGGTGTGGTATCGATCAGCGCAGCTTCCGACATCGGCGCGAGCACCAACAAGGTAATCGTCAACGTGCGTGATGCCACCAATACGAAGGAGCGTGAGGTGACAGGCACCATCAGCATTTCGGTAATGGACAAGCCGGATGCGCCTCTGCTCTCCCCCATCGCGGGAGACCCGCAGGATGGCGCGGTAAATTTGAGTTGGACGGCCGGCTCTTCGAACGGCAGTCCGATCAGCGAATACAAGGTGACGTGGAGCGGCGACGGTTCCGGCGAGAAATCGTGCGGTTCCGTGACCTCCTGCCAGATTACCGGTTTGAAGAACGGCAAGACGTACTCGTTCAAGGTGCAAGCCAAGAATGAGATCGGCTGGTCGAAGGAGTCGAACGGTGTGGAAGGCACGCCTGACAAGCTTCCGGACGCACCGACCGACGTGAAGGCCGAAGCCGGCAAGAACACCGTTGTTGTCACATGGAAGGCTCCGGAAGGCAATTTCTCTGCCGTCGACGGCTATGAGGTGACATTAAATGGGTCCAATATGGCGAATCCGACGCAAAAGGTTGAAGGTACAAGCTTCACGTTCAAATTCAACGACAATGCGATTACCAATGGCGTATCCTATACAGCCACGGTCAAGGCGCATAACAAGATGAACTGGAGTCAACCATCCGCCACATCCAATGCCGTTTCACCTTGGGGCACGCCCGACGAACCGACCATCTCAGCAGTGCAGAATAGCGACAAGATTGTGGTGAGCGGGCGAATCAATGACGCCCGCAACTCGAAATACCAGTCGATTACGGTAAGTATCAGAAACGAAGACAAATCCGTGGAGACCAATGCCACGAACTATTCCGTCGAATTCGACATCAAGAACGAGTGGTATTACAAAGAGATTAAGCCGACGATTACCGTGGTCACGGAACACAGTGGCTCATTGAGCAGCGAAACGTCCGTTTCGCCCTTCACGGCAGTCGATCCCCCAACCAATGTGAAGCTGGAACTCAACAACAATATATGTGTGGCAACCTGGTCCAAAAAAGGACGCGTCACGGGCTTTGTTGTAAAGGCCAAGGATTATTACAATGATGACGTTCACGAGAACAGAGCAGAGTGGCCGCTTTCCGGTAATTGGAGCACCTGCGATACGGTAAATGTCCAACAATACTTCATTGATACGTCACATATCAGCACCCCTGAAACTGCCAGCAGCAATACCGTAGGCAACAAAACCAAGGCGGAAATCACTACCATGCCGACCCTTGCCTGGGATGCCAATGCCACGAATCTCATCAAGGTCGCCGGCGGATTGGTGAAAACGTGGAATCAAATTGGCAGCTACTCCTTCGTATTCACCGGAGGTGGCAAAACATACGAAATCCCTTGGACCCAAGGTACCAGTCAGTTGAACGCCGAAAAGCTGCCAACGGGGGTCGACTACACATGGAAGTTCAAAGTCACCGGTCCAGACCCGGCACTCAACAACGAGGTAGACGGATCAACGATCAAAGACTCCGACCGCTATAGCGAGCCGACC
>OLPZ01000554.1_pt1 | contig 29593 bp, 33 predicted proteins | sample 1672711 | NCBI WGS metagenome assembly OLPZ01 (sample SAMEA3136716, study PRJEB25190) | human gut metagenome
AACAGGACCCTATAGTCTGATCTATAGGGTCCTCAGTTTTTGAATAAATGATATTATATGTCATATTTGTAAACAATTTGAATACCAGCATCAAATAATTTGAATACTTCGGAATTTCACGTTATGTCTTCTGGCATTTAATTTGATTTTCTTAGTGTATTTAATGTGACGTTCTACAATGATTCCTATGGAAAAGTCAGTGATGAAATGAAGCTGAAGATCAGAGAAAAAGAAGCTGATTTAAAAACGCTGATTGCTTCCGAAAGAGAAGAAATCGAAAAGCACAATGCAGCAGTCAACGATGAAATCAAAAAGAAACAGGAAGAACTGTTCGCATATACACAGGAAATCAATGATTTCAAAATGAGAGAGCTGTCTCCAATTGATTCAAAGAAAGCTGATATTCAAATTCAAATTCTGGAAAAACAGAGAGAAATTGAAAGAGCAGAAGGTGAAAGAAAGATTGCACTAGCTCAGTATCATCAATTGGCAGACAATTGGGAGCCACCAGTCGGAAAGAAATGTCCAAACTGTGGATTCCAGCTTGACCAGGAATACATCGATGCAGCCATTGCAAAGCATGATGAAGATATTAAAGAAATCATCAGAAAAGGAAAAGATCTTAACGTTCAGATTGAAGAAAAGACTATCGCTATCGAAGAGCTGAAACAGGAGAAGCACAGCTTAGATATCAAGTATGCTGAGATGTCAGACAAATTCGCAGCAATGAAGAAAAAAGTTTCTCCAATGGAATCTGAAATCAGCAGCATCAAGAAAAATCTTAGAAGTTACATGGAGTCAGAAGAGGCTTGCAGAAGAAGAGAAGAAATTGAAAGACTGAAATCACAGCTAAGAGATCTTGCTCTCAATTTTGAAGGCGGTTATTCAGAAATATCAGACAGAACTGCACGAATCAACGAACAGATTGACTTTAACAAACAGGTTCTCAATCAGAAAATCGCATTTGACTTGTCACAAGAAAAAATTGCGAAGATTGAAGAAAATATTGCGTTTTCTAGAAAAAAAGCAGCAGAAATCGAACAGAAAATCATGCTTGTTGAACTGTTCGTTCAGACAAAGCTCAAATCATTTGAACAGCATATCTCTTCAGTCTTTGGAACAAAGATGAAGTTTACATTGATCCAGGAAAACATCAAGGAAGGATCTTATCAGGAAGTCTGTACTCCTTCAGTTCTCAATAAAGATACTCCGTTTGAGAATGGCTCCGGTTCTGAAAAAATCATTGCTGGAATCTATTTCTCCGAGTGCGTCAAAAAGAAGCTTGGTCTTCCTGACTTGCCATTTATCTTTGATGAGTGTGACAAGCTTGATGGAGCGCATCTGGCTACGATTGATACAGATGCACAGATGATCTCAACAATCGTTAATGACACTAATTACTCAGATATTACTCTTGTTACAAGAGACTAGGAAAGGAAAGTATGACAGAAATTACAAGAAGCGGTTCAGCTCCAGCAAAGATTGATGGAAAGCTCGCTTTAACAAAAGCTGAACAGTTTTACATGGATGAAGTGAATAAAGCATTAAGCTCACACAACTCCAAGCTCGACCAGGAACAGCGCACATGCGTTGTTTCTGTACTGAGCAAGATGCAGGAAGCATGTCTCGAAAAAGGAGTGCAGATGAATCAGATGAATCAGACATGTCTGATGAGTATCCTCCAGCAAGCTGCAATGTTAAGGCTGAATGCAGCTGCAAATCCAAGAGAATGCTATGTTATCATCAGAAAAAAGCAAGACGCTAATGGTGCTTGGAAAAGTAATTTCGAGTTTGGAATCGAAGGTGATGGAAATGACAAGCTCGTCAGAAAGTATGGAGTAAACGTCAAAAACGTTCATCCTTACTGGAAAGTTCGTGAAGGAGATGACTTCACTTATGCTTCCTTCAAAGGACTGGAGATGGAGCCACCTACATGGACACCGAAAGGCTGCACTGGAAAGATTGTCAGAGTTGTTTACCCGGTTGAATATGAAGATGACGAAGGAAACAAGGAAGTACAGTTTCACATCTGTGAAAGAGAAGAAGTTGCTGTCAATCTGAAAGCTCACATCTTGAACAATATAAAGAAGAAACCTGAAAAAGACATGCCTTTTTCCAAGAAGGAAGAAATCAAGCAGAAGCTGTTTAATATGAGTCTTGATGACATCTTCAATGACAGTGAATTGCTACAGATTATGTCTCCAGCGTGGAGAGATCCACACAGCAGAGAATCAATGATCGTAAGAAAGATGAGAAACAACTGCTTGAAACCAATTCCAAAGGATTTCGGAAATGCATTTGCTGAAAAGGTTTACGATGAAGCAATCAATGAAGACGAAAAGCCAAGTGACGTTAAAATGGATCCTGAAGACATTGTTGAAGTAGAAGTCAATGAGAAAACCAATACGGAAGTGATTGATTCGCTTCCAGGTGAAGTTTCCGAAGAAGAACCAGCGGAACAGGATGAACCGGTAAAACAGGTTTCTGATCCGTTCTAGGAGGTTCCTGGATGAATTTCATTAATCTCGCATCCAGCTCATCCGGTAACTGTTACTGGGTTGAGCTGGAGAGGTCATCCAGGCCACCGGTTAAGATCATGATTGAGCTGGGGCTTCCAATGAAAGACATTCAAAGGAGATGCATACAATCCGGTTTGAATATGCTTTCTCTTGACTGCTGCCTTGTAACTCACAATCATTCAGATCATGCCAAATCCGCAAAAGAAATGTTTAAAAAAGGATTCAGAGTTTATGGAAATGAGTTCGTTGCATCATCAATCAGACAGGTGATGCATCCTGGAGAACTCAAATGCATTGCTGCTGAAACCTATGTTGTTCCTATATCAGTAGAGCATGACGCACCTGATCCACTCGGTTTTGTAATTTTTACAGACAGAGAAAAGATCTTATTTATAGCTGACTGCAAATACTGGAAAGCTGACCTGACAAATCAAAGATTTGATTACATCATTATCGAAGCTAATTATGAAGCAAGACTGTTACATTTTGCCAAGGAAGAGGCAGAAAAAAATGATGATCTAGGTCTGAAATCATCGCTTGAGCGAGTATTCAATGCTCACATGAGTATCGAAAACTGCATCAAAGCACTTAAAAAAATGAATTTATCAAAATGCAAAGCCATTTTCTTAATACACTTGTCCGACAGAAATGCTCGAGAAAACGTTTTCAAAAACGAAGTGACTCGACAGGTCGGAAAAAAGTGCTTTGTTGCTAAGAAAAACGGAGGCTTTATCTAAAATGATGAATTCATGCAATTTTGTCGGGAGACTTACAAAGGATCCCGAACTGAAAAAAACACAAAATGGAATTTCCGTCTGTACATTCACAATAGCAGTTCAGAGAGATATCAAAGACAGAAACGGAAACTATCAGGCAGACTTCATTAACTGCAGAGCCTGGAGGCAGCAAGCTGACTTTCTATGTCAGTATGGCCGAAAAGGTTCAGTGCTGGGAGTCAGTGGAAGAAACACAACAGAAAGTTACACTGACAGAAATGGAGCCAATCGTTACGCAAATTACATTAATGTTGTAAGTCTGGACAAGCTGGATAGATCAGAACAACAGCAGCAGTCAGAACAGCAGCAGTATCAATATCAAACACAAACACAGCAGACAAGCTACAGTCAGCCGGTAGAAAAAAGACTGTCAACCGATGATGAGTTCGAAAGACGCTATGGCGGTCAGACCAGTCAGCAGTCTGTCAGTAACGGTCAAATGGTAGATATAAGTGATGATGAACTACCTTTCTGAACAAACTGAAATTCCAAAAATACTCAATTTTCCCAAGCCACTGCATCTAGCAGATGGCTGGATCATAAAAAACCTAAAAGAAAACAGCAACAGTTTAATCCCTGATTCACTTGTCGAACTGATAACGAAAGATACTCTCGAACGCTTGTTGACCGAAATTGTCGGCCACCCGGTCGAGATTGTCGAAACCAAACGAGACTTGATAGCCTGGCTTAAGTGATATAAAATGCCTAATAGAATTCTCAAAGAGAGTTTGACAAGAAGTGAATCAATTAATGAACTGAGCTGGTTTGCCGAAGTACTATTTTACAGGCTCATTGTTGTTGCCGACGATTTTGGGAGATTTGACGGTCGTGCAGCAGTTATCAAGGGAACATGTTTCCCACTTAGAAATATCCGAACATCACAGATTGAAAAAGGTCTCAAAGAGCTAGCCTCTGTATCAATGATTTTCACCTATACGGTTAAAGCAAAATCCTTCTTACAGATTGCGAACTGGTCTAAGTTTCAATCAACACGGGCAATGAAGTCTAAGTGGCCATCCCCGGAAGATGATAACGAATCGCAATTTGAATTGCAAAACACAAAAGCTGCACAATCTGACCAGATTTTGAATTCTGCAAACACTTGCAAGCAATTGCATGCAGATGAATGCAGATGCTCCCGAGAAACGAGAAACGAGAATCGTTTGTTGTTGTTAAAACACAAAGCGCGTGCGCGCGAGAAGAACTTTTTGAATGCTTGGCCAAGCACAAACAACGTGCAGTGGAGGTATACAGTTCGATTTATGCACCTGAAAAAGTTGATGATGCATACACTAAGCTCCAGTCTGTGGTCATGTCACTGCCAGAAAACTGTGAAGTGAACAGACAGGCTTTAGAAGACGCTTGCGCATATGCTGAAGAGTTTTTCGTTGAGGGAAATACCGAAAAAATTCGCAATCCATTGGGCTATTTACACAAAGTGCTTGTTAACGGCACAAAGGAAGATCTTTGAAATGGGAATTGTTTTGATGTTAACCATCATTTTCGTATTGCTTAAATGCACCGGTTTTGTTTTATGGCCATGGTGGATTGTATTTGCACCGGTTCTGGTGCCTTTGACAATTGCAGTGGTTCTGTGGCTTACTGCTATTACTGTGACCATTGTGAGTTATGTGTCAATGAAGAAGAAAAAGTGATGGGAAGCGTCATTTTTGGAATGTTTATGGTCTTCATATACGCTTTTTCAGGATCTATTTCGTTCATCATGGAACTGCTGGCAGCAGCAGCGTTAGGGAGTTTCCTGGCGATAGTGATATTATTTACATATGAAATTTTAACGAAGGAAAAAGATGATGGAAAAAAGCGTTAGCATAGTTGACTATGAACTTAAAGTTTACTTTGACTACTTAGAGTCACTGACTGCTTTGGAAGAAAGAATTACAGATTTGGAGGGAAGAATTGCAAATCAGACATACGGTTTGAGTTCTCCAAGAATCAAATCTACAGACGAAGCAAAGTATCAGACAAGTCCTAAAGTGCATCTGTCTGATCTGCCACTCGAACTCATGGACAGAATCGAAAAGATGCAGCTGACTTTAGGAATTTTGAAGCATGACAGACGCATTAAACAGGAATACTGTGCAAACATGGCCAGGAAGCTATGCAAGCTGGATGATGACGAAAAAGAAATCATTGCGCTGCATTACCATGACCGTTACACAATGCGTTCGATTGCACAGATTTTATGCATGAGCAAAACAGCCGTTTTCAACAAGATCAACGACGTTTTGCTGAAAATTGAAAAAATGGACACGTCCATTGACAAAACGTGATATTCTATTGGCGGAACAAGACCAATGGATTTAAATATCGCGCATTGGCCTTTTATTTTTCCACCAGGAGGCAAGCAGATGGGTTTGAAACAGTTGAAACACATAAACGTTTTGATTGATGATTTAAAACCAGCAGTTTACAATCCGCGTGTTGAACTGAAGCCTGGTGATGAAGAATACGAAAAAATAAAGCGCTCGATTGAAAAGTTTGGATATTCAGATCCAATCATAGTCAATCGTGATCTGACGGTCATTGGTGGCCATCAGCGATTGAAAGTGATGAAAGACCTAGGCTACACGGAAATTGAAGTTTCACAGGTTGATTTATCCAAGAATGAAGAAAAAGCGCTGAATGTCGCACTGAACAAGCTTACGGGCAAGTGGGATGATGAAAAGCTTTTAGATCTGTTCGAAGATCTGAAAGGCGATGAATTTGATTTAGATCTGACTGGATTTGATGATGATGAAATTGATGATCTGATGGATGATGCAGTAGATGATTTTGACGATGATCAGAAAGAAAACGCACGGATGAATACTGCCAGACAGTACAATCTGCATCTGCTGGATCCATACAGTTTGGATGGCTTTTATCAGATGCCAATCATCAGCAATGACAATTATGTTCCTGACCATATGATTGGTTTCAACTATGCAAAAACGTCAACAGACACGGACGCAACAATCCACTTCTTTGTTGATGACTATCAGTTTGAAAGACTGTGGAACGCACCTGAACAGTACAACGATGTTCTGAAGAAGTTTGAGGCAGTTCTGAGCCCTGATTTCTCGTTGTACATGGACATGCCATTGGCAATGAAGGTTTGGAGCATTTACAGATCAAGATTTTTAGGAAATTACTGGCAGCGCCAGGGAATTCGTGTAATACCTACAATCAGCTGGGCGGAACCTGATACTTTTCAGTTCTGCTTTGATGGAATCCCGGAGGGTTCCATAGTTGCTGTGAGTACAATTGGCGTTAAACGTGAAGATGAAGCGTTTAAAGTATGGAAGGATGGAATGGATGAGATGATCCGGCGCATCAAGCCATCAACAATTATTGTTTATGGCGGAAAGCTTGATTATGATTATCCAGAGGAAACTGACGTTATTTATTTTGAAAATTCCGTCACGGAGAGGATGAAGAATCTATGAAACGAGAAGATTTCATTGAGCAGCTTGAAGAAATCGGTGCTTATGAACTAAGTGGCCGTGGAAAGAAATTTTTGATTTCAGAAGAAAAGACTGTTGACCGTCAAGACGGTTCCGGCCATGTTTATCCGACATGGGAAGAATTGTTTGCTGAAGAAATTGGAAATGGAAAGACAATTGGTGATCTGGTTGACTCTCTAAAGGCAATCAACAAAAATTACCATTATCATCTTCCGGTTTCTTGCTATGATGAAAACGGAGATAAAATCATTGATTAATTAAATAATTTTAGAAAGTAACTGTAATGGTTACTTTTTTTGTTTTTTAAGGAGAAATTTATATGAAGTATATTTTAGATAGTCAGCTGTTCGGTGGAAGAGGCGCTTCTTACACTCCAGGAACCGATGAAAGCAGTGGCCAGGAAAGTGTTAGCATTGACAGAGACTTTGCAGCAAGAATGAATGTTCTCATGAAGCGTGGAAAAATGTCTCAAGATATCGTTTTAGATAATTTCAGAAAAATGTTTACCGAAGACAGCAGCAGAGGCCGAAAAGAACATTTAATTGCAGTCGATGAGAATGGTTTCACATATGCATTGAATCACGGCCAGCGAGATTCAGTTGGATATGACCGTTCAGAAGTTGCTGGAAAATTCGTTATTCACAATCATCCGAATGGCAGCGTGTTTTCTAGACAGGATTTAAGAGGCTTGAGAGAAGACAAGATCACAGGTATTGTTGCATCAGGCAAGAGCGGTGATTATGTTTTCAGAATCGGAAAGAAATTTGATTATACTGGCTTTGACAAGGCTCTATCCAAGTCTCCAGTAACAAATACAGTAATTTCTAAAAAAGGTGAATCTTCAGCTGAATCATTTGCAAGAACAAATCACGAAAGTCATTCCTGGCTGAAAAGAAATGCCAAGAAATATGGCTACACTTATGAGTTCAGAAAGAAGACGGTGTGATAGATCATGGGCGGAAGAGGGGCAAGTTCAGGATTATATTACTTTCGTGGAAAAACATATCATTATGGTGACGAATTTAAATCTTTATTAGAAGTTGATAATATTAAATTTGTAACTAAAAAAGATGGAACTAATTTAACGGCGCCTCAAGAGACAATGACAAAAGGAAGAATATATGCAACTGTTTCTGAGGAAGAAAATAAAGTTATATATATTACTTTTTTTGATGATAATAATAAAAGAAGTAAGCAAATTGATTTGGCTCATGCACATGATGGGCTTAAACCACATACACATACAGGATATTATCATGATGAAGGTGGTACAAGAGGAGTAAATGAGGAAGAAAAGCTAGTAATTGACAAAGTATTGAAAGCATGGAAAAATAAAGGAAACAAGTAGTGGTAGTTTGGTCAATGCGCCGATATTATTACGATGTCGGAGGACCCCGTTCGAGTCGTGGGCGCTTGTTTATTAGCAATCTCAATGAGGTTGCTTTTTTTATGTTTATACTTATTATTTATTATTCTTGTTTTTTAAAGAATTTATAGATTTAGTTTCTTTAGAAAAAGTAAAAGTTCCAGGAGGAATAGATAATCATGATCGTTATTAAGCATTAAACAGTCTAACAGTGTAAGGAGGAATGATGGCTACAAAAAAGAAAGCAAATACAGTTGATAAAGTTGTTGAAGCTGACGAAGAAAGCATTCCTCAAAGCAACGAAAAGCCGAAAAAAAGGAAAGCACGGAAGACTGATGAAAATTTAATTCCAACCAGCAAGAGAAGCAAGGAAGAAGCTAGAGAGCTAGGCAGAAAGGGCGGTAAGAAGTCCGGTGAGACTCGCAGAGCTAGAAAAGTAGTCAAAGAAGCACTGAAAAAAGCTCCAACAGATGTCATGGATTGGCTTTACTCGCTCCAACCGGACAGTAAGACAAGAGAAGTGCTTTCTGAAAAGCTTGGAATTCCTATTGATGAAATTGATTCGGTTGAAAAGGTTTCGGCCGTGTCGATGTATTCCCAAGTGCGAAAGGGAAACGTAAAAGCGTTTGAAGCACTTGAAAGAAAAAAGAGCTCCAGCGATGACAGCAATCTCAGAAAGCAAGAACTGAAGCTCAAAGAAAAAGAGCTGCAGATCAAAGATGAACGTCACAAGGCAGAAATGGCCGAGCTTGAGGCAAAAACAAAAGATTCCGAAGACAACTATCACGGAATTCCGGTTCTTGCCATCGGGCCGAAATATGCAGAGCTGGTATTTGATATCGAAAACAGAAGACATTCGGAGTACGTTCTTCCAGGCGGAAGAGGTTCTTTGAAGTCTTCTTTTATTTCTATTGCAATTGTTGACCAGCTGCAGAAACATTCAAATCTGAATGCGCTGGTCCTTAGAAACGTTGCCAATACGCTAGGCGATTCAGTCTATGCACAGATTGAATGGGCCATAGACAAGCTTGATTTGAATGACAAATGGGTGGCCAAAAAATCACCTTTGAAGTTTGTTAACAAAAAGACGGGGCAGCAGATTCTTTTTCGTGGGGCTGATGAACCGGCAAAGCTCAAATCATTGAAAACAAAAATTGGATACATTGGCTTGCTTTGGCTTGAAGAATTGGATCAGTTCGCTGGTCCTGAAGCAGTTCGTAACATTGAACAGTCAGCGATTCGTGGTGGTGATGATGCAATTATCTTTAAGAGTTTCAACCCTCCACGTTCGGCCATCAACTGGGCAAATAAATACATTCTTGTTCCGAAAGAAAGCAGAATGGTCTTCAAATCAGACTATAGATCAGTTCCAAAGGAATGGCTTGGTAAGACATGGATTGAAGAAGCGGAGTTCCTTAAGAAGGTCAATCCTCAAGCTTACGAGAATGAATATTTAGGAATTGCTAACGGTGACGGTGGAAACGTGTTCACAAACGTTGAAACACGTGAAATCACAAATGACGAAATTGCAGAGTTCGACAGAATTCTTCAAGGTGTTGACTGGGGATGGGATCCTGATCCGTTCCATTATTCAAGAATGCATTATGATTCAGCACGCATGATTTTATATATTTTCGGCGAAATACGCTGCAATCGAAAAGGCAACGAAGAAACAGCGCAGATGATTAAAGACACTTTTAACCGGACTTGGAAAACAAGTGATGGAAGAGAAGTTGAAGAAAGTGTTTTTGATTCAAACATTATTTGTGACTCCGCAGAAAACAAATCAGTTGCTGACTATAAAGCGTTTGGATTGCCAGCAAGAGCAGCAGTCAAAGGACCAGGAAGCGTTCCTTACTCGATGAAGTGGCTCCAGCGTTTAAAGAAGATAGTTATAGATCCGTTGCGCTGTCCAGCAACAGCAAAGGAATTCGCTGAATATGAATATGAGCGCGACAAGGATGGAAACATTATCAGTGGTTATCCGGATATGAATAACCATGCTATTGACTCAGTTCGTTATGCAACGCAACCGGTTTGGAAGCGGAAAGGACAGTGATCATGTTTACAAAGTTAATTAATTACTTGAAAGGAGTATTCAATAAAATGTTTTCAAGAAATCAAATCACAAGAATAACGGGCGAAGAAATTACTCTTTCAAGCGAAATGATAAACGCCTATGAACTGTGGGATAAAATGCTTTTGGGAAAAGCTCCATGGACAGAAGAAAATGAAAATGATGGAGTGATTTCTTTGAGATTGGAAGGAAGCATCTGTAAGGAATTTGCAGACACGACGCTTTCAGAAATTGAAAGTTCACTAGAGATTCCAGAGTTGGATGAAATCTATCAAAGAACAATTTTAAACTTGAATGATGGTTTGCAAACAGCGCTCGGTCTTGGAGAAATGGCAATTAAACCGCTTGGAAATACTGGCATGTTTGAAACGATTCCAGCAGATAGAATTGTTCCATTAGAGTTTGGAGCAAATGGAAGACTGAGAAGATGTGCATTTATCCAGGTGAAACCAATTGGAGACAGAGACATCTATTACCGTTTGGAACTGCATGAGCTCACAAATGAGGGATTAAGGATTGCTAACAAGGCATTTAAAGGAACAGGTTCAAATATTGGCCAGGAAATTCCGTTAAACAGTGTTGAAGAATGGGCTACATTGATTCCTGATGTTGTCTATCGTGGAATGGATCGTATGGATTTTGGTTTTTACAAGAATCCTTTAGCAAATCGAATTGATAAGTCCGACAATGGAGTGTCAATTTTCAGCAATGCAGTTAATTTAATCAAAAGAGCTGATATTCAGTATGGCCGATTAGACTGGGAATACAACAGTGGCGAACGTTCGATTTTTGGCGATTATCAAGCTTTTAATATTGAAAAAGATGCAAATGGAAAGCGCCAGTTTAAAATGCCTAAAGGAAAGGAACGGTTATATGTTCCGGTTGATATTGACACAAGTGGAAATGGTTCCGAATTTTGGAGCGAATTCAGTCCACAGTTAAGAGATTCTAATTACAATGTTGGTTTAGAAACATACAAGAGAGAAGTTGAAAGAGTTGTCGGTCTTGCGTATGGAGATCTCTCAAGAATGGACACAGTAGCAAAGACCGCATCCGAAATTGAAGCAAGCAAGGTTAGAAAGTACAACAGTGTATCAGCAATCCAGGAAGAATTGAAAAAATGTCTTGAAGACTATGCATATGCACTGTCTTTCTATCATGGCCTATACACTGCACATTTAGGCTTTCAATGCGCATTTCATGATTCAATTCTTGTCGATGATGAAACGAAACGCGCTCAAGACCGCACTGATGTTCAGCTTGGCTTGATGTCAAAGCTGGAATATCGTATGAAATGGTATGGTGAAGACGAACATTTAGCTATTGATGCTTTGACAAGGATTCAAGAAGAAATCGATGGCCAGGCCGACCATGAAGGAGACGTTGAATAATGTTTTCTGAAGAAATGCTGAGGGAAGTTCCGGAAGCATTGGAAAAGATATTCAGAAATCTTCAAGATGATATCCTAGCCGATATTGTGAGGCGGATGCTTGAAATGAGAGCATTCAATGATTCGTGGGAGATCGGCAGAACAGCCGATTGGCAGTTGTACGTTGCTACCCAAATGAGAACATACAATGTTGATGTTCGCAAGAAAATTCAAAAAGCGCTCCAATTGTCTGATAAAGAGGTAAAACATCTGTTTGAAGACATTATTTCTAAAGGATATGCAACAGACAAGGCTTTATATGATGAGTGTGGAGTTGAGTTTGTTCCGTTAGAATGCAATGAAGAACTGAAACAGCTGATTGATGCTTGCCAGGAACAGGCAAAGGATGATCTGACCAATCTGACGAAAACAATTGGATTTGTTACTGATCGTGACGGAAACAGAGTCGAGACGCTTACGCAGTTTTACAAAGACGAGCTGAACAGAGCTACAGTTGAGATTGCTTCTGGTGCGTTTGATTATGACTCAACACTTAAAAGAGTCGTGAATCATATGGCCAACAGTGGGATAAGATCAATCGATTATGAAAGTGGCTATCACAAGCGAATAGACACTGCTGCACGAACAGCAGTCATGACAGGTTTGCGGCAGATTACATCAAAGATTTCAGATGATAACGCTGAAAAGCTCGGAACTGAATATTTCGAAGTCAGTGCGCATCCAACAGCAAGACCAAGCCATGCATTGTGGCAAGGCAAGATCTATACGAAAGCACAGTTGGTTTCAATCTGTGGCTATGGCCAGGTTGACGGATTGTGCGGCGCGAATTGTTACCACGTGTTTTACCCATTTATACAGGGCATAAGCAAACGAAAATATTCGGATGATGAATTATCCAAGATTTATCAAAAGACGCTTAAAACGAAAGAATGGAAAGGTAAAACATACACTCCTTACCAGGCAACTCAAAGACAGAGAGCCTTGGAAAGACGGATGAGAGTTCAGGATGAAAAAATCAAGCTTTTGAAGATTGGAGAATCTTCAAAGAATGATATTTATGAGGCAAAGCAAAGAAGAGCTGCCACGTATCAAGAATACAGGAAGTTCTCAAATGCGATGGAGCTTCCTGAACAGATGAACAGAGTTTTTAACTCTGAAATTAAAAAAGAAAAATAGTGCTGCTTTTTTAAAGTGGCACTTTTTTTATGACCTGGATATGTCACTAAACCATCTTTTTTCTTTTATTCATATGGCTGACGAGCCTAAAACGTTCCAATTGCGGTGTCGGCCACACCTAAAACAAGCCTAACAGGAGGATAAATTGTGAAAAAGGAAGAATTAAAAGCTTTAGGACTAAGCGAAGAACAGATTGCAGAGGTTTTCAAACAGAACGGAATTGATGTTGAGAATGCGAAAAAGTCAGCAAAAGCCGATATGCAGACAACTATCGACGGACTCAACAATCAGTTAAAGACTGCTGAAGACGGTCTCAAGAAGTTTGATGGAATTGATCCTGAAAAGTTAAGCGGAGAAATTCAATCATTGAATGCTCAGCTGGCAACTCAGAAAGCAGATTTTGAAAAGCAGATTGCTGACAGAGATTTCAATGATCTGCTTAACACAGCAATTCTTGGCGCTAAAGGAAGGAGCACTAAAGCTATTGCAGCATTACTTGATGTTGATACTTTGAAAGCTTCAAAGAATCAGAAAGAAGACATTAGTTCAGCAATCGATGCTTTAAAGAAGGATAAAGACTATTTGTTTGACTCTGATGAGCCAATCAACAATCCGACAACAAGAACGGACGATGGAAGTGGTACTTCTCCAGCATCAAATATCAAGATTAACGCTGCACGTGCAGTGATGGGGCTTCCACCACTGAAAGAAAACTGAGAAAGGAAAATGAATTAAATGGCAAACAGCATTGAATTATTTAAAACCTATATTCCTCTAGTTGATGAGGTTTATAAGTACGGATCCAAAACAGCTATGCTAGACACAAACCAAGAGATGGTTAAAATGGCTGCAAATGGTAAAGATTTCTTGATTCCAAAGATTTCCACAAGTGGATTAGGTGACTATGAAAGAAATGGAAAAGGCTATCCAATGGGTTCAGTAACTTTAGGCTTTGAAACAAAATCTCCTAATTTTGACAGAGCTTCAAAGTTTGGAGTTGAAGACCAGGACAACACAGAAACTGTTGGTCTTGCGTTTGGACAGTTAGCTGGTACTTTCATGAGAGAACAAGTTGTTCCTGAAATTGACGCTTTCAGATTTGCAAAGTATACAGAAAATGCTGGTTTCAAAGTAGAAAAGGAATTAACTACTGGCGAAGCAGCATTAGAAGCAATTCGCGACATCAAAGTTAAGATGGATGACAATGAAGTTCCTGAAGAAGGAAGAATTTTACGAATTACTTCCAGTCTGTTAGAAATGATTAAAAGCTTAGACACATACAAGAGTACTCAAGTGATGTCCAGCTTCGCAAGCATTGAAACAGTTCCTCAAGCTCGATTCTATTCAGCGATTAAACAGTATGATGGTTTTGCTGATGCAAAGTTTGGCTTCGAAAAGGCAGAAGGAGCAAAGCAAATCGGGTTTGCAATCATCCATCCTTCAGCACTTATCCAGGCAGAAAAGTCTGTTATTGCAAAGGTAATTTATCCACAGCTTAACCAGACAGATGACAAGTGGATGTTCTTCTACCACAATTATGGCATCTGTAACGTTTTAGACAACAAGAAGAACGGTATTGGCGTTTATCTTACAGGAGCAGCTGTAGCAGCATGAGAGTAGTCGGTTATATTCCTAAGCCTAGAAGAAAAGGCGCAAATACTGATTCAGCAGACAAAAAGAAGCCTGAAAAGGCTGCTTCTGAAAGTGCTGAAAAGGGTGAAGAACCTAAGGCAGAAGAAGCTAAAGATGATTCAGAAGCTTAATAAAAGCTTTTGATATCAGAGTTCAGAAAGAGAGGTGCAGTAATCATGATCTATGCAGATTATGAGTTTTATCAAAATAGTTACTTGCTAGGATCAGATGCGTTGATTCCGGAAAAGCAGTTCAATTTTTTCTCAAACATGGCCAGTGCAGATGTGCGTAATGTGATTCGTATGGATATGATGGACACATCAGAACCAACAGACGAAATGAAGATGGCTACATGTGAGATTGCTGAATTGCTTTATTCTTTGGACACAATGCACTCGGAGTCAGATTCAAGAGATGTAATTTCATCTCAAATAGCAAGTGAAAAGTCGGAGAATATTCCGTTACTTATACAGGCAACTCAGAAGCAGACAGAGCCAAAAGAAAAAGTGATGGCATCCGAGAAATCACTAGAAAGTGGTTAGGTCCTGCTGGTCTGCTCTTCAGAGGTGTCTGCTGATGTACACAAATACATGCTGCACTCTCTATCTGAAATCTTTGGACTATGAAAAAGTTGAAATTAATGAAGCTTTTATCACTAAAAGAACACCATTCACGCTCTCAAAGCTGGGGCTTAGCTATACAGAGAGTGCAATGTGCATGTTTGAAGGACAGACAAGCTTAGTATTTACACCAGGCAAGGACTTTATGGTTGAAGGAAAATGTGATGCCGTTTTAAACGGATTAGCTGGCCAGGAATATACGGATGCATTGAAAAGGCTTATTTCTGAAAAGCACGCTATGACAATCATGGAAGCAACGTATTTAAAATATGGCTCAGCAAGAATGCATCATTGGGAACTGTCATGCAAATAGTAGCAGACTTGAAGTTTGATGATCTTGATAAAGTACTAAGTAAGCGAGGACTGGGAGCAAGCAAAGAAGTTCAGAAAGTAATTGATTCGGAGTGCATAAGACTGATGGCACCTTACACACCAAATTTAAACGGAGTGCTGATTGATTCAGCAACAGCACATACAGTTATTGGTTCGGGAAGAATTATTCAATCGACACCATATGCACGTTATCAGTATTACGGACTGCTGATGGTAGATCCTATTACTTTGAAAGGTTCTTTTTATGATTCGAAAACAGGAAGACACTGGTCAAGGCCTGGTGTCTCAAAAATTATGGATCCGCAAGGAAGAAAACTTGTACATAATCAAGTCAAGAGCCCAATGGCTGGCCCTTACTGGTTTGACAGAATGGCGAAGGATCATAAAGAGGATATCGGGAAAGTCGCTGCATTAGTGGCTGGAGGTGATTTTAAAAAGTGAGTGAAGTCAAAACATTGATTGAAACTGTAAAAGATACAATAAAGCGTTTCGTTGTGAAAGAAGGAGACCACGATGTTCACATCGATTTTATAGATCCTCAGACGGGCGATATTGGACTGTTCCCAATTGGCCCGACACTTGTTAAGAGTGACGTTCTCGGAAATAAAACATATAAAATGATTTTCGAGATGTATTCTCAGCGAGCTGGATTTGAAGATTTTGATAGAATTGAAAACAATCGTTATTTTGCAAATCTTGTTTATAAGCTTAACAATTTAAAGCATGTTAAAGTGTTGGAACCGTTAGAAACCTATATGTTCTTCGGTGCTGACACTTTTTTTAATGATTATTCCTATCTGTCAGACGAAGAACATATTCCCGGATGGATTCTAGATATCAATGCTGGAAACGGCTTGAAATATTCAGTTCCAACAGGTGACAGCAATGATGGAATCATTTATCAGATGCAAATCACAGTTACTTATAAACTATTGCTAAGTGAGATTATGTAAAGGAGAACGAATGGTCTTTAAGATGCAAGAAATGGACGAAAAGGCTTTAAAAATCGTAAGAGATTACGTTTTAGAGCATCTGGATAAAACTGATACAGTGAATGAGGTTGATACACTTCCGTATATCGTGTGGAAATGCAAAGTGCTTCAGAATTGGAAGTATCTGCTGAGTACGGATTTACACGACGGTATGTATTATGAACTTACATTCAATGGAGACAAGCAAGAGTGGTATCTTGACGCTTACAAAAAGTTTGAAAACAGATGTATCGAAGATTTTTATAACAGAAAGGAAGTATTAGATGGCATTTAAAGAATTGAAAGCTGGCCAGGATATTCCACGTGAATATCTGATGCACTTAGTCAATGCAACACCAGGCGAAGAAACACCTACATGGGTGCTACTCGGTGAAGATCTGGAAGAGTTGAAAATGGAACTGTCAGCAACAGTCAATAAGACTAAAAACATCTTAAATCACACTAAGATTAGACTGGTAGATTACGAAGCAACTGATTCCGTTGATCCTTACTATGCTGTTAAGGGTGACAAGCTCTATGATTGGCTTGAAAACATTGTCAGAAATCGTCTCACTTTAGACGATTGCAAGACGCAAGTCTTAACTGTTTATGTTTATAAAGGTGCAACAGATCCATACGAAGCAGACATGGAAAGCTGCGTTATCGAACCAAAGTCTTTTGGTGGTGATACAAATGGAATCAGCATTCCGTTTGACATCCACAGAGAGGGCGATGTTACTAAGGGAACTTATAACACATCCACAAAGACATTTACTAAGGCGGAATAGTAACAAATTTAGCCCACATCATGAACGGTGTGGGCTCTTTTTTTCTATAAGGAGAAAACAGATATATGACAGAAACAAACAATTTTTCGTTTGATGATGGCTTTAGAGAGTACACAATCAACAATGACCCAAATCGAACATTGAGAGTTAACACGCGCGATTACAACATTCTTCAGCGTGTTTCAAAGGCACTCAACGAACTCGACAGCAAGATTGATTCATTGAAGGAAGAAGATTTCAAACTCGCTGATGATGCTTCTGAAATTGAAGCTTTTGATTTTGCTTCCGATGGTTCAGAAGTTCTTAACAAATTTTCCAGAAGCGCAATCGACGAAATTTTTTATCCAGGTGCATGTGACATTATTTTTGGAAATGCAAATCCGATGAGTACGGTTAACGGAGTAACTATTTTCGAAGGATTTTTAAGATCATTTGCAGAAACAATCAGGCCAATTTTAGAAGAAGAAAAGAAAAAGCGTAAAAAGAAGCAAGATTATTATAAAAAGAAGTATGATGAGCTTCACGCAAAGAAGTCTAAATCATGATTGGAGTTTTACCAACTACTCTAAAAGTAGGTGAAAAGGAGCTTCCAATCAAAGATACGGATTTCAGAGTTGTTCTTCTTATTCTGCAAGTTTTTAATGACAGTGAACTTGATCAAGATGAAAAAATCTATTTGATGTTAGACATGCTTCTCGGCTTTGATAGTCTAGATCCGGATGACTATCACAGTGCAATCATGGCTTGCTATTGGTTTATTGATGGTGGAAAAGAGTACAAAGCACGTCCACAGGAACCAAAAGTAATGGATTGGGAACAGGATGAACAGCTGATTTTCTCAGCAGTAAATCATGTTGCTGGAAAAGAGACAAGATTGGAAGAATACATTCACTGGTGGACTTTTCTTGGATTTTTTAATGAAATTCAGGATGGTCTTTTTTCTTATGTTCTTTCTATACGTCAGAAAAAGGCGAATGGAAAGAAGCTCGATGATTCAGAAAAAGAATATTACAGAAAAAATAGAGACATTATTGATTTGAGAAAGAAAGAAACGGAGGAAGAAAGAGCGTTTAAAGACTCTATTCTTGCTAAGTTTAAATAACGAAAGGAGGTGTTCGTATGTCTGATGGAACAATCATCTTCGATACGAAGATTGATGAATCCGGTGCAAAACAAGGTTACAGCAAGCTTGTTAAAGGTTATAAAGCACAGCTTAAAGAATTAGAAAAAGAAATAAAAAACGCGCAAGGCTATTCTGATGAGCTTAGAAAAAAAATCGAAAAAGGACCGAATAAAAGCGGTTTTGAAAAGAGCCTTGCAAAGAATGAAGATTATATCAAGCAGTTGAGAAGTGAGTGGGATTCGCTGAATTCCAAAATCGAAAGTGGCGGTACCGGTGGAAATAATGGAACACCTGAAATTGTTCCGAAAGACACGGGATCGTCATTAGACAAATTGAAAGCCAAGTTGAAAGAATCAACGGCCAGGATTCGAAGTTTTATTTTCGGTGGAAAAGAAACAGACAACATGGCCAAGAAACTCTCAAAATCAATTTTTACTTTAGGGAACATGTTTAAATTGATGGCCATCCGCCAGGCTATGCGTGCAGCAATTGCTGGAGCACAGTCAGGATTCACAAATCTGATTGGATATTCGAATGAAGCAAAGAATTCAGTTGAAAGTCTTAAAGCAGCTACATCGAGTCTATCAAATGGGATGGCGGCAGCAGTCGCGCCGATTCTGAACGCTTTAGCTCCGTCACTTGTCTATCTGATCGGACTGTTAACGGATGCAGCTAACGCAGTTGCTCGTTTTTTTGCAATGATCACAGGTGCAAAAACTTTCGTTGTGGCCAAGAAACAAGCATCAGGTTTAGCTAGTTCTTTAGGAGATGTCTCAAGTGCAGCTGAAAAAGCCAAAGGCTCGCTGGCCGGAATTGATGAAATCAATGACATTACTGTCAGTTCTTCAGGCTCCGGAGGTGGAGGCGGTGGCGCTGGATATGGAGATATGTTTGAAACTGTCGATACAGGTCCAATCACAAGCGCTGCTGAAAAGGTTAAGGCACTTCTCGATGAAATGGTTAAACAGTCTAAGAATCTAAAAGAAGCGTTTGCTGAAGCCTGGGCGTATAACGATAATGGTTCAGTCATTCTTTCAGATGTAAAAGGAATCTTGGAAGACTGCTATGCAACAACTATGGAAATGGCAACGGCAACAACCGATTGGACCGAAAATTTAAACCTGGTTCCATTAGTTTCAAGTGTAAGAGGTGAGCTCGATAATCTGTTACCATTGATCGTAACAATTAATGATTTTATCAGCTACATTTATACAAATGGATTGTTACCTATTGCCGGATGGGTAATCGAAAGCGGACTTCCAGCGTTTATTGATGTCATTTCAGCTGGATTGTTGTTAATCAATTCAATCCTTCAGACAATGATTCCGATTGTTCAGCCATTCTATGAAGTTGTGATCCAGCCGTTGGCATCTTTATTAGGCGGTGTGATTGTCTCAGCGCTTGAATTTATTGCAAACGTATTAACTACCATTGGAACATGGATGACTGCAAATCAGCCAATTATGCAAGCTATTTTCGGTGTATTAGTAAGCATTGGCGGAGCTCTTGCGTTGTATTTGGGATATCAATCGTTGATTCTTGGAGTGTTCGATGCATTCAACAAGGTTTCGGAAGCTGGAAAGCTGTTCAGTAACGTTCTCGGAGTAATAATGAACAATCCAATCCTTATTTTCATTGCTGCTGTCATTGCAATTCTGATTCTTTTGGCACAGCATTGGGATGAAGTGAAAGCAGTTGCTGAAGATGTATGGAATTCTATTGAAGAAACATATAAGAGTTCTCCACAATGGTTCCAGAATATGTGCAACGGCATTTTCAGCGCTTTCTCATGGCTTGTAAGCTTTGTCGGTGCGCTTGTTTCGGGTGACTGGAGCAAAGCAGTTTCAATGATGCAGAGTTTATTTCAAACTTTTGACAACTTTTTGACAGGTGTCTTTACACAAGACTGGACAGTTTCTTTCGGCTTGTTTGGAAATCTTTTGAATGGTCTGTTTGCAACAGTAAACAACATTTGGGGAAATATTAAACAAGTGTTCCAGGGAATCATCCAATTTGTAACCGGTGTATTTACCGGAGATTGGAGAATGGCATGGGAAGGTGTTAAAAACATCTTCGGTGGAATCATCGGAGGTATTGGAAATATCTTCAAAGCTCCATTAAACGTTATTATTGGAGGAATTAATGGTTTCATCCGTGGAATCAATAGAATCAAGGTTCCGAATTGGGTTCCTGGTGTTGGTGGCTATGGGTTCCACATTTCTCAGATTCCTTATCTGGCCAAAGGTACAGTTGTTCCGCCAAACGCTGGAGAGTTTATGGCAGTTCTTGGTGATAACAAGCGAGAAACGGAAGTTGTTTCCCCACTTTCAACGATGAAAAAGGCAATGGAAGAAGTAATGGCAGAAGGTGGCTATGGTGGAAGTGACGATGAAGTAAAGATGCTGCTTAGACAGTTGATTAGCGTTGTGGCCGGAAAGCATTTGCTTGTTTCTGATGTCGGAAAGGCTGCAGCTGAATATATGAATTCAGAATATGATCGCACAGGCGAACCGGTTCTCAAAGGAGTATGATCATGGCAGAAAGAGCATATAAAATAAACGGAATTGCACTACCTACACCAGACAATAAAGTTAAGATTACAGAAGAAGACATGCATGGCAAGTCTTGGAGAGACGGTGCTGGGATTCTTCATTTAGTTGTCATTCGAAGAGGTGTTTTAAAGACACCTCTTCAATGGAGCTATATGTCACAGAAGGATTTTGATATCCTCAGAAATGCATGCAGAAGAGATGCGAACGGAACATATACTTTCGAAGATCTGTTTGGAAATCAATATACGATTTATACAGGTGCAGATCTGACCTACACATTGTCATATGTTGATGACAACGGTGAAGGACACTATGAAGACGTTAAGTTGAGTTTCATTCAGGTTTAAACTCGAACAGAACTCGATTTTTTGGAGGATTAAATGTTAAAAATAAGCGAACAGTCTAAAGAAAAATATAAAAATAACGTCGTTCCTGGTGAAATCTACTTAGTTGTCGATACTGTCGCACTTTACTTTTCAGAACACACTTTTTTTACTGATTCAACATACTTTCAAGAAGCAGACCTGGATGGATTGGCCAAAACATACGATTCATCATATTGGCTTACAGATTCATTAAGCATCTCAGAATCACTTTGTTCAAAAGATTCAATTGATTATTCAGCAGTGGAATCAAATGTGTTGGAAGTGGAACTCGCATCCGAAAGTGGAAATATTAAGCAGCTAGTCGGAAAAAAGGTAACATGCAAACAGATTGTTGGAGGAGAAACTGTTCCGTTAGGTGTTTATACGATTGCAGAAACAACGCTTGATGGAGACTATTACACGAAGGTTAAAGCGTATGATGGAATGAAGAAGTTTCTCGATACAAGAATTGATTCCTGGTGGAACAATCAGGTATCGTTTCCAATTTCGCTGAGATCATTGCTGATTGAGCTGTGCAAATATGTTGGCATTGCTTACAGTTTGCCCGATTCCTGGTGTAATTCTGATTTAGCAATTATTCAGAATATAGTTTTAAATGAGGATGCAAGAGCATCTGAACTGCTTGGCATGATCCAGCAAGTTTCAGGTGCTTTTTTTCACACAAACAGAGATGGGATTCTGACAATCGTTAAGCATGATGCAGAACTGACAAGTGTTCCATATCAGAGCTTAATGGACGATTTGTCGATTGGAGATTTTAAAACACCATCGATTGACAATGTTCAAATAAGGAATTCTGATGATGATATTGGAGTTTCTGCAAATGGAGAGAAGAACGCTTATATTGTTCAAGAGAACTATCTGTTAGGCAGTTTCAGTGAAGAAGAATTGAAATCAATTGCTGTTAATATTCTTGAATCAATTAAGAATGACGGTTACAGACCATTTTCAGCTAAGTTCAAGTCACTTCCGTATGTCGAACTAGGCGATCCAATCAAAGTTACAAGCTATAACGGAAACAGCGCAGCATTCTGGATCACCAACAGAAAGCTCAGCGGAGATTATCTGTTGACTGATGAAATTGATATAAAAGGAAGCATTGAAACGATAAATTCCGTTAAGAGTAACTCCAAAAAGGTAGTTATTTTAAACAGAAAAATCCATGAAGTTGTTAATACAATTGACGAGCTGAGAAGCACAATTGGAGGCATTTCGACAAAATACAATGGAGTGATTACTGCAATCGACTATTTTTATCTGTACAACAGCGGAGAAACACCTAAAGCTGATGACCCAGGATGGACAAATACACCAGGTGCAGCACTTCCTGGCCAGTCTGTTTGGGAAAAGAAAGTTTTTCACTATATTGATAAAGATCCGGTAACTGTAATTACAAATAGAACTGTTAATAACTTGGTCGGTGTCATTCCTTATTACAGGCTCAGTACTTCAAAAGATTCCATTACCAACGATGCTACATATTTCGGAACGGAAACATTCTTTTCAGATAAGGATCCATACACTTATTTTTACGACGCATTCCCATGGGATGAAAAAATTCCTGATAATGTTCCAGGATATTACAGATGGATAAGATTCAAATATTTGTATTCCGACGGAAGCTATTCGTGGAGTGAACCACAGTGTGACAAAACGTTTGATGATGTTTACAAGGAAATTGTTGATGCAAAGACAGAAATCAAGCAGACTAAAGAACAGATTGCGCTGAAAGCCGATGAATCAAAACTGAAAGAATACCAGAATTCTTTGACGAAACAGATTGAACAGGAAGTGACTGATAGAAAAGCAGCTATCACAGAGTCTTCCAAGCAAATTATGAACGAAGTTTCACGTGTAACGAGTTCTAAAGCTCAGTCATTTAAAATTTATAGAGTTTCCGTCAGAGAGGGCGAAATTCCAACAAAATCGCTAACTGATTATGCATGGACGACTGAAAATGTTGCATGGAAGGATGGCTATCATATTTGGATGATGACGGCCACAGTTTATTCCGATGATGACATCATTTATTCTGAACCTACAGATATATCTGGTGCAAATGGTGCAAATGGTCAAAACGGTAAAGATGGCCAAGATGGCCAAGACGGTGCAAACGGAAAAGGCATAAAAAGCGAACTGATTGAATGGAAACTTTCCGAATCTCAAGAAACATGGCAAAGCAAAGTTTATACGAATTGGAACAAGCAGCAGCCTCCGTGGATTGAAGATACTTATCTGTGGTCTCGAAGAACAATCACTTATGATGACAACTCAACAAATGTGATTTATACGTGTGAAGTCAGTTTCAAAGAGTTGTATGATCTCAACAAAGAAACATCATCCAATCTTCAAATTTTGGATAATACAGTTTCAGCTCAAGCAAAAACGATTACCACTTTGACAGGAAGCTTTGATGAGTATAAAGAGACAACCAATGCGAGTATTAAAGCTAATTCTGAAAGCATAGGTTCAATTGAACTTAAAGTCTCTAACAAAGTTGAAAAGAAAGATCTTGAAGACAAGTTGTCTGCTTACGCAACAACTTCAGAAATGAATTCTGCAATCAGCCAAAGTGCAAAAGAAATCGACTTAACTGTCAGCAAAAAAGTAGGATATGATGAAGTTATTGCTGCGATTAATCTGTCATCTGAAAGTGCGACGATTAAAGCTTCAAAGATTAATTTTGACTTCGGTACAGAAAGAGAAAAAATTACTTTAAAAGGAGACACAAAAGGAGTTCTATTTGAAGGAAACGGATGGTTTGAGGTAGAAGCAACTGGTGGTTTTTATATAAGGAACAACATTAACAGTAAAAGCGATATTCAAAATGATATCTACACATCATCAACAGCAAATGCAAATGGTTTATATTTAAGAAACTTCTCATACGATAGAAAATACTTCTCTAATTTCGTTAGCTTGTACGCAAATTCCGATAAAAGCAATACTTTTGTTATTAATAATTATCGCTATGGTGAGAATAATGTGAATGATTACAATCTGATAAATATGGGAATCAAACCTGAAGAATCAAATAAGCATTATGTCGAAATTGGAAACTCTGTTAACCAATATTTTCTAAATGCTTTGAGACTTTATGCTAATGATACATCGCGTGAATCTTACATTTTTAATTCGAAACTATCAGATAATAAGCTCACTGCAAATAAAATTTCTATCAAATCTGAATCAGAACAGTTGGCAATGAATTTGAATCAATTGAATTTGAATTCAAACACTTTTTCAAATTATTTGTCCATGTATTCTCGTCCTAAATACAATCAATTGATTTTGACAAACAACGATTCAAATGGAAATCTAGCAGGACAAATTTCATTTAGGAGCGACCAGTCGGCAACTAGTGCAACAGCTTTAATAATCCGTGGTGGTAATGGAAAAGGAGATATGTGGCTGGGTCTTTCTCAAGATAAAATTGTCATGAAATATTCAAACTATACCGATCGTTTCGAGCTGAACAGTTCAGAATCAATCGTTTGGCATGGAGCCAACGGAATAAAAGTAACTAATAATGACGGCATTGGATTATACGTTGGAAATACAAATCGTTTGTATATTGATTCAAGTGGCAAAGTCACTGCTTTTAACGGGCTTAATACAGGCTATACAATCGTGAGCACAGCAACAAGTGGAGGAGACGGTATGCATCCAATTGCTTTCGGATGGACTGGTCATTCCTTGGCTTGTTTCGTTGACAATACTAATGTCTGGGAAACATCAGATGAAAGGCTGAAAAAAGATATAATCAATTTAGAAGATGATTACATAAGTGCAATTGGAGAAGTAGATATCAAGCAGTTCCGATTCAAAGTAGCGCCATACAACACAAACACTTTGCATTTTGGTGTTGTTGCTCAAGATCTCAGGAGTTCATTAGTGAATCACGGATTATCACTTAAAGATATTGCTGTGACAGGAACCTTCAGAAACGGAGATGATGCTACAGAGTACTATTCTGTGGACAAGGAAGAGTTCTTGATTGCAAGAATGGCTTATAATGAGAGAAGAATCAAACAGTTGGAAGAGAGGATTAAAGAATTATCGTGAAAAATTACGAACTAGTTAAGCTTTTAGAAGGTTTGGAAAAAGTCGAGGATTTAGAAACAAGCATTCCCGTAAAAGAAGGCTACAAGGTGGTCTGTAATAAAAAAATTATTAAAGATCATTTAGAAGCTTTTGAAGAAATGAAAAATTCTATTATCAAAAAGTACGCTGACAAGGATGGTGAAGTAAAATTCGATAATCCTGACCGTGGAAAATGTGTAAGTGAGCTCAATGAGCTTGCGAACCAAGAAGTAGAACCAATTGAGTTCAAGAAAATCAAATTATCGGCAATTGATTCTCTTGAATTGCCAATGAAAGCTATCTCGGCAATGGCTTTCATGATTGAAGAAGCAGAATAAAACAGAAATCACAAAGAATCGGCCTTTGTGATTTTTTATTTTGCCAGGAAAAGAAGAAAGAAGGAATTTTATGTCAGAAACAGCAAGAGAGTTTTATGAGAAGTATTTAGGCAGAGTAATTGACTACGATGGTGCTTGCGACGTTCAGTGCGTTGATGGTGCTAGATGCTGGATGGATTACTTTTTAGGCTCATCAATTCCATGTGGTGGCGGATGGGCCGAAGGTTACTGGACAAAGGATCAGTCTTGGTTTCTATCAAAAGGATGTTTATTAATCACAGATGCTTCTGCTTTAAGAGATGGTGACTTAGTTGTTTGGCCAATCAATTCAAAAGGATCACACAAAAAGTCACATGTTGCCATGTTCTACCAGGGTAAAGAATTTGGACAGAATCAAGGCGGAAACAGAGGGTTCTGTTTGAAAGCAACAGATTTTTCTGACATGTTAGGTGCTTATCGTGCTCCTACATGCGAACAGTCAGCAAACAGTAAAGAAGCAGTTGATCAAATCCTTCACGTCGGTTCTCATGTCGTTTTTTCAGGAAGAATGGAAGTGACAGAAATCAACAAGGAAAAGAACTGGGCTCGCATTCCTGAGCTTGGCGGATGGATTAGTGCAAAGCCATGTGATGAAGTTGATGCAGCCGATGGAAGCTGCGATCAGATCTTGCACGTTGGTTCAGTTGTGACTATCAAAGGTGTTTTTGAAGTAACAGCAGTCAGCAAAGAAATCAATGCAGTGCAGTTGAAAGCTTACTCTGGAACAACAGGTGATTGGTTATTTGACTTTTGGATTAAGGCCAAGCCATTGACGGAGGTTGAGTAATGGTGCTTGATGGAACAACTATCGTTGTTGCGGTAATCGGAGGAATCTGCTCAAGCAGTGTTATGAGTTTCTTTCAGTTCTTGATTAATCGTCAGGATAAAAAGAAAAACTTGTTGATCGGGCTCGCACATGACCGTCTGTATTACCTAGCTACAAAGTACATTGAAAGAGGATGGCTTACAAAAGAAGAGTACACAAATATTTATGAATACATTTATGTTCCTTATCACGAAAATGGCGGTAATGGAACAGGAACAAGATTGATGGAGGAAGTAATGAAGCTTCCAATCAGAGAAGGAGATAATTGATATGGACATTCAGTCATGGGTAACATGCTTAGCGTTTTTTGTGATTTTAGTAATTTGCTATGTAATAGGAAAGCTTTTTAAGGCTTCAAAGATGAAGGATGAGTTCATTCCTTACATCGTTGCGTTGTGTGGTGGTCTGATTGCAATTCCATCAATGTTTTTGATTAATGGCTTTCCAGTGCATGATGTGATCTCAGCTATTGCTTTCGGAATGTTCTGCGGTTTAGCAGCAACCGGAGCTAATCAGTGGACAAAGCAGTTAGAAAAGCTAAAAAAAGCTGAAAGCGAAGAATAAATGAAGTGTCGAGTTTAACTCGGCACTTGCCGAGTTAAATTGAAAGAAAGGAAAAAAGAAATGGCAAAAAAGACATTTGTAAAAACAAATTGGACTTCCACAATTCCGGCCACACCTGAACAGATTAACAGGATGGAAAAAGGTATCGAAGATGCAATCAGTCATGGGAACGAAAATGAAGACTTGATTAGTGAAATCACAGTAGTACAGAACGAAGCAGAAGGAAATATCACTACGCTTCAAAAGGACCTTGCTGCTGAGGTAAAAAGAGCCGGTGAAGCCGAAAAAGCCAACAAAGGTGCAATTGATGGAGAAATTTCCAGGGCTAAAGGTGCAGAGAGCGAAAATAAGGAAGCAATTGATGCCGAAGTTAAAAGAGCTAAAGAAGCAGAAACAGCTTTGAAAGCTGCATCTGCATCATCTATTGAATTCGAAACAAATTCTTCAAATGGAGAAGTCAAAGCAAAGCTTAAAAATGCATCCGGAACTGAAGTTTCCTCTGCTACAGTTCCACCAGTCGGATTTAAAAAGTATTCAGATGAATATTTTGATCTAATGTTTGTTCTAGGAAGATCCGACAGTGTTTATTCTGTCGATATTCCAAAGTGGGAAACGTCACAAAGTGGAAAATGCACAAAATCTAATGACAACGCTGGATTAGTTGCGCTCCCTTCTACGGCTGCAGAGCACAGACAAGATGATTATGATTCGATTCTAGGTTTCGTAACAATTGATGTAAATGCAGAAGTTGATGACAATGGGGTTCGACATGTCACAGCAATCAAGGGTGATCCTGAATTTGACGACAAGACGAAAGATGTGTTTGTCTTAGGGATGAGCTATTACGAAAAGTGGGAAGATCTAGGAAATGGCTATCTTCGCTATTCAAGATCTTTTGTTCCGAAGGAAGGATTTGAAATTTCAAAGCTTTGTATCAATAGAGATGGAACAGTGCAGCCTTATTTTCTGATTGCTAAATACTTAGCTTCAAAAGGTGCTGATGGATTGCTTTATTCTGTAAAAAACAGAGTTCCAGCAACTTACATTAAAAAGAATTTAGGTTTGGACATTGCATACTCAAATTCAATTGGCCACTGTGCTAAAAGAGGGAAGTTCTATTCAATTGGACTGCCTGAAGAATACTCATACATCAGTACAACATGGTTTCTAAAGTATGCAGACATAAACTCACAGAATACAATGGGCGGATGCTTTGGCTACAATACACAGTGCGCAGTTGCTGTCGAAGAAGATACTGCCAATAAATATGTCATTTTAACTGCTGCAAATGCAAATAATTTCCCAGTTGGTGGTGGAATTTCTGTTGGCTACGGTGCCGTTGACAGAGTCAAGGCAGAATGTCATCAACTTGTATATGGTGGAAAAGTATTATCAAAGGAAACTATGTCCGACGGAAACGTCAAAGTAAACATCGACTGTGAAAATCCTTTTAAGACTACAAAGTCAAACGGAACAGCAGTCTATGCAACAGCTTTCCATTGGAAATCAGGATTCTCTGACATGGTGAAAGGCAGATGTGGTGAGCCGTGCGATACTGTTCAGCAGCTTACTTCTATGACATATCCAATTGTTTTCCAGGGAGTTGAAATTGCTGTCGGAGCATATGAAACACAAGCTGGTTTCTCAATTTGTGCGGATTCAACAGGAAAAAGAAATCATTACTCATGCAGAGACGCTTCACTAGCTACAAGGGATCCTAATGAATCGTCAAATGGATATGTAAAGATTGGAGAAATCACATTCAGCCCATATACTGCAAATAACTGGAATTATATCGACAGTATCAATTTTACTAATGGAGTTGTAATGGCAAGCCATTGTGGTGCTGAAGGCAGTGGAACTGCTAAAGGCGTTGGCGATGGCTGCTTTATGCCTGAAATTTCTGTCGGTGCTAAGTATGAGCTTCTGGCTCTCGGTTGTCTCTGGGATTGGTCGAACGGCGGTCTTTCTTGCTTGAACTTGGGCAGCGGTCTCTCGCTCTGCGGGTGGCATATCGGGGCTCGCCTTTCTGTAAATGCGGTCGGGGGTGATTTGCTTTTGAGCTAGCAAAAGCAAGAGGGGGCTTTGCCCTCTCACGCATTTACGGGAAGCTACATAAAGTAGTATAATTTTTATTTGTAAATAGGATTGCATGTCAGCTCCGTGCCTCTTGTGTTGGTTTCTGCTTCAGGCTCTCGGTAATCTCAGGAATAGGTCGAACAGCGGTCTTTCTTGCTTGAACTTGAACAACGGTCTCTCGAACTGCAGGTGGAATATCGGGGCTCGCCACTCTAGAAAAAAATCCGTACAAAAAAACTGTTGGCATGCAACTCGCACCTTGGTAGGGCTCTAGCTTTTTTTTCGGCTGGACTACGGATGCTATGATCTAGTGTCTGAAAATTGTGGATCCGCGCTCGGTTAGTAAGATTTTGTGAAAGCTGGGTTTATCACAAAGAAAGGATTTAAATGAAGCGGTACTGTAAAAATTTTGAATTTACAGAAGATTTTATAAAAACGCTCTTTTTAAAGATTTAGTTGATATTTGCAAAAATGCCATAGTGATACTCTCC
>OLPZ01000559.1_pt1 | contig 29486 bp, 21 predicted proteins | sample 1672711 | NCBI WGS metagenome assembly OLPZ01 (sample SAMEA3136716, study PRJEB25190) | human gut metagenome
AAGTAGTTGCCCGAAAGCTCCTGACGAAGCTCCTCATAGACGGGGCCATACTTGAGTGCAAGGGTTGCGGCGGTGTCGTCGTAGAGCCAGGTGGAAAGGGCGTCGCAGGCAATTACCACGCCATCGGCCGTGCCGTAGTCGCGCTGACGCAGGTCGAACTCGTTGCCGCAGATTACGGCTTCCAGACGGTCGCGGGGGATGCCGGCATCCACCAGCTCGCGGGCGCTTTGCTCAATCACCTCGCGTAGGCGGCGGGCAACTTCGGGCTGGGCATTTTGCAAGATGATGAGCTCATAGGGCTGCAGGCACGCAGCCGAGGTGTAGCTCGTCACATCACCGCCTAGGTTTGCCGCGAGGATGGCTTTTTTCATGGGCGCTTCGTTGGTGCCGAGCAACGCTTCGAACAGGATGTCGGCTGCGATTACGCGTTTGCGGTCGAGGGCGTCGCCCAGCACGTACCCCAATCCCACGAGGGCGTTATCCGGGGTGGTGACCATATCGATGCTCGTGTAGTCGCAGACGATGGGCTCTTGGCGAGCAAGCTCGTTGGGGGCACCAGGGGTTTCGATGCCCTGCGCGCCACGTGCGGCGGCGTCATGTGCGCGCGCCTCGTCGCAAAGGTAGCGTTCGTTGAGGAAGGCCAGGGCGCGCTTGGGGTCGAGGTCTCCGTAGAGCGTGATGTAGCTGTTTGCCAGGTTGTAGTGCCGCGCGTGGGTATCCAAGAACTGCTCATAGGTGAGCGAAGGAATGGCACGCGGATTGCCGCCCGACTCGCAAGCGTAGGCGGTGTTGGGGAACAACGCGCGGTTCACGGCGTTGTCCAGCACGTCCATGGGATCGGAGAGGGCGCCCTTCATCTCGTTGAACACCACGCCGTTGTAGCGAAGGCGCTGGGGCATGCCGTCTTCGGCACGGTCGAGCTCGTAGTGCCAGCCCTCCTGCTCAAAGATGGCCTTTTTGGTATAGATGGCGGGATTTAGCACCGCGTCCATGTAGACATCCATGAGGTTGTACAGGTCTTGCTCATTGGTGGACGCAACCGGGTAGATGGTCTTGTCGGGGTAGGTCATGGCGTTAAGAAACGTTTGCATGGAGCTCTTGATGAGGTCGACAAACGGTTCTTTGACGGGGAACTTGGCCGATCCGCACAGCACGGAGTGCTCGAGGATGTGGAAGACGCCCGTGTCGTTTGCCGGTGGGGTTTTGAAGCCGATGGCAAACGCCTTGTTCTCATCCTCGCAGGCAAGGAAAAGCAGGCGTGCTCCGGATGCGGTGTGGGAGAGGACGTATGCCTCGGCGTCCAGCTCGTCGACGGTCTCGGCGCTTTTGATGGTAAAGCCGCTCACTGTGGCGCCGGGGACGAGGACCTTGGCAGCGCGCTCGCGAGCGCTCATTGATTCGGTTGAGGGCATGGTGCCTCCATGAGTCGTGGTGAAGATGTGCTGTGCCCCTTTATACCCCCAAGTGGGGACACACGTCACGGGCATTCCGGCGGCATTTGGGGAGCGCATACTCCATTTGGGTGCAGTAGCTGCGAAAACGTTGAAATTTGGCATGGGGAGAACGTCCGCTTGTGGCATGTAGTGGGGTAAGGTTATACACGTGCGGCAGGTCGAGTGGGCCTCTTGCTGCACGAAGAACAAGCGATGAAGACGCAAAGGGGTATGCACGTGGGCGTGCCGGCAGGGCAAACACAGCAAGAGACGATATCGAATGGAACCGATGCGGCATCGCGTAAACAGCGTCGCGCTTGGCGCGATCGCCTGAATGGCCGCGAGTCGCGCAAGACCCTTGTGGGCGTGCTTGCTACGCTTGCGGGTGCAGGCCTTTGGGGTTTTTCGGGTACCTCGGCAAGCATGCTGTTCGACGTCTATCACGTGGACACGCTCTGGCTGCTCTCTGTTCGTCAGATTTTTGCCGGCTTGCTCTTCATGGTGCTTATCGCCTTTACTGCACGCGACCGTTTTGTGCGACTGTGGACCAACCCGGCCCATATTCGTACTCAGCTGCTCTTCACCCTATTTGGACTTTTTGCTAATCAGCTCTTCTACTTGATTGCCATTCGCCTTACCAATGCCGGTACGGCGACGGTGCTGCAGTGCCTCGAGCTCATCATCATCATGGTGATCACCTGCGTGCGGCAAACGCGCGGTCCGCGTAAGCGCGAGCTTGCAGGCCTGATACTGGCTTTGCTGGGCACCTTCCTCATTGCCACGGGCGGCGATATCTCGGCGCTTGCCATCTCGCCTGCAGGTCTTATCGCCGGTTTGCTGACTGCGGTCTTTGCGGCGGCGACGGTCATGATCCCCGCGAGTCTGTTGCCCGAATATGGCTCCCCGGTGGTTACGGGTTCTGCCATGATGCTCTCGGGTATCATCACCTGCGCCTTCATCCAGCCGTGGAACAATGTGCCCGCGCTTGACATTGCAGGCATTGAGGCCCTGGTGGTCTTTATCGTTGCCGGTTCGTTCCTTTCCTACATGCTTTATATGCAGGGCGTCAAGGATTTGGGCGGCATGCGTGCGAGCATGATCGCCACGGTGGAGCCTGTCTCTGCGGCGGTGACGAGCGCCATTCTTTTGGGCGTGGCTTTCTCCGGCGCTGACATCGCGGGTTTTGCCGCGATCATCATCATGGTGTTCTTGACAGTCTAGGGCTCACGGCGCGTTTTTAGCCATCGTTGTACGGGCGAGAGCTTGCGATGCTTTGCAAGTCCCCACGCTTGTCGGGAGGGCATCGAGGACCCTATACTCGCATGCATAAAAATACCCGCGCAGGACGTGGGTCCATGCGCGGGTGCAAAAGGGGTATGTGATGGCGCGATGATAGGCGCTACTGCTGCGGGTCCACCGGCGGAACGCTTCCCTGGCGCGTGGCCTCGCTGGCGCATAGCATCTGCTCGAACATGCTCGATGCCTGCTTGTAGTCGCTCGGCAGCACGACGGTTGCGCTCTTGCCGCTCTTGGCGAACTCATTCATCATCTCGGTCCACTGCGTGAACATGAACAGCTGGTTTGCCTCGTCGTTGCCCACACCCGTTTCCTGGATGGTCTCGAGCGAGTCCTTGATGCCGAGTGCGATTGCCTTGCGCTGGTTGGCGATACCCTCGCCGGCCTTCTCCATGGCCTCGGCTTCTGCTTTGGCTTCGGTCACGCGGCGGATGCGGTCGGCCTCAGCCAGGTCCTGCGCGGCCGCCTTGGTGCGCTGCGCGGCGTTGATCTGGTTCATGGAGTCTTCGACCTCATGCGGAAGGGCGATCTTGGTGATAAGCGTCGAGACAAGGGTGAAGCCGTAGGCGTCCATCTGCTCGGATACGGTGGCGTTGACGTCTTTTGCGATGTCGTCCTTCTTGGCAAAGACCTCGTCGAGGGTGTAGACGGGGATGGAAGAGCGTAGAGCGTCGGTGATGAAGTCGCGCATCTGAGCCACCGGTTGCTGCAGCATGTAGTAGCTCTTATAGACGCCGGACTGCTCAGGCGTGGAGCCGAGCTCGTAACTCACGTGGTACTGAGCGGAGACCTCAAGGCCGATGGTTACGTTGTCCTCGGTCTTTACGTCGATGTCAAAGCCGTTTTTCATGGTGCGCAGGCTCACTGTGGCTGCCTTGCGGTCCACGAAGGGGATCTTGGCGTGGAAGCCCGCGCCTACGATCTTGTTGAACTTGCCCAGGCGCTCGATGATCACGGCATGTTGCTGCTTGACCACGAAGAAGACGTTGCCGGTGAGGGCAAAGACAACAAAGAGAAGGATGAGAATCCAAAGGATGCTGCCGATGGCTGCAAAAATCATGTCTGTTCCTTAGAACGGGCCGATATTGTTCTCGATTCTACCCGATATGGCAGGTGGCGAGTCGCCGTTTCGGGTTAGCGCTATGCAAAGGGGCGCCCATCGCGGCAGCTGCCCGATGTCGGGCTTGCCGTGCGATGGGCGCGTATGGACGGGTAGGTAAGGACGAGGGGCGTCTTTGTCTGAGCAGCCTACAAGTTGTACAGCGAGCGGAACTTCTCGTTCAGATAATCACAGTAGAAGTGGGCATCGAAGGGGGCACCGCATGCGTTTTGGATAAGCTCCGGTGCGTCCTTGGCGCGGCCCCATTGCCAGATCTTGTTGCCCAGCCAGGTGCAGACGGGCGAGAGGTCGCCTGCGGCACAGGCGGCGTCGATGTCCACGCCGTCGGCTTTCATGGCAGGTACGTACTGCGCGTCGTAGGCGCTGCCCAGGGCATAGGTGGGGAAGTAACCAAACGAGCCGCCCGACCAGTGGACGTCTTGCAGGCAGCCGTGAGCGTCATCGGGAACCTCGACGCCCAGGTACTCGTCCATAAAACGGCTCCACAAGGCGGGGATATCGCGGGCCGTTGCCTCGCCGGCAAAGAGCAGACGCTCGATCTCATAGCGCACCATGACGTGCAGGGGGTAGGTGAGCTCGTCGGCCTCGGTGCGAATGAGTGAGGGGCGCGCGATATTGACGGCACGATAGAGATCGTCTTCGCTCACCTGGCCGTAGACCTCGGGAACGTGCTTGCGCAAGACCTGCAGCAGCGGACCCATGAAGGCGCGGCTGCGCGCCACGGTGTTTTCGAAGAAACGACTCTGGCTCTCGTGGATGCCCATCGAGGTGCCACCCTCGAGGCTCGTGAAGGCATAAGCGGGGTTGACTCCCAACTCGTAGATGGTGTGCCCGGCCTCATGGACGATGGAGAATACGTTGGAGAGGGCATCGTTCTCATAGAAGTGCGTGGCGATGCGCGCGTCTCCGGTGGCAAAGCCTTCGGAGAAGGGATGCTCGGTCACGGCGAGCGTGGTGTCGGCAAGGTCGAGGCCCACGAGCTTCATCAGGTCGAGGGAGAGGGCCTTTTGTACCTCGACGGGCACGTGCGCATGTGCAAAGGGGGCATCCGGCTGCTGGCCGCGCTCGCCAATCTCGTGCACGAGCGGAACCACGGTATCTTTGACCTGGGCACAGAAGGCGTCGAAGGACGCGGTGGAAAGGCCGCGCTCGTGCTGATCGAGCCAGACGTCATAAGGGTCGGCATTGGGGTTCATGAGCGCTGCCTGGTGCTTGAGGGAATCGACGATGCGGTCGATGTAGGGCTCGAAGCTTGCCCAGTCGTTGGCGACCTTTGCTTTGTGCCAGACGGCCTGTGCCTCGCAGGTGAGACGCGTCCAGGCCTCGGCTTCTTCGGCGGGAATGGCCAGCGCCTCGCGTTGGTCTCGTGCGAGGACGCGTGCCTCGGCGCAAAGTTGCTCGTCCTCGACGTTGCCGGATTCTATGGTGTCGAGCAGGTCCCTTACCTTTTTGACGGAGGAGTCTTTGGTGAGCAGCTTGTGGTATTCGCTCGCGAGCGTGCCCATCGCTTCGGTGCGCGCGGCGGCGCCGTTTTCGGGTGCGATGGTGGCGCCATCGAACTCGGCGATCTTCATCAGGTAGCTACGGCACCAAAGCTTTCGTTCAAGCTTGCGCACGGAGGCAGCGGCCTTCTTTGCTTGATTTTTCTTTTTTCCCATGTTCGCTCCCATCGCGTGGTGTCAAAACACACCAAGTGTACCCATGCGCGGGTGCGGAGGGTGGGTTGCGAGGGTGTTGAATCCTTGAGTGGACTCTGTGTTCAGAATTGTTCCAACTATTTTGAACAATTTTGTTGACGTTCAATCGATTGACGCGTATTCTGTTCTTAACGATTGGAACATGTTTCGGTGCATTATTTTAGCTTGCGCAATCAAATTTGGAAGAAAGGGGCCAAAGCAAGCATAAACCGATATCAACGATTAAATAAAAGGGCCTGTCCAAACAGACAGGCCACAGAACCAACTTCATTGTAACTATTAACCGCTAGTTTGAGAGGAGCAACATATGGCTTGCAAAACTGCAGCACTGGGCTCTCTTGTCAAAATTATGACTGGCGCGCCAATGAGCCGAGCAAAGAAGATTGCGGAATCTGACGAGCCCATTAATGCCAGGGTCCTCGTCCCGGCGGCAATGTCGAACGGGCGTATTGATGATGCGCAGCTTGTCACCGAGAGAGTGTCAAAGGTTAAAGACGAACTCTTCACAAAGGAGGGCGACGTTGTCGTCAAGGCTTCCACACCCTATGACTGTGTTTTCATTGACAAAGGTCATGAAGGTCTGCTCGTTACCTCGTTTGGCCTTATCCTACGTCCAGCCTCGCATGCATCATTAGACATGCGCTTTCTGGCCATTTACCTTGGCCTTGAGCAGACAAACAAAGCGCTTCAGAGTATGAGCAAGGGCATGACCATCCAGCTCATTAAAAAGAGGGATATTGGCGACCTCCAGGTTCCTATCCCCGATTTGGAAGCGCAGCTGCGTTTGGCCAGTCTTTTTGAATGCACCCAAAAGCGCAAGGAGTTTTGCCGCTCAATGATTGAGAAAAGTGACTTGCTGCTTCAGAGCGAGTTTTCTCGCACGATATTCGATAACGACTAATCCCTCATTCTCACAATACGAAAGGATTCGACATGATCACCGGACCGACTAAAAATAAGGTTGACGCCATTTGGCAGAAGATGTGGGAGGGCGGCATCACCAATCCGCTTGACGTCATCACCAATATCACGTATCTCATGTTTATGCGCCAGCTTGACGAGAAGGAGCTCAAAAGCGAGCGCATGGAACTTATGTTGGGTGAGGCTCAGCCGCATATCTTCCCTGATACATATACAAATGATCGCAACGAGACGATTTCCGGTAAGGAAATCCGTTGGAGCAGCTTTAAGGACAAGCCTGCTGAGGATATGTACCGCATTGTCGATCGCTTTGCTTTCCCGTTCATTAAAACCTTGGGCGACGAGTCGGCTTATTCTCGTGCCATGGAGAACGCAACCTTCGGTTTTCCTGCCGGCAAGCCAACTCTTCTTGAACGGACGGTTAGCGGCGTCGACGAGCTTTTGCACGACTTTGATGAGCACATTGGCGACCTGGGCGACCTGTATGAGTATATGCTCTCGAAGCTTTCCACCGCAGGTACTAATGGTCAATTTCGTACGCCGCGACATATTCGCGAGATGATGGTTGAGTTTGTTGATCCTAAGCCTGGCGAACTTATCTGTGACCCTGCATGTGGTACTGCTGGTTTTTTGATCTCTGCCGCTGAATATATTCGTAACAATTACGAGAACGACATGACCGCCGAGCAGTGGGATGCTTTTGCGGGCGCAAAAGGTGCCGAGCCCCAATTTAGCGGTTTTGAGATGGATCAGACCATGCTGCGCATTAGCTCCATGAACCTGATGTTGCATGAAGTTGAGGCTCCTGATGTGCGCTATCTTGACAGCGTTTCTCAGAAGAATGACATCTCTGACAAATTTGATGTCATTCTTGCCAACCCGCCCTTTACTGGATCGATCGATGCCGAGGGAATCGACAAGGGGCTTCGCGCTATCGTCGATACTAAGCAAACCGAGTTGCTCTTTGTGGCGCTCTTTTTGCGCATGCTAAAGGTTGGTGGTCGTTGCGCCTGCATCGTTCCTAATGGCGTGCTGTTCCGCTCTAATTCCAAGGCATATAAGCAGCTGCGTCGAGAGCTGGTTGATGGGCAGAAGCTGGAAGCGATTATCTATATGCCCAGTGGTGTGTTTAAGCCCTATTCGGGCGTAAGCACGGCTGTCCTTGTATTTACTAAGACCAATTCTGGCGGAACCGATAACGTTTGGCTTTACAACATGGTGGCCGATGGCTTTACGCTTGACGACAAGCGCGATGCCGACGACAAAAACAACGATATTCCCGATATTCTTTCGCGCTGGAAGAACCTTGCTGATGAGGCAAAGCGTGAGCGCACGGAAAAGAGCTTTCTGGTGCCTAGACAGGAGATTGTCGACAACGATTACGACTTTAGTTTTAACAAGTACGTTAAAACCGAATATGAGCGCATCGAGTATCCGCCTACGGAAGAAATTCTGGCAGATTTGGAGGAGCTTAACGCTCAGATGACCGTCAGCTTGGCCGAACTCAAAAAGATGCTGGGCGGTGAGTTCTAATGGCGGACAAACCCCGATTTGGCGGGGAGAAGGTGAAGTTGGGGGAAGTGCTTGCCGCCTCGTTTTCTGGAGAATGGGGTTCCGAATCTGGCGATGAGTTAACTCCTGTTTTGAGGACAGCAAATTTCAATGACGATGGATCGCTCGATTATTCGACGCCCGCAATGCGCTGTATCCCGAAGCTAAAAGTGGAAAAGAAAGCGTTGCGACGGGGCGACGTTATTCTCGAGAAGTCAGGAGGCGCGCCAAACCGGCCGGTGGGCATGGTCGCCTACTACGAGAGCGATGGCCTTGCGCTGTGCAGCAACTTTAACCAGACCCTACGTTTCGATGGTGAGGCAGCGGACTCTCGCTATATGTTCTATCAGCTGCGCTGGCTGCATGATCGCTCCGCGTTTGCTCACTGCACTCGCAAGACCACGGGGCTTCAGAATCTTCAGATGAAGGCATTCGTCAATCTAAAGGTAAAGCGCCCTCCCATTCAAGTCCAGGCGGCAGAAAGTTCAACGCTCCATGCAATAACTGAGCTAGTTAAGCTGCAGAGAGCCAAGCTTTCCCTTCTCGACGCCCTCGTCAAATCACGGTTTGTCGAGATGTTCGGCGGTGCTTTAAGCATCGAAAACAAGTGGGATTCGTCCATCCTAGAGAACTGTGTCGAGTCATTGGAATCGGGTAAGAGTCCAAGCTGCAAGAATGTCTCCCGTAAGGGGCTTGATCCGGGGGTATTGAAACTGAGCGCTCTCTCGTCGGGAAGGTTTCTACCAGGTGAAAATAAGGCGATGCTCGACGGTGAAACCATCATTCAAGCCAAAGAGGTCAAACAGGGCGATATTCTAGTTGCTCGGAAGAATACCCCGCAACTTGTTGGCTCATGCGTGCTTGTCCGAGAGGACGTAACGAACCTGATGTTCCCTGACATTGTCTTCCGCATGCATCCTAACGATAGTGTTAACGGAGAATATCTCGCTGCGCTGCTTTCCAGTCCTTCGTATTCGAGTAAGGTCAGAGGTCTTGCTCATGGATCTAACAAGTCGATGTCGAATATTCCGAAGTCAGAACTTGCCAAGCTATCCATCCCGTTGCCCCCTCTTTCCCTTCAGCAGGAGTTCGCTGACTTCGTCGCAGCCGTCGACAAATCGAGGTTTGTGGTCCAACAGCAGATCGACAAGCTGCAAACCCTCTACGACAGCTTGGCTCAGGAATACTTCGCGTAAAAGACACCTGCTTAGCACGTATGGGAACCTTCTGCCAATAAGGAAGACAGGAGGTTCCCATGTTTAACGAAAGCCAAATTGCACGCGAAATCGAACGCGAGATGTCCGCCGTCCTCGACGGTTCCCAAATGAAGAAGCTTCACGACTGCCTTGCTCGCGTCATGGGCGGAAACGAAATCGCCAATCCGCCGAGTAATGACGCGCTGCTCAAAGACTTTCTCAATGCCAAGTCCGTCGAGGGGTGCTCGTCACGAACCATCCAGTACTACACGGCGACGCTCGAACATTTTGTTTCATCACTTGCCGTTCCACTCCACGCCGTCGGGACCTCCGAGGTCAGGACATATCTTGCGTCGCGTGCCGCAGCCGGCTCGGTCAGCAACATCACGCTCGACAACATTCGCCGCGTTGTCTCGAGCTTCTTCTCATGGCTCGAGGAAGAGGAAATCATCTACAAGAGTCCGGTCAAGCGCATCAAGAAGATTCGCTCGGTGGCGGCAGTGAAGCCCGTCATCACAGACGAGGAGATGGAGGTCATCAGGGACTCATGTAGAAGCCTCCGCGATAAGGCGATCATCGACCTTCTGGCCTCCACGGGCATGCGCGTCGGCGAGCTTGTGCGGCTCAACCGTGCAGACATCGATTTTGAAGCTCGCGAGTGCGTCGTGCACGGCAAAGGCAACAAGCAACGCAAAGTGTATTTCGACGCCAAAGCGAAGATCCATCTGCAGGGCTACCTCGAGCAACGATATGACCAAAACCCAGCGCTGTTCGTTTCATTAAATGCCCCATTCAAATCGCTCAACATCGGAGGGGTTGAGTCTAAGCTCCGCGAGATTGGCCGAGGCTCGGCTGGAATCAGGCTCCATCCTCATAAGTTCCGCCGCACTATGGCTACTCGAGCTATAGACAAGGGCATGCCCATAGAGCAGGTACAGGTCTTGCTCGGCCACAGCAAGATAGACACCACCCTGTGCTACGCCATGGTTGACCAACAGAACGTGAAGCGGTCCCACAGCAAGTTCATGAGCTAAACCCCGATTTAGCGGGGAGTGGGTCCGTGTTTCTGATGCATTTGATTTGCGTATGGGAAGGACGCCATCTCGGAAGAACCTATCGTATTGGCGCGATGGAAATCACGATTGGGTTTCCATTGCTGACCTCGGGTCTTTCGGCAAGTACGTTGGCGGCACAAAGGAGCGAATCAACAATCTTGCTATTGCAGAGACCGGTATAAAGCCCGCGCCGGCAAACACGGTGCTGATGAGTTTCAAGCTGTCCCTGGGCAAGACGGCAATAACGACTGCCCCTGTCTATACCAACGAGGCCATCATGGCATTTGTTGATAAGGGCGTTTATCCAGTTGATTCAAGCTTTATGTATCACCAATGCCGTGCGAAAGACTGGACAGCCAATACAAATACGGCCGTCATGGGTAAGACCCTAAATAAGAAAACACTCGGCCAACAGATGATTTTGCTCCCTGGACTCACGGAGCAAAAAGCAATCGCGAGGCAACTCGATTTTGTTGAGTGTCAGCTTGACAACGCTAATGAGCAGCTTGACCAGCTCGACACCCTCGTCAAATCACGGTTTGTCGAGATGTTCGAGAAATGCGATGTGCGCGTTTCATTAGGAAAGGTGTGCAGCTTTAGGAGTGGCAAAACGCTGCCAAAGGATAAAGAGATGTCATCAGGTGACTTTCTTTATGCCAAGGTGGGAGATTTGAATCTTCCTGGCAACGAAACGAGAATCAGATTTAGTCGAACTTACGTGGATGCTGCGACTGCGAAAAGCTGTCTTATCCCAAAAGGGGCTGTGGTTTTCCCGAAGAGGGGCGGCGCTATCGGAACTAACAAGAAAAGGGTTGCTAGCGAGGATTGCTGTTTGGATTTAAATCTCATGTCCGTTATCCCAGGCGTGGAGATATGCACCGAGTATCTTCTCGCATGGTTTGAGCAAATGGATTTGGCGGATATAGCAAACGGATCTACGGTTCCACAAATCAACAATAAAGACCTCGATCCGTTAATCATCCCTCTGCCGAAAATGGAGCTTCAGCAAGAGTTCGCCGCCTTTGCCTCCCAGGTCGACAAATCGAGGTTTGTTGCATGTTTTGGGTGGGCAGTAGGATAATTAAACGCTAGCAAATGAGATTATTTGCCGAGGTATGAGATGGGTGGCGGACATGAATTTCGACTTCCTGAAGCGTGAAGATGGCTACTATGGCCTCTTTGCCGATGCCTGTATTGAGGCCGAGAGGGTTTTTCCTGCTTCGCCCGCCATGTGTGCGGTTGGGTGCCGAAAGGCGCTCGAGCTTGCCGTCAAGTGGGTCTACGCCATTGATGACTCCATCAGCATGCCTTATCGCGATAATCTCTCTTCGCTGCTTCACGAGCGTACATTTGTGGAGGCGGTCGACGAGCGTGTTTGGCGCAAGCTCGTTGGAATTAATAAGCTTGGCAATCTTTCCGTTCATACCGAGCGAGTTGTGACTCCGCAAGATGCTGTTTTGGCGCTTCGAAGCCTCTTTGAGTTTACCGATTGGATTGATTACTGTTACGGCCCCGAGTATATCGAGCGATCCTTTGACGAGAAGAAGATTCCAAAAAAGGGTCTTCAGCTCACGGCGGCGCAGATAAGAACCATCAAGAGTCGCGAAGCACTTCTCAGTCAGAAAGATGAAGAGATCAAGCGACTCGAAGAAGAGCTTAAAAAGATGAGCTCCTGGGCAACTCAGGCCAAGGAGGAGAACAAACAACAGCGCGATTTCAATCCAGAGGAACTGTTTGAGTTCGAGACCCGCAGGCGCTATGTTGACTGGGATCTTGCACTTGCCGGATGGACGCTTGATAAGAATGCGATTCGTGAGCGTAAAGTTCAGGGAATGCCTATTGAGCCAGGTAACAATACGGGCAACGGCTATGTTGACTATCTGCTTACGGGCAAGGACGGGAAGCCTCTTGCCATAGTTGAAGCTAAGAAAACAACTTATTCCGAGCAGAAGGGCCTCAAGCAGGCGCGCCTCTACGCAGATTGCCTTGAACGGGAGTTTGGGTATCGGCCACCCATTTTCCTTACCAATGGTTTTTCAACCCTCTTTGTTGATGATGAAAATGGCGCACCGCGTCAGGTGAGCGGCATCTTCTCGCAGGACGATCTGCAGAGGCTTCTCAATCGACGTGGAACAACCGTCAAGCCCACAGGCCTTGCGGTGAATGAGGCAATAGCTGGTGGCGGAAAACGCTACTACCAGGTTGAGGCGGTCCAGCACGTTTGCGCAAACATTGAGGAAGGCCATCGCAAGAGCTTGCTTGTTATGGCTACCGGTACGGGCAAGACTCGTGTTTCGGCGGCTCTTGTCGACGTTCTTATGCGATCGGGTCATGTCAAAAATGTCCTCTTCTTAGCAGATCGAGTTGCTCTTGTGCGTCAGGCCAAGCATGCCTATCAGAACTATCTTCCCAATGCGTCGCTGTGCAACCTTTGCTCAAACAAAGAGGAGCGAAACGCGCGCGTTGTCTTTTCTACGTATCCCACCATAATGAATGCCATCGATAAGGAGCGGAACGAAGACGGTGATCGTATGTTTACGCCGGCGCATTTCGACCTCATTATCGTTGACGAGGCTCACCGCTCGATTTTCAAAAAATATCGCGCTATTTTCGACTATTTTGACTCGCTTGTTGTGGGGCTTACCGCGACACCTGCTAATGAGGTCGATCGCAATACCTATGACTTCTTTGATGTGGAACGCGGCGTGCCTACCTATGTTTACGAATACCGCACCGCTACCGAAGTTGACCATGTGCTTGTCCCGTACTACGGCATCGAGACGCATACGGATTTTATCGACGACGGCATTACTTACGATGATTTAAGTCCGGAAGAGCGCGAGCAGTTTGAGGATGATTTTGAGGAGGCCGGTCAAGAAGCTCCTTCTGAGGTCGGTGAAGAGGAGATCAACAAGTGGGTTTATAACGAGGGCACTATTGATAGCGTACTCATTACCCTGATGGAGAAGGGAATCCATACCCAAGGTGGCCAAGAGCTTGGCAAGACTGTCATTTTCGCCCAGAACCAAAAGCACGCCCGTTATATCGTCGAGCGTTTTGGAGAACTCTACCCGAGCCTGCCCGGCGACTATATACAGGCTGTGATTCATTCCGATGACTATGCACATGCGATTATTGATGACTTTGAATTGAAAAATCGTCCCGTCATTGCTGTGTCGGTTGATATGTTAGACACCGGTGTCGATGTGCCCGAAATTGTGAACCTCGTATTCTTCAAGAAGGTTCGGTCAAAAATCAAATTTTGGCAGATGATCGGCCGCGGAACACGCCTATGCGAGGGTCTTGATGTAATGGATCCCCTTAGCGGTCCTAGTGAGGATAAAGAGCGTTTCTTTATCTTTGATTGGTGCCGTAACTTCCAGTTCTTCCGAGAGAATCCCAAGCTGGTGGAAGGCAAGCTGGTGGTTTCTGTTGCCGAGCAGGTATTTGCTCGGCAGGCAGAGCTTGCCATGCTTTTCCAGGAAAGCACTTTTGCGGATGATGAGTATCAGACTTGGCGCGCCCAGCTTGTCGAAACAATGCGTAGTCAAGTGGTCGCGCTCAATGACGAGCTATTTACCGTGCGCCAGCATCGGCGTGAGGTCGAGATTTATCGACGCGTTGAGTCCTATACGGTGCTTTCTGCGGTATCTCTTGCCGAGCTCAAAGATCCAATATCCATGCTCATTATTAATGATGAGAGCGATTTAGGTGCCTTGCGTTTTGACAACATCATGTATGGATACATGTTGGCGCTATGCAAATCTCAAAGGGTGGAAGTCTACAAGAGCCGTGTTGTCATGATGGCGAATAAACTTTGTTCTCTGGCGTCAGTGCCGCAGGTCAATGAGCAAATGTCTTTTATTAAGCGTGTGGCGGACGGCCAGATGCTTGATGGCGCCAGCTTGCTTACGCTTGAGGATATTCGTAAAAAGCTTCGTTCCCTAGTGAAGTTCATTCTTGGTGGCCAGGATCGTCGCGATGTTATTACGCATCTTAATGATCCAGTCACTCAGATAACCTACGGCGTGGTCACTGATATGAGCGAGGACTTCGAAGATTACAAGCTAAAGGTGGAGCGTTACTTTAAGGATTATTCGGACAACCTGGTTATTCATAAACTGCGTACCAATAAGCCTATGACGGAATCTGAGTTTGCCCAGCTGGAACATATCTTTACCTGTGAGCTTGGCAATGCCGAGGACTATGCCACAGCATATGGGAATACGCCGTTTGGTATTTTGGTGCGCAGTATCGTGCATCTGGATAGAGATGCTGCCAACGAGGCATTTGCCGAGTTCCTGAACGATCAAAGCCTTAATGAGCAGCAAATCAACTTCGTCAAGCGTGTCGTTGAGTATGTGGTGAAGTTCGGCTTTATGGAGCCGGGAGATCTCAACCGCCCACCGTTTACTCGCCCGCGTTCTTTCATGCAAATATTTGATGAGCGTCAGCAGATGGCTTTGGTTACCGTCATTAAAACCATCAAGGAGAATGCTGTTTCGCCGGCAGCGTAGGGCGCCATGCTCTTTTGTCCCGTCCTTTTGGCGTCAACTCCGCTTGAAATGGCGGAAAAATCGAAATATGTACGATTGAGGGCTTCGATTTTGGCGTGCATAAAGGTGCGGGAGGCTAAATTCGGCAACGGGTGGCACCATGAACGGCGTTCATGGTGACGGCAGGGGCGTTTTGTCCTTCGGGGCGCCCGGCACGGGGCTGAGCATCGTACATATTTCTACTTTTCCGCCATTTTGGACGGGCACTGCTGCAAGAAGGGCGACATCGTTGCTTTTTTGACGATTTTTTATGCAAATGAGTATCGCTTTTATTCATTTTCGGGACCTTTGGACGCACTGCTCTTGGGTTGTGGACTGCGGCGGGGTAGCTCCGGGCATATTGTGCGGAGGCCGCGAAAAAGGGGCACGTAGCCTTTGGATACTACGCGTTCGTTGTCTGCCTTGTGCTATCATTCTGGCCGATGCGTTGACGGAGAGGGTTTGGTCCGCTGCGCCGGGTTTAAGAGAGAAGAGGTCATGGGCTGCAAGCCTCTTCACCTTGGCAAGGGCTAGACGTTCACTCCCGAGCAGCGACCTGAACGGACGTTGTCTGAGTAGGGGAGCCGTGAGCCTCGCGATAAGAGGTCGAAAGAGGGCATGCCGGGCCAGACATCCGGCTGCCAAACAAGGTGGTACCGCGGAATTCAGCCGTCCTTGGGTAAGCGAGAAGCGCCCAAGGACGGTTTTTTATTGCCGAGTGCGGGCGGCGGGGCATGACGCCCCGTGCAGACAGGAAAGGAAGATAGATGAGTCTGATCGATGATCTGGCCAAGATCGAAGCGGAGGCAAAGGAGCTTATCGCCAACGCCGACGACGCCGAGAAGCTCGAGGCCGCCCGCGTGGCCCTGCTCGGTCGCAAGGGTCGCGTGACCGGCCTCATGCGCATGATGGGCAAGCTCTCCCCCGAGGAGCGTCCCGTGATGGGCAAGCGCGCCAACGAGATGCGCCAGCTGGTTGAGGGCTTGTTCGAGGAGCGCAAGGCCGAGATGAAAGCTGCCGCCCTCAAGCACGCGCTCGAGCACGACGCCGTGGATATCACCCTGCCGGGCATCCGTCCGCAGATTGGCCACCAGCACCTCATCAAGCAGATTATCGAGGAGGCAGAGGACATCTTCTGCGGCATCGGCTACACCGTTGAATCCGGCCCGCAGGTCGATACCTCCTACTACAACTTCACCGCGCTCAACGCCCCCATGGACCATCCCAGCCGCTCGGCGCGCGACACCTTCTACGTGGTCGATAACAACCCCGGTAGCGTGGCGCACCCCGAGGCCCACGCCCATGGCGAGTCCGACATCCTGCTGCGCACTCAGACCTCGGGCGTGCAGATTCACACCATGGAAACCCAGAAGCCGCCTATTTACATGATCTGCCCGGGCACCGTGTACCGCCCCGACACAGCGGACGCCTGCCACCTTCCGCAGTTCAACCAGATCGAGGGCCTTGTGGTGGATGAGGGTATTACCTTCGGCGACCTCAAGGGCACGCTCGATTACTTTGTCAAGTGCATGTTCGGCGAGGATCGCAAGACGCGCTATCGCCCGCATTTCTTCCCCTTCACCGAGCCCTCCTGCGAGGTTGACGTGAGCTGCCATGTGTGCGGCGGCAAGGGTTGCAACTTCTGCAAGCATTCCGGTTGGATCGAGATCTTGGGCTGCGGCATGGTCGACCCCAACGTGCTTATCAACTGCGGCATCGACCCCGAGAAATATACCGGCTTCGCCTTTGGCATTGGCGCCGAGCGCGTGGCGGCACTTCGTTACGACCTGCCCGACCTGCGCACGCTGATGACGGGTGATATGCGCTGCCTCAACCAGTTCTAGGTTGACTCGTCCCGGCGGCTTCCCGAGGCACCGCACCTTGCCCTTCAATCGTCGGGCGCCGCACGTTAGGCGTGCGCCCTCCTCTTTCAGGGCAATCTACGGCACTTCGGAAAGCCGTATACCTGGTTGATTGTTCTAGTTGATTTTATCTTTGCTGCTGTAATTCACTCCCATGCGTATGGGGTTAGATAAAAAGGAGAGCTAAATGCGCGTTTCGTACGACTGGCTCAAGACTATGATCGATGTGCCCGAGAGCCCCAAGGAGCTTTCGGACGAGTATATTCGCACCGGTACCGAGGTCGAGGCTATCGACGTTGTGGGCGAGAGCTTTGACCATGTGGTCACGGCTCAGGTGCTCGAGAAAACGCCGCATCCCGATAGCGACCACATGTATGTGTGCAAGGTCTCTGTGGGCGATAAAAACGTCGATGCCGAGGGCAACCCCGAGCCGCTGCAGATTGTTTGCGGCGCCCAGAACTTCGAGGCCGGAGACCATATCGTGACCGCCATGATCGGCGCCGAGCTGCCCGGCGGTATCAAGATCAAGAAATCCAAGCTCCGCGGCGTCGCGAGCTTTGGCATGAACTGCTCGGCGCGCGAGCTGGGCATCGGCGGCGACCACGCAGGCATCATGATCCTGCCCGAGGACGCTCCCGTTGGTATGCCCTTTGGCGAGTACTACGGCTCGTCCGATACCGTGCTTGATTGCGAAATCACGCCCAACCGCCCCGATTGCCTGTCCATGATTGGTATGGCGCGCGAGACAGGCGCCATCTTCGATCGCGATTACCACATGGAGCTGCCCGCCATCAAATCCGAGACCGGCCGTGCTACGGCAGACGAAATTTCCGTCGAGATTGCCGACGAGGGACTGTGCGATCGCTATGTCGCTCGCATCGTGCGAAACGTGAAGGTTGGGCCCTCGCCCGATTGGATGGTCAAGCGCCTGAGTGGCCTGGGCATTCGTCCGCATAACAACATCGTCGACATCACCAACTACGTGATGATGCTCACCGGTCAGCCGCTTCATGCCTTTGACCTCTCTACGTTTGCCGAGCACGATGGCCGTCGCTCCGTGGTGGTGCGCGCTGCCAAACAGGACGAGACGTTCCAGACCCTCGACGGCGAGAAGCGCGTGCTTGACGCCGGCATGGGTCTCATCACCGATGGCGAGCGCCCGGTGGCTCTCGCAGGCGTCATGGGCGGCATGGACTCCGAGATTACCGACGCGTCGGTGGACGTGTTGGTAGAGAGCGCCTGCTTCAACGCCGGCCGTACCAGCCATACAAGCCGCGATCTCTCGCTTATCTCCGATGCCTCCATTCGCTTTGAGCGCCAGGTGGACGAGACGGGCTGCGTCGACGTTGCCAACGTGACGTGCGCCCTCATTGAGGAGCTCGCCGGTGGCGAAGTTGCCCCCGGCTATGTGGACGTGTATCCCGCGCCCAAGACTATCGATTCCATCACCCTGCGCTATCAGCGTGTTCTCGATATCTGCGGCGCTCCTATCGAGCGTGACTTCGTGGTGCGTTCGTTGACGCGTTTGGGCTGCACGGTTGAGGAGACGGGCGAGGATTACCTGGTCACGCCTCCGAGCTTCCGACCCGACCTTCCGCGCGAGATCGACCTTATCGAAGAGGTTTTGCGCCTGTGGGGTATGGGCCGCGTGGAGGCCACGATCCCCGCTGCCAAGAATCACATTGGCGGCCTGACGCACGAGCAGCAGCTTACGCGCAAGGTTGGCCAGATTCTGCGTGCCTGCGGTCTTAACGAGACCACGACCTTTGGCTTTGCTGCCCCGGGTGACCTCGAGAAGATCCATATGTCCGCCGATGGTCGCGGTGTGCCTGTCGTGCTCATGAATCCGCTGGTTGCCGAGCAGACCGAAATGCGCCGTTCGCTTCTTCCTGGTCTTTTGCAATCCGTTGCCTACAACGAGGCCCACGGCACGACCAACGTGCACCTGTATGAGATCGGTACTCTTTTCCATGGTCGCGAGAATGCGAGCCTGCCGCGCGAGACGCAGTCCGTGGCAGGTGTGCTTGCGGGTTCCTGGACCGATCAGACCTGGAATAACACTGTTGATAAGCTGCGCTTCTTTGCCGGTAAGGGCATTGTCGAAGAGCTGCTTGAGCAGCTGCGCGTCCCCAAGGTGCGCTTCCGCGTGGCCGAGGGCGAGGGCTATGACTTCTTGCAGCCGGGCCGTGCCGCCGAGGTCCTTTCTGGCGGTACCGTGCTGGGTTGGGTGGGCGAGATTCACCCCGAGGCGCGCGAGGCCATGGATATCGATCAGATCGTGGTTGCCTTCGAGCTTGATCTTGACAAGCTTATCAAGGGAGCGCATAACCAGGAGAACTATCATGAGTTCTCGCCGTTCCCGGCCGTTCAGCACGACCTCGCTATCGTTGTTCCCGACGAGGTGACCTGCGAAGACCTGCTGCAGCGCATCACGAGTGCCGGCGGCAAGCTGCTCGAGAGCGTGCGTCTGTTCGACGTCTACCGCGATCCCATTCGCGTGGGCGTGGGCAAGAAGTCCATGGCGTTCTCGCTGACGTATCGCTCCGACGACCATACGCTCACGAGCGACGAGGTCGAGCGCGCGCACGGCAAGATCGTCACCAAACTGTGCAAGGCAACAGGCGGCGAGGTTCGCAGCTAGTCTGGCACATGCTGCGATAGATGTATTTGGAGCACCCTGAATTTAGGGTGCTCCCTTGTTTTACCTGCGGACATGTTGATTGAGAGGTAGCTTTCTTTGCCAAGCTGGAACATACATATCGCCGAGGCCGAAAAGCTCCTTGCACGCGACGGCTCCGTGGCGGCACTCGTGCGCGATCGCAATGCCTTCTTGTTTGGCAGCGTGGTTCCCGATGTCCCCGTGGGCTATATGGTGCCGGATATTGCCGACCCCATCCCGTATCGCATCACGCATTTTGCCGAATCTGAGCCTATCCCTAAGCCGCGTGCGCATGAGTTTTGGGATGGCTACGTGGTGCCGCTGCTGCACCACGCCGGCTGCGGCTCATGTGTGGAGACGACCACCATCGCTCAGGAGCGCGAACGCGTGAATCGCGTGCACTATCCGCATCGCTATGATGGCGTGCCGGACCTGCCCGCTGTTTCACCTGCAGAATTCTCGACACAACCCGACGACGTAGAGCAGTCCCTGTTTGACCTTACGCTTGGCACGTGGGTGCACTTGCTTGCTGATAACATCTGGAACACCCGCGTAAACGAATACCTTGCGGCACGGGGCGGCAAACCCAGTGAGGAATTTCGCATTAAGAAGCAGGGCGATTTCGATTGGTTTGGCAAAACGCTGCATGTCGAGAGCGTCGTGCGCGCCACGCCACGCCTCAAGGCCGCGGCATCGGCTTTTGCGCAATACCCTATCTCGAGCGACGAGGTTCTCAAGGCGACCGGTGTCATTCACGAGGTGGTACGCGAAAACCCCGGCTGTGCGGATCATCCGCCGTACCGGCTGCTCACCGAGGCGTTTTTTAGTGAGACGCTGGCCGAGGTGCTGGATACGACAGACCGCCTTGTTTCCGAAGTTCTGAATAAAACGAACTGCTAATCGATCCTGCATGCAGGGACATGTTGTTCTGCACGCTAAAAAGGCAAAGGACCCCGTTTCCCGAACATCAAAAGAAGCGAATTGGGCGGCCCGGCCGAGTCCGTACTCGACCGGGCTGCCTCCGTTTAGGGTGTTTCTCGATGCGCGCGTTGTCGTGCCAGTCGATGCGCCTTCCAAGTCCCTCTCGGAAACGCCGGGACCGCCTCCCCTCCGAACGCGTTCCCCATTTCGAGCTCGCGTATGCGCCTCTTGGTCTCGCGCAGCCCGCGGTCCTCGGCCCTCGGGTCGGGCTCGCCTCCCAACTCGCGCCTGCGCTTGAGCACCCGGTCGTTCGCCGTCTTGGGGTTGAGCCCGAGCTCTTCGCAGACCCGGGTGATGGGGCGCCCCGTGGAGATGACGTAGTCGGCGGTCTCCCGCCTGAACTCGTCGGTGTACTTCTTCTGATTGGCGACCATACGGCAATCCTCCCGTTTATCGGCTTGCGTGCAGTCTAAGGCATCGCAGCCACGCGATCCCTCCAGCCTGCGTGTCCGAAAAAACGATACAGGTCACGGGAGCGCGTAAGCGCCGAGCAGGAATCGCATGCGCGCGGCGGAGTGCCCGCCGGCGGAGGCGCCAGAGCGGACGCGGCCATGGAGCGAATGGCCCCCGTCGACACGAGTGCGCGACGGCTCTTGCTCACGCTGGGCGGCAGAAAGTCTTCCACGGCGCGCTCGCGGTGCCGTTTACGGGACTGCGACGGCATGGTGCGGGACAGCACGTAACGTTTATGTCCGCACCCTCTGATATAATTGTCGTCATTTGATTTAACTGGGGTTTTCCATGTAACCGGCGAGCGCGATAGGACTTTGAATGGCCACGGACTTCTGGGACGACGAGATTGAGGACATCAGCCGTGAGGCAAACGACATCTGGACGTTTGCCAATATCCTTCGCAACACGGGAACGTGCCAGGAAGACCATTACGGCGACTTCATTCTTCCGATGGTCGTGCTGCGGCGCCTTGAGTGCACGCTCGAACCCACGAAGGATAAGGTTGTCGCGGCGTTCGAGGCCGACCCCGAGCGCGCGCCCCGTGCACTTTGCAAGGATGCCGGCCTTTCGTTCTACTGCACGAGCCGCCTGAACCTGAGCGAGCTCACCAACGATTCCGACAACCTGGTAGAGAACTTCAAGTCCTACCTCGACGGTTTCTCTGAGGTCGCGCAGGACATCTTCAACGGCCTCGACCTTCGCGCCCGCATCGACGTAATGGCGGAGCAGAACTCGCTTTACACCGTGGTCGAGCACTTCGCGGAGATGGACCTCTCGCCGGAACGGTTCGACTCCAGCCGCATGGGCGGCATCTTCGAGAATCTAGTCGGGCGAGCGTACAGCAACGTGAGCAGCGGCCAGCGTTATACACCGCGCGACGTGGTGCACACCATGGTCTCACTGGCGCTTGCCGAGGGCTGCGAGGACACCTACGACGCCGGCAAGATCGTGACGCTTTACGACAGCGCCGCCGGTACGGCCGGCATGCTAACCGCGGCCGAGGCGTATATCAAGCACTACAACCCCGACGCGAAGGTCGAGTGCTACGGGCAGGAGATCGATAAGCAGACCTACGCCGTGGGCCTTGCCGAGATGCTCATCAAGGGACAGGACGCGCGCAACTACCGCAAAGCGAACACGCTCGAGACCGACTGCTGGCCGAACCGCCAGATGCGCCTCGTGCTCATGAACCCACCGTTCGGCACCGAGTGGGGCGGTGACAAGGCGCCGTCCGGGCAGGAGCAGAAGGTCATTGACGAGAGCGCGAAGCCGAACTCGCGCTGGGGCGCGGGGCTTCCCGGCAAGGGAGACTCGCAGCTCCTGTTCCTGCAGGGCGCGGTCAACAAGCTGACCGAGGGAACCGAGGCGAACGGGCACCGCGACGCCGGTCGCGCCGTCATCGTCGAGAACGGCTCGCCCCTCTTCACGGGTGGCCCCGGCTCCGGTGAGTCCGAGGTGCGCCGCTGGCTCCTTGAGAACGACCTGCTTGAAGCAATCATCGCGCTACCCGCCGGGTCGTTCGTGAACACGGGTATCGGCGTGTACCTCTGGGTCATCTCTAAGCACAAGGACGAGCGCCGCCGCGGCAAGGTCGCGCTCATCGATGCCACCGAGATCTGCCACCCGATGCGCAAGAACCAGGGCTTCAAGCGCTACCAGCTGACGCGCGAGGACCGCGAGGAGATCGTGAGACTCTACAGCTCGTTCGACCAGTCCGGCGACCCGCGCGTGAAGGTCTTCGACTACCGCGAGTTCGAGTACCGCGAGTACACCGTGATGCAGCCCATGCGCCGCAACTACGCCCTGACCGACGAGCGCATCGACACCATGCTCGTCGCCAAGACGCTCAAGAGCGTGTGGGACGAGGACGCCATCGCGACGCTCAGGCAGAAGAAGGGGCTCAAGCCGTCCGAGTCAAAGAAGCTTATGAAGCTCTCCGAGGGCAAGCCGACCTACGACGCCATCGTCAGCGCCCTGCGTGGCAACGTCTCCGATGAGGTCTGCATGGAGCCAAAGGCCTTCGAGAAGACTATCGACGCCGCGCTGGCCGACGTCGATGTGACCAAGGCCGTGAGGAACAAGATCGTAGCCGCCCTCTCCGAGCGCGACGAGTCCGCCGAGCTCCAGCGCGACCGCAAGGGCAACGCCGTCTACGACAAGGACACCAAGGACAGCGAGCGCGTGCCGCTGCTCGAGGATGTGGACGAGTACATGGAGCGTGAAGTGTACCCGTACGTCTCTGAGGCTCGTTACACATTTGACGAGGACCTGACCAAGAAGAAGCCCGTTATCAAGACCGGTGCCGAGATCCCGTTCACGCGGTACTTCTACAAGTACGAGCAGCCGGAGGACCCGGCAGCCGTGCTGGCCGAGGTGCTGGCACTCGACGAGCAGGCGCGGGCCGGGCTTGCCGCGCTGAGGGCTGATGACTAATGACGAGGTCAGACCTCTTGTGGATTGATGAGACCGCGATGCATCGCGGATGGACAATACGTCCCCTGAAGAGCCTGTTTTCCTTTTCGAAAGGCCTCAACATCACAAAAGAGGACCTTTGCGAGGAAGGGACCGCTGTAGTCAGCTATGGGCAGATTCACTCTAAGAACTACCACGGTACAGGAATTGAAGAACCCATAGTCCGCTTTGTTCCTTCGTCCAAAGCTGCAGGCAACGTCCGATCTCGAGTCGAAATCGGGGGCTTCTTATTCGCTGACACTTCTGAAGACCTTGAGGGAATTGGCAACTGCGCCTACAACGACTCCGCGGATGAGCTGTATGGCGGATACCATACCATTGTCCTCAATCCAAAGCTCGGTATCCATAACAAGTACTTTGCCTATCTTTTCCAGGCCGATGCATGGCGTTCGCAGCTTCGGCGCGATCTAATCGAGGTTAAGGTCTACAGCGTTACCCAGAGCGCTCTCAAGAGGACCCATGTACCATTTCCACCGCTTGAGGAGCAACAACGGATTGCCGGGTTCCTTGATAGGCGGTGTGCTGTCATCGATGCCGAGAAGGCAGCACTGGAGGATGGGGTCGCGGCGCTGCGGCGACTAAGGACCTCGACTATTCATCATGCCGTTACTCGTGGAATAGATGCCAACGTCGCAATGAAGGAGACAGGGAGAGCGTGGCTTCCCCTCATTCCAAAGCACTGGACACTTGAAAAGTTGAGCTACTTCTCTGCTTCCTCACTTGGAAAGATGATCGACCAGAAACTCGAAACCGGCGTCAACGTCCACGAATACCTTTCGAATCGTGATGTCAATTGGTTTTCAATCAATACAGACGGCCTGGCAACGACCAGCTTCCCTCTCAACTGTGAAAGCAGATATGGGATTAGAGATGGTGACATCCTCATTTGCGAAGGAGGAGACGTAGGCCGCTGCTGCGTTTGGAGAGGGCCGTCTCCGGACTTTTACTTTCAAAAGGCGATACACCGCCTGCGAGTTAATCCTCATGTCGCCGTCCCCGAATACATTGCCTATCAGATGTTCCAGAAGGCAAAGGTGAGCGAATTCAGAGAGGTCAGAAAGGGTGAAGCAACGTTTTCCCACCTTCCGGGCGACCAACTGGATTCGCTGCGATTTGCAATGCCTCCCCTTGAGGAACAGAAGCGCATTGTTGCTTACATCGACGATCGCTGCGCCGCCATCGACTCCGTCATCGAGGCACGCACCAAGCAGATCTCCCGCCTTGAGGACTACCGCAAGGCGCTGATATTCCAGTACGTCACCGGCAAGAAGGAAGTGCCCCATGAGTAGCGGCAAGTCGAAAGGCGAGCTCGGGTTCCAGCGCCACATCATCGACCATCTCGTGGGCACCGGCGACTGGATTGAGCGCAAGGCGAGGACCGACTACAACCGCGAGCACGCCGTCGACCGCGGCATGCTCGACGCGTTCCTCGCGGACACCCAGCCCGAAACCTACGACGCGCTCAAGCGCGCCTACGGCGAGCGGGTGCTCGACGTCATCATCGGCGAGTACGAGAAGTCCGCCCGCGCCAAGGGCTCGTCGCAGATCGAGACGCTCCGCAACGGCATCGACCTGCCGGGCCAGAAGGTGACGCTGCTCTACAAGAAGCCCGCGAGCGACTACAACCCCGACCTGCTCGCCAAGTACGGGAAGAACCGCCTTTCGGTCATGGAGGAGGTCGTCATCGACGACAGCTCCCGCATCGACCTCGTTCTGTTCGTGAACGGCTTCGCCTGGGCGTGCCTCGAGCTCAAGTACACGCCCGAGGGCTCGGACTACCACGACGCCATCGGCCAGTGGATCGAGGAGCGCGACCACAAGAACCGCCTGCTGGAGTGGCAGGTGGGCTCTATCGTGGACTTTGCCATGGACGACCAGGAGTGCCACATGACGACCCGCCTCAACGGCGAGTCCACGCGGTTCATCCCGTTCAACCGCGGCCGCGGCGAGGGAATCAACCAAGGCGCCGGCAACCCCGTCGACGACGGCTCGGACGATTTCCCGACGCACTACGTGTGGGACGACGTGCTCTCCCGCGACTCCGTCATCGAGATCCTGACCAAGTTCGTGTTCGTGGAGCGCAAACGCGAGGAGGACCAGATCACCGGCAAGGTGAAGGTCAAGGAGGCAGTGGTGTTCCCGCGCTACCACCAGCGCGACGCGGTGCACAAGATGATCGCGGACATCCGCGCGAATGGGAGCGCCCACAACTACCTCATCCAGCACAGCGCCGGCTCGGGCAAGACGTTCACCATCTCGTGGATGGCGCACCGGCTCTCGTCTCTTCACGGCAAGGACGGAGAGCAGGTCTTCGACTCCGTCATCGTGGCGACCGACCGCAAGGTGGTCGACCGCCAGCTCCAGGCTGCGATTAAGGGCCTTGAGCGAACGGCCGGACTCGTGAAGGTCATGGACGACACCTGCACGAGCGCCGACCTCTCCGACGCGCTGTCGGGCAAGGCGAAGATCATCGTCACGACCATCCAGAAGTTCCTCTACGTGGACGAGCTCGCCGGCACGCTCAACGACCGGAGATTCGCCGTCATCATCGACGAGGCGCACAACTCCACGGCCGGCCGCGACATGGCCGCGATTCACGCTGCCGTGGGCGGCGAGGACACCGACGGCGACGACGCCGAGACCACCTACGCGAAGCTCGTTCGCAACCACGGCAAGCGCCCGAACATGAGCGTACTCGCCTTTACGGCAACGCCGAAGGCGCGCACGCTCAAGCTCTTCGGCTCCGTCGACCCGAGGAACCCCGACCTCAACCGGGCGTTCCACTCCTACTCCATGAAGCAGGCCATCGAGGAGGGCTTCATTCTCGACGTTCTGGCCAACTACATCGAATACCGGACGTACTTTAAGGTGTGCAAGGCCGCCGATGACGACCCGGCGGTGCCGGTCTCCTCCGCCAAGCGCGAGGTGGCGCGGGCGGCGAGCCTCGACAACACGAACATCAACCAGCGCGTGGGCATCATCGTGGAGCACTTCCGCTCCTCCGTGATGCACCTCCTGGGCGGCCGCGCCAAGGCCATGGTGGTCACGGGCGGCCGCGCCGAGGCCGTGAAATACCGCCATGCCCTCCAGGCCTACGTGGAGCGCCACGGCTACGGCGACATCCACGCGCTCGTGGCCTTCTCGGGCAAGGTCGACGTGGACGGCGTGGAGTACAGCGAGCGCGGGATGAACGGTTTCTCCGACTCGAAGACCGCCGACTACTTCGACACCGACGACTACAACGTTCTGCTCGTGGCGAACAAGTACCAGGTGGGCTTTGACCAGCCGAAGCTGTGCGCCATGTACGTGATGAGGAAGCTGCGCGACGTGGACGCGGTGCAGACCCTCTCGCGCCTGAACAGACCGCTTCCCGGCAAGGCGACTGTGGTGCTCGACTTCGTGAACACCTGCCACGACATGGAGAAGGCGTTCTCCACCTACTACACCGGCACAGTGCTCTCCAACACGGTGACCGTCTCCCAGCTCACCGAGCAGACGATGAAGCTCGGGGGCTACAACGTCATCGACGAGGCCGACGTACAGCAGTTCGCCGAGATTGTCGCCGGGGCGAGCGTGAAGAAACTCGACGCCCGAAAGGCCGCGCGTGCCGCCGGGCTCGTGCGCCGCGCCAAGCAGCGCCTCGAGAGCATGTACCACGGCGACGAGGTGACGCAGGCAGAATTCCGCATGGCGTGCAGCGGGTTCATCCGTCTGTACGAGTTCATGTCGCTCGCCTCCTCCTTCGGCGATGCCGAGATGGAGAAACTCTACGGGTACGTTCGCGAGCTTATCGAGATCCTCGACCGCGGCTCGACGATGGGCGTCTCGATCAAGGACAAGATCAACTTCGAGAAGTTCCACCAGCAGGAGGTGGGCGACACCGGCACGAAAGGCAACCCCCACCCCTCCGACCCGATGGTGAAGCTCCCGGGCGTGGGCACAAACCTCACGCCGCAGGAGGTCGACCGGCTCTCGGTGGTGCTCGCCGAGGTGAACGCTCGAGTCGGTGGCATCCTGGACAACAACGTCGCTGCGCGGAGCGTCATGCAGGTGAAGGACCTGCTCATGAAGGACGAGGGGCTTGCCCGTGCCGCGCGGGCGAACAGCGAGCAGGACTTCGAGCTCGCGTACTTCGACCGTGCCGAGGACGCGCTCTATGATGGCCTCGCGCAGAACAAGGCGCTCTACGGGCAGCTCATGAAGGACGACGACCTCATGCGGAGGGTACTGGGCATCTTCGTGCACGAGGTGTATCGAGAGCTGCATGGTGGGGAGTAGTCGAAGTATGGGTTTCGCTGATGTTCGGTACGTGCAGGATTTGGAGGATTAGACATGCCAAAGCGCTCCCTCTCTGTGAGGAGGCTCACATTCCAGAAGAAATACGACCGCTCAGGGAGCCCTGAACAGTTCTCGCCAGCAGACCTAGACGGCAAGAACCTTCTTGACCTCTTTGATGCCTGGAGGATGGAGCCCAACGCCATACCGCTGATGGAGCCTGGATCCGATGACTGCGTGGTCGTGAAGAAGGTCTCTCGACCAGACAAATACTCGCTATTCATAGATACAAACTCCGGTAAGCGCGGAGAAGAAGGCGACCTCTATAGGCCAGATAGCTCGCGGCCAGCTCAGCACATCAACGAGGAGGACGCCGCGACGGGGCATACCCGGACCCTGCTTTACGTGCCAGAACGAGGACGAAACGCACTTCTCTTTTCCGAGCACTGCCTGCGTGGAACAGCCGGTAAAAGACTGCTTGACCTCTTTAGTCGCTGGTTCGCAAAGCAGTGCCCCTCCATCAAGCTCAAAAGTGAATATGTATGCGAGGGTCCCGAATGGCTGGAGCACATCAAAGCCGTCAAGAGCATTGAGATTCGCGCGCATCGCCTCCCGAAGAAGTCGTATGACGCCCTCGGCACGACAGCAGGTTCTTTCAATCTGGAATTCAAGCCAGATACAAGGCGCAGCTTTCCAATTCAGAAGTACCTAAAGCTTCGTGAAGCCAAAGATGAGGCCAATATCCTCGATAGCGTGTTTGGCATCCCCGAACTTGATGGCGAGGGCAAGAGCAAGCTGTTGGCCACCGTCGTTGGAAACGATGACCGAACCAAGAAGGTCGACTTCGATAAAGAGGTGCTGCCCCACTTCCTGCGCACACTCAGCGAGAACGGTGATCCAGAGATCAGCGACGATGAGTTCATACAGCGCTGCTTTGCCCACGCTGACGAGATACTCAAGCGCATCGGTGAGTAGCCCATGAATATGTTTGAGCGATATCTCGAAACGCTCTGTTACAGAAGGTCAGACAGTAAGCAACGAGTTGACTTTAGACGGGCATTCGCCCAGCTTGGCCTTCCTTTGATTGTGGCGTTTATCTTGGCCCTTATTGGTGTGGAAGTGGACGAGGGTTCCAACGCGATTTCGTTCATCTCCATTATCGCGGGCCTGATGTGCACGGTCGCCGCACTTCTGTTCGAGGCAAGAACGTCCATCATGAGGCAAGACAAGACAACCGTCGAAAATGATGAACGCTCTGCAGATGAGTTGTTCTACCTTTGCATATGGCTGATTATTGTAGGCATAGTCGGAACGATTGCGTTTCTGCTCCCAGACTTTAAATACCCGATCAGTTTTCCCTGGTGGATACATAGGGCATACAGCTTTGTATGCTTTGCCATCATCTTGCACTTCTTCATTGTCATGGTGACCTTTGCGGCAAGGTTTGTTCGCATTTACGTACGAGTCGTTGAACACAAGGAATAACGCACTAAACCGCATATCAGCGCCGGTTTGTGACCGGCTTGGAGAATGCCTGCAACGGTAACGTTGCAGGCATTTCTCGTATCTGCCCGCCCGGGACACGGGAGGTCCGACGTGGAGGGCGAGCAGGCTGGCAAGCCGCAGGAAGCCGAGGAGCAGCAGGGGCAGCCGAAGGAGCTGCAGGAGTAGGAAGCGAGGCAGGTAGAGGCGGCGCCGGACTGCAAGGAGCTTCTCGATCGCCAGGACGCGCACATCGCGGAGCTGGTTGTTTGTGTCAACTGACCTGTATCGTTATTTCGGACACGCGGGCTGGAGGGGTCGGGTGGCGATGATGGCCAAAGTGCTGGGGGTGAGTCGGTCGGGCTGCTACAGCTGGGTTTCCAACGGCTGCCTCGTCGACGACCGGTCCGAGGCACTCGACGCCGTGCGGCGCGTGCGGCTCGAGTCCGACAGGCGTTTCGGCGCGCGGCTCGTGAGGTGCTTCCCGCCCGACGGCCT
>OLPZ01000560.1_pt1 | contig 29476 bp, 21 predicted proteins | sample 1672711 | NCBI WGS metagenome assembly OLPZ01 (sample SAMEA3136716, study PRJEB25190) | human gut metagenome
TTCTACATCACAATCAAAGCGATGATCATTGCGGCAATTTAGTATTCCGTATCCCAAGCACTGAAAACCTCGAAGATGACACTGCCGAGAATCTACATCGGCGAGAACACAGCAACGAAAGTAAGTGTGTCGTGGAACGTCGATTTCGCGAAGATCAAAGCCGTGTTTCTGACGTACGTATGCAACGATTCGAGCGACCGAATCGTGCTGTCAGACTACGATGCGAGCAGCATCACATTGCGCGGGAGCATCAAGCAGTACATCGGAGCTTCGCTTACGGTCTTGCACGAGTGATCATTTCCACCAGCCGCGGACAAGATAATTAACCGTAGTAGTGCCCTTCTCCGTTGCGTATGTGACGGCACAACAGACTTTACTTACGGTCGATTCGGATACTGGGTATTTGGGATAGAGGACAGGAGCATTGTAATCACCGCCGGAAACGAAGATGCTGAAGCGCGATCGCGAGTTTGCGGTCTTCCTGAATGCAAACGGCAGATTTATCTCAGGTAGCCAGTAGTTGCCTGTCTTGGTTATGCTGACCTCCATTGATCGGCTGCACTCCGCGCGACCGCTTGCCCACTTGACGTACTGCCAATCGCCTTTAACGCCTTGCTCTACTACGTAGTCCTTCGCTCGGGATACGGAATACTAATCGCAAAGGTACGATGCTGAAATCACGATGTTGCCGCCTAGCTTGCTGTTCCTCGCAGTAGCTATTACCGATCCGTCTGGATCAAAGACCACAGCTCCCACGGTACCATCGCTAACCAGCACGCCACGCAACCTTTGCGCTGGTCTAAAGCCGTTTGGAATTGTGGCTATCTGCATCGAGCCCCACGCTGGTATATCCTTGCTAAGGGTCATCGGGTCATTCACCCATAGAGACACTATGCTGCCTGCCTTTACGCCGTATATCTTATCCTGCGACGATATGTTCATCATTGATGCCGTAAACGAAGTAGGGGATACGGAATACTATGCACGCTAGTCGCCGAGCACGACGAGGTAGTTCAGCCTGATGGTGTTCCCGTTCGACACCCCAGGTACGCCCACCCAGATGTTTCCTGTGGCGGGGAAGTACGTCGCGGAGTCCAGGTACGCGTTCGCCGCCCTGCCGTCCCCATTCATGACTCCAATGTAGTCCTTCGATGAGTCGAATGACCGCCTGAATTTTTCCGTGAACTCCTCTTCCGTGAAGAGCCGGGCTTCGTGGCCGCTGGCCGTCGAAGAGCTGTCAACTGTAGACACGACGCTCCCGACGAACATCTTCCCGGGCACCCTCGCCGCCGCCTGGGATACGGAATACCTCGTTATCTAATTTCCCAGAATCAAAGACTCAAACCCTTTCTGCGCATTCTTATAGATTTTCTTGTCGGGCACTAGATAATGCTCGTAGGTAGTGGCTATCTGCGAGTGCCCCAACATTGCCGCGACCGTGGCCGAATCAGCGCCGCCGGCAAGTGCGAGGGTTGCCCATGTGTGACGCAGGTTGGTGAAGCTGGTGTAGGGAAGATTTCGTTTCTTGCAGTGCGCCTTGTACCTTCTCGACACCTCCTCAGGTGTCATTTCTCCGATTATCGAGCCTGTGCCTTTTATCTCGCGTAATCTCCTGATTGCAAAATGCGGCAGGTAGCATCCCCTGGCGCTCTTCTCGGTCTTGGGATCAACGACGACAACGCGCCCCTCTATGTACTGGGCAGATCTCTCGATCTTGACCAAGCCGCTTCGCAGGTCTATGTCTGCCCACATGAGCCCGCACGCTTCCCCACGGCGCAAGCCAAGCGTAACGGCGCATATGACAGCCGCTTCCAGCTCATGGCCATAAAAGCCTCTCAGCAGCTCTCTAACCTCTTTCGCGCTTAAGACCGTTGGCCTATACGGCTTCTTTTTGGGAAGCCGTATCCTTTTGCGAGTCGGATCCACCGCTTCGAACATATCCCAATCGATGGCACGGCGGATTATCTGCCGTAGCGTCTTATAGGCTTTCTCGGCAGCTCCTGGCCTCTCGATGCTTTTAAGCCATTGCTCTATATCGAAGGCCTTGATCTCCTCCAGCTCGCAATCGCCAAAGCGCGGCAGCACATAAAGGCTTATGGCGCTTGCGTAGCCCAGCCTGGTGGATTCCCTGAGGTCCGACAAAGACGGCAGGTAGTAGCCCTCAACGAAATCTTTTAACAGCATCTTTAACCCTTTCTCTTCTGGCCAACCAACGGCTGATAGTGACACTACCTAGATACTTTTAGCGGCAAAATCCCACGCTTGCATTGCGTATAAGCAAGGCGATTTTCGCCTGGGATTTTCAAGGCGAACTCTAGGCCCGTTAGGAGGTGAGAGCCAATTGATCGAGCTGAGCACTTTGGTCGGGTGGGTGCTGTCCCCCCTTCTAGCGGCGATTGTCGGAGGCCTGGTCGTCTACGCAAAAGGCGCGGTAAGCAAAGAGACGCGTCACGACAAAGCCATGCAGCAGGGGATGCGCGCCTTGCTGCGCCAGCAGTTAATCGACTACCACGACCAGTACGTAGTAAGAGGTCGACCTTGCCCTGTCGGGATCAAAGAGCAAGCCACGAGCGTCTATACCGCCTACCACGGCTTGGGCGGTAACGGTACAGGGACGCATCTGTATGAGGAAATCATGGACGCACACGTAAAGGAGGATTGATTTAATGGAAGAAGAGAAGAAGGACGAGCAGACGCTCGAGTGGCTGCTGCCTGATCACGTTTACGACGTGCTCAAGTGGCTGGGGCTGATCGCGCTGCCGGCAATCGCCTGGTTCGTCGGGACCGTTGGTGGGGAGATCGGCCTTGACGATCCCGCGAGCGTGGCATCCGTTGTGAACGCGCTCGGCACGCTCATCGGCATCCTCATCGGAGCAAGCGCCTTGAAGGGCGGCGGTTTCGGTGAGTAGGGAGACGGAGCAAGCTAAGCGAAGCGCAAAGCTCATCGCTGGGCTTGCCGCTTTCGCCATTGCGGCGACATGCCTCGCGCCAAGCGGCACACCAGCGGCACCGAGCGAAGCGCGGGCGTACACGCAGGTCGAGCAGATCGTGAACAGTGGCCATGGCTACATCGACCCGCAGTATCTCTGCGTGCACGAGACGGCGAACCCCGGCGCCACCGAATGGAACCATGTGAGCCTGTGGAGCCGTGGGTGGCCATACGCTTGCCATTACGTCGCGGGCCTGAACGGCCAGACCGTCGTGCACACGATGGCCGATGATCGCAAATCGTGGAGCGTCGGTAACGGGAACAGCCGCGTGGTCAGCATCGAGCTTTGCCACGCTACCAACAAGGAGGACTTCGACCGCCAGTGGACTGAGGCCGTCAAATGGGCAGGCGACTACTTGCACAAACGCGGGTGGGGGATCGACAGGCTGATCAGTCACAACGATGCAAGGCAGCGCTGGGGCGGAACCGACCATACCGATCCAGAAAGCTACTTCTCGGCATACGGTCGTTCGTTCTCGCAGTTCAAGTCGGAAGTTTCCGCGTACATGGGCACTGGCCAGACGGGCGGCACCGTTGAGCAGGGCGTGGCACAGCAGCCAGCTGCTAGCTCCAACAGCATGGGCGTTTACACGTCCACGGCTTCGGCGCTTAACGTGCGCTCTGGAGTTGGGACAGGCTACCGTGTCGTGCGCACCTACCCGAAGGGCACGCGCTTCGACCTCTACGAGGTGAAGAACGGCTGGGGTCGTACACCAAGCGGCTGGATATGCTTGCAGTACACCACGTACGGTGGCGGCAAGGCGGTTGCGCCCGCATCGAACAGCGGCGCAGGCACGTATCGGTTCAAGACCACCGTAAACATCCGCACAGGCGCTGGAACCGGCTACAAGGTCGTCGGTAGGTACAAGGCTGGCTCCACGGTCAGGATCAACCGCGTGGTCACGGCTGGCGGCTACCGCTGGGGCGTTTACACGGCGTACAGCGGGCATACACGGTATGTCGCGTTGGGCGTTGTGGACGGCAAGTCCTACGCGTCTTAGACCGAAATCGACCCAAGGCTTTTTAGCCAATCGGCGGTTTATCGGCGAATCGACCAAAAAGAGCCCGATCTTTGGTCAATCGGGCAATAGAACGGGGCACCTGGTTTCGCGCTGGGTGCCCTCTTTTTTGTCAATTTTTCTTAGGATATTCCCCCGTTCAAAACCCGAAAGGGGAATTAAGGGGAACTCTCCTCGAAATCCAAGGGGAAAATAAAAAAGGTCAGACAGCGTTTTCACTATCTGACCTGGCTTTTCGGTGGTGCGCCGTGAGGGAATCGAACCCGCGGCCTTGGGATTAAAAGTCCCCTGCTCTACCAGCTGAGCTAACGGCGCACATGCATAAAATGCAAGTATGTATTCTAACGGGCAAGTCCCTCTGGGTCAACTTGCCATTTTTCAAGCGTGCCTCTTTTAGCTATTTCGCCTATTTTTGCCGCTTCCCCAACCACGCAGGAGGGCCGCCCCGCCTATTCCCAGGTTACGAATTCGACACATGCAACTTTACCAGCATCGACGGTAAGACGGGCAATGCCCCGTCTACTGCCACCACGCGGCTTACTAGCACTTCCCGGGTTCAGGTACAGAACTCCCTCTATGCGCTCTTCACGGGGAATATGAGTGTGGCCGTGCACCACCACACGCACATCTTCGGCAACGGTGCCAATATCTTCGGGGCGATGCGTCATGAAAAAGCGCACCCCACCAATACGGGGAGTCGCCGTGAAGGGGATATTCATCCCCCGCAGACTGGAATCGCAATTGCCCAACACCGCAACCGTTGGAGCGATGGCGTCAAGCTCCATAAGAATGGTCGGACGCTCAACGTCACCCGCGCACAGAATCATGTCACACGGTTGCAAGGCATCGTAGGCCTGCTCGCTCAAATGGCCATGAATATCCGAAATCACGCCAACAAGCATATTCAGCTCCTTCGTTTTGACGAGAATGAAAGCACCCGCCCTGGACGGGATGGGAAGAAGACGGGGCAAGAAACAAGTCGACCACGATACAGCTACCAGCGCATAAGACCGCGACGCAGGTAGGATCGCAATTACCGCACCACGAATGGGATTGCAGTTGCCACTGGCAGGACCGCAGTTGCCAACCTTCAGGACAAAGTCCGAGGTGTGGGACAGCGCGGCAAACGCAAGACGAACAGGCGAACGAGGCTCCGCCCTTTACAGGGCCTCAGGATTCAGGCAGTCCTTCGGACGCACACCCGTAACCACATCGATTGCGGCCTGCATGGCACGCGTACGCAGCTCGATGCCCGATTCCTCAGACCAATACGCCACATGCGGGCTGAGCACCGTATGAGGAGCTTTCATCAGCGGATGACCTGGATCGACTGGCTCGCCTTCGAACACGTCAATGCCAGCACCCCACAGTTTATCCGCCTGGAGAGCTTCCGCCAAAGCAAGCGTGTCGATAACCGCGCCGCGTGAAGTGTTCACCACTACCGCGCTATCCTTCATGAGCGAAATGCAGCGGGCATCAAGCAGATGATGGGTGTCGGGGGTTAGAGCCGTATGGAAGCTAACCACATCGGCGCACTTCAGTAGCTCTTCGTACTCCAGGATGTCGTAGCCTTCGGGCGTGCGGCGGCCCGGCGTAAGAGAGCGCGAACAACACACCACCTTGAAGCCCAGGCCAGCAGCCTTGCGGGCAGTAGCACGACCGATTTCGCCCATTCCCACCACGCCAAATACGCGGCCGAACACCTGACCATACGGACGATGGCGCGTGTAGTCCCAAATGCCGGCGCGCATATCGGCATCAGTTTCGTTCAAGCGACGCAGCACGCAGAGCGCCAACGTAATAGCATGGTCGGACACCACTTCAGTACCATAACCAGGCACTACGCATACCGCAGTGCCGTTCTTCGTTGCCGCAGGCACATCGATATCGTCGTATCCGATGCCCGTTCGGCTTACCACGCGCAGATTTGGAAGCGCCTCATACACCTTGGGCGGAAACTTACCATAGGAAGTAACCACACCATCAGCATCGGCAGCATTGCGGATGATAGCTTCGGGCTCCCGCTCGTTGAACAGGGCAATGTCAACACCTGCATCCTTCGCCATACGCACTTCAAAGTCGTTGTTTTCGAAGTCGGTGTCAACAATAACGATTTTCGGCATTGCTACCCCTTTCTACCACCATTGGGTAACGGTCCCCGATTGGTTGAGGGAAACCGGCTCGCTCTTCGTTTGCGGCTCCATCTTGGTGATGATGCCGAAGAAATCTTTGATGCGCGCAAAGAATTCCCGTTGCTCGTAAGAATCCTTATTGGAGTAGTCGCTCAGATCGCTTGCAACACCACGTGCGTCGATGCCGAAACCGCGCGCATCGTACACAGCACGATACAAATGGTACTCCTGCGTAACGATAACGCAGCGCTGCACGTTGAATACATTCTTCAAGCGGTACATGCTGTCGTATGTGGAAAGGCCCGCATGATCACAGAAAATATCTTCGGCGGGAATCCCGTTGGCCTTAGCGTACTTCGCCATGGCCATGACCTCGTTGTATGAAGAGTCGCTATTGTCGCCGCTCATGATGATTTTCGGGGCAACCCTAGCGTTGTATAGGTCGTCGGCAACATCAAGACGATCTTTCAGAACAGCTGAGGGGCTGCCGTCCCAGTTGATGCCTGCGCCCAACACCACAATAGCGTCAGCTTCGAACGCATCCGCATTAGCGGCTGCCTGAGCCTGAGATTCAAAAGCAGGGCGCGTGCTTGCGCAAACCCAAGCATTGATCCCCAGAGGAACGCCCACCACAACAAGCGCAACAAACAGCACGAAGCCGATAACGGCTTCGATTAAGCGGCGGAGACATCCTTTTTTTCGTTTAGTTCCCATAGGTTTCGATCATAGCAAACGTACGTAAGAGTTTCGGAACCTCCACGTTGTCCGCGCGTTTTGTTCGTACGCGGCCTGCTCTTCTCCCCTCTCTTCCCACACGAAGGATCGGGGCTGCCGTGGGTCGTCGGGACGCGTGGTGAATACCGTGATACTTTGCCCCCGCACGGAAAAAGGGGATACGGCAAGACAGCGCTCTCGGCAATGTTGCCCAGGGCTTTTCGCAGATGCCCCCTGCGAGGAACCGGAGATACGGCGTGCCTTCGGTATGCGGCATAAAGAAAGAGGGCTGTCAGCCCTCTTTCCTCGATCTCGCACTTCACTCTGAAATCCGCACACATAAGAAAGCCTCCCATCTCTCGCTTCCAAGAAATGGGAGGCAGTTCACAAGCAGATCTGGCCCCTAAAAGCACATTCTGGCTATTTTGCTACCACATTGACCAGGCGGCCCGGGATAACAATAACCTTCTTGATGTCCTTACCAACGGTTGCGTCAGCGATGGCCTCCAAAGCCGTTTCGCGAATGGCGTCTTCCGCAGCATCGGAAGCAACGGTGATCTTGGCCTTCACCTTGCCGTTAACCTGCACTGCCAGCTCAACCTCGGAAGCCTTAGCGGCATTCGGGTCGAACTCAGGCCAAGCTTCCTTGTGCACAGAAGTTTCGTTGTCCAAAACATCCTGCCACAGCTCTTCGGCCCAATGGGGAGCCATCGGAGCCAGCAACTTCACGATAACCTCAGCAATTTCCCTATCGAAGGCAGCAAGCTCGGCGTTGGCGGCACGATCTTCGGCGGAGTTTTTGCGCAGGTAATCGCCTGTAGCATTTACCAATTCCATGATGGCTGCAATAGCCGTATTGAAATTGTTGCGAGCGAAGTCGTCGATGACCTTGCCAACCACGCGATGGCGCTCGCGCAGAAGCTCATCATGAGCCTTCTTTGCTTCTTCCGCCTTCGCGCCAGCTTGGAAGGAAGTTTCCTCCCCGGCCTTCCCTGCAAGATCATTCACCATACGCCAAGCACGATTCAGGAACTTGTACATGCCAGCCAGGCCGTCTTCGTTCCACTGCAGCTCCTTGTCAGGCGGAGCCATGAACAGGATATAAGCACGCACTGCATCGGCGCCGTATCCAGCGATCATGTCTTCGGGGCTGATAACGTTGCCCTTCGACTTCGACATCACCTCGCCGTTTTCATCGAGAACCATGCCCTGGCACAATAGGTTCGTGAAAGGCTCGTCGAAGTTGAGCATACCCATATCACGCAGTACCTTCGTGAAGAAGCGGCTATACAGCAGATGCAGGATAGCGTGCTCAATACCGCCAATATACTGGTCGACTGGCATCCAGCGGTTTACGCGGTCGGGAGAGAAAGGCAGCTCGGTGTTGTGCGGGTCGGTATAGCGCATGTAGTACCAGCTGGAGCACGTGAAGGTGTCCATGGTGTCGGTTTCGCGACGCGCAGGCTTACCGCACTTCGGACACGTGCACTGAGCGAACTGCTCATGCGTTGCAAGCGTTTCGCCAGCAGCCAAATCGATGTCCTTGGGCAGCGTAACAGGCAGCTGGTCCTCGGGAACGGGCACGATGCCGCAGTCATCACAGTAAACAATCGGGATAGGATTGCCCCAATAGCGCTGACGGGAAATGAGCCAGTCGCGCAAACGGAACTGAACCGACTTCTTGCCCTTACCTTGAGCCTCCAGGTCGCCGATGATGGCGTCGACGGCAGGAGAATGCTTGCCGCCCACCATGCCGGTGTACTTGCCGGACTGAACTAGCACACCTTCGGCCTCGTAGGATTTTTCCCAATCGACGGTGGTAACCTTGCGTTCCTGCACGCCATTGAGCTCGGGATACAGGGGATCATCTTCGCCCAAGATAATGGGGATGATGGGCAAGTCGTACTTGCGAGCAAACTCGAAGTCGCGCTGGTCGCCGCAGGGAACCGCCATTACGGCACCGGTGCCGTAATCGGCAACGATGTAATCGGCAACCCATACGGGAACCTTTTCGCCGTTAACGGGATTGATAACGTAGCGGCCGGTGAAGGCACCATGCTTTTCGCGGTCGCCCTGGGCGCGCTCCACAGCGCTTACTTTGGCAGCGCCCTCGACCAGGGCCATGACCTCGGCTTCGTATTCGGTACCGCATACCAGGTCGTGCACCAGCGGGCTTTCGGGAGCCAGCAAGAAGAAGCTGCAGCCGAACAGGGTGTCGGGGCGCGTGGTGAATACTGTGATGGTCTGGCCATCGTCCTTGCCTTCGGCAGGAATCAGCTCGAAATCAACTTCGGCACCTTCGGAGCGACCGATCCAGTTTGCCTGCATCTGCTTAACAGGTTCAGGCCAGCCTTCCAGCTGGTCAAGATCATCCAGCAGCTCCTGGGCATAATCGGTGATTTTGTAGTACCACTGGGTAAGATCGCGCTTTTCAACGGCACCATGGCATCGCCAGCATTCGCCTTCGGTTACCTGCTCGTTTGCCAAAACCGTTTTGCAGTTGGGGCACCAGTTGACAGGGCTATTGCGGCGTTCTACCAAACCGCGCTTGTACATCTGCAGGAAGATCCACTGACCCCAGCGATAGTACTCAGGGTCGCAGGCAACAACGGTGCGATCCCAGTCGTAGGAAAAGCCCATGCGCTTGAAACTGGCCTTCTGCGTTTCGATGTTGGCGTACGTCCACTTAGCAGGATGGGAGTTGTGCTTGATGGCTGCGTTTTCTGCAGGCAAACCAAACGCATCCCAGCCCATTGGATGCAGCACGTCGTAACCGCGCATAGCGTAATAGCGAGCCGTTACGTCGCCGATGGTGTAATTGCGAACATGGCCCATGTGGATGTCGCCCGAAGGGTACGGGAACATCTCGAGCACATAGCGCTTCGGCTTGCTGGTATCCTCCGTTGCCTTATGTGCGCCTGTTTCGGCCCACACCTTTTGCCAACGAGGCTCAATCTCGTGAGGATTGTATTCTTTCATGAGGCATAATCCTTTTCCGATACTTCATGCGCGCAGAACCCGTTGATTCAAGAAAACGAACCTTCGAGCACTGAATATACATACGGTTTGACATTATATCGTGTTGGCGTTGCGCCTGTGTTTCCGCGCACAATTTCCTCTAAGCGGTTGCTGGAAAGATGGGAATAGGTACCGGATTTCCGCTTTGTGCTATAGCAACTAGAGCCGAAGCCTCGCGCACAAACTGCTTTGCAAACGAAACCCGGCTCGCCAGACGGGAGTCTGGCACCTGTCCTCATTTCCCCAACAAAAATGGCCTCGCTCGCGATGGATGAACTGGGAAGTAGTTCAAAATTCGCAAACGAGGCCCTGTTATTGCCCTATGGCGCAAGCGGAAAAATGATGCGCCTTATGTTCCCACTTACAGGAAGCGGTAGCTTACGGTGCGGACGCCCCAGGCTTGGCAGGTGCTGAACCCGAAAGCCTTGAAGACACCCGGCTGCAAGTCGAGCGCGCGCGAGCCGCCGCCCATGGAACCGCAGTCGTTGACGGTAGCAATTACCGTCTTACCACCATATTTGATTTCGACAGCACGCCCAAGGTATGAGCGGTAATTCGGCCAGGACATGGGAACAGCAACGCCCATGGAGGAATCGTTGCAAATTGCACCCGTTGCTGTGGTTCCCGGATTCGGGGTGCTTGCGTCGCTGCTGCCGCCATAAGCAGAAGCAACGCCCGTCTTCCAACCAGCGCTTACACTACCGGAATTGGAATTCGAGGAATTGTTGCTATTGCTGGAAGAATTGGTATTAGCCGACGGGTTGCGGTCAGTATTGGTATTCCAATTGGAATTGGGCTGCGATGCATTCGAGGCAGCTTGCTGCTTGCCCTCTTCTTTCTTCTGCATTTCCGCTGCCTGTGCTTGCAGGGCCGCCAGCTGAGCCTGAGCCTGTTCTTCCTTAATGGAAGAAACCTTAGCGGAAGCGTCAGACACCACCTTTTCAGCCTGGCTCTTCTTCTGCTCAGCCTCGTCGATCAGCTTCTGCTGCTCGTCGCGCTGGGTGTCGAGCTCACCGAGAGCCGAAGAAAACGTATCGCGCAGCTGCTCTTGTTCGGCAACCTTCTGCGCCTGGTCTTCTTGAATGGAAGAGTAGTACGTCAGGTTCTTCGTGAACTCTGAGATATCTTCCGAAGAAAGGACGATGTTCACCAGCGAAAGGGAACCATCTCCCTTGTACTGGGAAAGAATGCTGTCGGAAAGTGTTTCGCGACCATCGAGCATCTTCTGCTGAGCGTCCTGCACCTTCTGGGTGGTTTCGTTGATTTGAGAATCAAGACCACTCAACTGTGCCTGCAGGGCATCGTATTCTTTATTAAGGGAATCAAGCTCAGCCGAAGCCTGGGACAGTACTGCCTGGGCGTCGGAAAGCTCGTCTGCGTGCGCTTCGCGCACAGCGCCAGTTGCTGGCAAGGCCATAGAAAGAGCCAATGCCAAGCTAACGGGAACCGCGGTAAGCGCTTTATGTACTCGTGTAGCCATAGCAAGAAGTTTAACGTACCCGTCAGTTTTGGCCTAATCGTCCGCTTTCTCGGATTGGAACACGTTCTACCTGTGAACACTGTTGTACCAGTTCAAATATAAAAAATCTCCCCTATTCGCACAGGGCGAAACGGGGAGATTTTATGAAGAGCCGTAAATAATAGGCCAAACGAAACGTTTTCGTTTGCGCCGTATAAACTCTAGCGCGTGTTGCTAACGAAAGGAGTCTTGTCCTTCAGCAGAACATCATGCGCGCCGCCCTCGACAATGGAAGTTGAGCTGATAACCGTAAGCTTTGCCTTGTCCTGCAGCTCGGGAATGGTGAGCGCGCCGCAGTTGCACATAGTGGAACGAACCTTGGAAAGCGTAAGATCCACGTTGTCCTTCAAGGGGCCAGCGTAGGGAACGTAGGAATCTACGCCCTCTTCGAAAGTCATGCCCTTCTTGCTGCCGCCCAGGTCATAGCGCTGCCAGTTGCGTGCACGGCTGGAACCTTCGCCCCAGTATTCCTTCATGTGCTGGCCGTTTACCACAACCTTGTTGTTGGGAGCCTCGTCGAAACGAGCGAAGTAGCGACCCAGCATGATGAAGTCGGCGCCCATGGCAAGTGCCAGGGTGATGTGATGGTCGTATACCGTACCGCCATCGGAGCAAACGGGAACGTACACGCCCGTTTCGCGGAAGTATTCGTCACGAGCCTTTGCAACCTCGATAAGTGCGGTTGCCTGGCCACGGCCGATGCCCTTGGTTTCACGCGTAATGCAGATGGAACCGCCGCCGATGCCAACCTTGATGAAGTCAGCGCCAGCTTCAGCCAGGAAACGGAAGCCCTCGGTGTCTACTACGTTACCAGCGCCAACCTTTACGGAATCGCCGTAGTGAGCGCGAATCCATGCGATGGTACGGGACTGCCACTCGGAGAAACCTTCAGAAGAGTCGATGCACAGAACGTCTGCGCCAGCTTCAATCAGAGCAGGAACGCGCTCTGCGAAATCACGCGTGTTGATGCCAGCACCAACGATGTAACGCTTGTGAGCGTCGAGCAGCTCGTGCGGATTGGACTTGTGCTGCTCGTAGTCCTTGCGGAATACCATGTACATAAGGTTGTCGTTGTCGTCAACGATGGGCAGCGAGTTCAGCTTGTTGTCCCAAATAATGTCGTTGGCTTCCTTCAGCGTGGTGCTTGCGGTGCCAACGATGAGCTTTTCACGGGGGGTCATGAACTCAGATACGGGCGTGTCGAGATCCATGCGGGAAAGGCGATAGTCGCGGCCGGTAACAATGCCCAGCAGCTTGCCCTGGCCCTGACCGTTTTCGGTAACGGGCATGGTGGTATGGCCGCTCTTTTCCTTCAGCGCAACAACATCGCGAAGCGTTGCGTTGGGGGTGAGGTTGGAATCGCTACGTACGAAACCGGCCTTGTGGTCCTTTACACGGCGAACCATTGCGGCCTGGTCTTCGATGGACTGAGAGCCGTAGATGAAAGAAACGCCGCCCTGCTGAGCCAAAGCTACAGCCATGCCATCGTCGGAAACGGCCTGCATGATTGCGGAAACCATGGGGATAGAAAGCTTCAGAGCAGGCTCTTCACCCTTCTTGTATCGTACAAGCGGAGTGGAAAGGTCAACCTTTTCGGGGATGCACTCCGAAGAAGAGTAACCCGGTACAAGCAGGTACTCATTGAAAGTACGAGAGGGTTCGTCGAAATAATGTGCCATGTAGCGCTCCTTGAATTGAGTCTCATTTCCCGATCCCCCGCTCCTTGCCGGTTCCCTTTCGTGCCCGGAGGGTTTCCGCGAGGTTAATTCATTATAGACACGTGCGCGACAAAAAAGTGACAAAAAGGAGCGAGGCTCCTTTTTGTCACTTGGTGCACACGTAAATGCTGAAAATCTTAGGTTTTACGGCTCATTTTCGAACGCTCCAGCTGGATAAAAACCCAGCCCCTTTGAATCCCTTGCTTCAATGCCGAAGGCACTCCACAAAGGGATGCCTCACATTCTTGCTCTAGGCCTCGAGGAAGGCGCGATATCCGCGATACGCCTCGAAGATATCGGCCTTGGAGGTAACTTCCCACGGAGCGTGCATCGAAAGCACGGCAACGCCGGAATCGATGACGTCCATGCCGTACTTTGCGGGAATGTAGGCGATGGTTCCGCCGCCGCCCGCGTCAACCTTGCCAAGTTCGGCGGTCTGGAAGGAAACCTCGGCGTCGTCCATCACGCGGCGTACGTATGCCACGTATTCGGCACGCGCATCGTTGGAGCCGCTTTTTCCGCGCGCTCCCGTGTACTTGTTGAACACCAGGCCCTTACCAAGGTATGCAGCGTTCTTCGTTTCAAATACCGAAGCATACGCAGGGTCAAAGCCAGCGGACACATCAGAGGAAAGCATGCGCGATGCGGCCAAAATGCGGCGCAGCGCCAAGGGGCTTTCCAACCCAGTACGTGCAGCAATTTCTGCGATGGTATTCTCGAAGAACAGAGAGCCCATGCCTGTTGCGCCAACGCTGCCGATTTCTTCCTTGTCAACCAGCACCGTAACGGCGGTTTTCTTCGGCGTTTCGATTGCCAGCTGAGCCTCGAGCGAAGTGTAGGCGCACACGCGGTCGTCCTGGCCGTAGCCGATAACCATACTGCGGTCGAAGCCCAATTCGCGGGCGCGGCCTGCAGGCACTACCTCGATTTCGGCGGAAAGGAAGTCTTCTTCGGTAATGCCGTACTTTTCTTCCAGCAGCTTAAGGGCGAAAGCCTTTACCGGCTCCTTTGCGGCGGCTTTCTCCTCGTCGGAGGCGTCGTCGGCGGGCTCGACCTTCAGAGGACGATTACCGATAAGCACATCGAGGTTTTCGCCCTCGACCACTTCGCTGCCCTTCTTGGCCATCTGCTGGTTGCCCAAATGGGGCAGAAGATCGGTTACGCAGAATACGGGGTCGCCGGCATCGTCGCCCACGTTCACATCGACCACAGTGCCGTCGGTCTTGGCTACCACGCCATGCAGCGCCAAGGGCAGCGTTACCCACTGGTAGTGCTTGATGCCGCCATAGTAGTGAGTGTCGAGGAAGGCAAACCCGTTGTTCTCGTAAACCGGGTTCTGCTTCAAGTCCAGGCGGGGGCTGTCGATATGGGCACCCAGGATGTTCAGGCCCGCTTCAAGCGGCTCGGTACCGATGTGAGCCAAAATGAGCGACTTGCCATGCACGCCAGCCCATACTTTGCTGCCCGCTTCGAGCGTGCGGCCCTCGCGAACCACATTCTCAAGCGATTCATAGCCCGCAGCTTCTGCCTGCTTAACGGCGGCCGCAAAGCAACGGCGCTCAGTTTTGTTGTTAGAGATGTAGTCGATATAGCGGGAAGCCAAACCGTCGAGCTCTTCAAGCTGGTCGGCGTTGTAGCCTTCCCATGCGTTCTTGCGTTCCAAGAAAACCACCTTTCACGGAAACTTGTTTATCGCAGGAAAGGATAGCACGCTCCAATGAACGACGTGCCACCCGAAACGAAGCGGCTACTTTCGGTGAAGAGAATCGCCCTGAGCGCGACAAAGGGAAGGCGCCCCTTGTCGCCTTCCCCGTCAGTCGCATCGTATGGGGAGATGCTTCCCGAAACTATCTGTCGAACTTCCTGCGTGCAACCGCCGCCCCACTCGCCGCCATTACGGCAAGCGCAGCAGCCGCCCCAAGGGGAGCTGCATCGCCCGTTGCGGGTAGGCTGGCAGCCTGCGAGGAATCGTCGTTGGATTCTTCGCCTTTGCTGCCTGCATCGGCGCCAGAAGCGTCATCGGAAGCGTTAGCATCACCGCCGTTGCCTGCATCGCCCGATCCGTTGCCCGTATCGGCGCTAGAGTCATTGCCGGCATCAGATCCGTCACCCGAGCTATCGCCGGAGCCAGAACCGTTGCCGGAATCAGGCCCCTTATCGCCATCAGAGCCCGATCCGCCGCCAGCATTCTCTTCGTAAACGCTGTACTCACCGCTTCCTGGGTTCACTCCCGTTCCGCCCTTTGACTCGACCCGAGTAGCCTTTGAAACCAGGACTTTCGGATCGATGCCGTTACCCGCATTGCCCGGGGCGCCCATGGCCGCGTCGTTTTCGCCAACCGTATTTCCGCCAGTTGCCTTCAGCGTGGAAACTGCAACTATGCCTTCACCGGCAATACCTGCGCCACCGTTTCCTCCGCCCATGCCGACAGAGCCACCCTGTGCCTCAAGCTGACCGTCGCCGATAATAGAGCCACCGTTAAGCATGATGCCCGCACCGCCGTTTCCGTTGTCAAGGTCGACGCTGCCGCCGGTCGCTTTCAACGTGGCACCCTGATCGATAACCAACTTGCCCCCATTGACGATCATGCCGGTTTGGGCATCTTTGCTAGACACGATGCCTTCACCTTCAATGGAGCACGTGCCCTTAACCGTCACCGTACCATTCGTTTGCACGGGAGCCGTCGGCGCTTCGACCTTGTAGTTTCCGTCGGTAAGGTAGTTAGCATGAGATCTGATTTCGGCATCTTCGAGGGCAGATCCATCATTCAGCGTGATCTGGTTAACGAATGAAGAGCCGTTTTTGGCGCTCAAAGTACCCCCGTTTACTTCCACAGCGCCATAGGCGACCGAGTCGTCGAGGGTCAGCTTGCCGCCCTTTTCCACGACGATCTTCACGCTCGAATAGATCTTCATGTTGTGAAGGGTGACATCTGCACCTGCGGGAATAGTGAGGGTTTCGGTGCCGAAATTGCCATTTTCGCCTTTGCCGATAATGCCGTACACACCCGATTCGTGCGAGCCGTAAATGTCGTGCAGGCTAACAGGCACAACCGCATTTCCCGTCTCGGAGATCTCGTATGGCTCCATATCCCATGAGCTGGTTCCTTCAGAAAGGGCATCCATCCGCTGCTGAAGGGTTTGATCGTCTGCGTAGATGCGCATTTCCACCGAACTGCTTTGCTGGCTGCGCGCACCAGAGGTTACCGTTGCCGTTATTTGGTAGGTTCCTGGCGTCTGCGGCGTTCCCGTAACATAGACGGTGTCGTAGGCAACGGGGCTTACCTCCATGCCGCTTCCTTCAGGGCTGATGGAAAAGCTGATTTCAGCATCAGAATTCCTGGTTGCAAAGGTGTTCCAGTCCTCCCATTCGCCAGTTCCCTCTTTAACCTCGGGCTTCAGACGATTCGACTGGCTCGTGCTCGATGATCCGCCACCGCCTGTCGAGGTTGCCATCACCTCGTATTCGCTGCTCTGAGCAGACGTGCCGTTCACAACGAAGCACTGAAGATCGCCCGAAAGCCTAACCCGGATCTGCTCCTGCACCACAAAGTTCAACGTTTCGCTTGTCGAATCTGTCGAGCCGTCCTCCTTGGCTGCGGAAGCGGAAACCGCAACGGAATACGAACCAGCGGTAGGCGCCGTTCCGGTCAGAGAGATTTTTCCATCTGAAACGGAAGCGTTCAAGCCTTCAACCTCTGCGCCATCCTGATCAAGAACCTTGGCGGCAACCTTAGCTTCGGCAGCCTTCGTTCCCTTCAACTCAAAGGGCAGCGTTTGACTGACCTGGCTACCCTGAACAGCAGCAGGAAACTCCTTGCCTGATGCGAAACTGAATGCGAGATCCTGATAGGATTCAGCAGGCTTGCCAATATTTTCGGGTTCTTTCGTGCTACCGGTATACGTTACAGAGCCATTGTTTTCGATCTGCCCCGTCGCAAAGGTGCAGTTCTCGAACACCGCTGTACCATTCACGACAGGCGTATTGGAAAACGAGCAATTCGAAAAATGAACCACGGCGCCCTTCTGCACCTCGACATAGGCACCTTCAGCGTCTGAGCTATTGCGCTTGTAGAAATTGATACGATCAACCGCGATGTCCGAACCGGAAGGGAACACGACTGTCATTTTATAGGAATAGCCGAAATCAACCGTTTTCGGGCCAGAGCTGAACCAACCTTCGGAATACCCCGAAAGCTCAGTGATAGACGAAGGAATGGTTACCGTGCCCTTGTCAGTAAAGCTGGTTCCCACGTGTATTTTGGTGGACCCTTGGGCAACAGCTTCGGAAAGATAGGTACTCAGCCCGTAGGAGCTGTCGCCGATGTAGTAGTAGCTATCGCTTGCGTTTTCAGAGGCGACGCTCACGTCCTGATCTTCCCCTGCCGCAAATGCGGCAGTCGGAGTGGCCATGGCCATGCCAGCAGCCAAGGCAGCCGCCATGCCTACCTTCGCCGCAGAGGCAGCGGGTGTACGAAGTGACTGAGAATCTTTCATATTCTCCCTTTCCGAACTTATTTCTGCACATTTAAAGTTAGCCGTGGCTAATTCACATGCGGGAGTTTACCATAGGTAACAATTTTGTTGCAGACAAATTCTCGGGGATGCGCCTTTCGGCCATCTGCAGGCTGCAGTGTCTCCCCGCCCTACCGCAAAGAAGGACCCGTGAACACAAGAAACACTCAGCCGGAAACAAGCCCCCTCAAAGCAGCTCCAAGCAAAAACACCGAGCTTGAGATAAGGAGCAGGAGCTTCTTCGCCTTCAACACGAACTGTTGTATAAAGGCAGCGGTTGAAACCAGTGGGATGCATCCCTCATCTGGTCAATTACTGGAAAAGATCCTCGATAATGCGGTGGGTCTCTGCTACCGCTACGAAAAGCTTTGGAGTCACACCCGAGAAGGAAGCGATATCTGGCGTTTGAACCACGCACAGGGAGAAGCCGTGCCCATCGATATCGAAACCGCAAAGATTCTGCAGCTTTCCAGGCACTACCGCGAGGAAACCGCAGGACTGTTCGATGTTTCCATGGCTCCCGTTGCAGAACTCTGGAACTACCGCAAAGCCCAAGTTCCTAAGCCCGCCGAAATTGCACGTGCGCTTGAAATTGCAAAAACTGGGCACCCCCGCATTATGGAGGACCACGCACAGCTCCCTACTTCGGAAAGCAAGGTTTCCCTGGGAGGCATCGCAAAAGGATACATCGCCGATCGGGTTAGCGAGTTCCTGGAAGATCGTAACGTCCACGATACCCTTATCAACCTTGGAGGAAATATCGTGGTAAAGGGGCGCCCCTTCTTGGCCGAGGCACCGCAGCGGTACTGGCGCGTTGGCATTCGGTCCCCAAAACATGCCTCGCGAAGAAAAGCCGCAGAAGAATGTGCCGCCGCCATAGCGCGCAGCCCCCACGGGACCGACCTTCGAGCGCTCAGAAACTGCACGCCGTCCAAAGAAGAGCCTGCCTGCATCCTTGAACTGAGCGACTGTTCCGTAGTTACCAGCAGCATTTATGAGCGCTGCTTTACCGATGAATATGGAAACATCCATCATCATATTGTCGACCCACGCACCGGGCGCCCCTCGAACAGCGACCTCGCAAGCGCAACGGTGGTATCGAAGCGGTCGATAGACGGCGACGGCTTCTCGACAGCACTTTTGATCATGGGAAGTTATTGGGCAAAAAAATACACAGAAGGGCACCCCGACCTCGAAGCCGTGTTTATCACTCGCGATGGGCGGATCGAGGCAACGAGCGGGATTCGCGAAGCAATGGGCTGCCGCAGGCCGCGCTGAAAGTCGCACACTCTTCTAGAAGTGCGGGATATGGGCAAGCATGCGGATCGAGCAAATTCGAACATAGCGCTATTCCAGATGTCAACTTGCGGCGCCGCGTCGTTCCATGTTGCTGCCCCATAGACCCATCCCAACGTCCACCCAGCGCTACACCCGAGTTCACTTCGCCCAGCGCCGCACCCATGCCATTTTGCCCATAGCGTCACATCAATGTTCATCCCGCCTATAGCGCAGTCTCGAAAGCCATCCCAGGAGCCCAAAAACAAAAAATCAATCCTGGCTGCAACTTTTTTGCGATTGGCAATTGTTCCGAGCCGTCGAATCACGGGTCATGGCGCAAAAGCGCAGGTGATCTGCCATGAAACATCCGATTCTTGCTTTGCATGGGGCGAAAGAGAGCTGCTAATCGCAAAAAAGTTGCAAAAGTACCTGGATTTTTGTTTTGATAACGGCGGATCTGCCGTAGCAGAGCGAATCCCGCAAAAGATAGGCTCCCGACAACAGCAACGAAGTCGATACCGCGAAATAGGGGGGGGTATAGGGCAACCCATCACCAGCGCCTCAATCCCATCCGCTTTTTTAAATGACTCGTATTCGTAGCACGCCTGCAGATCCAGGCTTAAATCGGGCACACTTTTCACCTGCGATCAAAGGTTTGTCCCCCAAAAAAGAAAAGCGCGCAATGCGAATCAATCTCGCATTGCGCGCTAGAAAACTTCATAGTGCCAAGAAGCTGCAGGTTTTCGGCTTTCGCAAGCTTGCGCTCAGAGCGCCAGGATAACTTTTACCCGAATCCCAGCCCACAGAAAAACCAAGTGAACTTATGTCCGACTTGCTAGAAGAATCCTATTTCCAGTCCTGGCCAACCACTACCAAATAGTCGCCCGTGAAGGAATAGGTGCCGTCATTCTTCTTAACAGTGCCAACGCCCAGCAAGTCGGCGATCTTCTGCGCTTGGCTGGAGTCGGTGCCGTTGTATACAACGATCGTCTTCTTGTAGTTGTAATCGTCGGCGTTGCCCGTTTCGCAAACGGCGCCCTGCGGGGTGAGTTTCGATGCCGCTTCGTTCGCACAACCCTGAATGCCACTGCCGTTCTTTACAGCAATCTTCACACCAGAAAGCGAAGAGGAAGAGCTCGAATTCTTGGAGCCGCCATCGTCAGAACCGCTGCCACCTGTTCCCGCCGAAGACATTACCGTGCCAGTCGCAGAATCAACAACGGTTTCTTCCGTAGGTGAAAGCCCCTGCTTCACGCGGCTCATCATCTTCTGCCACTCTTGGGTATTCACTTTTTCGTACCAAATATCGTTTTCATACACTGAAGTGGTGGGGGCTTGAGCCGAATATACGTTGTTGTCAACGTCGATGCCCGTCATGGCCTGCGCTAAATACGGCTCGTTTCCAAACGCTCCAGCAGGATAAAAACCCATCCCCTTTGAATCCCTTGCTTCAATGCCGAAGGCGCTCCGCAAAGGGATGCCTCACATTCTTGCTCTAGGCCTCGAGGAAGGCGCGAAGCATTTCTTGCCACTTCCCCCAAAGGAAAAGAGGGGATACCCATTCCCCTAATTGCTCTTTCTCGAAGTCCATTTCTTTGCCAGCTTACGCCCTGCATCCATGGCGGGCTTTTCCACAAGAAACCACGAGGCAATCGCAAAAAGCAGCGTTATGCCAAACGAGATAACTGAACAGGAAAGATACGCACATGGCAACGATGCACCGCCAAGCCAAACCACGCATTGCTGAATGGGGAATGCATAGATGTAGATACCGTACGAATAATCATTTTTCTTGAAGCACGGAGCGAAACGAGGATTGCTAGTAAGCGAAAAACCTAAAGTGAATGTGCATACACATACGAACATGATCAGCGAGGAAAAGATACCCACCTGATCACGGAAAACGATTATCACGAGCAGAGCCACAACCGCAAACTGGCTGTCGCAATACTTATCGAGGCCAAGCTCCAAAACTGCCACACCTGCCATGTAATAGGCGAAAAGCCTAAAAAGGTTGTCGAGCACCTTGGGAAGCGGGTACAAACCCGAATAAGAAAGAAAATGCACTAGAACCAGAACCGCAAGAACAACGGCAAATACCAGCTTTCTACCACCGCATAGCTTCTTTGTTGCCGCATAAAGCAATGGCGTAAGCAAATATGCCAAAAACTCATAGCGCAGAGTCCAAAGTGACCCGTTTACAGCATACGGAAGAGGGTTCGCGTCGAAAACTCCCGGCAAAACATTGCTGATAGGAGCTAGCACAATCAAAGAAAGATACTTCCACGTCCCCGCGTCGGCAAAGTAATCGCCCAGCGGGAGGCTCGTGACAATCGGCCCCATAACGAAAACGCTTAGCAAGATCACTACCGCAAGACCAGGAAAAATACGAGCAATACGGCGAATAAGATAGCTACCGAAGCTTGAAGAGCGGGTCCAGCTTTTCGCGATAAGGTATCCGCTGAGCACGAAGAAAATGTTCACCGCAATAGGGCCCAAGCCCTGCCCCATTATGTAGGGCTCGGGAATAGCCAGCAATGAAGCCATATGGAACCAGATAACCAGGCTTGCCGCAATAAAACGTAGGAAATTAATGTTGTTATCGCGCGAAGGAACGGAATAGGTTTTGCCTGCTGAACTCAAATAGCTTCCTTTTCTTTGGTACATGCAAGGGCAATTATACAAAAAGTAATGAGACCAGAAGCTTCATGGAGATAACCATAGCCAAGAAACAGAAAGGCGGCCGAAGCCGCCTTTTGCAGTTTATTTCCAGTCTTGGCCGACAACCACCAGAATGTCCCCTGTGTAGGTATACCGCCCATCGTTCTTCATCACGGTGCCGCATCCCAGCAAATCGGCAACCTTTTGCGCTTTATCGGCGTTGTCGCCATCGTAGATTACCAAGGTTTTAGCGTAATTGGAGTCGTCTGCGTTGCCGGTTTCGCACACCGCTCCTTGAGGAGTGAGCTTAGCAGCCGCATCGCTCGCACAGCCCTGAGTGCCATTTCCGTTCTTCACAGAAATTTTTGTGCCGGAAAGAGAAGAGCCTAACGCACCGCCTGAACCAGAGTCACCCGAACCGGAGCCACCGCTACCAGACGATGCCATTACAGTTCCCGTTGTCTCATCCGTCACATCACCTTCCGTGGGAGACAAGCCCTGCTTCACGCGACTCATCATTTTGTTCCATTCGGAAGTGTTCACCTTCTCGTACCAAACATCATTTTCATATGACGAGGTTGTAGGAACCGCAGCGGAATACACATTCTTATCGATATCGATGCCGAACATACGTTGCGCCAAACCAAGAATGTCCGCAACAGAGTAATCGGTGGTGATGTACTGGGCCAAGGTGCTCACCGTATTGGTAAGAGTACCGATATCGGAGCTCATAAGCTTCTTCATAATGGCCGAAATCATGGTGCGCTGGTTGGCGGAACGAATAGCATCACCATCGCCAATAGCATCGTAAGCATGACGGCTGCGGCAATAGATAAGCGCCTGCTCTCCGTTCAAAGTTTGCTGACCAGCCGCGAGATATCCCATGTAATTCGGGTCGTTAATCTCATATTGAACGTTAATGTCGATACCGCCAAGCGAATCAACCACCGCCGCAAAACCATCAAGGTCGATTTCCGCGTAATGGCTGATAGAGACACCCGCCAAGTCTTCAACAGCTTTGATGGCGCCAGAAGGCCCACCAAATGCATAAGCCGCGTTGATCTTCTGAGTGCCGTGCGTCCCAAGCTGAACCTGCGTGTCACGAGGGATGGACACTAGGGTAACTTCCTTATCCTTGGGATCGATACGCGCAAGAATCATAGAATCGGTGCGATACGACCCACCATATTCATCCGATGATTCACGGCCCTCGTCTTTATCGATGCCGATAAGCAGCATATAGAACGGGTCCGATGCCGAATCGGTAACCGTAAGCGAGTTCAGAAGGTCTGCGTCAACGTCTTTGTTCAGCGCCTTGTCGAGGTTATTAAGGTAAGCCCAGGCAGCGCCTACGCCACCAAGAACCAAAGTCAAGCAAACGGCAACCACACCGAGCGCAATGCGCTTGCGACGCTTCTTCGTGCGCTCGCGCTTAGCGCGAAGGATCTCGCGATCATGTGCATTGCGAGGAGTATACGGGCCGCGCTTGGTGGGCGAACCATAAGCACCGACCGAACGGTAATTGCTCTTTTGTTGTGTGTGAACAGGGGAAACATGCGTGGAGGAACCATAGTTGCTGGCTCCATACGCATTTGTGCTCGAGCCGCTAGGGCGACGCGAAGCATGCGACGCGCGAGACGTACGAACATACGGGTCAGAAGCACTTCCCGCTGAGCGATGCGGCGTGCGCGAGGAGGAAGCGTGCGCCGCCTTCCTTTCAGCACGAGCCGATCGTTTTGATGGCTTGTTATTCGAAGCAAACATGCAATAAATGATGAAAGAAACGTTAATACCATGCAAATTAATTCGGCGAAAACCACAGTATGCGCGAATGAAAACAAGGCAATTCACGCATTATTAGTACAGACATATACTATTTGTTGAGTTTTTTGTGAACAAAACGTGAAGTGCTTCAGCTCGGACACGGCACGGAAAAGGAACGGCGCCCCAGGCAACCTAAAAGGTAAAGGTCTCGGCAAAAATAGCGTGAAATCACAACCTGCTATTTATGCTCCAGGCACACCCAGTCGCTTTGCCATATACGCATTCGCAGCGAGCTCGGCTTCGTCTTCAAGGGCAACGAGCTCCACTTTGCTGCCCAAACGACGCTCCATCGCCGCAGCAATAAGGTGATCGGCAATAGCCGGGTTCTTGCCCAGAAGCGGACCATGCAGATAGGTGCCGATGCAGTTGCGATACAGGGTTCCATCGCAACCCGAATCGTCGTCATTGCCGTGGCCCACATTGGAAACTACTTTGCCAAATGGCTTTAAGGACGCACCGATTTTCGTACGACCGGCATGGTTTTCGTATCCCACCACCGGCTGCGGAGAAAGCTCGGACTCCAACGCAATGTTTTCGATAAGACGATCGAAGCCAGCGCCAGCACGAACCGTCTTCAGGTCGAGGATAGAAAGGCCCTCCACCGACTCATCGCCCATAAGCCAATTACTACCCAGAATCTGGTAGCCGCCACAAATAGCCAGAAGCGCTCCATCGCCTTCTACATAGGTGCGCAATTCTTCGCGCATGCCCAGCAGCACTTCGGATGCCAGTTTCTGCTCGCGGTCGGGGCCGCCGCCCAAGAACACGATATCGGCCGAAGTAAGATCGACCGATTCCCCGTAGTGAACTGCTTCAACCTGTACAGGGATGCCGCGCCATGCGCAACGCTGAGCAAGCACACGCACGTTGCCGCCATCGCCGTACAAATTAAGAAGATCGGGGAACAGATGCACGATGCGCAGAGGCTGCTCGTCGAACTTGGCAGCTTCAGCTTGGTGCACATAAGCGCCCGAAACCCACTTCTTACTGCATTCTGGCTTGGCATCGCCCGATGTCGGGTTGGCAGGTGCTGCCTTATCAGCACGCGCCATCAGGGCGGAGCGCACTGCGGGGAGCGAGGTGTAATTGGCGATAGCGTAGATATTCCATTCGGAAGGCAGCTTCAGCGCAGCATCCACCACTTCGTTGACGCTATCGACGATCTTGGCGTCGATGCCCGCATACTTCAGACGCAGCTGCAGGTCGTTTTTGCGGATTCCGCCAGCGAACACCATGACGTCTTCCTGGCTGGCTAGCTCCTCAAAGTCACAGTCCCAAATCCAGGAAATGTCGCGACCATCGGCTTCGTTGTCGTTAATGAAGAACGCCGCAACCTTCTTGCCCGGCGCCTGAGTAATAAGTTTCATGTTCTGGTTGAAGCCCGTCGGGTTCTTCGCCAGGTTCAAAAGGACAGGGCGCCCCTCGATGGTAAGCGACTGCAAGCGTCCATTCTGCGGGTCGAACAGATCGACCGCCTTTTGGAACACCGCGTCGGAAACGCCAGCGCAATGGGAGGCCAACCAAGCAGCCATAACGTTGTACACCATGTACGACCCCGCACGCTGCGCGTGAAGATCGACGCTTTTGCCCGTTGCCGTTTCTTCAACCGAAAACGTGATTTCGTCTCCGAACACTACGCTCTTGGCGGCGAAATCCAAATCAGGGCGACCGAATCCGCAGTTCGGGCACGAATACGTGCCAAGCTGACCGTATTGTCGGTAGCCGTAAGTAAACATAGCCGAACAGCGCTGACACATCTGAGCGTCTGCCACGACGTTTTGACGCTGGTGCATGTCTTCGCCCACGCCAAACGCAACAGACTTGTTGGACACGCGCTGCGCAATGATGGTGCACAGCGGATCGTCGGCGTTGTATAGCAGAGTGGTGTTGGGAGACTGCTCCAAGGCAGTAGCGATGGCGTCTTGCACACGATCGATTTCACCACAACGATCCAACTGATCGCGGAAGAGGTTCAACAGCAAAACGTAGTCCGCCTGTACCTGCGGCAAGGTGTGAGCCAGCCACAACTCATCTGATTCGAATACGCCCCATTCCACAGTACCCTTGGTTTGCAGCAACGTGGTAGCCACGCCGTAGGCAAGGTTGGCTCCCGTGCGATTGCACGCGATGCTCTTGCCCTGGCGCTCCAACGCATCGGCAATCATATTAGTAATGGTAGTTTTGCCGTTGGTGCCCACCACAACAATGGAGCCTTCGGTAATCTTGTCCATGGACTCGGCGATAATACGTGGATCAATTTTCAAGGCAATCTTGCCAGGCATATTAGCGGCAGGCCTGTGCGCCAGGTGACGCAAACCCCACGTGCTCAGCGAGCTTGCCATATTTCCCATTGCCTTGCGAACGCCCATGACATCCCTTCCACAACATTTGCCGACCTTACATAAAGGTCAAAGCGCTTTTTGCTTCAGCACATAATACGGCACAGCTTCGCAGAACGCGAAGCGAGCTCATGGTTGCCCACCGAAACAGCGCAGACTCGAAGTCGTTCCCAGCAATTAAGCCCAGAGAAGGCGGAATGTCCACTCCCTCGCGTGGAGAGCGCTGCGCGACCGGGCGACTGGCAATGGAGATATGCCGAAGCTGTGCATTCTCGGATGTCTGCCGATGGCAAGATATCGACGCTATGCATTCCCAGGCACCCGGCGATGGCAGGATATGCGCGAAATGCGTTCTCGGGCGACTGGTCGTGGCAAGATTATGCCTTGATGCGTTCCCGGGCGCTCGACGATGGCAGGATTGCGCCCTGATGCGCTCTTGGCCTGACCGGCAGTGGCAATATACTTGCGCAGTGCGTTCTCGGGGGTCTTGCCGTGGCAAGATTCCGCCACGGTGCGTTCCCGGGCGGCAATCCGTGGCAATTTTTTCACTCCATGCATCCCAAAAGGGGCCTCGGACGGGAAAATCGCCCCTTCCTGGCAAGATTCGCACGCCATGCATCCGAAACGAGCTGGCTTTGGCAAGATATGAGCGCCATGCATCCGAAATGCCCTGCAAACAGCCGTTTGGGAATACACCGCGCGGAGATCTTGCCAGGAAGGGGCCCTTTTCGCTGCACGGGCCCCTCGAATCATGCACGGCGCGCGAATCTTGCCATCGTTCGGCGCATGAAAGGAAAGGATCAGGCCGAAAATGCCTACGTTTTGTGAAAACTGAGCCCAAAAGACAAAAAATGAGCCCTAAAGTGCTCACTAGTTTTTAATTGTACGGAAATCTGGTGGCTAAAAGTCAAATTATGTCCAACAAAAGCATCTAAATGCAGCGGCATCAGAAACGCATTTCGCACATTCGCGACAGTTTATGCCACAAAACATCAGTTTCGTGTTCTGCAGAGTGAAATATGCGACAAAACAGACCTTAAAGCCCATTTCAAGCACCCAGGCGTAGCGCCCAACCCCCTAAAGATTAGCGGTATACTTTGGGTTAAGCGCGCATACGCACGTAAGCAGGAATTTACGATGGGTTGCACGCGCGCTTGCAGGGGGAGGTTCGTTCCAAGGAACCAGGCAGCCACAAATCCGTGGGTCTGCCTCATGAAGCGAGGAATCATGATTACGGACTTGAAGGTCAACGAAAAGAACAAGAAAGAGTATTACGAGAAGGGGTACTGGACCGAACGTACCTTAAACGACATCTGGAATACCCAGGTTGCCGCTTTCCCTGATCGTGAATACGTAAGCGATAACCTCGGCGTACGCTACACCTACGCCGAAATCGACGATAAAGCATCGCGCCTGGCAGCTTGGCTCCATGATGTGGGAGTGAAAAACGGCGACGTGGTTTCGTATCAGATGCCACCTTGGTCAGAATTCTGCATCCTCTACGTTGCCTGCTTGAAAGTTGGCGCGGTTAGCCATCCGCTCCCCGTCACTTTTAACGACGAAGATTTGATCTACTCCATGAATCTGGTGGAAAGCAAGGCATTCATGTGCCCCACCTTCCATCACAAGACCAACTTCGAAGACCAGATTCTTTCCGCAGTCGATCGCATTCCCACGCTTTCCAAAGATGCTATTTGCGTTCACGACAAAACAGTCGAATCGCACGGCACCATCACGTTGAAGCAAATCTGCGAAACGTACGAGCCCTACCGCGAAAACCCTGGCAGCAAATCAGACGATGTGGTCTTGATCCTTTCCACTTCCGGCACCACTGGTCGCCCGAAGGCGGTTCTGATTTCCCATAATGCGCTTATTTTCTCCGAAACCACGTTCAGCCGTGGCCTGCACCTTACGCAGGACGACGTCATGTTCATGCCTGCACCGCTGAACCACGCCACCGGCTTCAACCATGGTCTTATCACGCCGCTGCTTCTGGGTGGTCGCGTTGTTCTGCAGCAAGAATTCCGCGCTCGCGAGGCAATCGAAATCATGAACAACGAAGGCGTAACCTGGTCGATGGGCGCCACTCCGTTCATCTTCGACCTGCTTAACTGCGCCGAGGAAAACGACCTGAAGTTCAAAACGTTGAAGCTCTACATTTGCGGCGGCGCTCCCGTACCGGGCACCATGGTGCAGCGCGCGCACGAGCACGGCCTGAAGCTGTGCGAATGCTACGGCTCAACCGAAAGCTGCCCCCACCTGGCAGTTCCCCCCGAGCATTGTCTGCAATGGAATGGCAACTGGTCGGGCGTTGCCTTTGAGGGCATCGAGGTCAAAGTTGTCGACGAACACGGCAACGAAGTGCCTCACGGCACCCAGGGCGAAGAAATTTCCCGCGGACCTCATATGTTCAGCGGCTACCTGAAGAATCCCGAGGCTACCGCAAAAGACCTGAATGACGACGGCTGGTTCTTCTCGGGCGACCTGTGCATTCAGGACGAAGAGGGCCGCGTGAAGATCAACGGCCGCAAGAAGGAAATCCTCATTCGCGGCGGCATCAACATCTCCGCAAACGAAGTGGACAACAACCTGGATGGCTGCCCTGGTGTTGGCGCCCATGCCACCATCGGCCTACCCGATGATCGTTTGGGCGAGCGCATCTGCACCTTCATCGTGCAAACCGGCGATGTTACGCCCACGCTCGATTCCATCGCAGAGTACCTTGATTCCATCGGCGTAGCCAAGCGCTTGCGTCCCGAGCACATCGAGTTCATCGATGCTATTCCCATGACGGAATCCGGCAAGGTCAAGCGCCACCAGCTGGCCGACGAGCTTGATCGTCGCCTGAAAGAACGCGCCGAATAATCTGCGCTCAGCTCACAACCTCGCAAAAAACGGCCAGCAAATGCTGGCCGTTTTTTGTGCTACGTCGAGGGGGGGGCGCCGACCGAAGAAGTGAGGGCAGCTGCTGTGGAGCAGGATGCGCCATGGGGACATGCGGCTGTCATTGGGCGCGCGGCCGCCGAGAAGCGCCGGCGGCGAAGGTTGCTGCAGGCGGGCGGATACCGTTGGCGAGACACACGCTGCGGGCGGGCGGATGCCGCAGGACAGGACGCGCATACGCACCGCTGCACTGTTCGCTCGCCGCAGCACTGACTGTCATGGGTTTGCGCCATCGGCCACAGAGCGGCAGCTGCCGTGATCGCGCACGGCTGCCGCAGACGTACGCGATCATGGTAGTGGGGCCGTCGGCCGCAATACGAAGTGCACTTGCGATACCCAGCTCCTCTTGACTTCCGTTCGCAAGGCCTTGCGAACGCTGAATCGTGGCAAGATCTGCGCGCCGTGCATGATTCGAGGAGTTTGTGCAGCGAAAAGGGCCCCTTCCTGGCAAGATATTCACGTGGTGTATCCTCCAACGGCGATTTGCAGGACTTTTCGGATACATGGCGCGCAGATCTTGCCAAAGCCAGCTCATTTTGAATACACGGCGGCGATATATTGCCACGAAGGGGCCTTTTTCCCGTCCGAGGCCTTTTTTGGGGTACATCGGGGCAAAATATTGCCATCGTCAGACACCTGGGAACGCATAACGTCAACATATCGCCACCGCCAGACGCCTGGGAATGCATTTCGCGGGCATGTGCTGCCATGCCCGACTGCCCGATGGCGCACCGCGGCAGCATATCGCCAGCAAAGCCACCCTTCGGCTGCGCAAGGGGCAGTATGCTCGTTCCCGCCATACCCCGCC
>OLPZ01000578.1_pt1 | contig 28884 bp, 48 predicted proteins | sample 1672711 | NCBI WGS metagenome assembly OLPZ01 (sample SAMEA3136716, study PRJEB25190) | human gut metagenome
ACTCTCGTTGCCGAATATAGTCATCGGTTTTATAATAGTCTCCTAAAATATCTTTGATATAGTTAAATGTTGACGTCCGCAACTAACCATCATCTCCTAATACTGTTATCGGTCTACCGTATTTTAAAATTTTCCATTCGCCATTATAATGTTTGTTATAAAAATCTGCATTACGTTTAGCTTCTGATAGTGTGTAAAACGTTCTTCTCAGATACTCAACATAAACGCCATCGACTTGTCGCCCTAAGATATAAACTTCTGGATAACTTAGCATTGCTTATCCTCCCTTAAGTACATTTTGGAGCTGACGTATCCCTCTATTAGTTTGACGGTAAACTAATATCACTAAGTTTCTATCAACGCATTTCAAGTCAACATATTCAAAAACATCACCTGGATTTTTCTTGTTTAAATCTTTAAAAAATCCAGTAATGTGAACATCGTAAGGTTGAGTATTGAATTCTTTAAATTTAATCATTTATTGATCCTCCCACTTCTCAACCGTACCGTTCACCCAATCAGCAATAACAGTTGCTTTTGTTTTGTCTTTAAAAAATAACGGGTCTTCTTCACCAATGTGTCTAAAAACAGGCTTCTCAAAATTATTATTTATAAATCTAGCTAAATAGTGTTTATAAAAACTGTTGTTGGGAATGCTTATTACATACGTTGGTTCTTTCTCGACTTCGTAGCCGTCAAGCCAAGCATGAGCAAACGTCTCTTCATTATCATCTATCCATTTATCAAGGCCATCGTTAATTGGATAAGACATATATATTGGATCATACGACTGCATAAATCCATAGCCTTGTCTTTTAGCATATTTAACCCAGTCAGCCACAACTTGTGGTATCACGACTTTTTTCGGTTCGTCTAGTTGTTTTAAATCGTCTAGGATTTCTTTTCGTGCAACGCCATAACCTGCAATATACATTTCATTTAAAGATGGATTAACTGGAAAGGCACTTATTTCATATGACGGAACACCTTCCTTACTTTCCCATTTCTCAATCAATTTTTGGTTATTCATCGCTAATTCTCCTTTTTTCCATCCCATTGTTCCAACAAATTGATAATAGCTGCAATATGATTGGAATATTCACTTATTTCAGATTTCAATATCCATTTTCCATGATACGTATAGGCTATTACACGACAAAGTCGTTTTGAATAAATACTTGGGACGCCAGTATCACTTGCCCATCCTAAAACCAATTCAGGAAACGTTTGTTCTATTCTTGTTTTTATTTCTTGATTATTAAGTTTATTCATCGCTGTTCCTCCATTCTTTCATAGAAAATCACTCAAACTAAATCCCACACTGTGCATATAGCACAATTCGTTACATACCATATATCTTTTATGGTATTCATTTTTAAGACTTAATCTGTTGTCGCATTCTACACAATAAAGTTTTACTTTTTTGTCTGGATACCCATTTTTAATTAGCCATTTTTTTAATTGTTTATTTTTTTGACGTTTATTCATCGCTAATCCCTCTTGAAACTGTTAAAACAGTAGACAGATGTCCGTTATTACGCAAATATTTCAATAAGTCCTCAGTATCAGATACATCTTCATCTCCTCCGTAATAGATGCTTTCAATTATTACAGCTAAATCTATATAGCTTATTTTTAATTGTTTCATTTCACTTCCTCCTTGCGTTTCTCAACACCATCAGACCAAGCAGCGTAATAATCGAAGTCCCAGCCATCATCTCTTGGGTTTTCGTCCAAACAATCTGGATCATGCATTAATACGGCCTGTTTCACTTCTTTGGATTCATCTTCTAGTTCATCTATCAAATCATCAGGTACCTCAATTGAGACTAATTTTACTGTTTCGTCTTCATCGGGCTCATCGGCCATTAAGTAGTCTTTTTCATCTTCGAATTCTTTATTTGCCTGTCCTTTACTTTCTGTCCAATGTCCAGTATTTTTTGAACTTTCATATCGATATAGTTTCATTCCGATTCCTCCTCATCCAAATCTATATACTCACCCTTACTCAAAAGATTAAAAGCCATATCACCATCATCATTTTCCGTTTCTCCTAAACAGTCCTCATAAAGGAAAGCGCAATAGCCGGTTGGGTATAACGTTACACAGTCTTTATGGTAATAATCATTGTCTACTTGTATAACGTCGTCATCCCATTTGAAATAGTCAGAACATGCTTTGCATTTTTCAAGACTCATTCAGCTTCCTCCTGTTCAATGGCCCAACAGCCAAACGCTTGTAAGACTTGTAATTGCCCAATTTTTGACATATATCTGTAACTTCTATAGACAGGTCTACCACGATAGTCTGGTTTTATAGAATTGACTCTCAGTCTCCAAAATAATTCTATAGGTTCAATATTTGTGACTGTATATTTTTCTTTCAACCAATCAAGCACAACCTGCTGATTTTCGTTTAGATATGGCCTTTTAAAACCTTTGACGATGTACAAAATATCTTCTGCTGACATATTTGCTTCTATGCGATCCATTTCTAGTTGACGTTCAATTTCTTTTATTAGTTCATGCATTTAATTTCCCTCCAATAATTCTGGGTTTTCGTGTATATTTCCAATAACTTCATATTCTTCGCTGTCAATGAATTTAACCGATGTTAATTTTCCATTTCTTAACATTTTTTTGCAGAATGAGCCTTTTTCAAATACAATGATGCTATTATTTATATGCGATTCGAAAGGAATGTAATATAATACATCACCCTCAAAAATTTCAACGCCGTTCTTGTCTTTCAAGCCTGTTGATTGCATGATGACATAAGGAAATTCATCCCAATTAAAAGTTGTATCATAACTTACTATCTCTATTTCAGACGTACCAGGACTGCCTTTAATCTGAAAATCCGTAATTATGGCCATCATGCTATTCGATTCATCAAACAAAGGTGTAACATTTTCTAGCATTTCTTTCTCGTAGGTATCCCACGCTCTAAACTTCGGTATCATTTTGCACCTCTTCATAGCGAACACTAAACACATGAGGATCGCTGTACAAGTCATTTACTGATTGCTCCATCTCAGCAATTGTCTTGTTGTATTTCATAATTGTGTCCTGCAATTCTTCACCCATGAAACACTGTTTGTAAATCAATCTGTAATTTTTTCTCATGTTCAAACCCTCCACTCCCTTCTATAAATTCACTGGCTCATTTTTATAACCAGCATCAATCAAAATTCCCTCGATCACATAAAGGTCCGTTTTCTGCTTTAAACTAGCCTTAAATTTCTTGGCAATATTTCTAGCTGTTTCTAAAGAAACGACCTCATATGTTTTAGCCAATGTATCCGCAATAATAGCGGATGTTGGCGTGTAATAAATCTCCAGCAAAATGAACACTCGCTTTCATTTCATAAATCTAATTTAAATGTTCAGCTTTATATTCCCAAAATTTGTTTCTAGGCATTCCTAACGCTTCTATGATTGCATTCACTGAATAACCAATCCACTGCAAATACAAATATTCTTGAATGGTAAACTTGTCTTTATCAATTGAGTTGATTGGTTTAGATTTATCCATTGTTTGCTCACCAATATCCTTACCAAGCATTTTAATTTGACGATAGACCATGCTTTTGGGATGTTTATACCAGTCCGGATTCTCATTCATTAGCTTGAGCATTTCTTTTCGCTTTTGCTTTTTTTCAGCTTGAATACGTGCTATATCTTCAAAAATTACACTGTTCATTTCTTTAACCTCCTAGAACGGCAGATCATCATCGCTAATGTCGATTGAATTACCTGCATCTGCGAACGGATCCACATCTCCACCAAACGACATTTGTTGGCTGTTATTTTGCTGATTTAAGCCTTTATTTTGATTTGTGGCATAATTACTCTCGAAATTATTTTGAACGCTTGTACCGTCATTCTGTGACGTCTGGATGCTATTTCTATTTTCATTGGTACTTTTTGACTCTAATAATTGGAAACTTTCGCAAACAACTTCAGTCACATAGACACGTTGGCCTTGTTGGTTGTCATAATTACGAGTTTGAATTCTTCCAACAACTCCTAATAATGTTCCTTTGCGAGCATAATTAGCCATTGTTTCAGCAGGCTTACGCCAAATTACACAGTTGATAAAATCCGCTTCTCGTTCGCCGTTTTGGTTTGTAAAATTACGGTTCACAGCAAGAGTAAAGCTTCCAACTGCAGAACCACTTGCGGTGTAGCGTAAATCTATATCTTTCGTCAGCCTTCCGATTAATACCACATTATTTATCATTCAAATCACTCTCCTTAACGAACACACCATTGACATTTTTTCCCTTACGATCTTTAATCTCGTTATACGCTTGGTTCAGACATTCATATAAATCCATATCATTTTGCATAGCGAGAATAACTAGTGTCACAACAACATCACCGATACCATCCCTTAAATCATTTTTATTATTTCTTGCTAATGCTGCTGCGACTTCTCCGACTTCTTCAACCACTTTTAGCATTTGTTTCTCAGGCTCTGCGATATCTAGATTTTTTTCTCTTGCCCATTTCTCAATTAATTTAACTAATTCATTCATCATTTACCCTCCAAGTATTCTTTTATTTGTCTATCAAGCTCAGCTTGTTCCTCTGACGAAAGTTTCTCTTCTTCTTGCTTCTGATTGTTAGCCCAATCAGGTAACTTTTCTTGTCTCATTGGCACCTTAGAATAGGCTGGCAGTTTATTTGTTTTAGATAAATCATATTCATCGTTATAACGATCATCACGGATCCAACGAAATAATTCTTGTGGATGGTACCAATCGTTTAATTTAATATACGCAAGATATTCTTTATATCCTTTTTCGAACTGGACCAAATCTTCTTCTGACTTAAATTTCTTTAAAAATTGTTCTCTAGCTTTTTTCTTGTTGGTTTTCTTTGGATAAGTTTTCCAAACTTTTTCGAATAATTCAGGCATAGTTGAGCTCGGCTCAACACTATTCTTTTTATTCTTTGTATTATTCTCTGTATTATTAAGTAATGTATTATTATCTTTGGCGTTTTCGCCTATACCCCTATAGTTATTTTCACCTATACCCTCTAGTTGTTTTCGCCTATACCTATCGGTAATTTTAACTACACGTCTCTCTATTGATTTTGTCCCTGATTTGTACTGATAACTTACGTCAATGTAGCCTTTTTCTTTTAATCCGGATATAAGTTTAGAAACCCTATCTTTACTAAGACCAAAGAAATTTGAAAAGTATTCATTGCTAGCAAAACAGCCATTTTCATTGTCTAAACTATCGATCTCAACTATCAAAAATTTTTCTATCCAGCTTAATTCATCATCAAGCCAAACGTTTTTAGGGATCCAAATACCTTTAAACGCTCTCTCCATTTGTTATCCCCCTATGTTTAATTTTTTACGTTCATCAGTGTTCAATTTCACCGGTTTAATTTGATACTTATTCAAGAAGTTCTTAGTGCCTATTTGGTGTTCCTCTTGATGGTGTTGACGGCAACCAGCATAAAATGTGAATGTCTCATGATTGATTTTTTTACGATTACGCCCCATACCAACAACCTCAATGTGACAAACGTCAGCATGCTTACCGCAAATACAGCACTTACGATATTTCAGGCAGTAATAAAACCATTTGTTGTTTTCAAGCAAGTATTGGTATCTTTTTTCCAATGGTATATCGTTTTTCAAAATGAATTCAATCAAGAAACCAATCCACTCAGTCGCTTCATTCTTGGTAGCTCGACTATGTTCAAAATAAACACCACTCTTAGCCTCGTAGTAGTATTTCAAGACACTTTCAATCCATTTGGGTTCGTCATAGCTCCAACGTGCCACATCGGCTATTAGAACGTGAGAAAGTGCATTCTGTTTTTGAGACATCTGTCGATTATCTAAGAATTCAACTTTCGCTAAATTATCATCGTTATTAGCCAGAAGTTCGAGAAAATTTGAATTTATTTCATCCTCAAATTCGATGACCAATTTATTCCCTTTGTGGTTTATGATTTTTCCAATCATTCAATCACTTCTTTTCAAAATCATTTGCAATAGGAGGATTTGCCTCGTCAAATAATTCTGTTTGTTCTTCATCTAGTTCGTTTTCACTTTGTTGTTCTACACTAGGAACTTCAATCTTTTCTAACATTTCTTTCATACGCTCAAGAACTTTAGTTTTTACGTTTTTTAAAGGTACGTTGTTAATCTTGCTGTGCAACTCTTTAAACATATTTTCATGATTTTCAGATTGTGTAGCAAGTTCTGTAATACTACTAATTAATTCATCTTTTAATTTTTCTAAATCTATTCCTTCGCTACTCCATTCATATATTTTTTCGCCTACTTCTTTTGTTATTTTAAAAGGCATATTAAACATATTTGAGTTATCTTTGGTAGCTTCCGCTATGTGGTCCTGATCAATACGTAAAGCGATAGCAAATTCATATTCCAAACTATCTTTTTGATCAGGTTTCAACCCTAGTTTTACTACTTGTGTTTTACCTTGTTCATTTTTTTCCATGTCGTAGGCTTGCTTACTTCTAGACGTTCCAATCACATACATTGAATTTCCTGTTACTAACTTAAGAAATTCTTTCTCTAATGGTTTTACTTTATTCCAAGCCAACATTTGATTTTTAGAGTTGCCTCTCTGATGGTTTTCTACTTGTTCTAAAATGCCACCTTCACCACTCCAAGCATGTGTTAGAGAATCGACTATGACCACCTCTACCCCAGCTTGTTTGAATAAATTAAAAGCCTGTATATATCGCTGTACAGTAAATGGTGCTTCAAAATCAATATGCAAAAATTCCCCTATGTCGACATTCCCAATAGTTGAATCAGCATATAACAACGATCGTTTGTGCTCAGTGTCAATGACACCTATTTTTTCCCATTGTTCTTGTTCTGATAAGTCTGAATGCATTTTTTCAATAATTCCTTTAGCAATAAACAACGCACTTACTGTTTTTCCACTACCACTTGCGCCAGTTATCATGATAGGAACTTTTATTTTTTCGCGTTTAGCCTTTTTTATTTCCATATTGAAACCTCCTATCTAATTCTCAAACTCTTAGTTTGAACTAATTCTGCACCTTTGATTTCCCCATGTTTCAGTTCTTCTTTCAAAGCTGTTTTATCAACTTTGGGAGGTTGAGGAATTAAAAAGCCAATAGGAATTAATTTTTCGTCTATAATATTCACGGAAACTGGATTGTTTTGAATTCCTACATTGAATAATTCGCCCTTGATTTTCGTTTTGCCTACCTTTTCCATTTCATCTTGCAGATATCCTTTTAGATTCTTTACATTGTTAGAAAGCGTTGTTTTTCGTGACTGTAGCCGTTTGATTTCTTTTTCAACAATAGATATGTTGCTTTCAAGTTCTTTAACTACTTTTGCTGTGTTTTCTACTTTTAAATCGATTGAATCGCTAATACTATCTAACGTATCTTTTAATGTTCCATCATCAAGCTCTTCAGCTAATGACAAAACTTTTAAATAATCGTTGCTAAGTTCATAAAGTGTTGCCACGGCTATCTTCCTCCTCGTCATACTCCCATTCTGGTTCGATTTTCTGTAATTCTTCTAACGGCTCTGTTAAAAATTGATCTAGCGCATCTGCTTCACTACGATTCATTCACAAGACCTCGTTTCTGTGATATAATTTTTCTTGTATAATTTTTGTATGTGCCTTAATCGTTGGCAGACGATTGGGCATTTTTTTATAACTTCCGACAAAAATCAGCAAATTCATCGCTTGTTACCTCTTTGAAACATTCGACTTTCTTCTCTTTTCCATCAGAATAATAAATATTGATAATTGGAGTATCCCAATCACTTCCTGGAATTCCAGCAATAGTCTTTACTTTTCCCAAGTCAATAATATATTTGCCTTTTTCCCAAACAGTTTCGGCAGTCCAAAAGTAATCTGAGAGAGTTCCTAAACATACTTTATCAACATCTGCATTATCCACTTCGACATCGATTAGATCTTTAGCTTTTTTAAAATCATATAATTTTGGCATTCAAATACCTCTTCTCTTTTTTTGTTGAGTAATATATATCTGCCCCTTTTGTTGCTGGTACCATAAATCAGCAAGTTTTTTCGTTTGCTGTAATTTTTCTTTCCTTGTCATTTATTTACCTCTCTATCTTCAAGAGCTAAGTCATAAAATAATGTCCAAATAATGAACAATCCAATATACACATTTTGGATGATTGGATTAAAGTTTCCACCCACTATCAACCCCAATCCGAAAACGATTAGCAATACTGCAATTCTTCTTAAGTTATAAATTTTTCTCATTTCATTTCTCCTTATACATGGATTCTATTTTGAATCTCTAAGTATCTTAAAAATTCAAGTTCTCTTTCAATTTGATATGTTTTTCCTTCGGTCAGTTGTTCTGATTGTCTAAGCGCTGCTCTATCATCTTGTAGCTGTTTCCGCTCTTTTTTGATTTGGTTGAGTATCCAGCTTTCTTGTTCTATTGTATAAGCCACATTGACACTCCTAACTTTGTTTGACTCCGTTGAGACGTTCAGCTAGTTCTTTGTATGGGTCTGTGATACTCCGTTCCTTTAAAGATTCATGATATTTATCTTGGATATTTTCTTTAGACATTTAAAATTCTCCTCTGATTACCAAATTTTGATATAATTAGTTATTAGCATGTTTGTGCTAAAATAAATTAAGGCGGTGAATAGCATGGATATGATTCCTGTTTCTTCTAGCAATATGGTTGCTGCAGGATATGACTCTTCTAGCCAAGAGCTGACGGTCCAATTCCACAACGGAGCATACACGCATTTAGGTGTACCTCAATATGTCTACGATGGTCTAATGTCGTCCCCTTCAAAGGGCAGCTACTACCATCAAAACATCAAAAGATACCCTTACAGACATGGATACTAATTAATTCCATTCAGGTGTTGGCTCTGACCAGTCAACACTTGTCTGTTCGATTCTGTCTATGCTGATTTCAATTTTTGTATTAGGGTTGCTTTGTTCTTTTAATATCTCTACAATTTCCAACGCTAGTTCGCGTATTTTTTCTTTTCCTTCTTCATTCATTTCAAATTCCCTCCTATTCGATACCTAATATGCTACTTAACATATCTACTTTTTGATAAATAAGGTCTTGATAGTCTTTAATCCCAAAATCATCACTTAGATTAATTTCTAGTAACTCCCGAATTTCATTAATAACACTTTTTACTGTCGGTTCTTCAGGAGCAAGACCTTCGTATTCCATTTGTTCTTGTAACGTATAGTACACATCGTTTAAATTTTGCCCTTCCAGATTTACCAATTGGTTGGCTGATTCTTCTGAAACGATAGTACTCAAGAATTCCTTTACTGCTCGTTTTTCTTCAATATCCATCCTAATTCTCCTTCCAGATTCCGTATTTAATAGCAAAATCTTTAACAACTGCTAAATAGATTTCTTTTAGTCGTTTGTCATTGTCTATGACATCTAATTTATTTGTATTCCTGATTTTGGTTTTCGAAGCACCTTCGTATGCCATGCGATTTTTTAAATTGGTTAAACGTGTTTTCAACGATGAGCCAGCTCGACGATCTACTTCGTTATAAATCGCTGTTTGTATTTCTTGATAAGCACCAAATTCACCTTGTGTTTTTGCCATCTTATTAACCAGGCTACGGCATTCTTTGCGCCAATCAGTTGTATTTAAAGCGATAATATCCGTGATGTTATCTACCTTGTTTTCAAGACGTTTGTTCGCTATTTCTTGTTTTGCGAGTGATTGGACTACGCTATTCATGAATTGTAGTTCTGGACTTAAAGTTGACGTATCTAATTGTTCCTTGATGTGATTTTCCATTTGATTAAAAGCCTCAATATATTTCAGTTTGAACTGCAATGCCTTTTGACCAGTGAACCCCATTGCTAATAAAGTGAAGCCGTCGCGATTCATGATAACTTGGCGATAGGATTGTTTGTTTTGCGGATGAATGTAGGTATCTTCGTAAAATAGGTCTGTCCAATTTTGGACACCCTCTTTCAAATTATCCAAGTCGCGCAAAACATGTTGATGATTTTTATTGAATGTCTCTGCAATTTGTAAACTACTTGTTACTGCTTGTTCATTTTTCATAATTACTAAGTCTGCCATTTTCTTCCTCCTGTAACGTTTATTTGTTTCGCTTATACTTGTTTTTTTCCCGCCAAACCAAAAATTCATCAAATTTCTGAATGTGAATAATTGGCATGCATGATGTAACGAGTCTATATCCATCTTTAAATTCTTTATGTTCCTTAAACTCTCTCAGAAGTTTTTGAAATGTTGGTTTGTGATGCTGATAGCCAAAATAAATAATTGCTTCATCTTTTGCCATCCACGCTTGCTGTACTTCGATAGTCTTTGCTAGTGTGATTTGTGACATTTCTTTTATTACCTCCTTTTTATTTGTTGCTTAAATTTTTAAGTTAACTGCTTATTTTTAAAGGTTAAAATAATAGACTTTTTCTTTTCTTCCAAATGTACGAAATTTTCGTATTCATTACCTAAAAAAATATCATCATATTTTACGGCAAAGGCATCCATATATTTTTTTAGTAAACTATCTTTTATATTGGATGAATCTTTTTCCATATTTTGAATAGTTCTAGAAGTCACTTTAAACAAGTCAGCCAATTCTTCTTGAGTCAACCCATACTCAACTCTTAATTCTTTTAATGTTTTCATATCTAATCCCTCCTTTCTATGCCATAACTATAATACGATTTTTTCGTATTGTCAATAATAAAATTCGTTTTTTTCGTATTTGTCTATTTACATCCTTACGATTTTTTCGTATAATATGAAATATAAGGAGGTGTTATCGTGGAAGACAAACAACGTAATAAGATAATAGCAACTAACATAAAAAAGTATCTTAAAGAAAGTAATATTACACAAAAAAAATTAGCTGAAGAAATCGGAATATCTCCATCAACAATGAGCGATTATATGAATCTTAGGTCAAACCCTTCTCATGGCGTAATCCAAAGAATAGCTGATTATTTTAAAATCAAAAAAAGTGATATCGATACTACTTACAAAGAAAACAGTGACCCTTCATCTCTAGAATCTATTTATAATATTCTAGAGCCAGAAAGACAAAAAATTGTATATGAGACTGCTAAAGAGCAATTGGTGCAACAAAACAAAGCTTCTAATAATGTAGTTAACATTAACAAGAAAAAATACGATACTTTAGCTGCGCATTCACCAGACCCTGATAAAGTATTTACTGATGAAGAGAAACTTAAAATTAATCAATTTCTAGATAAAGTGGATGCTGATTATGATAGGAAGCAAAAAGAATGTAAACATCTTTTTGATGATGCATCAGATGATAAAGAATAATTTTCAGGAGTATTTTATGAACGAATATGAACTGTTGGTGTCAGAGGTACAGAAAAAAGCACCAGTTATTGAAACAGATTTGTTTCAAAATACTGGATGCTATGGTTTGTACCGTGATGGTAGAATTTATATTGAAAAATCGTTGAGTCTAATTAAAAAAAGAAATGTGCTAGCTGAGGAACTTGGCCACCACGATACATCGTTTGGTGACATATTAAACCAAGATTGTTTAGAAAATCGTAAACAAGAACTAAAAGCTAGACAATATGCTTTAGAACAATTAGTCACTTTGGATGATCTAATTAAGTGTTCAGAATCAGGATTCAGTAATCATTACACGTGTGCTGAATTTTTAGGGGTAGACGTTGAAACGCTCAAAAATGTACTCGCCTATTATCGACAAAAATTTGGTGATACCCATTTTTATAAAGGAAGAATTTTCGAGTTTAATGATTTATCAGTCATGATTTTAAATACAAATTTACAATAAAAAAGCCCCGTGCTACAACACGGAACTCTTTCCTCATTTATGAGAATTATTCAATAAATACATTATATCAGAAATGGGGAGTTTTAAAAATGAAAAAAGGGGTTATTTTAACTTCACTACTACTACCTATTATTTTTATATCAGGTTGTAGTGCCAGTGGTAACGATGATAAAACAAAAGAAGCGGAAACGCATGAAAAAAAACAAACTACCAAAATACCTGAAAATAAATTGGGAATAGATTCAAAAAAAGTAATAGAATCTAATTTAAATGAATTAACCGAAAGTAAGTATGAACTTACTAATAAGTATGATTCCTATCTGACATCAAAAAATCTAAAAGTTGAAATATTTAAAGAAAGTTTGTCACCGATTGCTTTTGCTTTGTTCACAAAAACCGATGAAAAACAGCCTTCTGCGCTAACCATTTTTTCTACTATGAGACTTGCAAATAGCGTAGTAGAAAAAAAGTTTGATGATTTAATTCTTGTTTTAGAAAATAGTATTCCAGATAATTCAAAAAAATATACTCGTAAATCTGAAAATTCAATAGATGATAATAAATTTGTCACTTTTGTTTTTAACAATGATTTAAATAGTAATGATTTAGACGAATTATTAGCAGATGTACTAGCTGGTAAGGATAAAAAGGCGCAAGAAACAACTGCTTCTTCCTCGCAATCTAGTAAAGTTCCTCTGGAATACACAAATGCAAAGATAAAAGCTGAAGAGTATATTAACCACAGCTCTTTTTCAAAAATTAGCTTATATAAACAACTTCAGTATGAAAAATTTTCTGATGAAGCAGCAAACTTTGCAGTAGAAAATATATCTACCAATTGGAATAAACAAGCGGTAAATAAGGCTAAAGAGTATATGGAAAGTATGGATATCTCTAAAGAAAAATTAAAAGACCAGTTGTCATATGAAGGTTTTACCGATTCAGAAATAACTTATGCTTTAAATAATATATAAAAGGACGTGTTTTACATGAAAGTAGGAATGCGTAAACCAAGTATAAAAAAATCAATAAGTGCTCGTACTACTGGAAAAGCTAAACGTAAGCTTAAAAAAGCAGTAATTCCTGGTTATGGGCAAAAAGGAACTGGTTTCATTAAGAACCCCAAGAAAGCTATGTATAATAAAGTATATAATAAAACAACTTTTAGCTTTTGGGATTTGTTTAAGTAAAAGGAATGGCCTTCGGGCTTTTCTTTTTTCAATACTTGAGAACATACATTCGAAAGGAGTTTTAACATTGTGGATCGAGGAACTTCCTAATGGAAAATTTAAATACTTTGAGCGATATAAAGATCCGTACACGGAAAAATATCGACGTGTTTCAGTTACACTTAATTCGAAGTCTAACCAAGCAAAAAAACAAGCGATGATGGAATTACAGGATAAGATTAATAATCGAATGGAGAAAAAAGATCAACAAAAAGTATCATTAGAGAATCTCTTAAATAGCTGGTGGCAACAACATCAATTATCTATTAGGAAAACATCAGTTAAAGCTTACGGAAAAATTTTAAAATATATATTTTCCAATATGAATGTTGATGTACTCATAAGAAACACAGATACAAAATTTTTCCAAGACTTTATTAATGATTTACCGCATTCGTGGGAGTATAAGAAAAAATTCAAAAGTGTGCTTAACATGTCCTTCACTTATGCACAAGACATGGGAATGATTGATGAAAATCCTATCAATAGAGTGAAAGTTGTTAAACCCCCACTAACAAAAGAAAATTTTGAAAATATAGAAAGTAAATACCTCGAAGAGAGAGAGGTTTATCAATTATTAAGCTATTATTATTCTACATTTCAAAGTGTCCATCATGGTCGTTTAGCAGAGTTTATGTATTTAACTGGATTAAGAGCTGGTGAAGCAATTAGTCTTACTATAAATGATTATGTAAAAAATGAACATGCTATTTTAGTTAATGGAACTCTGGATTATTCTAACGGTTATAAAAACGCTACAAAAGAATTACCTAAAACTCTAGCATCATTCAGGAAAGTAGAATTATCAAATAGAGCTGTGAAAATAATCGAAGAGTTAATTTTAGAAAGAGAAATAAAATTCAAAGAGCAAACAAATTATCTATTTGTTGGCAAAACGGGCAAACCAATTCAAGTTAATTCATTTAATGCCTCTCTAAAGAAAGCTAATGAAAGTCTAGGTAAAAATAAAATAAACAAAACTATATCAAGTCATATTTTTAGACATTCTCATATTTCACTACTTGCAGAATTAAATGTACCAGTAAAAGCAATAATGGAACGTGTAGGCCACGTTGACACGGAAACAACTTTAAAAATTTATACTCATGTTACAAAAAAAGCTAAAACAAATCTGGTAGAAGCTCTAAATAAATATGGCAAGTAATTGCCCCTTTCGTGCCCCTTTTTTAATTCAAAACAAATAAAAAAAGGCTTAAAGCCTTTTATATCAACTATAATTCAGACACATGGCGGCACTTGCTTAGTGCTGCTTCCTTCCGGATCTGACACAATTCACTAGCCCGCCATTGTCCTAGCCTTTCGGCAAAACCTAGTATAACGTATTTTTATTCTTTTGACTAGTCTTTCTTTTGATTTTTTAAAAGTTTCTCTTCTTTTTTCTTTGCCCGTAACTTTTTAAAGAACTGAACTAGCAATAAGCGACACTCTTCTTCTAAAACGCCTGCTTCGACATAGGCCACATGATTGAAGCGTTCATCTTCTAATAAATTCATCAATGTGCCAGCAGTGCCTGCTTTAGGATCGGTTGCGCCATAATAAACTTCTGGAATTCGTGCTAAAAGCATCGCCCCACTACACATTGGACAAGGCTCTAAAGTTACAAATAATTGGGTTTCTTCTAGACGCCAATTTTCTATCCCGCGACACGCTTCTTGGATTGCATACATTTCTGCATGCGCCGTTGCTTCTTGCCGTGCTTCTCTCAGATTATGCCCGCGGCCAATAATTTCCCCTTTCCGAACTATCACAGCTCCAATAGGCACCTCAGCCAAACCTTCTGCTTTTTTCGCTTCTGCAATGGCTTCTCGCATAAAAAATTCTTTTTCTTCTTGTGTTAACGTTGTTTCTTTTTTTCCCAATTAATTTCCACCTTTCGGCTTTTTCCCACTAAACTTCTGTCTTGCTTCATGGTACAATAAATCAGTGAGGTGTGTCTATGATTATTGAAAATTTATCTCAGCTTTATCCCAAAGGCTATTTATCAAAAACAATTGGTTCCGAAGCCACCTATTCAATTCCTGTTGACGACCAATTTTTCATTGTGAATAAAGCTTTCTTAAGTATTAAAGAACAGCATTTGTTGGAAGCGCTTTTCCCGATTTCTGAAAACCCAACCATTACTGGTAACCATCCTTGGTTCAGTTACTTATTTCAACAGGCAAAATTACCTGCCGAAGGGACCTTTCGTATGTTGCAAATTCAAACGAATGTCCCAAAAGAATTACAAGCTGAATGGCAATTTAATTTAACAAAGATGTTTCCAGATACAGTTGATTGTTTCAGTCCAAGTAATAATATGTATATTTTAGTTGAAGAACAGTCAAAAAATACCTTTCAACAAGAAGAAATTCAAGGGATCTTTTTAACATTAGATACAGACTTTGATTGCACTAGTGCTGTATTTGTTGGCAATTTTTATTCCTCTGAAGACATTCTCCGGCGTTGTTTCCATGAAGAACAACGTATTTTTTCAGAAGAACTTAATTCCTCTAGTCGGACGACTGTTTTTAGTTTAACCGATGTTGCCCTCCACTATTTTACCAAGGAAGCCATGAGCCAAAATGTACTTGTTGAGTATTATCGTCGTTTATTAAATAAAGACACCGATATTCAGCCAATCATCAGCGCTTTGTGGAAAAATCAAGGCAATATCAGCTCCACTGCAAAAGATTTATTTATGCATCGAAATACTTTACACTATCGGTTGGAAAAGTTTTTTGAACAAACTGGCTTATCTTTAAAAAAAATGGATGATTTAATCTTTTGTTATTTGTTATTAAGAAAGTAGTACGTCCATTTTTTACTCGTATGTTTTTTATTCCCAATTAGAAAGTAGGCGTTCCAATGAAAATTACCGCATATGTCGCTAGTGCATTTAGTAAAAACCACGAAGGTGGCAACAAAGCAGGCGTTGTTTTTATGACACAGCCCTTAACGAGAACCCAAAAAATGGCCATCGCCAAAGAACTAGGATTTGCAGAAACTGCTTTTATTTCGGACTCAAAGATTGCTGATTTCCGCCTTGAATATTTTACACCAAAAGAAGAAGTCGACTTATGTGGCCACGCGACAATTGGCGCTTTCACCATTATGAAGCACTTAAATAAATTATTGCAAACAGCATATACAATCGAAACGAACAGCGGTTTGCTCGCAATCACGGCGAACGGTGAACAACTATTTATGGAACAAACTGTCCCAACTTTTTATGATACGCTCACTTTAGAAGAATTGAGCGGCTGCTTTGATTTAAACGCAGTGGCAACTGCTTTTCCTATCCAGATTGTGTCAACGGGCCTAAAAGATATTTTGGTTCCCATTAAAAATGCGCAATTATTACAGGATTTACAACCAAACTTTGAAAAAATTAAGTTACTTAGTCAAAAGTATGGAGTTATTGGGATGCATCTTTTTGCTTTGTCTGAAGAAAATATCATTTGTAGGAATTTTGCACCCCTTTATGACATCAATGAAGAAGCCGCTACTGGTACATCAAATGGTGCGTTAGCTTGTTATCTGCAGCATCACCAAATTTTACAAAAAACCAATTACACTTTTGCCCAAGGTTATACCTTAAACGCTCCTTCAGAAGTCTTAGTGCGTTTGAACACTACACCTCAAAAGACAATTGATCAAGTTCTAGTTGGTGGCAGAGGCTATTATGTTGAAACAAAAGAATTATTTTTATAAAAAAAAGATGGCCTAGGCCATCTTTTTTACTTCATTGCATCTTCAATAAATGTGAAAAAGCGTTCTTTTAAAGAATCTGTATTGTCTTTAACTTTTTCGCCATATTCAGCTAATTTTGAACCGCCATCTTTCACACGATCAACAACATTTAAAACAGAATCTAATTCATCATCGGATAAATCATCGACAATCGATAATAATTTTTGGTTTCCATCAAATTTATCGTCTACAAACTTTTTAACTTTATAACGATTGGAAACATGAGATACCTTCTTAATAATTTTTTCAGAAGCGATGACTGCAACAGAGACACTTGCAACTGCAGCAATGCTTAAACCGATACCAATTTTTGTTGATGCTTTCATTTCCTTCAGCTCCTCTGTTATTTTCTACTTTAATCATAACATATTATTACTTTTATGCGTAATAGAAAGACCTTTACTAGCACTTAGTCTCGTCGGTTATTGCCACCAAATAAAATAACCAAACGTAAAAGTTGTAAAAAGGTCGAAAGCGCCGCTGCTACGTAGGTAAGTGCAGCTGCAAAAAGAACTTTTCTGGCCATTGGGACTTCTTCTTCTGTTAATAACCCACCTTCAGAAAGAATACTTAATGCACGTCTAGACGCATTAAACTCCACCGGTAAAGTCACCAATTGAAAAATCAAGGCTAATGAAAAAGCCAAAATTCCAATGTTGATTAACGTTTGATTCCAACTAAATAATACACCAATCAAAATTAGTGGAAAGGAGATGGTTGAACCGATGTTGGCAACTGGAACAATGGCTGCACGAAGACGTAAAGGCACATAGTTCGTATGATCTTGTACCGCATGTCCGCATTCATGAGCCGCCACGCCAATAGCCGCAACCGATGTCGATTGAGCAGTGGCTTCGGATAAACTCAACATTTTGTTTCCAGAATTATAATTGTCGGTTAAATCACCAGCGATTTGCTGAACTCCGACATCATTAATTTGTTCTTTTTGTAAAATATACTGTGCTGCCTGCGTGCCTGTAACATGTTTACTACTTCGTACTTGATCATATTTACGAAAGGTACTGTTAACATATGCGGAGGCCGCACCAGAAATCGCAATTCCGATAATTACCAATATATAGGTTGGATCGATTCCAAAATAAAAGGGCATCATTGTCCTCTACCTCCATCTTTTTTTCTTTATTGTAGCATGATAGAGAAAAAAAGGGAGCGACAAACATTGTCTTTTGTTTAAAAAAATGATGAATTTTTCAAGAAAGTACCAAAACTAACAAAAGTGTCACTCAATTAACGGAAAAAAATATGGCAAATTTTCTAAAAAAAAGGCATACTATTCCTTGAGGTGAGGAAAATGAAAACATTACTAAAAATATTAATCCCCTTAGTCATTTTAGCCGGTGGTAGCTGGGGCGTTTATAATTACTATTACGGCGGAGAAGCCTATTATACACAAATCACAACATCTGGTGAAAAGAAAGATGAAAAATCAGATTCTGGTGAACCGACGACCATGTATTACTATCAACAACCTGCGTTTAATAAAAACGGCGAAGAAAAGACCGTGGAATTAAATGAATACCGTGATCAACCTTTACGTATGAAAGCCTATCTAAAATTGAAAGTCAATCCCCGTAAAGGCGTGATTAGTTGGAATGAAGTGACAGAAAAAGAAGTCCCTGAAAAAGCTTTAGAAAAATTAAAATAAAGAAAAAACCGTTGGCAAACGACCAACGGTTTTTTCTTTATAATTGATTACTAATTTTTTCGATATTTTTTAGCATAATGGACACTGTGCCATCTGGATTATTGACGAATTCAATTAAATCGCCATTGCGGTAAACATCTAATGGGACAATTAATTCAATACCATTATCCATTTTTAACTTTTGTTTGCCAAATTTCTTTTCAGAAATTTCGCGAGATTCTCTGACTGGCGGTGTTTTGTCGACAAACTTCGATTCATTCACTTCTTCTTGGTAAGCTAATTTAGCTGATACATTTTCTTTAAACACTTGCTCAGCAATCTGCTCATTGTCAATCGTCCCCGTTTCCTCAATGCTATCATACACCGCTTCTTTTACAGAAGCCATTAGTTCAAACTCATCTTCGTTAAATTTCTTTCCAATGCGTTTGACTGCTTTTTTAATTTCTTTGATATTTTCTTCCATGGAAGGCGCCGCTTGCGTCTCAATCACTTTTTCAGAGAAATACCAGATTTTTTCTCCTGAAAATTCATATCTTTTCTCTAGTAATTCAAACGCTAATGTATCTAAGTCAACCGTAATCCCTTCATCTGGTTTTTGTGATTTTGAAGACAAAATTGCTCGGTTGATAATCAGTTTGTTATAAACGGATTCTTCTTCATAGTCGACGTAATGCGTGTAACTTTCTTTATAGTTTAATTTAATCATTGCGACATGTAACACCGTATCTAATTCATATAAAATGAACAAAATATCAGCACTAGGCGCATCTTCGCTTCCTGAATAAACATCATACCAATGTTGGGTAACTTCTTGGCTTTTCTTCACAAAATCACTAGGAATCCCACGTAACGTATCAACAAAGGAACTATTTTCCGCCAATGTTCCAGTCTTTGTTTGTGCAGTCGAAAGTTTTGAAATTTTTGCAGTTAAATACGTTCGAATATACTCGGTCGTTAAATCTAGTTCCTTTTCAGAGAAAACCGGCGTCCCAGTTTCTCGATCAATAATGTGTAAAATTGCTTTTTTTAAATAAATATCCATTTTTACGCTCTCCTTTTCTCAACCTTTTTAGTCTAACTGAAAGAGAGAAAAAAGCCAATAGTTTCTATAAAAAGAAGAAGAATTCGTAGACAAATATCTACAAATTCTTCTTTACTTCAAAAAGCGATTACCCTTCTTCGCTGTATAACATCCCTGTTGCTTCATCAACTGGATCGACTTTATTAAAGATGCCTTTCTTTCTGAAAATATAAGTTAAGCCCATTGGTACAATAATGGCAATCACCATTGCGCCTAAAAACGGCAAGTAATATTGTGGCACAATAGATAAAATTCCTGGCAAGCCACCGACGCCTATACTTGTCGCACGAACGCCCATTAAAGTGGCAAACATTCCTGCCATTGCTGAACCAATCATGCCCGCAACAAATGGATAAACATATTTTAAGTTGATCCCAAACATCGCTGGTTCAGTCACACCTAGGTAACAAGAAATCATTGCTGGAATCGAAACTTGTTCTTCTTTTTTGTTTCCACGATGCATAAAGATAACTGCTAAAACCGCTGAACCTTGTGCAATATTTGATAGAGCAATCATTGGCCATAAGTTGGTTGACTGAAAGTCAGCAATCAACTGTAAATCAATCGCATTACTCATATGATGCAACCCAGTGATAACTAATGGTGCGTACATAAAGCCAAAGACGGCGCCAAATAACCAATTAAATGTTGACGTTAATCCTGCATTTACGATATCAGAAACCCAACTACCAATCGTCCAACCGATTGGTCCTAAAATGACATGTGCAGCCAATACTGTTGGTACTAAAGCAAACAATGGGACAAAAATCATTGAAATTGCTTGAGGAATCACTTTTCTAAAGAAAATTTCAAGATAGGCAAGCAAGAAGCCGGCTAACATAGCTGGGATAACTTGCGCTTGATAACCAATCATGTTAACTTGAGCAAACCCAAAATCCCAGAAAGGAATTTCTGCTGCTTTAGTCGTCGCAACTGAATAAGCATTCAGAAGTTGTGGTGAGACTAATGTAATCCCTAGGACAATCCCCAAAATTTGTGTGGTTCCCATTTTCTTCGTAATACTCCACGTAATCCCAACTGGCAAGAAGTGGAAAATTGCTTCGCCGATTAACCATAAGAATGAATTGACTCCATTCCAAAATTGAGAAACTTCCACGATTGTTTGACCATCAAGAAAGCCAAATGGAACCCCTTCCAAAATATTGCGGAATCCTAAAATCAATCCCCCGATAACAAGTGCAGGAATCAATGGTGTAAAAATCTCAGCTAAAACAGAAACAACTCGTTGAACAGGACTCAAATTACTTTTGGCAGCTGCTTTCCCTTCTTCTTTTGAAACCCCTTCTAAACCGGAAATTGCAGAAAAATCATTATAAAATTGTGGGACTTCATTCCCAATAATTACTTGAAACTGTCCAGCATTTGTAAAGGTTCCTTTTACAGAAGGAATATCTTCAATCACAGGTACATCCGCTTTTTTTGGATCTTTTAATACAAAACGCATTCGAGTTGCACAATGAGAAACAGCTGAAATATTCTCTTTGCCTCCTACTGCTTTCAACAACTGTTGTGCATCGCTTTGAAACTTACCCATTTTACATTCTCCTCTCAAACTTGTATATACAATTAAGTTGTATATACATCATACTTGATTATTCTTTTTTTGGCAAGCGCTTTCTTTCAAAAAAAATAATTTTATTTTTTTACAAATCCCTTGTCTTTTCTTAAAGAGTCAAACAGAACGCTTTTTTAGCTGCTTCTTTATTGCTATACTACAGAGGGAAAAAACGAAAAGGAGTATGAAAAATGTTTTTTAAAGAAATTCATCATGTGGCAATCAATGCCTCAAATTATCAAGTAACTAAAAATTTTTATGTCGAAAAGTTGGGCTTTGAAGTTCTTCGCGAAAATCATCGTCCCGAAAAAAACGATATTAAATTAGATTTAAAATTAGGCAGCCAAGAATTGGAAATTTTTATTTCTGATCAATTTCCCGCTCGCCCCTCTTATCCTGAAGCTTTAGGATTACGTCATTTAGCTTTTAAAGTTGAACATATTGAAGAAGTGATTGCTTTTTTAAATGAGCAAGGAATTGAAACAGAACCGCTACGAGTAGATGATTTTACGGGTGAAAAAATGACCTTCTTTTTTGATCCAGATGGACTACCTTTAGAACTTCATGAATAATAAATAAAGGAGAGAAACAAAATGAAAGATACCTTTCGCTTAGAAAACCAGACGATTTATTTTGGTACAGAACGAGCAATTTCAGCCAGCCCTCAAACGATTTGGCGCTACCTGACTGAGACAGACAAGCTAAAACAATGGTTTCCAGAATTAGAAATTGGTGAATTAGGTGTTAACGGGTTTTGGCGGTTTATTCTGCCCGATTTTGAAGAAACGATGCCTTTCACTGACTACGCAGAGGAAAAATATTTGGGCGTGACTTGGGATACTGGTATCATCTATTTTGACTTAAAAGAACAAGCACCTCATCAGACCCTGTTAGTCTTTTCAGAATCTCTCCCAGAAAATTTTACAACACCTCGCCATAAAGATATCGCTGGTTGGTCAATTGTTCTCAACCGCTTGAAGCAAGTAGTTGAAACCCCTGATGCAGCACCAGAAAAAATAGATTTTCCGCAAATAGAAAATCATTACTTAGAAAAATTAACGAATTTAGAAAATTAAAAAGTGTGGCACAACGGGTAAATCACCCTCTGTGCCACACTTTTTAAAAACGTAAGATACGCTGATAAACAAATAAACCTAAATCAATTAAACAAACAACAAAAATTGCCAATAATACAAAAGAGACCCGCAACTCTGCGGCGTACATCCCTCGTAAACTAATTGTTGCCAAACATAACCCAAAAATCGTTGCCATTGTCACTTGTAACACGGTTCCTGGTTTTAGGGCATAAACAAAAATGCCAATCAAACTAGAAACAACGAGGTGCGTCAGTGGCAATTGAAGCCAATTGACAACAAACAGACTAAGGAAACATCCTAAAAGAGTCCCCCAAAAACGTGTCTTAATACGCGTATTCATTTCTGCTTTCACTGGATGCAAGAGTAGAAAAACATTCATCGGAATCCAAATTATTTTAATGCCTCCTACACTCCACATTAAAATAAAACTCAGCGTAATGGTGAAACTCATACGAATAGCTAAACGAAATCGTTGCACCCTTTCGTCAGGACTTTCTAAAAATTGTTTGAAACTTGTAATCCCAAAAAAAGTCTGTTGTAAGTCGTGCCAGAAATTAATAACCGCCAATTTTTGTTGCTTCATATTTAATTGAATGCTTTTATGGCCTCTACTCTTTAAGCTGATTAACTGACTTAATCCTGTTTGCCACCAAGCGTTTAGTGTTAAAGCCAATAAAAAAAGACCAATTAAAAAGGCCACAACTTGAGATTGCATCAAAAATGTATTTCCTTTAACCTGGATTAACTGACAAAACGTAAACATCATCAAATAACTATGATACCGCATCGGTGTCGCAGATGAATAAAATAAATAAACAATTAAAAATGTCATACTACTATTTAAAATAATAGACCAGCTAAAGGAACTACTAGCTATAAATGCTAAAAAACTGATCACAAATTGCCTGATACTCATTTTGAGCAGCGCTACAAACGAATAATCTTTTTTATAGTTAATTTTAAACATAATAGTAAATACAGGCACCATAATTAAATAGCTTGGGGAAAATAAAAAATCCAATGTATAAAAACTAACCAAAAAAAAGGCGATGACTGGGAAAATGGCCCAAACATACGCAAAAAATTGCTGACTTTTTGTACTAAAAAAATAAATAACAATCACTCCAATATCGATTCCTTATCCATTGTAACATGCTTGTCAATTCCCTCTTCAAATTGAATATACCAATTCGTTAAAAATAAATAAAAAAGCGAATAAATACGCTTTCATTTCTTGTTTTTTGTGCTATAATCAGCCTATATGATATATCATTTAAAACAAAGGAGCTACTTTCATGAATATTCAAGCGATTGATACGCGACACGGAACTGCCAACCAACATAGTTTTTCAAATGGAAATTGTCTACCCTATACTGGCGTGCCATTTGGGATGAACTTTTACGCCCCGCAAACAACTGACCAAAAAGGCAGCTGGTGGTTTCATCCAGAAGATCGAACATTTCAAGGCTATCGAGTAACGCATCAACCAAGTCCTTGGATGGGTGATTTTAGTCATTTATTAATGACCCCTGTCAGTGGTTCATTGTCGGAACTTTCTTTATTCCATGCCCAAAGTTCTTATCGTCCAGAAGAAAGCCTTTTTTCTCCTGTCGAAATTAACTTAACTCAATTACGCTATCAAATAACTTCTCAATTAATCCCAAGCATGTATGGTGGTATCTTAACCATTGATTATCAACAAAAAGACAATCACTTACTACTAACTCTGCCTGGACGTTATCAAGTAAAACAATTAGATGACCATCAAGTGGCTGTAAAAGTCATCAACTATTCTGGTTGTGAAGATCCAGATTTTAGTTTTTATTTTGTGCTTCATTTTGAACAGCCTTTAACCAAATGGTTTGCCCCTTCTTCAGGTGAAGATGGCAAAATCCTTCTTTCTTTTGGAAATATTGCTCAACAAGTTGTTCATTTTAGTAGTTCATTTATTTCTGAAAAACAAGCGCAGTTAAATTTAGCGCGAGAAATCTCTTTGCGTTCTACTGAGATGCTGCAACAAGGAATCGCAGATTGGCATAATTATTTCGATCGCCTTAAAGTAACGCATGAAAATCCTGAACATACTAAAACGTTTTATCATACACTGTATCGAACATTCCTATTTCCGCAAACCTTTTATGAATTGGACGAAAATCAGCAGCCGATTCATTATGATACGTTCTCGCAAACGGTTCGTCCTGGTGTACTATATACCAATAATGGCTTTTGGGATACTTATAAAACGGTCTACCCATTGTTCTCACTAATTGCTCAAGAAAAATACGAAGAGATGCTAGAAGGCTTTTTAAATAGTTACAACGAAACAGGTTTCTTGCCAAAATGGTTATCTCCAGATGAGCGTGGTTTAATGCCCGGCACCTTGATTGACGCTGTCATTGCTGATGCCGCCGTGAAAAAGATTCGTCCTGACTTGATGCCTCAGTTCCTAGAAGCGATGAAAAAAGGCGCCACACAACAAAGCGAACGAGAAAATTATGGACGTCAAGGAACTCTGGATTATCTAAAATATGGCTATGTTCCTTCAACCTATCATGAATCTGTCAATCATACCTTAGACTATGCGTACAGTGATTTCTGTATTTCGCAAGTTGCAAAAACATTGAATGATTCAGAGACCGCAACGTTTTATCGTCAACAAGCCTTGAATTATCAACAACTTTTTAATCCTGAAACTGGCTTTATGCAAGCAAAGGATACTGAAGGCCATTTCCGTCCTGACTTTTTAGATATTCGTTGGGGCAAAGATTACGCCGAAGGAAGTGCTTGGCAATCAAGTTTTGCGGTTTATCAAGATTTTGCAGGTTTGATTAAGCTATATGGTAGCGAGTTAGCTTTCGAAAAAAAATTAATTCAGCTCTGCAATCAAGCGCCTAACTTTAACGTTGAAGGCTATGGTTTTGAAATTCATGAAATGAGTGAAATGGCGGCAATTGATTTTGGTCAATTAGCCATCTCAAATCAACCAAGTTTCCATTATCCGTTTCTATTCAGCTACATCGGCAAACCAGAGATGGCTCAACCACTTTTAAAACAACTAATGCAAACATTTGATGCTTCACCAACTGGCTATCCAGGTGATGAAGACAATGGCAGCATGTCTGCTTGGTATATTTTTAATAGCTTAGGCTTTTATCCCGTCACACCAGGAACTGGTGAATATGTAATCGGGATGCCTTTAGTCCAGACGGCGGAAGTAAAACTGTCAAATGGTAAACAATTAACCATTCAGACATCACCAAACAAAGTCCAACAACAATTTATTCATGAAATTCAGTTAAACCAAGAAAAACATACTGCGCCTTACTTTACTCATCAAGAACTATTAAACGGCGGGACTTTAGATTATCAATTAGGGATCGTCCCGAATCCACAAAACACAGCAGAACGACCGTTTTCATTAAGTACGGAAAAATAATAAAAAGAAAGATGTTCATAAAAATTGAACATCTTTCTTTTTATTCTTCGACACCTGCGTAATTTGATTGGTATTGCTCTCGAAATTCTTTTGGCGTAATTCCATTTAATTTTTTAAACATTTTTGAAAAATAGTTGGTATTGTTAAATCCTACTTTTTCTGAAATTTCGTTGATTGTATCATCCGTGTACAATAATAATTTCTGGGCATGCTTGGTACGCACTTGATTCAAATATTGAGAAAAACTCCGCTTGGTTTCTTTTTTAAAAATTTGGCCTAAATAACTAGGGTTCAAATGAAGCTCATCCGCCACCGTTTTTAAGTTTAATTCTTCTAAATAGCCTTGTTCAATTCTTTCTACAGCTTGGCTAACACTTTCTGAATATTTTTTTATTTTAGGTTTATTTTTCACTTCTGCCAAGACTTGCTGCATTAACGCATACAGTGTATTAAGATTGTTGCTGGCTCGAATTTCTTCCACGATTTTTTCATAGTTTTCTTCTAACACAGTTGGATACTGACGGGAAATATCTGAAAAAAGTAAGAAGACTACATAGCGTACATATTCTGGCGTAGCGTGTTGTTGACTTAACTGATTGAAAATAGCATCTAATTCCCGTTGAATGGTCTGCATATCCCCAATCATCAAGGCTTGGTTAAACGCTAGAAAAGTAAAATCTTCTGCCGAACGATTCATTTGTTCTTTTTGATTATTTGGCAGAAATTCTTGATAAAACGTTTCAATTGCTTGCAACTGTTTTACTTTCTCATAACTTTCATAAACCGTTTCCCATTCATTGACAGATTCCCCTACAAAAATCTGACCTTGACCAGCTAGAATCGCTTCAATTTCACGAATAAATAAGAACGCTTCTTGTCTGGCTCCTTTATAGATAAGTAACAATTGGTGGTACGTACTCATCCAACTTTCAATGAATAACAGTTGACCTTTTTTCATAAATAGTTCCTTGATTGTTTCTAAAAATGGCATCTCAGCTTCAACCAATAAAACGGTAAAATCACCTGGTTTTATAGTCGCAAATTGCTGCATTAACTCTTCGTATTCCCCTTCGCTGATTTCATCATTAAGCCAACGCATCAAGCCATTTTCTAGATATAGACGCACGCGGGCATGGGATTTTTTTTGTTGGTCTAATTCTGTTTTGATTCTCTGGATATTGGCTAATAGTTCTTGCTTATTGACTGGTTTCAAAAGATAATCTTGGACCTGCAAAGCCATGCCTTTTTTGACGTAATCAAACTCTTGATAACCTGATAAAATTAAACTAATAAATTGATGTCCTTTTTTCTTTGCTTGCTCAATTAATTCGATCCCACTCATTTCCGGCATCGTAATATCTGTTAATAAAACATCAATGGATTCTGTTTCTAAAAAATCCAATGCTTCTTGCGCACTACGCGCTGTTTTAACAATTTCAAAGCCTAACTCTTGCCAAGGAATAATCCATTTTAAGCCTTCTAAAATCATATATTCATCATCAACAAACATCACTCGATACATCTTTTCACCCCTTATGCTACAAACGAAAGACGAATTGTTGTCCCTTCTCCTTCTTTCCCTTCAATGGTTAAACCATAACTCTCCCCAAAAAAGCGTTGTAAACGTTCATGAACATTTCTTAATCCAATGGATTGTTCCGTTTCTATTTCTGTTTGATTTAAACGTGCGCGAATTTCCTCTAACCGATTGGCGGTGATTCCTTTTCCATTATCCACAACAGCCACAATAATTTTTTCGCCTTCTCGGTAGGCGTGGACCTTAATAGCATTGTCTTGTCGTTGATAGTCAATACCATGCACAAAATAATTTTCGACAAGCGGCTGAATAATGAACTTAGGAATTTCGACATCAGCAATTGTTTCTTCTATTTCGAACTTATAGGCAAATTGGTCGGGATAACGCATTTGATACAAATACACATACTTTTCGCAAAATGAGATTTCCTCTGCCAAGGTCGTGGTTTTTTCTTGGTTAATATTATTCCTAAGTAACGTTGAAAAAGCATAGACAACATCAGCTAGTTCTTCTTGTTGCCGACTCAAGGCATACATACGAATATATTCCAACGTATTATAAAGAAAATGAGGATTAATTTGCGACTGTAACGCTCTCATGTGAGCATCGCGTTGCTTAATTTCTAAAGTATAAATATCGTGAATGTATTGATCTAAACTGTCTACCATAAAATTAATCGCGGAAGCAATATCATTCAACTCTTCCTGAACTTGATTGGTGTCAATTCGTTCTTTTAAATTGCCATCGCCAATGGCTCGTGTCGCTTCTAAAATTAATTGGACTTGTTGAGAATAGCGTTTAAACAGGCGGTTTAAGCCCACTAATAAAATAACAATCAAAAGTAACCCAATCCCTAAAATGGCCGCATAATTCATAAACAATTGCTGAAATAAGACTCGGCGGCTTGTTAATAAGAGAATGGTACTCCGGCCACTGCTTTCTATTTCCGTAATATCGTAGCGATTATGAAAAACCTGTTGAATGTCACTATCGGTGTGCATTCTTTTATCTAGTTGCCGCTCTTCTTCTTTGGTAAATTGTGCTTTTTCAGAAAAAATTTGATTTCCAGCACTATCATAGATAAACGCATTAATACCTGATTTTTTCAATAAGTCTGCTTGGTTGCCTAGCAACTCTTGACTTGAAAACACAGTGTATAATTCTCCCAACGGTTGTCCTGTATAAGGATCGGAAATAATTCGCATTAGTTGAAAGCCATGTTTTTTAATTGATGACATATCCATTTTTTTCCCATTTGTAGCTGTGCGATTGGCGAACAAAACCTGATCAAATTCATCTAAGCGAATAATCACTTCTTCTAAGTCAGGAAAGGTGCTAAATAATGTACTTAAATTATTTCCAAAGTGGGTACTGACCCGATCTTCCGACCATTGACTGTAAGTATAGTCAAAATACTCAGGAGGAGAAAGTTCCATATATTTTCGCATGTTTTCAATTTTACTTGCAGAGCCAGCTAATTCATTAATCATATTTGTCGCCGCATTATTTTTATTCGTTACATAGCTGTCAATTTGGGAAATGGCATTATTTTTTTGTGAATCAATTGATAAGTTAATTGTATAAGTAACATAAGCGCACAAAGCAGCCACCGTTAACAAAATAATACTTGTTAACAGTAGACTGTATTTTTGTACTAATCGATTTAATAAATATT